>Ga0075520_1001238_pt1 | contig 12142 bp, 11 predicted proteins | sample NGEPerB_FD_75100 | JGI IMG/M metagenome (GOLD analysis project Ga0075520, IMG submission 75100) | Arctic peat soil microbial communities from the Barrow Environmental Observatory site, Barrow, Alaska, USA - NGEE PermafrostAB12-B | ecosystem: Environmental > Terrestrial > Soil > Wetlands > Peat ... | reverse complement strand
CTCTGTGACTCCTCTGTGTAACTCTGTGTAAGTTCCTGGATTTTTTTAATCTGACTAATAAACCTTGAACCCGGAAAATGAACCGGTGCCTGTTTGAGTAGAGGCACCTGAATTAATGACTAGTTTTATTATATCGCCTGCTGCAAGCTTCATTGTGAGTGATCGTAAAGTGAGAGTCATAGGTGAAATGTCAGCTGCAATGTCTTCATAAACTCCTGAATTGAGATACAAAGTAAGCTTTCGAGATCCTCCAATGCCATCAGAAAAATAATTTATATTGAAAGTGTAAATTCCATCTAACGGGGTTAAAAATTCTCCGGTTATCGAGTTATATCCCAATCCATTATTGTATTCAACTGTAGTAGGTAAAAATGTTATATCATTCATTGATGAAGCAGTAACCGATATTTGTTTCTTAGCTCTGAATGCCACCATCGTCCCAAGAGTAACACTATTCCCATTGTCAATGGAAAGAGCTTTGGTCGACTCGTTATAAGTTAATTGCTGGTTATCAGTATTATCTTTGTATTTGCTCAGATCCACTCCTGCAGAGGTAGAATTTTTGTCTATAGTGAGAAGGTTCCCAGTCAGGTGAATATCCTGAATCGCATCAGTTTTAAGAGAAGAGATATCAGCTCCGGTGCCGTTCGATATGCTCAGGATTCCCAAAGCAGAATTATAAGTAAGGTTTTGTTTATAATAGCTGAGATCAATTTCTGTTGCGGCAGGATTCTTAGAAATTTTAAGCTTATTATTTATATCGAGCTGTAAATCCTGTATCTGATTGGTTAAGCCAACCTTATTCCCCCCTAATATTGAAAGAGTGTCTCCAATTAAAGAAAGCTGATGAGGGATATTCAGGGGTGAAAGGTTGACAGTATTGCCATTGTAAATTTTAAGATTGCTGCCATCAAATGAGAGAGTCTGATTATCTGATGCCGGATCTCCAGGATCGCCCTTGTCGCCCTTAGCACCAGTCGGTCCCGGCTCGAGCGATTTCTGAGCATAGAGTGCATAAGGCACAGCAAGGAATTGCATTGTTCCCATGTCCATAAAATCATTCCCGAATTTCACTTCAACCTTCAGATAATGGTTGGCATCCTTCCATGGTATGTCTGATATTGAAGAGAGAGGCGACAGGCTTGTCGGAACGCCGTGACCAATAACAATCGAAAAAACGCCGAATCTCGATGTTATTATATCCTGGTGAAGTTCCTGGTAAACCAGTGTACCCAGCGGATCGCCTGAGATAATCGAAAATTTGACGCTTATTCTAGTATTGGCAAGCTCAGTGCCGCTGTTATTTCTGGCAACAGCCTGGTAATAAATTCCGAGGGGAACGCTTTTCTGTGCGCTCAGACAACTGCAAACCGCAGCAAGCGCTATTAGTATAAAGTATTTCTTCATAACTTTTAAAGCCATAATTGATGCTTTATAATTTTTCTATCTTGAATGTTCTGTTTATTAATCCATCATCGCTGTAAACCCTGACAAGATAAAAGCCCCTGACAAGATTCTCGATGCTCAGAGGATCCCTGAACCAGAATTTATCATTAAAGACTTTCTTTTCAGACAACACTACATTACCGGAAATGCTTATAAAATCGACCCTGAAGGTTTTTGCCGTCTCGCTGTATAACTCAATTGTAATGAACTCTGAAACAGGGTTCGGATAAACATTTACTCCCGTTCCTTTCGGAATCTCCTGGCTTGTCACCTTAAATCCTGGTTGCTGAAATCCCTGAATAAATACGTATTCGGAGCATCCAATTATCTCAATGGCAGTCTCTCCCATGGTTTGAGAATAATTTATGGAATTCCCTGAAGCAAGACCGGCAAGAGGAACAAGCACCTGATTCGACAGTTGCTGCGAAAACAAAGTTGCCGGGGTGCAAAGCAGCCAAAACATCAATATTTTATAGCTTTTTATCATTAAATTACCCCCATCAAGTGGCCAAAAATAAATATTTTTTTGACAAATCACTGATTTTTGTTGATAAATGTGTTAATAACTTACTCGTAAATCAAATCTGTATCAGAATTATTTTTCTTATGCCGCCAAAGGAATAATTGCATATTTTTATCAGGCCCTATCATAATAACAAAAATGCTGAAATCATTCCTCTATCATAATCTTATTGAAGCCGGCTGCGATGAGGCAGGCAGAGGGTGCCTGGCAGGGCCGGTTTTTGCTGCTGCAGTGATACTTCCTAAAAACTTTAAGCATCCGGTATTGAATGATTCAAAGAAGCTGACTGCCAGACAGAGAGCTTATTTAAGGGAGGAAATAATTTCCGAAGCACTGGCATGGAGCGTGGCATCGGTAGATAACGCTGAAATAGACGGAATGAATATTCTCAGGGCATCGATAAAAGCAATGCACCTGGCAATTGATGGATTACGGCAAAAGCCCCAGTTCCTTCTTATTGACGGCAACAGGTTCTTTCCTTATAAAAACATCGGACATGAAACAATAGTTAAAGGCGACGGACTCTATTTTTCTATCGCTGCAGCTTCGGTTCTTGCAAAGACTTTCCGTGACGAGTATATGGAAAAAATACACTCAGAATATCCAGATTACGGCTGGGACAGGAATAAAGGCTATGGAACCTTATACCACAGAAAGGCTATTTTGAAATACGGAGTCACTCCCTACCATAGAAAGTCGTTTTCGCTTTACGACTTGCAGTTGTCAATTGACTTTTGATAACTTTGTTTTTCATATAAAAAACTATATTTGCCTTTTAACTTAAAATCAATTTCAATAAGCAATAATGCTATGAAAAAAATCCTTTCTGTTCTTTTGATCGTTTTCTTCGGCTTTGGATTTAAGGCTAAAGCTGATGAGGGCATGTGGCTTCTGCCCCTGATCGAGAAGCTTAATATTGGTACGATGACTCAACTCGGACTGAAGCTCTCGGCCGAGGATATCTACAGTCTTAACAAAGCCTGCCTGAAGGATGCAGTTGTGATCTTTGGCGGCGGATGCACCGGCGAGATCGTATCATCGCAGGGACTAATCCTGACTAATCACCATTGTGGTTATAGTTCAATCCAGTCGCACAGCTCTGTCGATCATGATTACCTTAAAGACGGCTTCTGGGCAAAAACTAAGGAAGATGAGCTGCCAAACCAGGGGCTCTCAGTTACCTTTCTTGTCCGGATTGAAGATGTTACCGACCAGGTACTTGCCAACGTAAAGCCGGGCATGAGTGAAACCGACAGGAACGCTGCAATCAGCAGTGCCAGAATGTCTGTCGAGCAAAAAGCTTCTGAAGGAAATAGTTACAGGAACTCTGTATCTTCATTCTATGGCGGCAACAATTTCTATCTTCTTGTTTATGAAAGATATAACGATGTAAGGCTTGTTGGCGCCCCTCCATCTTCAATAGGCAAGTTCGGCGATGATACTGATAACTGGGAATGGCCGCGCCATACCGGCGATTTCAGCGTATTCCGCGTATATTCAGCTCCCGACGGCAAACCAGCATCCTATTCAAAGGATAATGTTCCGCTCAAGCCAAAATACTGGCTTCCTGTATCTCTTAAGGATCTCAATAAAGGTGATTTTTCTATGATCCTGGGATATCCCGGAGGTACACAGCGGTATTATACTTCCTATCAGGTAGGTGAGATAATGAATATCACCAATCCCAACAGGATAAAGATCCGTGGTATCAAACAGGAAATCTGGATGAACGATATGAATTCAAGCGAGAAAATAAGGATCCAGTATTCCAACAAGTATTATGTTTCTTCAAACTACTGGAAATATTCAATCGGCCAGAATAATCAGCTTAAAAATCTCAATGTTATTGCTAAAAAACAGGCTATTGAAAGCCAGTTCAACACATGGGTAAATGCTGATCCTGACCGTAAGGCTAAATATGGAGAATCGCTTAACATGATTAAATCTGCAATCGAAGGAAGAGCTGAATATCAAAGTGCTTTACAATACCTTAGTGAATGTATCCAGGGCTGTGAATTGCTTCAGTTTAACCAGGTTGCAACCGGACTTCTCACAGCATTGAAATCGGGAGATAAAGGTAAGATCACCGATGCCGTAAAACAGGCTAAAGACAATATTGGTGATCTTTACAAGGATTACAGTGCGCCTACTGATCAAAAATCCATGAAGGCCATGCTTAATCTTTACAGGGCTGATGTTCCGGTTAAGTTCCATCCTGATTTTTATAAAAATGTCGTTGATAAAAAGTTCAAAGGGAATATCGACAAGTTCGTTGATAATATGTTTGCCAAATCCATATTTGCCAGCGAAGCCAAACTGACTGCATTTCTTGATAAACCCGTTCTTAAAACCCTCGAAAATGATCCTGTGGTTTTAACCTATACCTCAATAAGAACGGTTGCTATGGATGTATCGAAGGAACGCAGCAAGTTCGACGATAACCTGAACATCGGAAACAGGCTCTGGGTTGCTGCCCTTAGGGAGATGACCCCTGAAAAGACGCTTTATCCTGATGCCAATTTCTCAATGCGTCTCACTTATGGGACTGTGCAGGATTATGACCCCAAAGATGCAGTTACATATAAATATTATACTACGCTTCAGGGTGTTGTAGACAAGTATATTCCCGGAAACTATGAGTTTGATGTGCCTCAGAGGCTCATTGATCTCAATAATAAAAAAGAATATGGCAGGTATGCTTCTTCAAAAGGCTATATGCCGGTTTGCTTCCTCACAAATAATGACATCACAGGAGGCAACTCGGGAAGTCCTGTAATGAACGGCAATGGCGAGCTGATAGGTCTTGCTTTCGACGGCAACTGGGAAGCCATGAGCGGAGACGTTACTTATGAGCCTGCACTCCAAAGATGTATTGTCGTTGATATAAGGTATGTGTTGTGGATAATGGATATTTATTCCGGTGCTAAAAACCTGGTTGACGAAATGACAATCAGACAATAGGAAATATACGTACTCACACATTTTGTTTTCCCCCTCTTTCCGTCGATTGGCTGAGAGAGGGGGAAATATATTTATCTTTGCACCAAATTAACTCCCTATGCATTTTAGCTTTATTGAGATACTGGCAGCTTTCATGGTTCTCTTCGCTATTATTGATATCACAGGTTCGATTCCTATCATAATCGATATAAAAGCAAAATCAGGAAAGATCAACGCCGGAAAAGTTACTGTCGTATCATCACTTATCTTCTTTGCCTTTCTGTTTATTGGTAGTCCACTCCTGGGGATCTTCGGAATCGACGTCTCTTCATTCGCTATCGCCGGTTCGTTCATTATATTCCTGATTGCTATGGAGATGATCCTTGGCATAGAACTTTTCAAACAGGACTCCCGCGATGAAGGTGCTATATTTCCGATCGCTTTCCCTCTCATTGCAGGAGCGGGCTCCATTACTACAATTCTTTCACTCAAAGCTGAATATCAGACTATCAATATATTCATTGCCCTGGTACTCAATATGATTGTTGTTTATTTTGTACTTCGTCTTACATCAATATTTGAAAAATTTTTCGGGAAGGGGGGATTACAGCTGCTGAGGAAAGTGTTTGGTGTGATCCTGCTATCAATTGCAATAAAGCTTTTTCTCACAAATACCGGCATTGTATTGCATCATGCAAGGTGAGATAATCATATATACCGACGGCGCTGCAAGCGGTAACCCCGGACCGGGAGGTTATGGTGTTGTACTGATTTCCGGGAAGCACAGGCTTGAAAAATCTGAAGGCTTCAGGCTCACCACAAATAATCGCATGGAGCTGCTGGCGGTAATCATCGGGCTTGAAGCCCTGAAGAAGCCAATGAGCAAGGTCGTTGTGTTTACCGATTCAAAATATGTTGCCGATTCGGTCGAAAAGGGATGGCTCTTCCAATGGGAATCCAAAGCTTTCAAAAAGAAGAAGAATCCCGATCTCTGGATAAGATTCCTGAAGACCTACAGAAAGCATAATGTCAGGTTCGTCTGGATTAAAGGCCATAACAACAACAAGGAAAATGAGCTTTGCGACAGGCTTGCAGTCGAAGCTTACAGATCGGACATTCTCCTGGAAGATTCCGGATACACACCGGGAGAAATTAATAATGATTTATTCTAAACTCTTGCCCACTTAAAATAATTTTTGAAATTCTGAAATAATGATGCAATTTTGCAAAAATGCCTGTATATGCAAATGCTTCATATTAAAGCCACAGATAATTCGCCGGAAATTCTTCTTTCTCCGCAAAAGAACAGTTTCTTTATCCGGGGTAAATCATCGCCTGAGGATGTGCGTGCGATTTACTATCCTGTAATCGAATGGATAAAGATATTCATCGATGATATTCTCGAAGGAGAATTCAAAAACTTCAATACTGAAAATCCGCTTACATTTCAGATCGACCTTTCATATTTCAATTCGTCATCTGCGAAATTCCTTTTTGATATTCTTCAGGAATTCAAAAGACTTAATACCATAGGTACCCCGATTGTCGTAGAGTGGATTTCTGAGGAAGGAGATTCAGATATGATAGATGCCGGGACTGATATATCACTTCTTGCAGGTTTCGATTTTTCATTCATTACAAAAAAGACAGGGGGCCAATGACCGGGCAGAAAGAACTCTACCTCCTGCTCTACAAGCTCGGTATAAGTTTCGAATATCACGAACATCCACCACTGGCTACTATCGAAGAGGCAAAGATCTACTGGAAAGATTATGACGCCGGCAAATGCAAGAATATTTTTTTTCGCAACCATAAAGGCGACAGGCATTATCTTGTAATTCTCGAGCACTTGCGCTTACTCCAGATCCACGACCTTGAGAAGCGGCTTAAGCAGGGCAAGCTATCCTTCGCTTCCGACCATCGGCTTAAAAAATACCTTGGACTTGAACCTGGCTCAGTATCGCCGTTCGGACTGATAAATGATACTGAGAAAAATGTTCATCTTTTCATCGATGAAAAGCTTAAAGACTATGACCGCCTTACTTTTCATCCCAACGATAACAGGGCTTCGCTGGTAATATCAAAATCCGATTTTCTCAGATTTCTTGAGTGTATAGGCAACTCCTTTGAGTTTATCAGGCTCTACGATTGAAAGAAGACGCCCCCAACCCCCTGCTTAAAGATTTCAACCGGAGTTAAAACTTTGTTTTTCTGATTTTACAATAGGGTGAAATTGACTTTTTGTGTCTATGATAGGGACTTGCTATCCCAAAAATAAATTGTTTAAAATGATTCTAAATATTTAATTAATTGCATCAAATTGTCCTGCTGACCGTCTTTAACCTGGAAACAAACTAAAAATGACCTGCCAGATGAAAAGATCAATAACCTTATTCTTGCTTATTCTCATTGCTTCCGCCCTCTCGACAGCACAGACCATAACCAAGAAGCAGTACCATGCAACCAGGACTACGGTTGCTCCTGTAATCGATGGAGTTCTTGATGATGAGGCATGGAAGCAGGGCGACTGGGTTGATGACTTCACCCAGTTCGAGCCTTTTAACGGGAAAAAACCATCACAAAATACTGTTTTCAAGATCATTTTTGATGATGATAATATCTATGTTGCTTTTAAAGCTTTTGACACTGCTCCCGACAGCATTGTAAACCGACTTACAAGGCGCGATAACGTTGATGGCGACCTGGTAGGTGTAATTTTCGACAGTTTCCATGATCTCCGGACAGGATTTCTTTTCGGGATCAGTTCCAGCGGGGTCAAATACGATCAGATGTACACGGGTGACGGGCAGAACCAGGACGGATCGTGGGATCCGAACTGGTGGGCAAAAACTTCAATTAATAAAGAAGGGTGGATTGCAGAGATGAAAATTCCCTTCAGCCAGGTGAGATTTGACAAGAATTCCGATGGCACATGGGGTCTGGAGGTCGCCAGGGTTTTCTACAGGAAGAATGAACAGGACTTTTGGGTTCATATTCCCAAGGATGCTCCAGGGCTTGTTCACCTTTTCGGCGAACTCACCGGCATGGATAACATTAAGCCAAGAAAAATATTTGATGTAACTCCTTACGCAGTTGCAAAAGCCGAGACTTTCAAAAAAGAACCCGGGAATCCTTTTTTGGCCAAGGGACAGAAATACGGATTAAACGGAGGAGTTGATGCTAAGATCGGAATTACCAATAACATGACGATGGACCTCACTGTAAATCCTGATTTCGGACAGGTTGAAGCAGACCCATCAGTTGTTAACCTTTCTGCCTACGAAACGTACTTCTCTGAGAAAAGACCTTTCTTTATTGAAGGGAATAATATTACAAATTTCAACATGGGGATCGGCGATGGAAATAATGGGAACGATAACCTCTTTTATTCGCGCAGGATCGGCAGAAGGCCTGAAGGGGATCTCAATCTGAAAGACGGGTGGAATGCTGATATTCCGAATTTTACTTCCATCCTTGGGGCAGCAAAGTTAACGGGGAAGACCAGCAAAGGACTTTCTCTTGGTTTTATTGATGCCACAACCGGGGAAGAAAGAGCGGAAATAGATACTGTAGGCGGAAGAATTTTTCAGACTATTGAACCTCTTACAAATTATTTTCTGGGAAGAGTCCAGAAAGATCTCAAGGAGGGCAATACTTTAATTGGCGGAATTTTCACCGCCACTAACAGGAACCTCGATGAAAATCTGGCAAAGACAATGCATAAATCAGCCTATACCGGAGGATTCGATTTTACCCAGTTTTTCAAAAAGAAAAACTGGATGTTCAACCTTAATGCAGCTTTCAGCCAGGTTAACGGATCAAAAGAAGCGATTGCTCTTACCCAGCAATCATCAGCACACTATTTCCAGAGACCGGATAATGATTATGTGAACTATGACCTTAACAGAACATCGCTTTTCGGTTCGGGAGGGAGAATGGAAGTTCAAAAGCTTAACGGTCATTTCAATATTCTTGGATGCGTGATCTGGAAAACTCCGGGATTTGAGATTAATGATCTGGGGTACATGCAGCAGGCCGATAATGTTCTCTCTGTTCTGTGGGCAGGTTATCACCAGTGGGAGCCTAAAGGAATCTACAGAAATTACAATATAAATGGAGATCTATTTTTTGTCAACGATTTTGGCGGAAATATTACCGGAGAAGGAATCGAGTTTAATCCGAGCATCACTTTTAAAAACTACTGGAGTTTCTGGGCCTACGCAAACCTGAACGCCCCATCGCTTTCGACGAATATGCTGCGTGGCGGCCCCATCATGAAAATACCGGGCAGTACGCAGGAGAATGCAGGATTTTCGAGCGACAACAGAAAGAAGCTTAATGTTTCGATATATATGAATTCCAATACGGGATTTAATAAAAGTAATCGTAGCTTTTACTTAGGTTCAGATATAACCTATAAGCCGATAAACTATCTTTTTTTCACAGTGAGTCCCGGATTCAGTAAATCCTACTCAGAACTTCAGTATGTCACTACACTTAATTACAACGGTTCAAACAGATATATTTTTGCAAGCATCAACCGCACAACGATTAATGCTTCGTTCCGCCTCAATTTTAACCTGACGCCCGATCTTACATTGCAGTACTGGGGTCAGCCTTATATTGCTTCGGGAAAATATTACAACCATAAGTATATTCTTGATCCTCTTTCAAATGAATATACTAACAGGTTTCATACATATACCGACCTGGAGAAGAGCTATGACACGGATCATTATAATATTGATGAAAACCATGACGGAACAACTGATTATACTATTGATGACAATAATTTCAATTATCAGTACTTCCTTTCCAATCTGGTTATAAGGTGGGAATATAATCCTGGTTCAACTGTTTATCTTGTATGGAGCCAGACCAGGGACAATTACAATGGTTCGGGACAGATGGATTTCATCAACAACATGGGTGACCTTTTCAACAGGGATAATAGTATCCCGCATAACGTATTTCTGGTAAAGTTCAGCTATAGGTTTGGAATAAAATAAGTTTATTGATTTGTTTTGTTTAAAAAGGAGGCTGTCCGGGGAAAGCCTCCTTTTATATTGGCACTCTTTTTGCTATTTAATATGTAGCAGCCCTTCTTATTATAGCATAGTTGATAGCGATTGACCTGTGATTGTTTAACAACTAAAAATTACTAATATGAAGAGGAATGAAAAAAAGGTTCCCGGGTTTGATGAGATCATATTCCGGAACCGCAACAAAGAGTACGGAGCCTACGATCTCCGGAGACACTATAAATCAACTGCAAGCTTATCTATCCTGGGAGTATCGACATTCTTCACCCTGCTCATGATTCTGATCTCCAGCCTTATGCCGAAAGATGCTACTGCCGGGGCGGGATCAGTTATTTTCATCTCGGTTACCCCTGACAAATACATCAATCCCAAGGAAATTGCCCCGCTTGAACCCAAAAAGCCAGTCATCCAGTCTGTTCAAGTCAAATATTCGCCACCTGTAATAACAGACGATCCGGCTTTACTGACAAACACTTTAATGTCAAACGACCTTGCTACCACTCTGGTTCAGAACGGTACCGTAATTGCAAACCCCGATTCGGCGATGAAATATATTGCACCGGATCCTGTCAGAAATGATGAAATTATTGTTTTTTCGCAGGAACCACCGATATTCCCGGGGGGCCCCACAGCTCTTCTGAAATATATAGCTGACAATACAAAGTACCCTCAGGAGGCTATTGATATTAATATGCAGGGCAAAGTAATTGTAAAATTTGCGGTGATGTACGACGGATCAGTTTCAAGAATTGAGGTTCTTCGGGGAGTAAGTCCGCTTCTCGATAATGAAGCCATGAGAGTTGTAGGTACACTTCCGAAATGGAGACCCGGGAAGCAGAATGGCAACCCGGTATCGGTCTGGTTCATGGTTCCGGTAACATTTAAGATCAATTGACCTAAAGGAATCTGGTTCGCTCTCAGTAGTTCTTTTCGTTGAAAAGCGTCCTGAAGCAGTCAATTTCTGAAACCCTGTTTGTGTCGGGCTTATTACCGTAAAAGATGTCAAGAAACGATTTTTCGCCCGACCAGACAGTCTGGATTATTCCCCTGAAATGCTCTTTCATTTCCCGGGTTGAGTGATCCCGGAAATTCTGCATGTCCTGTTTTTGCAAAATTGCAACGGCGGATTTGTTCCAGTAACAGGTTGCTACATCAAAGCCCTTTATAGCAAAATAAACCGCCGTCTGGTCAGGACGATCATAATGCCAGTCACAGATCATTACATCCTTTGGTATCATGTCAATGGCCTTGTAAGTGCTGTTGAAGCTTCCCTCCCATTCACCGATCCCTGTACTCTTACCATCAATAAGCCTGTCGCCCCATATCAATAAATGCCGTCCCTTCTCTGCAAGATGATCATGTATCGCCCTTACTTCACCTGCAAAGAGTTCGGCCTTATCTTTTCCGTAACACCTGGGGCACTGGCTTTCACCGATATAGAAAACCTCATCCATGCCAGCATGAAAAGAATCAGCATTAAAGGCATCACAAAGTTCATCAACCAGATCAAATACAATTTTATGGACTCCCGGATGAAGCGGACAATAGCTCTTACAATATAATCCATCGGGGTTTGGCCACACATATTTATCAGGCATTTTTATCAGCGGTGTTTCATCAAACTCCGGATGTACCCTTAGCAAGGTACCCAAAGTTCCGGCCCACGACTGATGACCGAGAAGATCGATTGAGGGTATAAGATCGATATTGTACTTTTTGCAGGTTCTGGCCAGCCGTTTGGCATCATTTACAGAAATGGCCGAATCATTCCGCAACTCAGGATGGCTTTTGAACCTGAAATTATAATTGACCATAAGAATTAGAGTGTTCACATGCCGTGGGACAAGCTCTTTTTCAATGAATCCTATAAATTCATTCATTCCTGCAGGACTGGGAGCAGCTATACAAAAACCACGGATTGGCGTGGATTTATCATTTTTCACCTGGGCAGATGGCTTGCTCTGTGAATTAAGTGTACAGCTTACACTTATTAACAAAACTGAAATAAGGTATCTTTTTAACATTTCATTTTTATTAATATCCACTTTAAGAATTAAAGATACCAAATTTCATCGGTTCAGTCTATTACCCTGAGCAGAATTTATAGTTATCTTGGAGCAGGTTGAAAAAAATTGTTTTTATATCATTTCCGGGCAAGTTCCAGAAAGCAAATGAAATGAAGTTATCGTTG
>Ga0075520_1001237_pt1 | contig 12145 bp, 9 predicted proteins | sample NGEPerB_FD_75100 | JGI IMG/M metagenome (GOLD analysis project Ga0075520, IMG submission 75100) | Arctic peat soil microbial communities from the Barrow Environmental Observatory site, Barrow, Alaska, USA - NGEE PermafrostAB12-B | ecosystem: Environmental > Terrestrial > Soil > Wetlands > Peat ... | reverse complement strand
GTGGACACCACCGGCGCGTCGAGGGGGACCTGGGTGTACGGCGGCAGGCCGCTGACGCGCGGCGGGTCGCCGCCCAGCAGCAGGCCCTCGGGCTGCACGCCCGCGATCGCCGCCGCGGCGGCGGCGGCCGGGTGGGTGAGCAGCTGCACGCGGGAGGAGTGGGCGAGGACCTGGTCCACGCGGCCCACGAGCCCCCTCTCGCCCAGCACCGGGCTGTCGATCACGATGCCGTCGGCCGAGCCCCGGTCGAGACGGAGGGTGTGCGTGCGCGGGAGGTCCCTGGCGACGACGCGGGCGACGACCGCGTGCTCGGCGAGGGACGGGTAGGCCGCCAGGAGCCGCGAACCCTGGCGCAACGCCGCGACCTCGGCGCCGAGGAGCTGGTTGGCCCGCCGCAACTCGCCGTTCTCCCGGCGTTGGCGCGTGAGCTCGGCGAGGGTGGCGCGCAGGTCGCGCTGGCCGGCGCTGAAGTCCTCCCAGGCGCTGCCGACGGCGTTGGCCAGGGCGAGCGGCGGCGCCGCAACCGCCGCCACAGCCGTCGCGAGCGCGGTCCGCCCCCCGGGGGAGCGGACCTGGGCCGCCGACCCCACGTACAGCGCCACGCAGACGAGGACGAGCGCAAGGTCGGGGCGGAGCCTGATGCGGATCACGTCAATTGATGGCGATCTTCTTAAGGAGCGCCATGTCGGTGAGCATCTTGCCGGTACCGCGTACGACCGCGGAGACCGGGTCGTCGCAGTGGGTGACCGGCATGCCGGTTTCCTCGCGCAGCCGCTGGTCGAGGTTGTGCAGCAGGGAGCCGCCACCGGCGAGCACGATGCCCTTGTCGATGATGTCCGCCGAAAGTTCGGGCGGGGTGCGTTCGAGCGCGGTTCGCACCGCGTCCACGATCGTGTTCACCGTCTCGGCGAGCGACTCCCGGATCTCCTCGTCGTTGATGGTGAGTATCTTCGGGATGCCCTCGACGAGGTCGCGGCCCTTGATCTCCATCGTGCGCGGCTCGCCGCCGGGCCAGGCGTTGCCGAGCTCGATCTTGATCATCTCGGCGGTGCGCTCCCCGATCAGCAGGTTGTACTTGCGCTTGATGTACGAGATGATCGCCTCGTCCATCTCGTTGCCGGCGATGCGCACCGAGCGCGCGTACACGATCCCGGCGAGCGAGATCACGGCCACGTCGGTCGTCCCGCCGCCGATGTCCACGATCATGTTTCCGGTCGGCTCGGTGATCGGCAGGTCGGCGCCGATCGCCGCCGCCATCGCCTGCTCGATCAGGTAGACCTCGGACGCGCCGGCGCGCAGCGCGGAGTCCTTCACCGCCCGCTTCTCGACCGGGGTGATCTCCGAGGGCACCGAGATCACGATGCGCGGGCGGACGAACAGGTTGCGCCCGTGCGCCTTGCGGATGAAGTACTCGAGCATCTTCTCGGTGACCTCGAAGTCGGCGATCACGCCGTCCTTCATCGGCCGGATCGCGACGATGTTGCCCGGTGTCTTGCCGAGCATGTCCTTCGCGGACTGGCCGACGGCCTCGACCCGGTTGGTGACGCGGTTGACCGCGACGATCGACGGCTCGAAGACGACGATGCCGCGGGCCTTCGTGAAAACGAGGGTTGTTGCGGTCCCGAGGTCGACCGCGAGATCGGAAGAGAAGAGCGAAAAAATCGAGGCGAGTCCCATACGTTTCTAGTCGACCTCCACGTACACCTGCTTGCGATCTTCGGCCGTATTGCCGGCCGGGTCTGTGGCCTTGATCACGATCATGTTCCATCCTTCGCGGTTGAGCGCGACGGTCTTCTTGAACGTACCATCCCCGGCGACCTCTACCGTCTCCCCGTTGACGGTGACCGTCGCACCCGGCTCCGTCGTACCCTGCACGATGAAGAAGTTTCCCATCTGCGTGGGCTTCGCGACCTCGAGCCTGGGCGGCGTCGTATCGGTCAACGCCTCGACCCTCTGGCCCGCGAACGCCTTGAACGACCGCGGGGAGCTCCACTCGGAGCGTACCCGATCCGGGCCGAGGGCCGCAACGCGCCAGTAGTACGTGCCTGGCTTGAGGATCTTGAGGACGGCCGAGGTCGAGTCGAGCCGGTGCGCCGGAAACTCGAGTGTGGAGGGCGCGAACAGGCGCGAGTGGCTGACCTGCAGCTCGTACCCCGTGCTGCCGGGCACCCCGCGCCAGCCCAACTCGAGCCGGTCGGAGGCGTCCATGTTCAGGAGGTAGTTGACCCGCGGCTTCTCGGGGAAGGGCACGTCCGGGACCGCGCGCTGCTGGCCGAGCGTACCGCCGGGCGCGGCGCTCACCGCCTGGCGGGTCCTCAGCTCGACCTGGCCGCCGGTCGCGCCGGTGACCTTCGCCCGGCCCGCGTAGGCGGACACCAGGGTGCCGCTGTCCTCCGCCACCTCGACGCCGACGCGGCTGTCGCGTTCCACGTCGGCGCGCGCCGCGTCGGTGACCACCGACGACGGGTTGGCCGCGGTGAAGACGTTCACCTGTCCGACCTTGACCTTGACCTCGCCGGGCGAGGGCGAGCGGCCGCCGCGCGCCTCGCGGTGCACCTCGAGCAGCGAGTCCGAACCGATCTTGTAGATCGCGCCGTCGGAGAACAGCACCTCGGCGAACGCGTCGAGGCCGGTCTTGACGAAGTCGCCGTTGTACAGCGCTTGTTTCTCGCGCGCCTTCTCCCACCTTGTCTGGTTCGCGCGCTGCACCTCGACCTTGCCCTGCAGCGCGATGACCTGGCCGGAGCCGACGAAGTCGCGGTTGGCGAGGCCGCCTAAGAGCTCGAAGCGCTGCAGGGCGTCCTCGGCGCGCGCCACGCACGCCGGGTAGTCCTTGCGCTCCCAATCGGAGCGGGCCTCCTCGAGCAGCCGCGAGGCCTGGTCGAACTCGGCCGCGAGGTTGTCGGAGAACCCCGCCCGCCGCACCTGCTCCTGCGCCGCGGTGGCGCGCAGCAGCAGGCGCTGCGCCTTCACCTCCGGCGGCTCGTGCGTGAAGTAGAAGACGCCCGCGACCACGCTGCCGGCGAGCAGGAGCGCGAAGGCGAGCAGGCCCCAGCGCTTGATCCCGGCCACCGACACGATGACCCAGTCGACCTCGAAGCGGTGCACGGAGGGACTCGATGACGGAGAACGCATTGTCTGGCCCCGCAAACCTTAGCATCCCGGACGGACCGAGCGCAACCAGAGAGCGGTGTGCAACTTGCTCGCGGCCGGGTCGTGGGCTAGAATCCTCTGCCTTTGGGCGCGATGGAGGCAGCGAGATGCTCAAGACGCTCCGTGACCAGTTCACACACCTCAAGTGGGTCCTGTGGTTTGTCGTATTCGTGTTCGTGTTCTTCATCTTCGTGGACTGGGGTACGGGCCGGGCCCGCACCCGCGGCCTCGCTGGCGTTGCCGCCCGCATCGGCAACGTGAGCATCTCGGAGGCGCAGTTCCTGAAAGAGGTGCGCTCGACCGAGGAGCGCTACAAGCAGATGTACGGCCAACAGTTCGACAAGGTGCGCGACCAGCTCGACCTCGGATCGATCACCATGCAGAACCTCGTCGACCGCTACCTGCTCCTGGCCGAGGCGAAGAAGATGGGGATCGAGGTCACCGATAAGGAACTGCTCGCCAAGATCACGTCGTACCCGGCGTTCAAGCGCAGCGACGGCAGCTTCGTCGGTGAGGACCTCTACGGCCGCATCCTGCGCGCCAACCAGACCACCCCCGAGGAGTTCGAGTCCGGGCTGCGGCAGGAGCTGGCGATGGCCAAGTTCCAGGAGACACTCGCCGCCGGCATCGTGATCCCCGACGCCGACGTTGAGCGCGAGTACCGCCGCCGCAACGAGGCCGTGTCCTTCGAGATGCTGTTCGTGCCGGTGGACCGGGCGCTCGCCGGCGTGACCGCGACCGAGGCCGAAGCCCGGGCGTACTACGACGCCAACAAGGCGCGCTTCACGCACCCGGAGCAGCGGCAGCTGCACTACCTGCTGGTGGACGACGCCAGGCTCCGCCGCACCCTGACCGTGCCCGAGGCCCAGATCACCGAGTACTACAACGCTCACCAGAAGGAGTTCGCCGTTCCCGAGGAGGTGCACGCGCAGCACATCCTGCTCCGCCCGGCGACGCAGGACGCGGCGGGGTGGAAGGCGGCGCTCGCCAAGGCCCTTGAGGTGCGCGCCAAGGCGCTGAAGGGCGACTTCGCGGCGCTCGCCAAACAGTACTCGGACGACCCCGGCTCCAAGGCGACCGGCGGCGATCTCGGCTGGTTCCCCCGCGGCCGCATGGTCAAGGAGTTCGAGGACGCGGCGTTCGGGCTCAAGCCCGGCGGGGTCTCCGAGCCGGTGAAGAGCCAGTTCGGCTATCACCTCATCAAGGTCGAGGGGCGCCGCCCGGCGGGGGTGCAGCCGCTCGCCGAGGTGCGCGACGCGATCAAGGACAAGCTGGTCGAGGGGCTCGCCGACTCCGAGGGGAACCGTCGCGCGACCGCGCTGCGGGACAAGATCGACGCGGCGAAGCTGACGACCGACGCGCAGTGGCAAACCCTTACCGACGATGTCGTGACCTCCAACGTCACGCCATTTTTCGGCGCGCAGGACGAGACGATCCCCGGTCTCGGCCGCGACCCCGAGCTGCTCGCCGAGGCCGGGTCCGCGAAGGAAGGGTTTGTCGGCGGCCCGCGGCGCACCAGCCGCGGCTGGATCGTCTACCGGGTGGCGAAGGTCCGGGCCTCCGGCACGACGCCGTTCGCCGATGCCGCGAGCGATGCGATGGACGGTGCCAGGCGCCTCAAGGCGCTCGAGGCGTTGCGGCTCGAGCTTGAGGGCAAGCGCGCCGCGCTCGCGTCCGGGCCGCTCGCCGCCCAGGCTGCCGCCCTCGGCGGCACGGCGCAGACGGTGACCGACCATCGCCGCGGCGCCGCCATCCCGGGCATCGGCCCGGCCGCAACGCTCGACGACGCCGTGTTCGCGACCGCCGTCAACGCCCTCACCCCGGCTGTCACCGTCGGCGACCGCGGCGTCGCGGTCGCGAAGGTCACGGCCAAGAAGGCGTTCGACCCGCAGGCGTTCGCCGCCGCCAAGGCGGCGCTGCGCGAGAGCATGGTGCAGGAGGCCATGAACCGGATGGTCAGCTCGATGCTGGCAGAGGCCAAGCGGGAGAACCCGGTCACCATCAACCCCGAGGTCGTGGACCGCTTCAAGCCCAAGCGCGGATGATCGGACACCTGGACGGGCGCGTCCTCGAGCTGCAGCCGGGCTTGGTCGTGCTCGATGCGGGCGGGGTTGGCTACGAGGTCCACCTGCCGGTGTCCGCCCACCAGTTCCTGGCCGGCCGCGAGCGCGCCGCGCTGTTCGTCCACACCCACGTGCGCGAGGACCAGCTCGCGCTCTACGGTTTTCCGACCCGGCGGGAGCGCGACACGTTCCGGCTACTGCTTTCGGTGTCGGGGGTCGGGCCGCGCACGGCGCTGGCGCTGCTCTCCGGCCTGACGCCCGACGAACTCGGCGCGGCGGTGGAGTCCGAGCAGTGGCGCCGGCTCGCGGCGGCCCCGGGGATCGGCAAGCGGACGGCGGAGCGCCTCATCGTCGAACTCAAGGGCAAGATCGAAGCGACCGCGCGGGGCGCCGCGAGCCCGCGCGAGGACGCCGTGCCCGCCCTTGTCAACCTCGGCTACCCGGCGCGCGCCGCCGAGCAGGCGGTGAGCGACCTGCTGCGCTCCCGGCCGGAGATGGGACTCGACGAGTTGCTGCGGCGGGCGCTGCAGGCCCTCGGGCGCTGAACGACAGGGCACAGGGCACCGAAACAAGAGGGCGTAACGCCTACCTCCGCCGTCATTGCCTGAAAGTCCCCCGAATGACGCGGTCCGGCTCGCGCACGTGTAGGTCGCCGCAATGGCGGGCGTACAGACAGGCCCCGCCCCTACACGGCACACGCCCTGCGAACGCGGGGCGGGGTACCATGAACGTGTGGATGAGCATGTCCTGACCCCGACCCGCGATCCCGCCGAGGCCCGGTTCGAGGAGAGCCTGCGGCCGCGGAGCCTCGCCGAGTACATCGGCCAGGAGAAGGTCACCGCCAACCTCGGCGTGTTCATCGCCGCCGCGCGCTCGCGCGCCGAGTCGCTCGACCACGTGCTGCTGTTCGGGCCGCCCGGCCTCGGCAAGACCACCCTCGCCCACATCATCGCGGCGGAGATGGGCGCGTCGCTGCTGATCACCTCGGGGCCGGTGCTGGAGCGCGCGGGCGACCTGGCCGCGATCCTGACCAACCTGGAGCCGCACGGTGTCCTGTTCGTGGACGAGATCCACCGCCTGGCGCCGACGGTGGCCGAGATCCTCTACCCGGCGATGGAGGACTTCACCCTCGACCTCGTCGTCGGACAGGGCCCGGGGGCGCGCACGATGCGCCTGCCGCTGCCGCCGTTCACGCTGGTCGGCGCGACCACGCGCGCCGGGCTCCTCTCGGCGCCGCTGCGCGACCGCTTCGGCATCGTGCACCGCCTCGAGTTCTACGACGCCGGCGCGCTCACGTCCATCGTCCGGCGCTCGGCGGGGCTCCTCGGCATCCCGGTCGCGGACGCCGCCGGCGAGGAGATCGCCCGCCGCGCCCGAGGCACCCCGCGCGTGGCGAACCGCCTGCTGCGGCGGGTACGGGACTTCGCCCACGCCCGCGCCGAGGACGCCATCTCCCTTGACACCGCCCGCTTCGGCCTCGATCGCCTCGAGGTGGACGGCTTCGGCCTCGACGAGCTCGACCGCCGCCTGCTCGCGACCGCCATCGAGCAATACCGCGGCGGTCCCGTCGGCCTCAAGGCGCTGGCGGCGAGCCTCGGGGAGGACGAGGGCACGATCGAGGACATCTACGAACCGTACCTGCTCCAGCTCGGTTTCCTCCAGCGCACGCCGCGGGGCCGCGTCGTCACCGACAGGGCGCGCAAGCACCTCGGTTACCCAGCGGTGGCCGGCGGCCAGGAGGAGCTGTTCCCGCCGGAGGGGCGGTGAGGCGGCTGCCGGTTGTCGTCAACCCGGCAGCGAGCGGCGGCCGCAAGAGCGCGCCCCGCGACGCGCTCGCGGCCGCGGCCGCCCAGCGCGGCTGGCGCGTCGAGTGGTGGGCGACCGAAGCCCCAGGGCACGCCACGGAGCTGGCGGCGCGGGCGGCCCGCGACCGCGACCCGCTGCTCGCGGTCTGGGGTGGGGACGGGACGTACAACGAGGCCGCGCGCGGCCTCCTCGGCAGCGAGACCGCACTCGTGGCGCTTCCCGGGGGTACGACCTCGGTGCTCGCCTACGAGCTCGGCATCCCCCGTGATCCGGCCGCGGCGCTGGCGCGGCAGCTCGAGGGCGAGCGGCGGGGGATGGCGGTCGGGCGCACCGACTCGGGTCAGCTCTTCCTCCTCATGCTCTCGGCCGGACCCGACGCACTCATCCTCGCCAACCTGCCGGCACTCCTGAAGAAGCGGGCGGGCAAGGCGGGGATCACGGCGCAGGCGGTGGTGGAGTTTCTGCACGGCCGGCTGCCGCGTTTCGCCGTGAGCATCGACGGCGCCACCCTCGACGCTTCCTGGTGCATCGTCGGGAACGGCCGCTGCTACGGCGGGCCGTACACCGCGACGCCGGGCGCGGACCCTTTTGCCACCGGCTTCGAGGTCGTGACGCTCGAGCGCCATGGCCGCGCCGCTGCGGTGCCGTTCTTCTTCTCGATCCTCTCTGGCCGCCACTTGGGTCGGGCAGGCGTCGACCGCCGGCCCGCCACCGAGGTGCGGCTCACCGGGGAGGGCGTCCCCTACCAGCTCGACGGCGACCCGTCCGGGTACCTCCCGGTCACCGCGCGCGCCTCCGACGAGCGCCTCTTCGTGATGCCCCCAGGGAGAGAGAAGCAGTGAAGAGTGAAAAATTAAGAGTGAAAAGTGAAAGACAAAGGCGGATGTTGACGCGTGACCTCGGGCGCCAAATTCTCTGTCTCTGACTTTTCATTTTTCACTCTTCACTCTTAACTTTTTCGCTCTTCCGCGTGTTAGCATCCGGCGCCGTGAAGGTCCCCGTGCGAGGTTCGCTCGACGCCATCCTGAGGCCGCGCTCGCTGGCCGTGATCGGCGCGTCCTCGCGCTCCGACTCGCTGTCGGGGCGCTTGCTCGGCAACCTCCTCGCGGCGGGTTACACCGGCGCGGTGTACCCGATCAACCCGAAGGCCTCCGCGGTGGGTTCGCTCGCCTGCTACCCGAACCTGCGCGCGCTCCCCGGGCCGCCCGACCTCGCGGTGGTGATGGTCCCGCGCGACGCGGTCCCGGCTGCGATCGACGAGTGCCTGGCCGTGGGCGCCGGCGGCCTCGTGGTGATCACCGCGGGTTTCCGGGAGGGCGGCGAGGCGGGCGCGACGGCTGAGCGCGCACTCCTCGAGCGCGTGCGCGCCGCCGGTGTGCGGATGGTCGGGCCCAACTGCATGGGGGTGATCAACACGGACCCGGACGTGCGCATGGACGCGTCGTTCACCCCCGCCCCGGCGCTGCCGGGCGCGGTCGCGTTCGCCTCCCACTCCGGCGCCCTCGGCGTCGCGATGCTGGAAGCGGCGCGCGACGTCGGGCTCGGCTTCTCGCACTTCGTGTCGCTGGGCAACAGCACCGACGTGGACGTCAACGACCTGCTCGAGGTGTGGGAGCGGCACGAGGCGACGCGGGTGATCATGCTCTACCTCGAGTCGGTGCCCGACCCGGAGCGTTTCCTGGCGCTCGCCCGGCGAATCGGGCGGTCGAAGCCGATCGTCGTGTTCAAGGGCGGGCGAACCGCGGCCGGCCAGCGCGCGGCCTCCTCCCACACCGGAGCGCTCGCGGCGGGCGACACGGCGGTCGAGGCGCTGCTCCGCCAGGCCGGCGTGCTGCGCGCCGCCACCCTGGAGGAGATGTTCGGCCTGGCGCTGGCCTTGGCCTCGTGCCCCTCGGGGCATGGCCGGCGGGTGGCCGTCGTCACCAACGCCGGCGGACCGGCGATCGCCGCCGCCGACGCGCTCGCCGACCACGGTCTGGCGGTCGCGGCGCTGGCGCCGGCGACCGAGCGCTCGCTGCGCGAGTTCCTGCCGCCCGAGGCGGCGGTCGGCGACCCGGTGGACATGCTGCCGTCCGCCACCCCCGACAACTTCCGCCGGGCTGTCGAGCTCGTGCTCGCCGACGACGGCGTGGACGCGGCGCTCACGATCACGGTCACGCCGATCATGGTCACGCCGCTCGCGATCGCCGGCGGGATCGCGGCAGCGCGGCCCCCCGCCGGCAAGCCGGTCCTCTCGGTGTTCATGACCGCGCCGAGCTTCTTCGCCGAGGCGCGCTCGATCCGCGGGCTCCCGCCGCTGTTCCGCTACCCGGAGGCGGCGGTGGCGGCCCTCGCGGGCGTGGTGCGCCACGCCGAGCGTGCGGTGGCGCCGCCGGCCGACGCCGAGCCCGTTGCAATGACGCGGAGCGGGATCGTCGAGCGCGCGGTCCGCCGCGGTCCCGGGTATCTGCCCTCGGACGAGGCGTTCGCCCTGCTCGAGGAGGCCGGGATCACGGTGGCGCCGTTCCGGGTGTCCGGTGAACCGACGCAGGTGTCCGCGGCCGCCGCGGCGGTGGGCTATCCGGTTGTGCTCAAGGCGTTCGGCGCGGCGCTCGTGCACAAGAGCGAACTGGGCGCGGTCGCGGTCGGCCTCGGCGACGAGGCGGCGCTGGCCGCCGCACTGGCGGCGATGAGGGCGCGGCTGGCGGCCGCCGGTGTGCGCCCCGACGGCTACCTGGTCCAGCGACAGATCGAAGGCGGCCGCGAGGCGATCCTCGGGATCACCCGCGACCCGTCGGTCGGCGCGCTGGTGATGGCCGGCCTCGGTGGCGTCGCGGTCGAGGTCTGGCACGACGTCAGCTTCCGCGTTGCCCCGATCACGGAGGCGGACGCACAGGCGATGCTCGCCGAGCTGCGCGGCGCGGCGCTGCTGGGCGCATTCCGCGGCCGGCCCGCGGGGGACGTGGCGGCGCTCGAGCGTGCGCTCGTGCGCCTGGCCGCCCTCGCCGCCGCCCACCCGGAGATCGCCGAGTGCGACGTCAACCCCCTGCTGGTACTCGACGCGGGCCAGGGCTGCGTGGCCGTCGACGCGCGCGTCCGCATCGCGTGAGCAGGCCGGCTGCCTGAGCCGGATGGCCCGCTACCCGGTCCCGGAAGGGAACGGCCCGACGCGCTCGCAGCGCTGGGCGAGGATCGCGGGGACGGTGGCCAGCTCGGCAAGGGTTCGGTGCAGGCGGGGGTGGAGCCAGCCCGGCGCCACCTCGGCGGCGGGGGCGAGAGCGAAGCGGCGCTCGGCCAGGCGCGGGTGCGGCAGCGTGAGCGCGGTCGACTCGATGACGAGCCCGGGCGCGAGCAGCAGATCGAGGTCGAGGGGGCGCGGTCCCCAGCGCGTTTCGTGCTCGCGGTCACGCCCGGCCGCGGTCTCGAGACGCAGGCAGAGCGCGAGCAGCGCCAGCGGGTGGGCGGCGGTCTCGACGAGCAGTGCGGCGTTGGTGAAGTCGTCCTGCGGCGGCCCTTGCGGGGCGCTGCGCCAGAGGCCCGAGCGTGCGAGCATGCGCAGCTCGGACGCCAGCCCCGCGGCGGCGCCCGCGAACGCCCCCGCGACGTCGCCGCGGTTGCCGCCGAAGCCGATCACAAGCTGCACTCAAGCCTCCACGCCATCCTCGCATGATACGATCGCCGGAGACCGAGGGAGGCGAGAGATGGACGACGCAACGGTGGCGGCGCGGGAGGCACGCAACCTCCTCGAGCGGTTGGGCGCGCGCGTGCCGGGCTTTACCGGCTACCTGGAGCGCGAGCTGCGGCGCGAAGTGGACCAGCTCTTGCGGGCCGATCTCGCCGGCCGCCTCGACACGACCCGGGCCGGCGTGGCGGCGTTTTCCCGCACGCTGCACCTCGGCGCCGCGGGCCGGCTGGAGCGTCTCGCCGCCCTGGAGAAATCGCTCGACGGCGCGGCGAACGCGCTCCGGCACGTGGGTTCGGGCTATGCCGGGATGTTCAACGCGGTCAAGGTGCGCGAGGAGCAGCTCGAAGCGCTCTACCGCTTCGACCTCGACCTCGTCGAGCGCGTGGACGCCGCCCGCGAGGCGTCCGCCGCGCTCGGGGCGGACCAGGAGACCATCAACCGGCTCGAACAGGCGGTGGCCGCGGTGCAGGGTGCCGTCGCGGGCCGCGAGCGGGTTGTGCTGGGCGCCTTCGGGGTGGGCGCCGGCGCAGGGGGTGAGCAATGAGCCAGTTCCTCGAGGTCCTCGAGCACTACGACCCCAGCGGCGAGGAGATCGCCTTCCGCTACCCCCCCGAGGGGAGCGCGGAGGTCAAGCTCGGCGCTCAGCTCGTCGTGCACGAAGCGCAGGAGGCGGTGTTCTACCGCGACGGCCGCGCCCTCGACGTGTTTGGCCCCGGACGGCACACGCTCACGACGCAGAACGTCCCGGTGCTGACCAAGGTCCTGGCGCTGCCGTTCGGGTTCACCTCGCCGTTCCGCGTCCAGGTGGTGTTTGTCTCCAAGCGCACGTTCCTCGACCAGAAGTGGGGGACGCGCGAGCCGGTGGTGTTCCGCGACCGCGAGCTGGGGGTCGTGCGCCTGCGCGCGTTCGGGACGTACGCGTACCGGATCCGCGACGCGCGCACCTTCGTGAACACCGTGGTCGGCTCGCTGGGGCAGTTCGACACCGAGCGGCTCGCCGACTTCTACCGCGACATGATCGTGGCCCGCCTCAACGACCTGCTCGGCGAGAGCCTGACCTCGATCCTCGACCTGCCCGCCCACTACGACGAGCTCGCGCAGCTCGCCAAGGCCCGCCTCGTCGAGGACTTCGGCAAGTACGGCGTGGACCTGTCGGACTTCTACGTCAACTCGGTCACGCCGCCCGACGAGGTGCTGGCGCGCCTGGACGAGCGCGCTTCGATGGGCGCCATCGGCGACCTCGCCGCCTACACGCGTTTCAAGGCCGCGGTGGCAATGGGCGACGCCGCGCGCGCCGACGGCCAGGCCGGGGGAGGCGCGTCCGGCGGCCTCGGCATCGGCCTCGGCGCGGGGTTCGGCGTCCAAATGGCGGGGGCGCTCGCCGATGCGATGCGCGCCGCTGCTGGCGGCGGGGGCGGCGCCGCCGCGGCCGCCGGCGTCTGCGCCCGCTGCGGCACCC
>Ga0075520_1001235_pt1 | contig 12156 bp, 12 predicted proteins | sample NGEPerB_FD_75100 | JGI IMG/M metagenome (GOLD analysis project Ga0075520, IMG submission 75100) | Arctic peat soil microbial communities from the Barrow Environmental Observatory site, Barrow, Alaska, USA - NGEE PermafrostAB12-B | ecosystem: Environmental > Terrestrial > Soil > Wetlands > Peat ... | reverse complement strand
CCACGCCGCCGACGTTGGAGAGCAGGAAGAAGATCAGGATCGTGAACACGTCGATCAGCGACACGAGGTTCATGTCGACCATCGTGTGGTTGCGGCCCTTTCGCTCGGCGCGCTTCTGCAGCGGGGTCAGCTTCATCGCGGCCGGCCTAGGAAGGCTTCCTGATCGGCGCGTCGCCGATGGAGATGTTCGGGAAGTAGTCGGTGTGGACGATCTTCGCGCCCTGCACCTGGGCGCCCGATCGCACCGCGTCCATCACCTGCACGAGCTGGTCGTACGACGTGGTCTGCTCCGAGAGAACGGTCGCGTCGCTCTGGTCGGGAAACTTCAGCTTGATGCCCTGGATCAGCGCCGACAGATGCTTCACGTCGGGCCCGGTCGGCAGGTTCGGAATGCGTTCGATCAGGCCGCCGATGCGGTCGCCGACCTCGATCGACTCGGGCCGGATCACGACCTCGAGCTTGAGCAGCTTGTTCGGGTCGAGCTGCTCGAGCTTCTCGTTCGACTGCGCCGGCAATGCGAGGTCGATCACGGCCAGGTGCGTGAACACCGAGATCGACAGCAGGAACGGCACCAGCACCACGATCAGGTTGATGAACGCGGTGATCTCGAGGTGAGCCGGCGTCTTGCGCAGGCGGCGAACGGCCATGGTGGATCAGGTCTCTGTCGGATGCTCGAAGGTCGTTGCCGCGATCAGCTCGCGGCCTTGCCGGCCTGCTCGGAGCGCAGCCGCTGCACGAGATTCAGGAAGCTGATCTTGGCGGCCTCGAGGCCGTCGACGATCTCGCTGGTCTTGGCCTGCAGGAACGCGTGGATGAGCAGGAAGGGGATCGCCACCATCAGCGCGAAGGCGGTGTTGTTCATGGCGATCGAGATCGAGGCCGAGAGCATCTCGGCCTTCTCAGCCGGGTTGACCTGCGCCACCGCCGTGAAGCCCTTGATCAGGCCGATGATGGTGCCGAGCAGGCCGACGAGGGTGATGACGTTGGCGAACGTGGCGATGTAGTGCGTGCGCTTCTCGAGGCGCGGCACGATCTCCATCATCCCTTCTTCCATCGCCGCGTCGAAATCTTCGCGGCGGCCCGGGCTCTGCATGCGCGAGAGGCCGTAGTTGACGATCTTGCCGACGGCCGCGTCGGACTGCGACGTGACGGCCTGGACGTCTCTGAACTGGCCCTTCTGCAGCATCGGCAGCACCTGCGACCAGACCTTGCGGTTCTCGGTTCGGGCTCGCGTCAGGAAGATGAATCGCTCGATGGCGATCGTCACGCCGAGCGCCATGATGAGCGCGCTCGGATAAATGAAGAGACCGCAGTCCTGGAAGAACTTGACGACCGTGCTGATGGGATCCATGGCGCTGACTCCGGGGGTTCTATCGATGATCTGGAAAAGCAGATGACGAGGTGGTGAGACTTGGTTACTTCGCGGGCGCCGCAGGGGCGGGCGCGGCGGCGGCTTTCGCCGTCGTTTGTGTGTCGTAGTTCACTTGTCGGCGAAACACGTCGCGGTCGAGCGGCGCGAGCGCTTCGTCCATCACGCTGACGAGCGGGCGGCCGCTCAGGTCGCCAGGGCCGGGCTTTTTCCACGGCACGATGTAGAGCACTTTCGGCAGCTCGCGGTTGCCGATGATCTGGCTGCGGTCGAGGTCGGCCTGGTCCTGCGCCGCGGCGCTGGCGGGCGCCGCGGCCGCTTTGGCCGCGCGGGTCTGCGCCAGCGCCGGCGTGACGGCCACGGTCAGGCCGGCGGCCAGTGCAAGGCCGAGCGTGAGATGTCGTGCGAAGTTCATGCCTTCTCCTTCCGGCCATCGGTGATCGGCCCGGGCTTCCTGTTCTTGAGGTCTGCGACCCATTTGGTTACCGTCGGATCGCCACCAGGCGACAAAGCAAGGTAGCGGCCATACATCTCGAGCGCGTGTTGCGGGTCGCCGAGATAGAGGTCGTAGAGGATGCCGAGGTTCAATGTCGCCGGCGCGTAGGTGGGGTTGAGGGCGATCGCCTTCTGGTAGCTGTCGCGCGCCTTGGCGAACTGGCCCTGCATGCGGTAGGAGACGCCGAGCTGGTTGAAATAGATCGGCTGGCGCGGATTCAGACGCACCGCCTGCTCGAGCTCGGTGACGGATTCCGTCAGCTTGCCGGCTTGTCGATAGATGACGCCGAGATTGGCGTGCGGGCCGCCGAGCCCGGGATTGGCCTGCGAGATCGCCCGAAACGCCTTCTCGGCGTCGGCGTTGCGGCCGCTGCGCAGATACCGGCTCGCGTCGTCGAAGGCGCGTTGCGTCGCCGGATCCACGGGCTCCTCGGGCGGCGGTGCCGCCGGGCGCGGCGCGGCGGACGTGGCCGCACCGGACGACGACGGCGTGATCGCCTGGCGCATCGCGTTGAAGGGTTCCGAGACGGTTCCGCAGCCGGCCGTGCCGGTGACCAGCGCGAGGACGCACAGCGAGCGAGCGAGCTCAGCGGATCGCATCGATGACTCCTTCGCTCACTTCGCTCTTGCCGTAGCGCACCGGGCGCAACTCGCGCAGCGCGTCGAAGCTGCTCTTGACCCACTTGTCGTAGACGCCGTCGCTGGCGCGGTGGGCGTTGAGCTCATGCAGCTCGGTCGCCTTTTCCTCGAACGGGAAGGCCTGCTCCTCGAGCAGCACGTTGTATTGCTCGAGCTCGACCTTGGAGAGCTTCTTCGGCCGCTCCGATGCCATCAGGGCCTTTCCGAAGTCGCGGTAGACCGTGGCGATGCGGTAGGTCGCGGCAGTCGTCACGTCGGCCACGCCATAGTCGGCGGCGACCGAGTACGCCTTGAGCGTCTGCTCCATCTTTTCCTTCTTCAGCTTCAGCTGGCGGGCCAGCGGCTCGACCAGTTGCACCTGGCGGTACGACTCGGCGACCGGCTCGGCCATCGCCAGCGCGGCGCTCGCGCCCAGATAGCGCGTGCGCGGCGTGCGACCCGCGCCACCGTTCTGGTCGGCATTGAAGATATCGCGTTCGAGCGCCGCTTCGCGGCTCAGGTTGCCGTCTTCCTTGGCAATCCTGGCCAGGCGGGCACGGGCCTCGATGGCGGCCTCGAGCGGGGTCGGGTTCTGCGCGAGATAGCGCTCGTAGTCCTTCGCCGCGGCCGCGCGCGAGCCGGCCTTCTCGTGGTATTCGGCCGCCTGCCAGAGCGCGTCGCGGGAGATTTTCGGATCCTTGCTCGACGCGGCGAGTCGCTCGAATTCGCCTGCGGCGCCGGTCCAGTTGCCTTTTTCCAGGTAGGCGACGGCGAGCTTCTTGCCGACCTCGCCCTGCAACGGGTGGTTCGGAAAGCTCTTGCGGAAATCCTCGAGCGTGCGGATCGCGCCGTCCCAGTCCTTCAGGGAGATCAGCGTCGCCGCCGCGTCGTACTGTGCGGCCGCGCGCACGGTCGGGCTCGCCCCGACCGAGCCGACGCGGGCGAAGCTCGCTGCCGCCTCGCGCGTCTTGCCGGCGGCGCGCGCCTGCTCGCCCTGCTTGTAGATGGCCGCAGCCTGGCGCTCGACGAGATCGGCGCGGCCCGCGTCCTTGTCGGGCGTGACCTTGATGGCTTCGCCGAACGCCTTCTCGGCAATCTCGAAGCTCTTGTTGTCGAACGCGGAATACGCCAGCACGGTCCAGGCGACGCGACGCTGCGGCGCGGCGGCCGGAGGCTTCAGGTCGAGCACGCGCTGCGCGACGCCGGCGGCTTCGGGATCCTTCAGCGCGTAGAGCTTTTCGGCGGCGTCGGAAAGCACCGGGCCGTCGCGCACGTCGGCGGGGAATTTCTGCGCGAAGCGCTGCGCGCTGGCGATGCTCACGCGCTGCAGGCCGGGCTGCTCGGCGGGCGCCGCCTTCTTCAGCAATTGCGCATAGCTGAGCAGGGCGCCGTAGCCGGCGTCGGCGCTCTTGTCGTTCTTCGCGTAGCTGTAGGCGGACTTCTCGTACTCGGCCGCCGATTCGGCGAAGCGTCCGTCTTCGAACAGCAGCTCGGCGAGCAGGAAGTTGCTCTGCGCCGCGCCAGCGTCGTTCGGGAACGAGGCCAGCAATTCACGGTACCAGCGCACCGCTTCCTGGTAGTCGGCGGTGTTCTTGCTCTTTTGCGCGATCGAATGGTAGTGGCGGGCGAGCTCCGACAGGCGCGTCTTCACGAGCGGTTGCGCCTTCTCCCAGTTGTCGGGGTTGACGCGGCGGAATTCGCTTTGCCGGCCGTAGTGGGCGACGAATTCCTTGCGTGCCTCGATGCCCTGGTTGACGAAACCGGTGCGCTCGTAGATCTCGATCACGCGCGCCTGCAAAACCGGCGCCTGCGCGCTCAGCGGGTTGAGGCGGGCATAGGCGGCGAAGGTGTCGGCGGCATCCTTGGGCCGTTCCTGCCTGACGTAGAGATCGCCGAGCTGCTCGTAGACGCGGAATTCGTAGCTCTTTCGCGCCGGCGTGTCCATGAAGGCCGGGATCGACGCGGCGCCTTGCAGGTTGGCCAGGCTGATGCTGGCGACCCGAAAGGTGTCCTCGACGAGCTCGCGATCGGCCCGGGAGAGGCCGGGGATCGTGTCGAGCGGGCCCTCGCCGGCACGTCCGGCGACCTTGAGGTCGAGCACCGCGAAGAACGAGCGCAGGCCCTCTTCGAGCCGACCCTGCTTGTAGACCGACCAGCCCATCATGTAGAGCGAGCGGTCCTGGTAGGGGCTGCTCTCGGCAGCCGAGAGCACCGATGCGTAGGCCTTTTCCGCGTCGGCGTAGTTCTTCAGCGTGAAGAGCAGCTCGCCGCGCCGGAACTGGACCTCGTTGGCGTAGCGCGTCTTCGGGTAGTCCTTCATCAGGCGATCGAGCGTCTTCAGCGCTGTCTCGAGATCGCCACCCTTCTCGAACGCGCCCGACATCTGGTAGAGCACCTGGTCGTTGTTCGGATCGGCCGGGAAGTTCTTCAGGTACTCCTGGTAGCGCGCCACCGCCGTCTTGTAGTCGGCCGCGTCATTCGTCGTGCTGTTCGCGCTCTTGTTGTCGGCGCTCTCCATCTCGAGGTCGCCGATGCGGCGCATCGCTTCGGAGCGCTGCGGCGCCTGCGGTGCGATGTCGAGGAATTTGCGATAGGCCTCGATCGCCTTGCCTTCGTTGACGGCGACGGTGGTTTCCTTCTGCACGTCGGCCTGGCGATTGGCGAGCGTCTTCAGGGTCGGCTCGTTGTCGGGCGTGCCGCCGCCCCGCCACATCGAGCAGGCGCTCAGCGCGCACGCGACTGCGAGCGCCAGGCTAAGGCTTGGCCGGGGCAGCATGGTCTGCATCCGATGTGTTGTCCGGCTTGGCATCGGACTTTCCGTTGGCGCGGTCGTAGAGCTGGGCGAGCGCGAAGCGCGCCTGCGTCGTGTAGGAGGCGATGCGCTGCTGCTGGTTCGTCAGCTCGGCGATGGCGACGTCCTGGGCTTCGGTGCGTTGCTCGCGGCTGAGGCCGGCGACGCGCGGGATCATCACCTGCAGCAAGGGCCGGATCGCGGCGATGCGCTGCCCGAACCGCTCGAAGCGGATCGGCTCGTCGTGCTGCGCGACTTCCAGCGCCTTGGCCTTCTTGTCGGCCTCGGCGAGCTCGCCGTCGATCGTTGCCAGCTCGCGTTTCGTGATCCAGACGCGGCTGTTGAAGTCTTGCGAAAGCTGCCAGCTGAGCACGCCGGTGATGAGCCGGACGCGATCGCGCTGCGCCGTCATGTCGGCAGTGGCGACCGGATCGTCGACCATCTTCCTGACGGCCCGCAGGCGCTCGAGAAGCGCGAGCTGCTTATCGTCGGCGAAGACAACGCCATCGGCTTCGAGCTCGCCGCGCGCGATGTCGGCGGCGATGGCGTCGCGTCGCTTGGCCAGCGCGTCGACGCTGATCTGCTCGCGGCGCTCGCGGATCTGCGGCAGGCGGTCGGCGTAGGCCTTGCGCCGGGTCGCCAGCATGTCGTCGAAGACGACCAGCTTGTCGCGCCAGTCGTCGAGGTTTTGCGACAGGTAGCGAAGGTCGCGGTAGTTCTTCAGCGCCTCCTGGAACTCGTGCTGCGCCAGCACTTGCGCCAGGTGCCGGGCGTGCGGCATCGAGGGCAGGTCGCGGATGCGCCAGAACCAGCCCATCTCGTCGCCCGGGTTCTGCTCGACCAGCGAGTCGATGAGCGTGCCCGCGCGGATCGCCTTGATCGATTCGTTCAGGTCGGCGTTCTCGCGTTCGAATGCCGTGATCGCGCCTTCGTAGCGTTCGAGCGCCTGCCCGTATGCGCCGAGCTCGGCATAGGCGTAGGGCACGGCGATCTGCGCTTCGAGTACGGCCGAGTCGCCGTCGGTGCGCTGTGCGAGCTCGGTCCACGGCACGAGGGCGAGCTTCGGATCCTTCATCGCGTCGGCGGCCCAGCCGAAGCCGAGCAGCGCCTTGTTCGATTGCAGGCTCTGCAGGCGCACTCGCTCCAGATAGAGGCGCGCGTCCTTCGGTCGGTTGTCGGCGAGCGACGAGAAGCCGAGCGCGACGTTGGCCCGGTCGCGCAGGCTGCGCGCTTCCTCGCCTTGCGCCGATTCCTTGCCGATCTGGTCGAGCAGCTCGGTGCCCCGCTTGGGCTCGCCCGAGCGCAAGAGGGCGATGCCCAGGTTGTAGCGCGCGTAGTACGAGCCGACCGTCTTGCGCAGCAGGAAGCTCTTGGTGACGAGCGGATTGAGCGCGCTCGCCGCGCCTGCGTAGTCCTGGCGCGCCATCAGCAGGTTGGCGAGGAGCAGGGCGCGCTCTTCCTCGAGATCGGGCGGCAGGTGGTTTTCGACGCGCGCGATCGCCGCTTCGGCCTCCGGCAGATAGCCGCGCTGATAGCGGATCTTGGCGAGATAGAACCAGGCGCGGTCGCGCACCGCCGGCGTCGCGCCGCGCTCGATCAGGTGGCTGAAGATCTCGCCGGCTTCGCGCGTCAGGCCGTACGAGGCGAGCATGCCGCCACGCAGGACCTCGGCCTCATCGGCATGGTGCTCGACACGCTCGAACTTCTGCGACGCCATCAGCGTCGTGATCGAGGTGAAGTAGCGGTCCTGGAAGAACTGGAAGAGCGCGTCGCCGTACTGCGGATCCTTGATCTGGTGGTCAGGCGGCGCGGCGTCGGCGGCCCGGGCCGCCGACGCAAACGGCGCGCAGGCCGAGGCGACGGCGATCGCCAGGGCGATGCGCAGCGCGGAGCGGGCAGGGAACATCGGCGGCATCGACGATCACTGCCAGAGCTTGACGTCGAACTCCGGCTGGAGCTGACCGGTCGAGTCCGTGATGCGCAGCTCGATGTACTTCGCCTCGGTGCCCTTCTCGAACTTGACTGTCGCGCCGCGCCGATAGTCGCGCTCATGCGGCCCCTTGCCGGTGAAGAAGGCGACGATCTCGTGTGGCCCCGTCCGGATGTTGCCGAGGTAGAGCCGCTGTACGCCGCCGCGATGCAAGGCCTGGACCTCGAGGGCCGTGTAGAGATAGTTGGCGACCAGCTTGTCGTCGAGCTTGATCTGCACCGAGTCGAGATCGAACATCTTGCCGACGTCCATCGACACGAAGAGAGCCACCTGCGTGTTCGCCGGGAACAGCAGCTACTCTTCGAGGACGAGCAGATCGCGATTGAGCTTGATGACGTCGCTCTTCACATCCTGGACGCGTCCGTCGAGCGTTGCCGCTTCCGGCGCGCTGGCCGCCCCGGCGACGCTGCTCGGTGCACTGGCGGCGTCGGAGGCGGCAGCGGCGGCGCTCGGCGCACTCGCAGACAGGTCAGCCGCGGCTGCCGACGCAGCGCCGGCCGGTGCCTTGCCGGGCAACGTCACCGACGGCATGGTCACCGCGGGCATGGTCACTGCCGGCATCGTGACGCTCGGAACCGAAACGCTTGGAACCGTCAGGCTCGGCGACGCGGCGCTGGCCGCTGCTGCGGCGCGTGCGGCGGTGCTTTGCACCGGGGCCGACGCAGCGACATCGGCGCCCCATGTGGCCGGCACGGCTGCGAGCAGCAGAGCGGCGGCGATCGACTTGCAGAAACGTTCGAACATGACCCGTGACCCGTCTCAGTAAGTTGCCGACACGTAGACCTGCACCACGCTCGCGTTGTAGGCGTATGGGTTGCCGGTCCGACTGTCGGTGAAGTCGTTGAACTTGAAGTGCGTGAACTCGTACGTTCCGTTTAGCTTGATGTCGTAGCGGCCGGGAATCTTGCGCACCGTCCACGAGAGCTTGGCGCCGATGCCGACGTCGGTGAAGGTGCTCAGCTGCCGGTTGCGCGAGACGTACTGGGTCTGGGCGGGCGCGTTGTCGGAGTAGAAGACGGCGTGGCGCTGCGTGTAGCCGCGCAGGAAGGTATCGGCGAGCCAGGATTCGCCGAAGTAGCGGCTGTAGCCGATCTCGGCGGTATGCGCCTGCACGCCCCAGGTGTCGCGGTAGTAGCGGTACTCGACGTGCATCGCGTCGCGGTTGCCGAGGTCGCCGATCAGGCGGAACTTCACCGCCCGTCCCGACTTCGTGCGCGGGTTGCTCTCGGGCACCGCGGCGCCGAAGACGCGCGCGACCCGATACGGGCTGCCGAGGAAGCCGCTGTCGGCGAGCGCCTCGACGTTGGCGCTGAGGAGCCAGCGCGGCGTCAGGATCTGGGTGGCGCCGAGCCGGTATTGCCAATGCTCCGCACGGTCGTGGAACTCGGGGGAGTTGTGCTTGAGCACCGTGTCGCTGCCGCGGGTGAAGCCGAGCGAGATGTTGGTCATGCCGCCGAACACCTCCTGCGACATGTCGATGCTGCCGGTGTTGGCGGTGTAGTCGGGCTCGCGGCTGGTCATGCCGCCGATCGTGATCTGGGCGTCGCGGTAGACGTAGTCGGCGCTGAGCCCGTATTCGCTGCGCACCTCGTGGTACTTGCTGGCCGTGGTCACGACGTCGATCGAGGCGTTGCTGACCGCATCGACGTAGTACGTGCCGGCGATCGAGACCTTGTCGAGGATGCTCTTCCTGACGAGAAAGGCCGGGCCGAGGGCAGTGACGCCGCCGCCGCTGTAGGAATGGACGAGCGCCTCGGCGTTGTCTGCGGGCAGGTCGACGGCGCGCGCGCCGTTGCCGGCGAAGAGGCCGAGCAGGCCGCCGAACAGCGCCGCGACGCGGCGCCACAGGCTCATCGCCGCTTTAGTTGCAGCCACAGCCTCCCCCTTGCACGCCGGTGGCGCCGCGCGCGCCTTCGCGAACGTCGCGCACGTGCTCGAGATGCTTGTCCGACAGCGCGTCTCGCGACAGCGCCATGATCGGATCGGCGAGGCGCTCGCGCTCGTAAGGCTTCACCCAGGGCTCGGGCATCTTCATCCAGGCGCAGCCGCCGAGCATCGAGGCCATGGCCAGAAGGGCGACAGTCGCGGCAGCGGAGCGGATCACTTCAGCAACTCCCGGATCTGCTTCTCGTAGTCGGCCTCGGTGCCCGCGAGGTAGCCGCGATGCACGTAGCGGACCTTCCCTTCGCGGTCGATGATCACCGTCGACGGCATCGTGCTCAGGTCGTAGAGCTTGCTGACGATCTTGTCGGAGTCGAGCAGCACGGGGAACGTGACGCCGAGCTTGGCGGCGACGTCGGCGGCCTTGCGCGAATCGTCGTCGACGTTGACGCCGAGCAGCACGAAGCCGGCGGACTTGTAGCGCTCGTAAAGACGGTTGAGCTGAGGCATCTCTTCGCGGCAGGGGCCGCACCACGTCGCCCAAAAATTGACCATGACGACGCGACCGCGCTGCTCGCCGAGCCGCAGGTTCGGCCCGGTCATCGTGCGCAGCGTGAAATCAGGCGCTGCCGTCGACGGCGCGATGGCCGGAATCGCCGCGCTGGCGACGAAGACGAGGGCGCTCGTCAGGGTGATCCGGGCGACGCGCCGGACGTTCGCTTGCAGGGTCGTGGGCATGGAAACGCGTGTCCTCTTCAGAAGTAGAAGGCGAGGCCGCCGGTCAGCTCGATGTTCTGCGTGCTTTGTCGCGTGCCCAGCAGGTCGAGCGAGAAGATGTGGTCGCGCAGATCGAGTTGGAGCGCTGCCCAGTCGGCGAGATAGACGCGGTAGCCGAAGCCGAAGTTGAGGGTCGGCTTGCGCTGCACGTCGAGCTTGGTGCTGCCGACGCCGGCGATGATGTAGAGCTGCGACGGCCGCGCGAAGCGGCTGCCGACGAAGATCTCGCCGGGAAAAATGTTGTAGCCGACCGACGCGTTGTAGTAGGTGAGCTTCGACTTCTCGCTCGGGAAGATGCCGCCGGGCAGGATCTGCCGGAACAGCACGTCGCTGACCTTGGTCTGCGCGTAGACGGCTTCGACGAAGAAGTCCTCGGTGATGTGGTAGCCCAGGCGCACGCCGCCGACCGGGCTGGTGCCGAAGTTCTGCGTCGCATAGCTGCCGCCGAACAGGCCGATCTCGAAGTCGTTCGAGGCGAAATGCGGCACGCGAATGCCGCGTCGATCGACCTGCGGCACGACGACCTGGTCGGTCTGCGTCGGCGGCGGATCGGCCGCCCGCGCGGCGCCCGAGATCGCGGCCGCGGCGATGGCGAGGAGAGCGATGCGCGTTGCGTTCTTGTTCATGCAGTGTCCGAAAGGCTCTTGCGGCCGTCAGAAGAAGAAGGAAACACCGCCGGTCCAGGCGCGGTATTGCGTCGTCTGCGCATCGTTGACGAAAACCGTGTAGAGCGAGTAATCGGCGCGCAACACCAAACGCTCGGTGAGGTAATAGCGCACACCGACGCCCGCATTGGCGAGCTTGGCGTTGGTCGTCGTCGCGGCGACCAAGCTCAGGTTCGGAAAGTTGCTGAACTTGCCGACGCCGATGGTGAAGAAAGGCGAGAAGCGCTGATCGGCCCAGGGTTCGGCAAGAAGGTTGACGTGCCAGAAGTCGGAGCCGGAGAAAACGCCTTGCACCTGGCCGAACGTGAACTCGGTGCTGAGCGTCTCGGACATCCGCACACTCGTGAAGAACTTGAGCACCGGCTCGGCCTTGAAGTGGCCCCAGGCAGCGCCGAGCTGCACGCGACGGCTGAGGAAGTCGTCGAGCAGCGTTTCACGGAAGCTCTTCTTCACGCCTGCCTCGGTCAGCGTGGTGTCGAGCTGACTGCGGATGACCCAGCCGACTTTCCCGGTCTCGGTGCGGACGCGAAACCAGTCGGTGCTGCGCAGCTCGATCTCGATCCACTCGTTGCGCGGAGCGACGAAGAAGATCGGATAGCCGCGGCCGGGGCCGGTGCGCAGCTCGATGTAGGCATCGGCGATCTGCAGCCGCTCGTTGCCGGAGGCGGTGCGGGCCGGGCGCGCAGCCGCGGCGCTCGCGCTGGCCTGCGGTGCCGACGCGGCAAGCGGCGCGCTGGCCGGCATCGCGGCGGTGTCGGCGGCGGCGGGTTGGGAGGCGACCGGAGCGGGCGTGTCGGCGGCGCCGGCATCGGCGGCTTGCGCATCGGCAAGCCACAGAAGGGCCGCGATCGCCAGGGCCGTCACGAAGGACGTGCGGCCGGTCATTGGGTGTTGCACGTACCGGTCGTCGGATCAGGCGGCGTGAACATCGAGTAAGTCGCGGTGCTGAACTCGTCCTGGCCGTCGGGCGCCGGGTGGGTGAGCCAGTATTTGATGATCTGCGCGTTCGGGTCGGCGATGCTCGGAAAGATCAGGCCACCACCGTGCAGCACGCCGAGCAACAGCGGCTTGTCAAGCAGGCGGCTCTGCGCCGTCGAGCCGATCACGACCTCGCCCTGGGCCGAGTAGAAGTTCTTGTAGATGTCGCTGGCGCGAATGATCGTCGGCGTGTTCGCCGGGTCCGTCACGTCGAGCGGCGTCGCGTCGGGAACGAGACGGAAGGCGCCGCCGGTGCCGGTCAAGGTGGCATGGCAGCCGGCGCCCGCGCAGGTGTTGGTGGAGGTCGTCCCGCCGAGATTGATCTGAAGCTGCGCGATGAAGATCGGATTCACGCATTTCTCGAAATACGCGAAGGCCAGATGCTGGCCCGAGAGGATGGGCGGGTTCGTGACCGTCGACGGGTTGTCGAGCGGGTTGCCGGAACTGCCACCGCAGCTCGAAAGCAGGGCAGCAGCGGCAATCGCGAGGGAAAACCTCGCCGAGGCAGGGAGGAGCCGCAGCGAGGTCGAGTGGGCGCTTCGTTTCGGAAAGGACATCAGTGTCAACAGCCTCCGGCAATCCAGGCTGCGAT
>Ga0075520_1001234_pt1 | contig 12161 bp, 10 predicted proteins | sample NGEPerB_FD_75100 | JGI IMG/M metagenome (GOLD analysis project Ga0075520, IMG submission 75100) | Arctic peat soil microbial communities from the Barrow Environmental Observatory site, Barrow, Alaska, USA - NGEE PermafrostAB12-B | ecosystem: Environmental > Terrestrial > Soil > Wetlands > Peat ... | reverse complement strand
TGCCTCAATGGCCAACAACACAAACGCCGGGCCACTGCCACTCAGGCCCGTCACGGCATCCATCAGGGTTTCCGGAACTTCTACCGTGCGTCCTACACAGCCAAAGACACTGCGAGCTAGCTCCGCGTCAGCCTGCGTGGCACGGGTTCCACGCGCCACCGCCGTTGCGGCTTCGAGTACCAAAGCAGCGGTGTTTGGCATCGCCCGGATCACGCGGGATGTCTTAGGCACACGAGCCTCCAGCGTGGCCGTCGATATACCCGCTAAGATGCTAATGACCAAAGTGTCGGATTTCCACGCGTCCCCAATCTCGTCCAAGACGGCCGTTACCATCTGTGGCTTTACCGCCAGCACAACAATGTCGGAAAAATTCACGAGCTCCCGATTGCTGGGCGTTGTTACGATACCCAGTTCCTGGCTCAGTTGCGAAAGGCGCTCGCTATTAGCGTCACTGGCGCACAGGGCCGCGGGCTTCACCTGCTGGGCGGCTAGCAAGCCACGCAGGATGGCACCGCCCATATTTCCAGCGCCTAATACTCCAATACAGCAGTCTATCATGCCAGCCTCGCGACCAAGAATGGATCAGAACGCCCCACTTAGCCAATCATACAATGACTACAGTAAATGGCGCCAGCGGTCCCGCAGGCGATCTTTCCACGACTGCGGCAGGTTTGGCTTTTGCTGCTGGAGCTCCTCTGCCAATTCCAACACCAGTCGTCGAGCGCGATCACTTAGCTGGGTTGGAACTTCAACGGCGACCTCCACCAGTTGATCGCCGCGTCCGCCCCATTGTACGCGAGGTACGCCTTTACCCCGCATGCGCAATACAGTGTTGGGCTGTAAGCCGGCAGGGACCCGCAAAATTGCACGACCCTCAATGGTGGTGACCTCGACTTCGGCGCCCAGTGCCGCCTGGGCGAACGTAATCGGCAATCGACAGGCGATGTTGTCCCCGTCGCGCTTGAAGAACACATGTTCTCGAACTTCGGCCTCGATAATCAGTGGCCCCCCCGGTTTCCCAGGACTAGATCGATTCCCTTCACCTTTGAGGGTGCGCTTATAGCCCGTGTCGATACCCGCCGGAAAATTGACATCAACTGTGCGCCGAACGCCAACCACTCCATCGCCCCGGCAAATCGTGCAGGGGCGGACTGGGCGCAGCCCGGTCCCCCGACATGCCGTACAATCGCGATCTCGCTGCAGCGGGATCAACGAAATCAGGGGTCGAACCTTGCCGCGCCCCTCACAAGCGCCACACTTTGTAGTGGCCACGCCGGGCTCGCCGCCACCCCCCGCGCAGCGCGCGCACAGTTGTTTGGTATCGTAGGTTACCGATTTTTGACAACCGTTCACGGCTTCCTCAAAGCTAAGGCTTACTTTGACCTTCACCGCGTTTTTTGGGCCCCTGCTAAGACCGAAAGCCCCCCATACGTTCTTTAGGGCATCCTCCAAATCAGAGAAATTTGTGAACGCTGCGCCAAAACCGTCGAATCCTCCCGGGCGAAATGCCGCGTCGCCATAGCGGTCCCAAGCAGCACGTTTCTGCTCGTCGCCAAGAATCTGATAGGCCCAGTTGAGCTCAGCAAAACGCTGCTGAGCTTCGGCATCCTCCGGATTCTTGTCAGGGTGGTGCAGAGCCGCCTGCCGCCGAAAGGCGCTCCGAATCTCGGCGTCGCTTGCATCACGCGAAACGCCTAATAGTTCATATGGGTTACGCACGCAGGCTGCACTTAGCACGAACCGCCGCCCGCGTAATAGTGGGGTGATTATGGCCGCAGCGGCACGAAATCGGCGCATTTCTCGGGTCCGCGCTCGATCCGACGGGCCGCTGGAGGAGCCTTTGTCCGACCCACTTGGCCAGACGGGCTCCGCCGGCTATCTTAGGCGGCGGATGTCAGAGAACAATGAGGACGATCGCCGCCAAGTGGGCCGGACACCGATCGAACTAAAAGTAGAATATAAGCGCATCAACACGTTCTTCGCTGATTACACGAAGAACATATCGCGCGGGGGTACGTTTATCGGAACGACTCGGCCCCTCGACGTGGGTACGGAGTTTATATTCGCCCTGACCATTCCCGGCATGACGGAACCGCTGCGGCTGCGTGGTCGCGTGATCTGGACCAATCCCATCGAGAACTCGAGCACTGCAAATCCACCGGGCATGGGAATAGAGTTTCAATACACCAACAACGAAGAGCGGCGGGAAAAGGAAATGGCCGTTCACCGCCTGTTAGCCACTGAATTCGGCGATTACCTAGCCACGAAAATTCTGGGACCGAAGTAGAATAATCATTCAAGAAGCGAATTCGGGTTTGGGCAAAGCCCAAGAAAACCAGGTTAGGGCGCAATGGCGCCGAAGCGGCCCGCCCCAAAGGGCCCATCGTTTCGATGGAATCGCGCCACTAAGGAAGGGTCACGTCGGAAGGCAACTTTGGGACAGGTTGCGTAGATGCGGCCCGCAGCAAATCGCGGGCTACCGTTAATTCAACCAATTCCACACTGGGACTTTTGACCACCTGTTCCAACAGCTGGCTGGACTCCGCCAGGTTGCCGTCAATTCGGAACTGCATTGCCCGATAAAACAGCGCTTCTGTGCGCTGCGAGGGTGTCACTGCCGCCTCGGCCAGGGAGTTTGCGCCAATTTGCCCCAACGTCCAGGCGCGCAATCGGGCCGGCCACGGAGGCACTTCGTCCAAGTTTCCCAAAATATCCTCCACAGTGCCGTCCCCAACTTCATGCTTTTGGTGTTCGACAATGCGCAGCCAAGTGCCGATGTAAACATCATCTTCTGGCATGAGGCCACCCAACTTCGCTTCCCGCACCGCCATTTTTGCGGCGTTCAGATCGCTGTGCGTTAGGGCCATTCGACTAGCTTCCAGTACGATTGCGGTGAGTTGTCCGGCATCCGAACGAGCCGCATCAAGCGCCCGAACCAAGGCGCGCCCAGCGCCCACGCGATCGCCAAACAGTTCAAGCACCCGCGCTAAGATGCGTTCAGCGCGCGATTGCTCCACAGGTGTCCGAGCCGATTGACGCGCGTCCAGAGCTCTGCGTAGAGCCCGATCCAACGCGGAGGCCGCAGCCTGCGACTGTCCCCGTTGCAGTTCTAGTTCGTACGTACTTACCAGAGCCTCTGATTCCGATAACGGATTGGCTTTTTCACGGCAAATTTCAACTTGGCGTGCCAGCGATCCTAAGGCAGACGGAATATCCCCCAGCTGTCGTTCGACCTGCGCCAATAGCGACCAAGTTTCCAGATTGGATTGTGCCTTGGCGGCTTGCTTTAGCAGAACTTGCGCTTGCGCCAGATTACCTTCGTGAGTTTCAATGGCACCCAATAGAAAGCGCAGTCGCGCCACCTTCGCCTGAAACCGTGCTTCGAGGCGAGGCTGTTCCGCCAGGGAAATGAGGGGGCCCGCCCCTGAAAAGAGCTGGCGTGCGCCTTCGATTTCGGACATCTGACCGCAAGCCACCATTGCGTGTTCTACTATTTCCACGGCGTATGCCAGCGTGTCGGCATTTGGGTCCTTACCTACGGCTGGAATCAGAAGGTAAGGTACCGCTTCCGACATGCCGTACTCGACCAGGAGCGTTGCCAAGGGACCAGTTGCTGAAATATTCTCCGGAGCCCGTCGATAGAGCTCCACGGCAACACCAAAGGCCGCCCCGGCCGCAATATCCGAGTCGATGGCTGTTTCAGGCTCTTCGGCCTCGAGGGCCGACTCGAAAAGTCTGAACAAGTCGCTATACGCCTGTACGTCACCGCCCATGGCCGCGTGTTCAAGGCGATCGCGCAGCGATGCGGGAACCACATGCCGCAAATCGTTTTGTTCGAGAAACTGTAGGGCACCCTGCGGATCGCCGTGTCGTAGAAAAATTGCCGCAATTGTGGCGGCTCCTGATCGCCTCGCGCGGAAAGCCTCGATGGCCTCCTCGCGGTTGTCAAATGTGGCTTCAGCAAATCGCTCCATAACATCCGAATGCAGGGCGCTACGCAGCCAAATGAGCGTCGCCGCACCTGCAGCATTCAGCGTTTCCGCTGAAGGATTGAGGAGCGCCCGATGTGTCGTCGCGCGCTGAAGATTTCCGGCGGTCTGGACCGGGCCGTAACTGCGATTGTGGTCATCGAAAGCCCGTATTGCCTCAAGGTGTCGATGCGCCTCCTCATGTGTCCCCGTCTTTGCCTGAGATTCCAGCAACAACGTGTAAAGGGCGTATGCTTGGCCTTCATTTCCGCTGCGCGCAGTTTCGTTGGCCGCCGCTTCAAGTGCGCGGCTACCGTTTTGCCACATGCTCGCGCGAGCCTCTCCAGCGCGCACCAGCAACAGCGCCCCCCGCACAGATGCCAACCCTTCAGCGCGATGGCCCGTATCAAATCGCTTTGCCGCTCGATTCAACTGATGCTGCACCACGCCCGCCAGCAGACTCAGCCGTTTTGTGCTCACTTGATCCGAGAAGACGACGGCGTGTACCGCCCTTCCAAACGCCTCGTCGGTAACAGTGGCAGCTTCGACCGTGGCGGGAAGTGACTGAGGCGACACGACCGCTGGGCCACCGGGAGCACGATGGCAAGCAACAACGGCCAGGGCCGCGACCAACAGGCAATACGCTGGGCCAAATTTCATCGCCCCGGAGTCTACACGCGCGCACTATGAAAGGCAGGCTTCGTGTGCGTTTTGCGACAGCATTCCCCAGTCCGGGTGGATTCCGCGCCCCCGCGCTGCTATGTGGCCGCTCCAGAACGGCCCATGAGCAGTTCCGAGGAGTAAATAATGTCCCGCGTCGTGTGCAAGTTTGGTGGCACAAGTGTTGCTGATGCCGGCCAGTTCCGCAAGGTGCGTGCCATAGTCCAGCAGGATAGTCGGCGACGCATCGTGGTGCCTTCAGCACCCGGCAAGCGCACCAAGACCGAAGCGAAGATTACAGATCTTCTTTACCTTTGTTATGACATGGCGGCGGTCAACGCCAATTTTGTTCAACCGTTTGAGGAAGTTCGCAAACGGTACCTGGATATTGCCCGCGAGCTTGACCTAAGTACCGATCTTGACCAACGGTTTGATGCGTTTTTCGATCAGCTAAGGCGTGGTACGACACGAGATTTCGTCGCGTCACGGGGCGAGTATTTCAGCGGCCTTCTTTTTGCGGCGTATCTGGAGGCCGAATTCGTCGACCCACAAGACTATGTCATGATATTGCCCGCCGGAACGGTCGACCCCCAGACTTACGCCATACTCGGGGCTCGTCTGGCAGACGTGGAGCGTATGTACGTGATACCTGGCTTTTACGGTCGGGATCGCCAGGGCAATGTTAAGACCTTTTCTCGCGGGGGGTCCGATATTTCCGGTGCCATCGTGGCGCGGGCCACCAATGCCGAACTTTACGAAAATTGGACTGATGTGTCGGGTTTTCTCATGGCCGATCCTCGAATTGTGCCGAACCCTAAACCCATGCAAGAGGTAACTTACCGGGAAATTCGGGAGCTTTCATACATGGGTGCCAATGTCTTTCATGATGAAGCCATTGTCCCCGTGATTGAAGCAAGTATTCCGATATGGATTAGGAACACGAACGACCCACAGCATCCCGGCACGCGTATTGTGCCCAAGCTGGACGATGATACGGTCAAAACGACTGAGATCGCGGGAATTGCCGGCAAGAAAGGCTTTTCAATGATTTGCGTTGAAAAGAGCCTGATGAACAAGGAACTCGGTTTTGCCTATCGCTTGTTAGGCATCATGGAAGGTCGCGGCATCAGTGTTGAACATTGTCCGTCTAGCATCGACGGTATCAACGTAATCGTCGAATCGAGGTATCTCCAAGACAATGCGGATTCCGTTCTTGATGAAATTCGCCGTGTCCTCCAACCTGACAGTGTTACTCTTGAAGGGGAGCTGGCGCTGATTGCTGTCGTGGGTGAAGGAATGACCCACTCAATCGGAATTGCCGCTAAGGTATTCGCTGCCCTGCGTGATGCGAAAGTAAATGTTCGAGTAATTAACCAGGGAGCTTCGGAACTCAACATTATCGTGGGCGTCGTGCCGGATGAATTCGAGCCCGCGTTGCGTGCCATTTATGGCGCGTTTGTGGGAGCCCAATAGTTTAATGGACCCCGTGAGATGTTCAAAGGACTTGATCGATGCCCGACGACAGGCGGCTCTTGCGGGCGTCGAATTGTTGCCAGACATTGGTATCGTGGGGCTGGGCACTGGGGCTACGGCAGCTTTCTTCATCGAAGGCGTAGCGCGGGCCCTAGCTCAGGGTAAAAAGCTCACAGGTGTTGCGACAAGCGAGATGAGTCGCAAGCAGGCCCTCGATCTCAATATCCCGCTCCTTCAAGATGATGGTCCCTGGGATATCGATCTGTGCGTTGACGGAGCCGACGAAGTGAGTGACGATCTCGATTTGATTAAGGGCGGTGGAGGTTCCCACTTGCGCGAGAAAATTGTGAATCAGTCGTCTCGTCGAAATGTCATTATCGTTGACGAATCCAAGTTGAGCCCCCGACTGGGACAACGCTGGCATGTGCCTGTCGAGGTTGTCATGTTTGGTCACGGGGCCACCGCTCGAATGTTGCGCCAGTTCGGTGAAGTCACACTGCGTCTGCATAACGGTGCACCGTGGCGGACTGACAACGGAAATCTACTATGCGATGTAAAGGTGGGCCCCGTTCACGACCCAGCTCACCTCGATGCCGAACTGCATCGGGTTCCTGGGGTCGTTGAAACCGGATTATTCGTGGGTCGCACCGACCTTCTCATAGTCGGAAGTACTTCCGGCGTACGGATGGTGGAGCGCGCTCGCTTAGTCCAACCACTCTAAGCCGGCGACGACTTCACCTCGCAAGACTTATCGCCCATCGCACCAACCTCCAGCACACCGTGTTTATTGTTCAGTTCAACCGCAATATCTGAACCGGCAAGCCGCCATTGTGGAACTTTGTTACCGGTTGCCACTCAAGTTTTGGTTGCCACGGTCGTAAAGGCTCGGGAAGTAGGGCGACGACTGGACGCAGGTCGACGCGCCGCAAGAGCATTGCCTCGAAACGTTCCAAGAGGCGCGCATACGTGCGGGGATCACCGCAACGAATGCCATAGGGCGGATTGGTCACGATTGCCGTCCCGCGTGGAATCGACTCGACGAAGGATTCGAAGTCTCCACACATGAGCGTGCAGTACGGCTCGGCCCCGGAACTTTGCGCGTTTGCGCGTGCGGCCAAAATAACATCCTGCGCGATATCCGACCCGTAGGCATGTACGGAAGATGCGGGATTAGTTCTACGGTTCTCGATCCAGCGGGCGTAGGCCTGCGCGTTATGTACGGGCCATTGCTCGAAGGCAAATGTTCGGTCGCGCCCGGAGGACCAACCCAAGTGGGACTCCAGCCACTCAACGACGATACATCCAGAACCACAGAAGGGATCCCAAAGTGCAATTCTTGAAGTATCCGTTGAGGCGCGAAGCACTAGGACCAATGCCGCTGCCAAGGTTTCACGCAGCGGGGCCTGTCCTATGAATTTTCGATGGCCGCGACGATGTAGAAGTTCACCTGAGGCATCAATGCTCGGTTGTACGATGTCCCCAGTAATTCGTACGAATACCGTTTGGATATTCCCTTCGTCCGCATTCTTGCCTGGCCTCAAATGGTGCTCAATCACTGCGCGGGTGCGTTCCGCCACCGCTTCGGAATGCCACAATCTTGAGCGGTGACACACGACACGCACATCCAGCGCTCGATCGGGGCTCAGATAGGCGTGCCAGGGCAGCCGGTGTAGGCCCGCGATGAGCTCACCGAAGTGGCGTGCTCGAAACGAACGCAAACGCACTCGAATGCTTTCCGCGAGACGACACTCATGGTGCAATTGCCAAAGCTGTTCGGTCGACGCCCGCGTTTCGAGCCCCCCGGGAACAACGTCTCCCGGCACGTTTAGCGCCTCTAATTCTTGCGCAAGCCAAGTTTCAAGCCCGGGACTTACCGAAAGAAAGACTCGATGTTGGGTCTGAGTTGCTGACACGCTGAGAATCAACTTACCTCATTGTGCTCGGTGCGGCCGAGGCTTCGGCTCCAGGGAGGCCGAAATTCCGAGCGTTTGTCGGGGATTATTCGGGCACAGTGGTCATTGGCACTCATTTGGAGCTAAGCTTGGGCGGTGACTCACCGTCTCCTGGCCGGTACAATTTTCATGGGCGTTGGATTGACCTTTTGCTTTTTGCCGAAGGTGCGAGCCGAAACGCTGAAACTGCCCCAAGTCGCCGCGTCATCCAGCGGCCGTCCCATCACGTCACCTGCGCCTATGGCTAAAGTCGCAGCGCGCCCCGCCGCGGCGGCGGCTGCGAAAGCGGCCGCCAGCCTCGATATCAATATCCTGAAACAGGGTCTGGTTGTGGTGGAGCAGGCAAAGCGTCCGCTATCCGTCGGTCTGGTGCTTGCCGGGGATGGACGAGTGCTCACGGCACTTTCGCCCCTCGGCAATGGAAACGCACTAACAGCCCGCTACACAAACGGTGCCGAGAAACGCCTGCGCATGGCAGCATCTAACCGGGGCCTGAATTTGGCACTCTTGTCGCCCGAGGACAGTCGATTCAACAAAGGTATGCGAGCCTCACGGTTGGCTGTCGATGATCCCGCCGCGCATGCGCGATGGCTTCGTGGCAATCAAGCCTTCGTGACAAGCCTGTCTACCCCGGGAACCCTGCGTCGCGAGACACTGACTGGCGGCGACGGTTATACCTTGCGCGATGTGTTTACGGTGGGTTTCGTAGCGAGGCCCGTCGATCTGGGTTCAGTCTTGGTGGACGCGAATGGCGACGTCCTGGCCATTATTTCCCAGGCGTGCCAACCGCATCCCGATGGTGATTGCCGTCCAGTGGCCACCGCGATCCCTGTTTCGATGGTCAAGGAATTCTTGCGCAATGTGCCCGAAGGCTCGGTGATGCCAGCACCGTGGATTGGACTTCAGGTTGCTGAAGCGGATGCCGGAGCGCTCAAAGCTGTACGAATCAGCTCGGTGGACGCTCGAGGTCCCGTAGCGGCACTGGGACTCCGGGCGGGCAGAGATTTGGCGACTGCCGATTTGCTCGTCGCTATCGACGGCGTAGCCGTAACGTCAACGCGCGCTTTTGAGGAATTGCTTCGCCGCCGCACGGTTGGCGAAAGAGTGCGGCTGTTGATATATAGTGAAGGTCACTATCGCGAAGCCACGACGGTGCTCGGCCACGAGCCGGAGCACTTAGCCGATACGTCCGGTGTGAAAACCACGGATGTGGGGTATTGACCTGCTTGTGGTTCGCGCTGCTCTTGGCGTGACGGCTGGGGCGGGCACGGAGGCCCGCCCTTACTGCGTCCGGTTGCATGAAGACGGCGATTGATTTGGGTCGGCCTGCAACGGCAACGAGACATGCAATGTCCCCGCTATTTGTATTGCCGGCCCAGCAACGATGCTCTTGAGATTCCCCTTTCAGGCTTGCCCTTCAGGCTAACCCTAGCCCTCAAACTCGATCTGGATTTCCAATCGATGTGTCGCGGGCGCGAATGTTTTAGGGACAAGGCCAGGGGAGGGGTCAGGGTTTGGATCAGCCTGAAGGGCTAGGGCACTACGCCATCTCAAATCGCGATTACTCAAACGGCAGCGAGCCGCGACTTAGCTTTCCGTGCCGCCAAGACAAAAATCAAGATGAGCAGCGGGCAGGCGCGAAATCCATCGACGTGGCCCATTGAGGCAAGGAAACTGTTGCCGAAGGCGCGAAACGAGCTCAAACCGGGTATGCCTTGCGTCCGGCCGGCAAAATAGCGTCGCCACAAGAACGTTGCCACTGCAATGGACGATTGACAACGCACCCGTTGAAAGTTGAGACTTTGCTTGATCTCAAAGTCTGTGTAATTCCGAGATCCGCGAGCTGACCAAACCGTGAACTCCCCCTTGCGCATCGAAGTTGCTGGCCAGACGGACGTTGGACGCAAGCGCAATCACAACGAAGACAACTTCGCCATATTTCCCGAATTTGGACTGTACATCGTTGCGGACGGCATGGGAGGCCACGCATCGGGCGAAGTAGCCTCGAAGATGGCGATCGACACGCTGCAAGAATTCTTCGCGGCTACGTCCGACGATCCTGAACGCACCTGGCCTTACAAGATGGACCGCGCCAAGGGTTACGAGGAAAACCGTCTAATTACCGGCATCAAATTGTGCAATCTACGGATCTTCGAACAAGCCCAGCGCATATCGAAGCAACGCGGTATGGGAACCACGGTGGCCACTCTGTTTGCCGTCGAGGATGGCTACTTCGTTGCCCACGTTGGCGATAGCCGATGTTATCTCGTTCGTGAAAGCCGTATCGAGCAGTTGACGGAAGATCACTCGCTGCTCAACGACTACAAGAAAATGAAACGGTTGACCGAGGAGGAAATTGCCAATTTTCCCCACAAGAACGTGATTGTTCGAGCCTTGGGCATGAAGGACACTGTGAAAGTTGACACCCGCTTCGAGCAACCGGAAAAGAATGATGTGCTGCTGTTGTGCAGCGACGGTTTATGCGGACCAGTTGCCGATCCTCAGATTCTCGACATTGTTCACTCGACGCGTGATTTGGCCGAAATTGCGCAGCGACTTATTGCTGCCGCCAACGATCGGGGCGGCCCTGACAATATTACTTGTGTCGTCGCGCGTTGGGTGCAGTAGGCGCTTAATGTCGCGGCAAGACCTGAATCGGCACCGGAACACTGCGTACCATTTTGGGTGTACCAGACAGCGGGTGGATCACGAAGTAGATGAATGCCACGAAAGTTAGCATCAATAGGCTAGTCACAAAGTAAACCGAGATTGGCGCGTAGCGGGTCGTGCTCCAGCCATTGGCGTAAAATTTACCCCCGCTCCGTTCGCGCAACTTGCGTTGAACGCCCCGCAGCACGTCCGGAGATTCACCTCGCTCTGCGTCAAGCGCTCCGCGCAGCAGACGTTGCAATCGAGCAACTTCCCCCGGATCTATCTCGGCTTCCGCGGGTTGGGCGACATTTTGAGTGGAATCAGGCAAGTCTGTCATGGCAGAGGTTCCCCAAGGGCCAGCGCGACGCGCTGTCTGAGCAGTGCGCGCGCTCGGTGAATGCGACTTTTTACGGTGCCTTCAGCGACTCCCGTGATCTCGATAATTTCTTCGTAACTCAAGTTCTCAACGTCGCGCAAAATCAAGGCTTCACGAAAGTCGGGATCTAGCTCGGCAATGCACCTTCGCATCAGCGCCTCGATTTGCATGCCTTCGACCAAGTGATCGGGGCGACTGATTTCTCCCGAAGTAACGCCCTTGGCCTGGTGCAGCGGCTGCCAATCAGCGACAGCATCCAGAGCGTCCTGCTTGTCATCATGGCGTCGCGACAGATACTTAGAGCGATTTTTGCACAAATTGATCGCTACCCTGTAGATCCACGTACCCAGTTTGGATTCGCCGCGAAACTGTCCGATCCCCTTGAATACCTGTACAAATACCTCTTGTGCCATATCCTCCGCTTCGTCACGGCGCCCCAACATTCGAACGACGAGGCGATAGACGCGCGGACTGTAGACATCTACTAGTTCGTTGAAGGCACGCTCATCATGCCTTTGCAACCGCTCGACGAAACGGCGTTCAATACTGTCGTCGGGCGGCATAGCGGCCATGTAGGTTACATCGATTGGCTAGGCAGCGCCTTGTCCTTGTCTTACGACGCTCCTGTCAGCGATCGGATTTGACAACACCCCGACAGTTTGGTTCCGACGCATGGATTCGAACCATGATTCAGGGATTCAAAGTCCCTTGTCCTGCCTTTAGACGACGTCGGAATAGCGGGCGCGAGGATAGCAAACCTTGCTGTTGCTGCCCGCAAGCCCTGCCGATTCTTGACTCGATCGGTTGTTGGGCCGAGCCAAGCAGTCGTCAGCTCATGCGACTCAGCATGTTTTTGGCGGCGCTCTGTGCGCGACGAATGCAATCTGGGATGCCCACGCCGCCCAAAGCTGAACTAGCCAGCAAAAGCCCCGGGAAATCGGCCAAACGGCTCTCAATGCGAGCAAGTCGCGCGATGTGCCCTACAACGGGCTGCGGACGCACGTGTTTGAATGCGCGCACGAACTGGGGTGTACCGACGGGACCGATCATGCGCTCCAGCTCTTGGCGAGCGAGTTCACC
>Ga0075520_1001233_pt1 | contig 12162 bp, 12 predicted proteins | sample NGEPerB_FD_75100 | JGI IMG/M metagenome (GOLD analysis project Ga0075520, IMG submission 75100) | Arctic peat soil microbial communities from the Barrow Environmental Observatory site, Barrow, Alaska, USA - NGEE PermafrostAB12-B | ecosystem: Environmental > Terrestrial > Soil > Wetlands > Peat ... | reverse complement strand
CGGCCATTTTCTGTTTGGATAGAATCATTGCGCACCGTTGACAGGAAAGAGACCAAGTGCGGCGCGGAGATCAAGCTCGGCTTGTCGCAGTGCAAGTTGAGCTGCCGCCATGCCAACCTCCGCCGTGAATCGCGACGAGTTGGAATCCACAAGTTCAATCGCTTTGGCTAAACCCTGTTTGTAAAGGACATTGGTTTCGTCCGCACTGCGTCGCGCCGCATCGTACGCCTGCGTGGCGGCCGCAAGCGACGACTGGGCTGCTTGTAGTTCGACAACCGCGGTACGAACATCGGTTTCAATTCGGCGCATTAGGGCCTGCTGCTGCAATTGAGCCGAGTCCATCGTCGCCCGGCGGGAGTCCGAGTCGGCGCTGCGCACGCCAGCGTCCCATATCGCCCAATTCAAGCTGATTAGCGCCGTGGTGTCTATGTATCGGTTGCCGACAATCGTTTGATCGGCGGCCCTGGCTTGCGCGGACGCCGTCAGTGTTGGCACGAAGCGCAGTCGGGGTTCATCCGCAAGCGCTGAGGCCGCGGCTACTGATTCACGAGCAGCTACCAAATCGGGACGCTGAGCGAGAGCTTTGGCGATCAGCTGATTGATTTGGAGCGCGCCGGGAGATAGTGATTGCTGCGGGCCGCTAAGCTCTCCGCGCACCGGGGAGTTAATGACATACTCGAGTGCGAGCCGCGCCTGATCGAGCGAGCTCTGCGCTCCCGATACGCTCTGCTGTGCCATACTCCATTCGATTTCTGCTCGAGTTACGTCGTTAGTACTGACGAGTCCCGCCTGAGCGCGGGCCCGCGTATCGTCGAGCGTGGCCTTCGCGAGCTCCAATCGGCTGCGAGCTGCGGAAAAAAGCCGCTGTTGGGCAATGACGCCGAAAAATGCCCGCGCCGCATCGAAGGAGAGCTGGCGTCGCTGATCGATCTCGTCGAAGCGCGCGACTTCGCGATTGTGTTTGGCTCCGGCGTAGAGGGGAAATGCCGTGGCCGCGAAGAGTGGCTGGCTTAGCGTGAGCGTGCCGTTCGCGGCGTTCGTCCGTCCGACAACTCGATTGTTGAGCTCCACTTGGGAGGGGCGCAACGTCTCCGTCCCGCCGAAGTTGACACTGGGCAAGAACGCAGCGCGCGCTTTGGCGACGGCCGCATCGGCAGACTCGACGTTGAGCCCGGCAAGCCTACTTCGCTCGTTGCGTGTCAATGCCAACTGTACAGCGCCCGCCAACGTCAGCTCTTGTGCTCTGAGGCTAGGCGCAAAGACTACAATGGCCATCAGCGGCAAATACTTCAGAGCACCTCGAATCAACACGCCGATACCGAACTAGTTTGAACCTGTAGTGGGCTGGTCTTTGCGGTGTTCGCGCAGCCCGCCATCCCGATTCCAAGCGTGATCGTGCCGACGATGCTGCCCGTCGCTGGCTTCTGCCGCCGCATTGTCGCTATTATTTTCGTCAGGGGCACCGTTATTGCCTTTTTTGCATCCGACGAACATAACCAAAAGCACTATGACAGTACCTAGATATTTCTTGCAGCTCCCATTTCCGAATTTGGACACAACTAGAATGCACTGGCATCGAAGTGGGCCGCCCCGCACACTAGATTCGCGAGATCCTAACATGTGGCGATATGCGACCCGTGGGTCGCATCCCCAGGGGCTAGTCAACTATGTTTAGACGACCGCCACAATGCTCAACCTACGGGACAAAGTCACATTTTGATGAAATACGAGCTTATCCAATTTGACCAGAGCCCATGGGCGCCTAAATTTCCGTCCGCATCACCACGCGCGGCCAAAAGGCCGCGTTGCTACACTAGTCTTTTCATGCTCGTCTCTGGAGCGACACATGGGCGGCAGCGCAACCGAAATAGAGGGACTGCTCAGCAGGTTCCTCGCCTTTCTCCAATCCGATCGGCGCGTCCGCGTCGGGCTGGGCGCGGCGATGGTCGGCGTGCTCCTCTTTCTGGCTGGGAGATCGGTCTACAGTCTCGTCCCACGGCACTACACGCTGTCCATCACGGGCGGCGACATCGTCGGCAACCGCCATTACCTCGCACGCATCCTGCAGGCGGAGGCGCCCAAAAAGGACCTCACACTCATCGTGCAGCCGGTAGAAGGAACGCTCTCCGTGCTCCAAGACGTGAGCGAGGGGAAGGTCGACCTCGCGTTCATCCGAGGGGGTCTGAGCGCCGTATTCCCTCACGTGGAGCACGTCACGACGGTGGCGCCCGAGATGGTGCACCTTCTCGTTAAGACCGGGATCGACGGGATGGGGGACCTGCGAGGCCGCTCGATCAACCTGGGCGCGAAAGACAGTGGCGAGCGCGAGGTCGGGCTCACTATCACGCAGTTCGCTGGGTACGTCGAGAACGTCGATTACGTCGAAACGAACTACAGCCCGGAGCAACTCCTATCGATACCAGCGCACAAGCTGCCCGACGCGATCTTCATTATTTCGTCCGTGCCCTCGTACCTCGTCGAGCAACTGGTCCGTGATCGACACTACGACGTGATTGAGATCCCATTTCCAGAGTCGCTCGCCTTGCGCCATGGATGGGCCGCAGATGGACGGATTCTTTCCTACGCTTACAACCTCGACCCTCCCGTTCCCGCCAAGGTCATTCAGACAGTGGCCGTGAACGTACACCTCGTAGCAAACTCGCGGGTTGACCCCGCGGCGATCGAGAAGCTACTCGAGGTGCTCTACAGCCCCTCGGTAGCCAATCAGCTTCGACAACCGATCGAGCCAGCACGAATCGCGGTCTCTTCGGGATACCCAATCTCTCGCGGCATGACCGCGTATCTCACTCGCAACGACTCGATCATCACGCTCGAGATGTGGAAAAAGTTGACGGGCATGTTCGGCCTTATCATGAGCTTTGGCGGGATGGCCATCGTGATCGTGAAATGGTTTGGCGGCGCAAGGCGCGACTACCACGATGAGGAATTCCACCGGTACCTCGTCGAGGTGGCGACTTACGAACGAACAGCGTTCGCGATGGAGACGGAAGGGAAACTCGATATCACAGAGCTAAAGTATCTGCGCGACAAGCTGGGCGATCTTCGCACTTCGGTGCTCGAACGCTACCCCGACGTGGTGTTCAGGGATCCCCTTCTCTTCGACCGTTGCATTGCGAGCGTCCGAGCGTTACACGAGCACATCGAAACACTCCTCACGCAGCGGAGAGGTACGCCTGAGACATGAGAATAGGACTACTCATGCCTCTGGCTTTGACCCTTGCCGCGTCCGACGGGCGCGCCGACATACACCTGCCGGTGATGTCCGAAAGTATTGAGATCCGAGGTTCGGGATCAGTGCTCTCGCTCGCGCAACGGGTTGCCGAAGCTTATATGCATGACCAACCCAAAGCCATTGTCGTCGTCTCGTCGGGTGGGAACCGTCGCGGACTGAAGTCGCTTATCCTGGGGACTTGCGAGATGGCAATGGCGGCGACCGAGGTCCCCCCCGATCTCGAGAAGCTCGCCCAGGACAGGAAAATCGAACTCGTCTCGACGGAGATCTACCGAGACGCCGTGGTCGCAGTCGTTGACCCGCGCAACCCGATCAAAGATCTCTCGATGAAGCAACTCCGCGATGTGTTTCGCGGAGCCACCACGAATTGGAATGAGCTGGGTGGCAGGGACGCGCCGATCGTGGTGACAACGCACGAGCCGACGTCGGTGACGTTCGAGATCTTCAAGAAGGTCGTCCTCGGGGATGATGCGGTGATCACGCCGAAGGCGCTCGTCACGCATCACGACGACTTCGAGAAGAGCATTACCGAGGACGCTATTGGATATACCGGCTTTCACGATGCAGGGGCCTTGAAGCGGCTCACGTTGGGGGGCGTTGCCGCGAGCGTCGGTACGATTGCGTCGGGCCATTACCCGATCCGCCGCACGCTCCGCCTCTACCAGCGCAAACCCGAAACGGCCATCGGCAAGGCCCTGCTCGGCTACTTCCTCGCGCCGGACAAGGGGCAGGCGTTCGTTCGCTTGATGGGCGACGTCCCGGTGAAGTGATGCGAAAATTACCTCTGTTCTCTTTGGTCCTCTTTGCTTGTGCGCTGCTGGTTGGCTGTAAGAAGCCTCAGGAAACCGAGACACTGCTCATCGCCGGGGCGAGCACGATGCGGCATTATATCGAGCCCGTAGTGAAGAAGTTCATGGCGGAAAACCCTTCGGTGCGCGTTGTCTGCGAGGGGGGCGGTTCCTCGGCAGCCTTGGTCGCCCTCAAACACGGCGCCATCGACATTGCCACGCTCTCGCGTCCTGTTATGGCAGCGGAGGACGACGAATACCTGCGGGACTACTTAGTCGCTCGCGACGGCCTCGCGATCATAGTGAACCCGGCGAATCCGATCAACGAGCTATCGATGGGTCAGCTCGCACGCATATTCGAGGGGGAGGTCACGAAATGGAAAGCCGTCGGCGGAGGTGAGGGCGCAATCGTCCTCGTCGACCGCAGCCAGAAATCGAATGTAAAGAATTCCCTCGAGGATCTCCTCCTCGAGGGTGAAGCCTTCAGGGCGGCCTCAAAGACCGCGGCCTCGGCCACGGAGATGCTCGCCATCGTGAGATCCACCGCGACCGCAATCGGCTACGTCACCCTCCACAAGATGGGACCGGGTGTGAAGGCTCTGCGCGTCAACGGTGTCGAGATGTCAAGAATAACGATGCTCTCCGGACGCTACCCCCTGGCTCGATCGTTTTACCTCGCCGTGCACACGAACGTGTCCCCACTCGCCGAGCGGTTCGTCCAATTTACCCTCAGCAAGCGAGGGCAAGACTTGCTGGCATCGAACGGACTCCTGGAAGTCTTCTGAGTCAATTGCTGTCAGAACCCATTGCAGCTCATCAGAACTGATGGGTCCTCCGGACCGGCCGCTGCGCGGCCATCGCGCCACTAGCCTCATTATCTTTGGGCACGACGCCGAGGAGTGGTGGTCCTTCGACCACTCCTCGGCGTCGTCGAAGGACCATTCGCCCAAACCCAAAATCGCTTCGCGATTTTCTAGTCCATTGATTCAAGAGAATCGACGTACTAGATACCTTGTCGTTGTCAGCGTCATTTAACGTATATAGTTACGTCAGTGGACAGACCTGCCTGCAATGGTAAATTGGGGGGCGCATTCCACAGAATTCGCACTGGAACTCGTTGTACGACCTTTACGAAGTTACCGGAAGCATTGTCAGGTGGCAGTAACGCAAAGCGCGCCCCAGTGCCGGAAGATACGCTTTCGACCGTTCCGGCGAATTTGTGACCCGGGAAGGTGTCGAGCGAGATGTCTGCGTGCTGACCGGGCCGGATGCGACCAATCTGTGTCTCTTTGAAGTTGGCAACAACGTAAGTGGTGTTCGGAACGAATTCGGCCACGCCCTGGCCTGCTTGTACCAATTGCCCCTCGTGTACGGCAAGTCGAGACACATGTCCGTCCGCAGGCGCGGTAATTTTTGCGTAGCTCAATTGCAGGTCGGCCAACTTCAGTTGCGCTGTCGCGCTCTTGCCTCTCGCATGCGCAAGCGCACTGTTGGCGATCGCTACGCTAATTTGTGACTCGACAGGCGCGGATTGGTCGAGATGGCCGCGCGCCTGTGTGACTTGAGACAACGCTACACTGCGTAATTCTCGTGCGGCGCCCAGTCGAGCTTTTGCCTCCTCGACGGCCGCATCGGCCACGGACAATACGGCAGTATCGTGCTCCAATTGCTGCGGCGTTGTCGCGTTGGCGACCATAAGCGTCCTGGTGCGCTCAAAATCGAGACGACTTCGTTCAGCGTCGGCTTGCGCGCGTTTGACGGCGGCCTCAGCCACCGCAACTTGTGAGGCCGAACTCTGCACTTGCTCGGCCGAACCCGTCACAGCCGCCTTAGCCGTCACAAGACCGCCTTTTGCGCTGGCTACAGTAAGACGAACTTGTGCGTCCGCGGCGTCCGCCTGCGCCTTTGCGATCTCAAGATCGGCTTCAGCTTGATCGCGCTTTGCTTGAACATCGGCAGCATCGAGTTCAATCAAAGTCTGGCCTGCCTTCACAGCCTGATTTTCCTGTACGAAGAGATGCTCGACCTGTCCAAATAGGCGCGAACCGATTGGTACGACATTCGCGTCTACTTGCGCGTCGTCTGTCGTCTCTTGGTTGCGCGTTATCCAGGCGTAACCCCCGATGGTGCCCACAATCAGCACCGCGGCTAGGCTCAGCAACATCAGCGGGCGCTTAGCGCTTCTCTGCGCTGACTTCGGTACTACCGGCAATACGACCGGCCGCGGATGTGTCCCAATGGTCGGTTCGGGGATTTCAGGCGCGGCTTTCGGAATGGGATGCTGGGGTGCACTGGGCATGACTAGAGCTCCATAGGTTCGGCGTGCGCTGGTGCAACAGACACCTTACGATCGACGCGAAGGAATAGAAGTAACGGAAGCACTACAAGAAAGAGAGCACCTGCCAAGATGAAAATCTTGTCAAAAGCAAGCACTGAAGCTTGAATTCGAATCCCAATGTCCAGCGCGCTCAAGGCGGCTTGATTCGTGTAATAGGGATCAAAGCCTTTGGCACTGAAACCGGCACGAAGCATTGCGAGACGCTCGATGACTTCCGGGCGCACGCTGGATACGTGCGAGGTCACCGACCCCCGGGCAACATCGTTGAATCGGGAAAGTAATGTTACGAATATGGCAAGACCAATCGAACCTCCCACTTGACGCAGCAAAGAATTGAGGCCGGTTGCATCCGTTAGTTGATGTCGTTTGATTGTGCTGAGGGCTACTGTCGTTAACGGCACGAACAGACAGCTGAAGCCCACCCCCTGAATTGCGATGGCGGCAATAACGCCTGCGGCGGTGGTTTGCAGATTGAACTTGCTCATCTGAAAGGCACCCGCGGTAAAGAAAAATACGCCTATCGCGACAAAGATGCGCGGCGAGACTCGGTTGTAGAGCTTTCCCACAATCGGCATCGTCAGCATCATCACAATGACTCGGGGCATCAGCGCCATTCCGGATTGCATTGCGGTAAAGCCCAGTGTCTCCTGCATGAACAGCGGCAACAGGAACATATTGGCCATCAACATGGCAAACATCGTCGCTCCTATGAGCGTGCCTGTAAGAAATACTCGGTCTTGAAAGAGCCGCAGGTTGACTACCGGTGCTTTTGCATGAAGTTCGTGGATCACGAATGCCGCCAGACAAAACACGGCGATCAAAGCAAACGTGACAATAGTGTACGACTGAAACCAGTCATCACGTTGTCCTTCTTCGAGTAGATATTGTAGGGAGGCTAGGCCCACGGCCAACAGGGCAATTCCGAGCCAATCGAAGTTTCCCCGCTGCCGCGCGGCCATCTCCCGATTCGCAATTCGAATGTCGTCGGGCTCGCGAACGAATCGTGACACCATGAACAGTCCCAAGAGACCGACTGGCAAATTGATGTAAAAGATCCAAGGCCAGGCGTAGCGATCAACGATATAGCCGCCCAATGTGGGTCCTATCGCGGGCCCAACCATCACGGCCATCGCAAACACGGCCATCGCGGTGCCCTGTTCCTTAGGGGGGAATGTTTGGCGTAAAATGGCCTGCTCGGTCGGCTGCAGAGCTCCGGCACCCAGACCTTGCACGACGCGGAATGCCACCAATTGAGGCAATGTGCGCGCCAATCCGCACAGCGCCGAGCCTGCAATGAACAACGCGAGACTGAAGAGATAGAAATTCTTCTGCCCGAAGGTACGTCCGAAAAATGCCGTCAGTGGCATCACGAGCACCGTTGCGATGATGAACCCCGTCGAGATCCAGGTAATTTCTGTAATGTCGGCGCCCACAGAACCGCGGATGTGCGGCACGGCCACGTTGACAATCGAAGAATCAATGGCGCCCATGAGTGTCCCGAATGTGACGCTGACGGTGACGAGCCATTTGTTGGTAGTCACCGGCGCCTGCGGGTGTTGCGTGAGAACGGCGGAGCTCACTGCACCCTGCCCGCACCGTGCAGAAAGAACTCTACAAGGGCCGTCGCTTGTTCGCGAGAAGGGTCGACCGGATCACCGCAGAGGTGGGCACGAGCAAACGCCGCACGGATGCAGCCGTGCAGCAACGCTGGGTAATCTACGCCCTCATCGTTCTTCAACGCACCCGACTGCACCCCCCGCGTCACAATGGTTTTGCAACGCTCGAACAGTGCGCGCACGGTATCTCGAGGCTTACCAGTCGCCAGATGCGCGTTCTCCGCCTCCATAAGTATCGTCAAAAATGGCTTGTGGGACTTGAAGTGTTGAAAGACAGCTAGAATGAATGCTTCCAGTTGCTGGGGGTAAGGTAGGGGCTCTGAGGAGGCGAGCGCATCGTCAACGCGCCCTATCAGTTCATCACGGCGCGCGTCCACCAAAGCCGAGAGTAGGGCGTTTCGGTCGGCGAAGTAGTTGTAGAGAGTGCCAACTGCCACCCCGGCGCGCCCGCCGATTTCATCCATTCGCGCCGAGTGCAGCCCCTGTTCCGCAAATACCGCTTCGCCAGCTTCCAATATGGCCGCCGCTGTCGCGCCGCGGAACTTGTCTCTTAGCCGCTTTCTATCAATTAGTGAATCTTCATTCATTATTTGAACTGTAATTCTAATCGCAACTCAAGACCCGGCAAGCGAAGCCTCAGAATTTGCAGGCCGGGCGACAGACCGTAATTAGGTTGGGCCTACGCTGGGTCCACCCACGTACGACAACTGGTAATGCAGGCCATGCATTTTGGTTCTCAGCTCGGTCACATCAGTTGTGCAATAGCCATCGCCGCAACCAGCATCGGCTGTGGAGATGGCGATACCCAAATCACCGTCAAGTACGCTTCCGACTATGCCCGACCTGCCGCAGATATTTCTGTTTTCGGCGTCTTCGAGAATGGTCGGCTCAGTCCAGAGTCTTGGAAGGAGATCGGTCCCGCATTGTCATCACGTTTTAGTCAGAGCACGTGTGAGACTGCATGGAGCGACAGTTTCTTGAGTGCAGATCCGACGCTGACTTCAACTATTGACGAATATACCAAAGATGACGGTGTTACCGATGAGCTGCTTGAACGACTCGCGCCCATGGCCAAGGGCAGCGCGATTCTGACATTTAGCGTGGTCGGTCGCCGGTTGGCTCCCCGAAACGACACTAGCAAGTCGTCCGGGACTACGAGATCGCCCTCCATGCGAACGGGTGGAGGATTTCCTCGCATGGGTGGCCGGGGGATGCGGGGCAATGGTGGTCGTCAGCAGCCAAGCACATCCGCCGACACGAATGACGCAACGGGGCGCAAGACCTATGAGATATCAGCGTCACTTTTTTCGATTCGCCTCCACCATTCAGTCGCTCTTGTAGCCATGTCCTATTCCGGTCCGAGTATTGACACGGCCTTGCAGGAATTTTCAGAAAAACTGCGGTCCATCATTCCCAATGTAAACTGTACCGGATGGAATCTCAAGGCTCACATTGACGTTACTCAAGTCCGCGAGCTGATGAATCATTCATTGGCGGAACCCGTTGAAGAGTGACCTCACTACGCATTCAATAATCGCAGGCGGCTCCGGCGTTTTGACCGCGGCATCATCTGGCGCCAATGCCGGTGCCGCACGCATGGGCCGTATGTTCTGAGAGTCTCCGCGCCCGTTGAATACCCGGATGATGCTCAATCGTGGCGAATGGTTGCGTCGAGACTTGAGATTATTATTCCCGCTCAGCGCGATCTCTAACACCGGTTACGGCTTCGTCGGCAGCATAGGCAGCTTCGCCGGTTACAATTGAACCGGGCACTGGCAATTTCGGTACAATCAATAACTCGAGCTCTAGATGCGATCGATGATCACCAACGCGGCGGATCTTCCAAGTCCCGTCGAGCCTGTCTACGTTGCCTCTAATTAGATGGCCCGCTATGACTTGCTCTCCGTTGGTTGTCCGAACGGGCTCAAAACGCAGGACAGCCCATATTTTCGCGGCGCCCTTGAGAATGGGGACTTGCAGGTACACGTCAGTGTAAGGTCCGGAATGTCCAACGATTCGCGACTTTTCGAACTTGCCTGTCAGCTTCGTATAATTGCCGAAATCACTGACAATCGCCGAGACTTGTTGCGAAGCGGCCGCGATATCAATTCGGGCCGCACCGGCTTCAATACTGCTGTAAGGTGTTCTCACCGAGTATCGCTGTGCTTTGGTCGCCAACTTAGGTGCGGCAAGCGCGATGGTTTCCGCACCAAGACAACATGTGGCTGCAAAGAGCCCGAACAACAGCGAAATACAACAACGGTACATGGTCATCTCAAGGTCGATTCAATTTGTTCGCTGAGCCTATCTTCAGGACGGACTCGGCAGTATGAATCACTTGTCACTGTCGTTACCATGAAATTCACCTCAAACTCATCGCTTACGAAATCCTTGAAGATGATCGCGCGAGCATGAACAAGCGACAAGGCAATGTTCATCATATTCAGGCAAAATGAAGCGCGGCAGGCGAGCGACTTTGGTTTCGCAACTCTATATTACTTGCGCGTCAATCAGGTAGTCTGACGCAAAATATCCAATTCGCGGCGGTCAGAATTAAGTCGGACCATGGTTGCATTGTGAATATCTAGTCACGCGGCGCACATTCGACAAAAATCAACAGAGATTTGAGCAAGAGCGCCATTGGAGGAAAAGTATTGTCGCGCCGTAGGGTGGAACATTTGCGTATCGTCTTTCCTAAACTCGATGCTGCCCGTATTCGCGACGCGGCCAACGGTTCGCACCTGTGACGTCTTTGACGAATGATTTCTCAACAACATCTTATGCCTACCCTCGTGCGCCGAAGCGACCTCCAAACCCAACCGCTTCGTCGAGTAACGGGGGTGGGCAGTTCCTTTGTTACTGGACGATTGCGTGCTCCAACTTATCGGAGAAAGTCGAACGGAGACGGCATGAAATCCCGGGCTCACCTGCTCGACCCTTTGGTTTCGGTTAGAACAATCCGGAACCCTAGAGCTCTTTTCAATGGCGTGGAACGCCATTGTGGCGCGCCCTTCGTGCGCAAAAGTGCTCTATCTTTTATTTGTAGGGGCCTTTGCCCCTTTCTCCTCGCTGCGCTCGTCTATTCACCCCTGAATCCGCTCGCGCGGATTCACCAGAGCGGTTTTCCTAATCAGCGTTCCATTACTGTGAAAACCGCTCTAACAGCGACAGGGCTGTCATGACGCGAAGAACAATAGGTGGAATGAACGTCTTTTCGCCTTAGGACCAAGTCACATGGTGGGGCTTTGGTCCCGCAATGAAAGTTAGGTCGTCCTAAGCGGCCATATCGGAATGTTTCCGCACAAACGGAGATTGACGTCTCGAATTCATGAATCGAACCATGTCGACCAAAAAGAAAAATCTCGGGACAAGATTAGGCACCGCCAAGGCTTCAGACGGGGTTCGAGTACTGATTGTCGAAGACAACACACCGCTTCGTGAACTCATGGCGGACGTTCTGGAACTGGAGGGCTGTACAGTGACCGAAGCTTTTGACACATCGAGCATGCGCCGGTGCATGCGTACCGGGGGGCACGAGGAGTACCCCGAGCAACCCTTTGATCTAATCATTACGGACATCCAAATGCGTGGAGAAAATGGCCTGGTCTCGCTGGAAATGCTTCGCCGCAGGGGGTGTAATACTCCTGCCGTCGTTGTAACCGCCTTTCCTGGGTTTGCCACACGAGAAAAGGCCAATGAGCTCCATGCGACCCTGCTGCCGAAACCCTTCACTTTAGAGGAATTTCGCACTGTCGCTGCAGCTGCTCTCCTGCCCAATGGTCGTGCTCTCAATGGACAATGACTGACGTTGCATGATTTTGCTTTTCACCGTTTGCTGAACCGCGTCACCGCGTACGTATTGTTGCCGAATGAGTCGCGCTGGGTCATTGTCGAGCCTTGAACGCAGAATTCGGTCGAAGATCCGTCACTTGCAACAAGCGAGGTCCCATCTACAGTGTAGGTGTCAGCGGTGGCAGGCAAGGCAGTCGCACAGGGAGTTGCCAGGCGAACAAGTGGCGATTGTACCACTCTGTTGGTCGAGCGTCTGCGCGTAGCTTATGTTGGCCGCTGCTGCGAGAACGCCCTCAACGCAGACGCTGACGATGTCCAAAGTTCCGGTCGGATCTCCACCACACGCTGTAGACGTTCCGGTACAGATATTCGCGG
>Ga0075520_1001231_pt1 | contig 12171 bp, 9 predicted proteins | sample NGEPerB_FD_75100 | JGI IMG/M metagenome (GOLD analysis project Ga0075520, IMG submission 75100) | Arctic peat soil microbial communities from the Barrow Environmental Observatory site, Barrow, Alaska, USA - NGEE PermafrostAB12-B | ecosystem: Environmental > Terrestrial > Soil > Wetlands > Peat ... | reverse complement strand
TCGTTCCAGTAGCCCTGCAGCTCCCAGCAGTGAAACGGAAGTCTGGCCGCGAGCAGCCGCGGGAACACGTCCTTGGCCCAGTCCACGAACTCGCCCGGCGGCACGAAGTCGAAGATCTCGGGCTCGAACGCGTAGATGCCGCAGTTGCAGAGATTGGATCGCGCCTCGGCGCGCGGCGGCTTCTCCTGGAAGCCGGTGACGCGGCCTTCGTCGTGCACGACCACGCCGTAGAGCGACGGGTCCTCGACCTGCTTGACGGCCATGGTCGCGATGCCGCCGCCGGCCCGGTGCGCGGCGAGGAACGCGGTGAGGTCGATGTCGGTGAGCCCGTCGCCGCTCATCACGACGAAGGTGCCGTCGGCGAAGAAGTCGCGGAAGACGCCCACGCCGCCGGCGGTGCCGAGAAGCTCCTCTTCGACGCTGTAGGTGAGCTCCACCCCGAACCCCGATCCGTCGCCGAAATACGCGCGGATCTTGTCGGGGTGGTAGTGCAGGTTGGCGGCCACCCGGCGGATGCCGTGACGGCGCAGCAGGTTGAGCATGTGCTCCATGACCGGCCTGTTGAGGATGGGCACCATGGGCTTGGCGGTCTGACCGGTGAGCGGGTACAGCCGCGTTCCCAGACCCGCGGCCATGATCATGGCCTTGCAGGCGGTCTGATCGCCGGAGCTACGCCGGGCGGGGGGGCCGCTCAAAGCTCGCACCTGCCGCCGGCGCAGGCGGCCGCCAGGCTCACCGAATACGGCGGCCGCAGGACGCCGGCCTCGGTGACGATGGCGGCGATGTTGGCCGCCGGCGTGACGTCGAAGGCGGGGTGGCGCGCGACGGCGCCCTCCGGCGCGACGCGCGCGCCCCGGAAGGACGTGACCTCGGCCGGATCGCGCTCCTCGATGGGGACGTCGTCGCCGCAGGCCACCGTGAGGTCCACGGTGGAAAGCGGTGCCGCGACGTAGAACGGCACGCCGTGCTCCTTGGCGAGGACACTGACCGTGTAGGTGCCGATCTTGTTGGCCGTGTCGCCGCAAGCGGCGATGCGGTCGGCGCCGACGACGACGCCGTCGATCTCGCCGCGGCGCATGAAGTAGCCGGCCATGTTGTCGCTGATCAGCTGGTACGGGATGCCCTCGACCTGGAGCTCCCAGGCCGTGAGCCGCGCGCCCTGGAGCCACGGCCTGGTCTCGTCGACCCACACCGCGATGCCGCCGTGGCGCGCCTGCGCCGAGCGCACGACGCCGAGCGCCGTGCCGTATCCCGCGGTCGCGAGGGCGCCGGCGTTGCAGTGCGTGAGGATGCGGTCGCCGGCCTTGAACAGCGCGGCGCCGTGCTCGCCGATGCACAGGCAGCGGTCGATGTCGTCGTCGTGGATCGCCTGCGCGCTGGCAAGGAGCGAAGCGGCGATCGCCGCCGGCTCGGCCTGCGGCCCGCCGGCGCCCAGCGCCGCCTCCCAGGCGGCGCGCATCTCACCGATCGCCCAGCTGAGGTTGACCGCAGTGGGCCGCGTGGCCAGCAGGCCGCTCGCGGCCTGCTCCAGCGCGGCCCGCAGAGGGGCCGGGTCGTCCGGGATCGCGGCGGCCGCTTCGGCGGCCGCGAGCGCGAGCCCGCCGGCCGCCGTGACGCCGATCGCCGGGGCGCCGCGCACCGTCATGTCGCTGATGCGCGCCGCGACCTCGCGCCACGTGCGGCAGTGCACGTAGCGCTCCTGCTGCGGCAGCGCGCGCTGGTCGATGAGAACGACCTCGTGCGCCAAGATCTCGACGGTGCGCACGCGCAGCCGCGAGCCGCCGGGGCCTTCCCGCCCCCCGGCGGCCGGGACGGTGCCGCTCTGTGCCCGGTCGCCGGTCATCGTGGCTCCGGGCTCAGGTGCCCTGGTCCCAGGAGGCGAGGTACTTGGCCTGCTCCTCGGTGAGCGTGTCGCAGTCGACGTTCATGCTCTCGAGCTTGAGGCGGGCGATCTCGTCGTCGATGTCCTTGGGCACGACGTAGACCTTGTTCTCGAGGCTGGCGTGATTCTTGACCATGAACTCGGCCGACAGCGACTGGTTGGCGAAGCTCATGTCCATCACCGCTGCCGGGTGACCCTCGGCCGCCGCCAGGTTGACCAGCCGGCCTTCGGCGAGCAGGTACAGGCGCCGGCCGTCGGCCATGGTGTACTCGTCGACGAACTCGCGGATGGCGCGCTTCTTGACGGAGAGCTTCTCGAGCGCCGGGATGTCGATCTCGACGTTGAAGTGGCCGGTATTGGCGATGATGGTGCCGTCCTGCATGACCTCGAAGTGCTCGCCGCGCAGCACGTGGATGTCGCCGGTCGCGGTGACGAACAGCTTGGCCACCTTGGCGGCCTCGGCCACCGGCATGACGCGGAAGCCGTCCATGACCGCCTCGAGCGCGCGCAGCGGGTCGACCTCGAGCACGAGCACGTCGGCGCCGTGGCCCTTCATGCGCATCGCGAGGCCGCGGCCGCACCAGCCGTAGCCGGCGACGCACACGATGCTGCCGGCGATGAGGATGTTGGTGGCGCGGATGACGCCGTCGAGCGTGCTCTGGCCGGTGCCGTAGCGATTGTCGAACATGTGCTTGGTGTTGGCCTCGTTGACGGCGACGATCGGGAACATGAGACGGCCTTCGGCCTCGAGCGCCTTGAGGCGGATGACGCCGGTGGTCGTCTCTTCGGTGCCGCCGATGATGTCGGCGGCCATGTCGGGACGCTCGCCGTGGAGCACGCCGATCACGTCGGCGCCGTCGTCCATGGTGATGTTGGGCTTGTGGTCGACGCAGGTGTTGATGTGCGAGTAGTACGTCTTGTCGTCCTCGCCTTTGATGGCGTACACGCGCACGCCGTAGTCGTTGACGAGGGCCGCGGCCACGTCGTCCTGCGTGCTCAGCGGGTTGCTGGCGCAGAGCACCACGTCGGCGCCGCCGGCGACCAGCGTGCGCATGAGACCGGCTGTCTCGGTGGTGACGTGCAGGCAGGCGCCGATGCGCACGCCCTTGAGCGGCTTCTCCTTCTCGAAGCGCTCGCGGATGGCCTTGAGCACAGGCATGTGCATGTCGGCCCACTCGATGCGCAGCACGCCCTCGGGGGCGAGGCCGATGTCTTTGATGTCGTAGTCGGAAGCCAAGTGACCCTCACTCTTCGTCGTTATCGTCCGCCCGCGGGACCCCGCAGGCAGCCAACGTGAGACTGTAGTACGCAGCAACGATGGCAGATGGGACAAGGGAGTCGGAGACGGCGATGATGCCCGCCTCGCGGACCGCCTCGGCCTCGAACGGCGTCAGCCGCTCGGCGTCGGCGACGCCCGCCACCACGACGCCGGACGAGTATACCCGAGGCCCGCCGCGGGAACGAACGAGGGCCGGTTGATATATGCCGGTGAGCGGCGGAAAGGAGCGCGGCACGCCCGCAGGCCAGCGGCCGGTGAGCGGGCCGCGGAGCTCCAGATTGACGTGATCGGCGACCGCCAGCAGCGCGCCGGGCGGGAGCGTGACGGGCGCGGATGAGCCGCCGCAGGCGGCGGCCCCGCGCCACACCGCGGGCACGACGAGGCCGACGACACGGCCTGAGCGGGCGGCCTCGCGCGGAGCGCCCGGATCGGCGATGCCTCGGCCCGACGCTGCCGAGTCCGCAGCGCGCGCATCCGGCGTGCCCGGCGCCCGCGCGAACGCGGCGAGGAGCTCGAAGAGTGGACCGGCGAAGGGCGCGGGCGGGCGCAGCTCGTCCCGCGAGAGAAAGCGGTGCTCGGCCTCGGGGAACAGCGCGTCGGCGACGCGCCGCGACGCGGGCTCGTCGGCCGCCAGCGCAAGAGAGACGGCGCCGGTCACGGCTCAGCCGCCGGCGCCGCCGGCCAGCTTCGCCTTGAAGTCCTGGATGGCGCCCACCGGCGTAGGGTCGACCCCGTAGAGTAGCGCGAGGTAGAACGAGACGTAGTCGCCGAGCTGAACCAGGCAGAACAGCCGCGCGAGCCGCGAGGTGCCGCGCGCGGCCACGTGGGCGCAGTCGACTCCGCGCGCCTCCAGCTCGCCGGCGGTGAGCGCGGCACGGCGGCGCAGCCTCTCGTCGCTCTGCGCGTCCTCCAGGAAGACGGCCAGGCTGGCGGCGGCCACGTGCGGCAGGCTCGTCCAGCCCATCAGCTCGTTGTGATCCAACTCGGGCAGCTCGTTCCAGAAGGCAGGCGCCTTGGCGTTCTCGTTGATCTGCCCCTTCCAGCGGCGCGCCGCCGGCACGGTGAGGCCGGCGCCGTAGACGACCGCCTGCCGCTCGTGCAGGCGCGCCGCGAGCGCTTTCGCCTCATTGGCGGGGGCGGGGGCGTCCGGGCCGTACTCGGTGTTGCCGGCGCGCAGCAGCTCCGCGGCCTCGGCGACGTCGGCGTCGGCCGGCGACGTGAGCCCGGCCGCCGAGAGCGCCGCGAGGATCGGCATCGCAAGGTAGCCAACCGCTGCCCGCGGCTGGCCGCCGCCCGGGATCGTCACCAGCGGCAGGCCGCGTTCGCTCGCGAGCGTGGCCAGAGCGCCGCCGGAGGCGACGCACACCGGAGCGCAGCCGCGCTCGAGCGCGACGGTCGCACAGGCGAGCGTCTCCTCGGTCTCCCCCGAGTAGCTCGCCGCGATCACGAGCGTCTCCGGGCCGATCCATGCGGGGACCTCGTAGCCGCGCACGACCGCCGCGGGGACGCCGAGGCCGGTCGCGGCAAGGACGAGGTCGGCGCCGATGGCCGAGCCGCCCATGCCGAACACGGCGAGGCCGGTGGGGCGCGCCGGAGGCGCGGCCGGTCCGGCCCCGTCGAACACGCCGGCGAGGCGCTCGCGCGCCATGGCGTACCCGGCCGTGAGCTGGCGCGGCAAGCCGGCGATGGCGCCGAGCATGTCTCCGGCGTCGAACTCGGCGACGAGCTCCGGGCCCATGCCGGCGGCGGTCGCCGGCACGGCCTGCGGCGTCGCGCCCGCGTCGCCGGCCACGTCAGCCCTCCCGGATGATGCCAAGCACGAGGTCGCGCTTCTCTGCCATCAGCTCGTTGCTGTCGGCCCCGAGGTTAAGGCGCACCAGCGGTTCCGTGTTGGAAGAACGCACGTTGAAGTGCCAGTCGGGGTAGTCCACCGAGACGCCGTCCAGCTTGGTGATCTCGCCATCGGCGAAGCGAGCCTCGAGGCGCGCCAGCGCTGCCGGCGCGTCCTCCACCATGGAGTTGATCTCGCCGCTGATGAAGTACTTCGAGCGCAGCGGCTCGAGGAGCTCGGCCATCGTCGCGCCCTTCTGTGACAGCAGCTCGAGGATGAGCAGCGCCGGGATGAAGCCCGAGTCGGCGTTGTAGTTGTCGCGGAAGTAGTAGTGGCCCGACACCTCGCCGCCGAAGAGAGCGCCTTCGCGGCGCATGCGCTGCTTGAAGAAGGCGTGCCCGACGCGGTTGAGCAGGGGCACGCCGCCGTTGGCCGTGATGATGTCCGGCACGGCGCGGCTGGCGCGCAGGTCGTAGAGGATCGAGGCGCCGGGGTTCTTGAGCAGCAGCGCCTCGGCGAGCAGCGCGGTGACGAAGTCGCCGGGCACGAACTCGCCGTCCTCGTCGATGAAGAAGCAGCGGTCGGCGTCGCCGTCCCAGGCGATGCCCAGGTCGGCCCGCTCCGCCACGACCCGGGCCCGCACCTCGCGGCTGTTCTCCTCGAGCAGCGGGTTGGGCTCGTGGTTGGGGAAGGTGCCGTCCACGTCGAAGTACAGCTCGACGCGCTCGATCGGCGTGCCCTCGAAGACGCGCGGCGCGAGCTTGCCGGCGACGCCGTTAGCGGCGTCCATCACCACGCGGTACGGCATCAGCGCGTGGACGTCCACGAGCCCGCGCAGGTGTTCCACGTAGGACGGGTACAGATCGACGGCCTCAGAGCCCGCGCTGGCTGCGACCGGCGGCATCTCGAGGATCGCCTGGCTGCGCTGCTTGAGCTCCGGGATGCCTTGGTCGCCGCTCAGCGGCAGCGCGCCCTCCCCGACGAGCTTCATGCCGTTGTACTGGGGCGGGTTGTGCGACGCGGTGACCATGACGCCGCCGCCGAGCCCGCGCGAGGCGACGCCGAAGTAGACCATCTCGGTGGGCACGAGGCCGAAGTCGAACGTCGCGCCGCCGCCGGCGGCGGCGCCGGCGGCGAAGGCCTCGAGCAGGCCCTTGGACGAAGGCCGCGGGTCCATGCCGGCGCCGACGCTCGTGGCGCCCAGCTGCTGCACGAGGGCGCAGCCGATGCGCTCGGCCGCGTCCTCGTTCAGCTCTTGCGGATAAAGACCGCGTATGTCGTACGCCTTGAAGATGCCATCGGGGATCGTCATTGACCCTCCCTGCCGCGGAGCTGCTCGTAGAACTGGATCGAATTGTCCGGGAGCGACGTGTCGGGATACACGCAGATGCCGCCGGCGAGGCGGTTGCCCGCCCCGACGGAGACCCCTTCGCCGAGCACGGCGCCGCTGATCTGCGTCCCGGCGCCGACGCTGGAGTCGCGCACGAGCACGCTGCCTTCGACCTGCGCGTGCGCGCCGATGACGACGCCGGCCTGCGCCACCGTCTCGAGGACGGTCGCGCCCTCGCCGACGACGGCGCCGGCGCCGAGGACCGCGAGCGGCCCCACGCGTGCGCCGGCGGCGATGCACACGCGCGCGCCGATGTAGCACGGCGGGACTACGCGGGCGCCGGGGTCGACCTGCGCCGTCTCGTCGACGAAGAGGTACTGCGAACCCATCTCCTCGGCCACCGCCGTGTAGACGGTGCTCTCGAGGATGTCGAAATGCGCCTGGAGATAGCTGTCCGGCGTGCCGATGTCGCGCCAGTAGCCGTGGTCGACGTAGCCGTAGAGCGAGCCCGCCTGCGCGAGCTTTGGGAAGACGCCGCGCTCGATGGAGAAGAGCTTGCCGCGCGGCACCATCTCGAGCACTTCCGGCTCGAGCACGTACACGCCAGCGTTGATGAGAGCCGTGCCCTCGTAGTCACTGGGCTTCTCGAGGAAGCTGGAGACGCGCGCCTCGTCGTCGAGCTCGACCAGCCCGTAGCGCCGCGGATCCTCCACCGGCGTGAGGAAGATCGTCCCCATGCCGCCCTTCTCGACGTGCAGGGCGGCCAGGGCGCTGAGGTCGACGTCGCTGAGGACGTCGCCGTTGAACACGAAGAAGTTGCCGGGGCGGAGCTTGGACTCGCAGTTGGCGATGGCTCCGGCCGTGCCCAGCGGCTCGTCCTCGACGACGTACGCGACCTCGAGCCCGTAGCGCGACCCGTCGCCGATCTCGGCCTCGATCGCCTCCGCGAGGAAGCCGGTGGAGAAGACGGCGCGCGTGACGCCGTGACGGGCGAGATTGTCGAGGATATAGGAGACGAACGGGCGCTCCACGACGGGCGCGACCGGCTTGGGCACGCGCGACGTGATGGGACGCAGGCGCGTGCCCTCCCCGCCGACGAGGATGACGGCCTGGGTAGGAGTGCTGCGAGGCACGGCCACGGCGGCCGTCACGACGGCGCCGGGGCGGGAGCCGCGAACGGCTCGCCCAGGCCGATGCCCTCGTACTCGAACCCCGCGGCCGCGGCGGCAGCCGGGTGGACGAAGTTGCGGCCGTCGATGAGCAGCGGCCGCTCCATCACCCTGGCGGCCGCGACCCAGTCGAGCCGTGCGAACTCGGGCCACTCGGTGACGACGACCACGGCGTCGGCCCCGCCCAGGGCCTCCATGGCGTCCGCGCAGATCGTGACCCCCGGGAACAGCGGGTGGCCGCCGGCGGCGATCATTGGGTCGTAGGCGCGCACGTGCGCGCCCTCCTGCACGAGGCGGCCGGCGAGGACGATGGAGGCCGCCTCGCGCAGGTCGTCGGTCTGAGGCTTGAAGGTGAGGCCGAGCAGGGCGATGGTGGCGCCGCGGAGCTTGTCCAAGTGCGCCGTGAGCTTGCCGAGGACGCGGCGCTTCTGCAGGGCGTTGACCTCGATCACGGCGTTGAGCAGCTGGAAGTGATAGCCACTGTTGCCCGCCAGTTGCTTGAGCGCCTCCACGTCCTTGGGGAAGCAGGAGCCGCCGTAGCCGATCCCGGCCTGCAGGAAGTGCGGGCCGATGCGGTGGTCCAGTCCCATCCCGTGAGCCACGGTGCGCACGTCGGCGCCGACCTGCTCGCAGACGTTGGCGATCTCGTTGATGAAAGAGATCTTGGTGGCGAGAAAGGCGTTGGAGGCGTACTTGACCATCTCCGCCGTGGGCACGCTGGTGCGCACCACGTCGGTGTCGATGCCGCGGTACAGCGCCTCGACGGCGTCGCCGTCCTCCTCGCGGAAGGAGCCGATCACGACGCGGTCCGGCTCGAGGAAGTCCTGGATGGCCGCGCCCTCGCGCAGGAACTCCGGGTTGGAGGCGTAGGTCATGCCGGCCGCGCCCAGCGCTTCGAGGTCGGCCATGACCTTCTCGCCGGTCCCCACCGGGACCGTGCTCTTCATGACGAGGAGCCGCTCGCCGCCGCGTTTGGCGATCTCGCGGGTGGCCTGCTGCACGCGGGAGAGGTCGGCGTCGCCCGAGGGCGACGGCGGCGTGTCCACGGCGATGAAGAGGATCCGGCAGCGCTCCAGCAGCTCGTCGTACGAGGTCGTGTAGGAGAGCCGCGAGGCATTGTCGTCCACCAGCTTGTCGAGGCCCGGCTCGTAGATCGGCACCTGGCCCTGCTTGAGCCGCGCGATCTTGCCCGCGTCGATGTCCATGCAGACGACATGGTGGCCGAGATGCGCGAAGCAGACTGCCGAGACCAGCCCGACATAGCCCGTGCCGACGACGCCGATCGGGGCGGAATCCATGCTGGGGAACACCTCCGAGTAGCTTGAGGAGCGGCGTGTAGCGGGAAGTCTACCACAGCGCCGTGAGCCGTCTGGCAGGCTCGCCGCCGTCTCGGGGGGGCTAGTGCCCGAGGGCCTGCAGGAGCTCCGAGGCGCTCGCCGCGTCCAGCGGGTTGAGCGCCAGCGCGTGCTCGAGCGCGGCGACCGCGGCGGCCTTGCGGCCGAAGACGTTCAGCAGCAGCTGGCCCTGCGCGTAGTAGACCTCGTAGTTGGCCGGCTGCAGGCGCTGCGCCCGGCCGAGGACCGCCAGCGCCTCGTCGTTCTTGCCCTGCTGCTGCAGCACGAGCGCCTCGGTGAGGAGCGGGTCGACGGCGAGTGGATCGAGCCGGGCGGCGTGACGCGCATCGCTGAGGGCGGCGACGACGTTGCCGCTGGCCGACTCCGCGAGGGCGGCGTTGGCCGCACGCAGGGCGAGGTACGGGAACGTCCAGCTCACCGCGAGAAGGACGAGGGCCGTCGTCGCCGCGGCCCTGACCGGCCAGCGTGCCGTGCCCCGTGCCGCCGGCCGCACGGCCACCGGCGGCGGGTCGCCGTTGTCCGCCGCTTCCGCGTCCGAGCCGGCCGGCGGCGCATCCAGGCCGGCCGGCGCATCGATCGTCACGTGGACCTGCGCGTCTCGCGTCTCGCCGGCGGCCTCTTCGGCCGCATCCTCAGCCGCCTCCCCGAGCAGCTCCCGGGCGTGTCGCCGGCGCTCGTCTCCGGCGCGCGTCGCCACGTACGACGAGCCGACCGCCACGAACAGGAAGAAGACGAAGCCGATGGCGGCCATGTCCCAGTCCCAGTCCCACGAGATGTGGACGAGGAACGCGAGGATGCCCGCCTGGAAGGCGACGACGAGCGAGCGCATGGGGTCGCCGCGGTCGCGCAGCGGGTTGCGGAACGACGTGGCGACGAAGAGGAGCATCGACGCGACGAAGAGCACGAGCCCGACGATGCCGAGCTCGCTGAGCACGTTGAACCACTCGCTGTGCGCGTGCTTCACGACGCCGCCTGTCTTGCGGAAGCGGTAGTTAGTGAACGCGAACGTGCCGGCGCCGCTCCCGGTGACCGGATCCAGGCGGGCCTGGTCCAGGGCCTCGCGCCAGAGCGGAGGCCGCCCGGTGTTCACCGACACCAGCCGGACCGTGCCTTCCGCCGGCTGCGTCGTATCGCTGTCGGACGCGAACGCGTGCACTCTGGCCTTGACCCAGCTGACGCCGCCGCGCGCCTGGACGAAGGCGAACGAACCGCCGCCGACGCCGCCGACGAGCAATACGAGGATGGCGACCCCGGCGGCGACGCGCGACCACCGCGGCCAGGGCACGCCGCCCTGCAACAGCAGCACGACGGCCTGCGCGCCGCCGGCGATCACGAGGGCGGCGATCGAGTAGCGCAGCAGGATGTGCCCCTGCTGCGTGCGCAGGATGTCGTCCGTCGTCGCCTGGAACAGCGTGCCGAGGTCGCGCACGCGCCACAGCGCGGCTGCCACGGGCGCCGCCACCGCGACCAGCGTCGCGAGGCTCGCGAGGCGCGTCGTGCAGAGCGCGAAGTAGACGACGAGAGCCACGGCGAGCGCGATCCAGCCGCCGCGCGAGAGCGTGAAGAAGAACGTGAAGCAGAGCGGGACGCCGGCCACCGCGGCAAGCATGCGCCACACGGCGCGCACACGCCGGTCCCCGGCGAGAGCCAGCACCACCATCAGCGCCATGATCATCATCAGCGCGAGCACGTTCCAGTAGCCGATCGGGCTATCCAGCCTCGCGTACGTGTGCGCATGGGTGACGACGTCCGGGAGCACCTTGCCGAGATAAGCGTATACGGCCACGGCAACGGCTACGACGAGGAATCCGGCGGCGGCGACCAGCAACTGCAGCCGCCGCACCGGCGTCAGGCCCAGGACGGCGGCGACCACCAGGTACAGCGCCGCCAGGTCGAACGCCATCCAGGAGAGGTCCGGCCCCAGCGACCAGAGGACGGACAGGCCGACCCACGCGACGAAGAGCCCGAACGTGCCCAGAGCGCACAGGTACAGGGGCGACGGCCGCGATCCCCGGCGGAGGAACCAGACCCAGAGGGCCGCCAGCAGGAGGTACGCGATGGCGAGCGGCGCGCTGCGCGTGAAGATGTAGCCGCCGGAGAGGAAGGAGAAGGCGCCGGCGCAGGCCACCGTCAACGCGACCGGTGCGACGTTGCGGATACTCGGAGGTGTCGGTCGCGCAACGCGGCCGGTCTTTACTTCGGCTTCCATCAACGGGATTATACTGGCACAGGACCTTCGGAGACGGGCAGTACTAAACGTGGCTTCCGGCAGGACTGCATGGTATATGCTGTTGTCAAGAGGCGTACTATCGCCACCAGCATGAAGAGGGGGGTGAAGAAATGAAGGCAAAGCTCGTGGGAGCCCTCGTGCTCGCGCTCATCCTCATGCTCGTGCTCTCGAGCGTCGCCATGGCAGGAGTGTCACAGGCGACGATCAACGCGATCATCAAGGACGCACAAGACGGCACGCTCGATGGGCACTGGACGGCCGCGCAGGTTCGCGCCGCCCTCGCCTATGTCGAGAACAATCCCGTCTACGAGGCCTACTCCAACATCAAGGGTGTCCTCCAAGACTACCTGGCAAGTCTCCAGGCGCCGGGCGAACAGAGCGGCCAGCTCGCCTTCACCGGCAGCAACATCGTCCTGGCGTTCGGCGCGGGCGTCGCGCTGATCGGCGGCGGCATCTTGCTGCGCAGACGCCGGGCTGCTTGACCTGAGTCCGTAGCGAAACGTTCGCAGGGCGTCTCCCGCAAGGGAGGCGCCCTTTCGTTTGCCCCGGGTCGGTCCCGGGAGGCGGCGCGAAAGTCGCCGGTGAGGGCGCCGCCGCCGCGGCGCCCCGGCGCTACGTCGCCCGGTAGAGCGTCACGCCGGCCGGCGCGGAGTCGTCGGCGATCACCGCGACGGGCCTGAGCCCGAGGTCGCCGGCGAGCGCCAGCGCAGCCTCAAGCCTGCCGCTGCGGTAGTACACGGACGTCGCGGTGAGCGCCGGTCGCCAGCCGCCGCCGGCAGGCGTCGACGTGAGGTAACCCCACAGGTGCAGCCGCGCGCTGGTGCGTGCCAGGCCGGCCGCGGGCTCGACGATGCCGATCTTCGTTCGCCGGCGCGCCACGAACCAGAACCCGAGGCGCGTCGAGGCGAGCCGCGGGGCGAGGACGCCGGGCCAGCAGGCACGCACCAGCGTGGCGACGTTGGCTCCAGCCGCGGCCCGCATGCGCGCCGTCGCGGCGGCGTTGGTCGTCCCTTGTGGCAGGAGCGCCGCGCCGAGAGGCGAGACCGGCAGCGCCCCGGCGACGAACGCCTGCCTGATGGCGACCGTCGCGGCGGC
>Ga0075520_1001230_pt1 | contig 12180 bp, 16 predicted proteins | sample NGEPerB_FD_75100 | JGI IMG/M metagenome (GOLD analysis project Ga0075520, IMG submission 75100) | Arctic peat soil microbial communities from the Barrow Environmental Observatory site, Barrow, Alaska, USA - NGEE PermafrostAB12-B | ecosystem: Environmental > Terrestrial > Soil > Wetlands > Peat ... | reverse complement strand
AGACTCTCGCTGGCAACAGGTTTCGCCAACTTGCCGATTGCACTTGTCTCTCGTGTCAGAAAGGCCCCCATCTCTTGAATCGTGCTCATCAGCGGTCCGGGGAACACTACCGTCGTGTTCTTGTCGACGCCTATCTCGATCAGAGTCTGCAAGTTGCGCAGCTGAAGAGCAAGCGGGTGCTCCATCATGATGTCCGATGCTTCCCCCAGCGCGGTAGCCGCCAGCGACTCTCCTTCGGCAGCGATGATCTTGGCCCGCTTCTCACGTTCTGCCTCTGCTTGGCGCGCCATCGCTCGTTTCATGGTGTCTGGCAATTGGATGTCTTTCAGTTCGACCAGCGTCACGAGCACACCCCAGTCAGCGGTTTGGATATCAAGGATCTCTCTGATATCGACGTTTATGCGATCAGTTTCGGCGAGCATCTCATCGAGAGTGTGTTGTCCGACGACTTTACGAAGCGTTGTTTGTGCGATTTGATTGATTGCCTCTTGGACATTCTCGATGGCGATGACCGACTTCGTCGCGTCGACGACGCGATAATACGAAACGGCCGAAACGTCAACGCTCACGTTGTCACGCGTAATAATCCCCTGGGACTGTATCGGCATCGTCACAATACGAAACGAAACCTTGCGAATTACGTTGATGACCGGCAAGATGAAGACAAGACCTGGTTCCTTCTCCCCAACGACCTTTCCGAAGTGGAATACCACCCCCTTCTCATACTGGTGGACCACATGCAAGGTCACGGCTAAGAAGACAATCACAACAACAACAACCAAGATGACAGTGGCCAACGACGTCATACGGACTCTCCTTTGAAACCCTCACGTATTCGGTCAAGAAGGGTGTGGTCTTTGCGCAACCGCGTTTCACGGTTCTCGAGACGAGCCAGCTTCCGCATCCCGGATTGAATGCTCATCATCCAGCTCGTTCAAGATGGCTCCGTACAATGCAGTACTCAACCTTTTAGTTGTCACGTTAGCCACTTCATCGAGACCAGACACCGGAGACATCTGGAACCGACTGATTGCACAGTGTCGTTTCACCTGACTGGGGGCAAAGACCGACAATTATTCCGAAGGAACATCTGAACTGCTTCCCCACATATTGCACGGTCTTGTGGCCGAGAGAATTACGTGGAGCCAGAAAACTTGATTGAGGTGGTGACAGAGGGCCGACTTCAACAATCGACTGGCGGATCGGAAGGTGGCTCAGCCGATTCAATGATTACGTTCGACTGACCTTCAACTCACGGCCCGTCTGCAGCTGCTGTTGAAAGCTACGTCTACGCCGTGACTCATTGGCAGCTGCTTCACTTGTGGGCCGCGAAAAGCCACGCTGCGAGCCCGAATCCTAAAAGCGCCACTGACACACGAAGGATGGCGCCTGGTATCCGACGTGTCAGTGATGGGCCAACAAAACTACCAACGAGCAATCCAATCGCCATTGCTGCAGCCGCCTTCCAGTGAACCGGTCCAAATAGTACGAATCCGATGGCAGCCACAACATCACCGATACCGAGGAGCATGTTCTTAAGTGCATTAGCTCTGGGTAGATCCTGATCCACCGTCAACAACATGAGTGCCAGGACCATGATCCCAGCACCGGAACCGAAGTAGCCGTTATAAACGGCGATTGCAAATAGTCCAACTGGAAGCAGACGGCGACCATTAGCGATGTGATTGCTCTCTCGCCATCTTGAAAGTTGCGGTTGCATGAGCAAGATAATTGCCGCCGCGGCCAGCAGAAATGGCACTAGCCAATCGAAGATTCGGCGGGGGGTAACGAGTAGCAATGTCATCCCAACTGACCCGCCGAGCCCGGCAAGCAGCGCCCATCGCCGTAGCCACTGTCCTTGCCCCTGAAGTTCAGGACGAGAACCTAAGGCCGACCCAGGAAGACACGCGACGAAAGCAACAGCCATTGTCACGTTGGCGGGCAGTGGCGTAATGCCCACCGCTAAGAGCGCTGGGTATGCAATCAGCGACGTAATCCCGCCAGCTGAGCCGATAGCACCGGCGACTACTCCAGCACCAATGAGCAGGATGACTTCAGAAGTGGAGATCACGAGGTGATCAATCTTACCGAACACTCATTCAGGCGTCCCTGCGAAGCGCTGCTCTATCGGTCCAAGGGAAGCTGTTTGACAACATGGGGTGCGTTTCCTGATGCTCCTATTTTTGTCAAGTCGCTTGCCCGACGAGACAGAAGTGCAACCATGCACTGGTGATTGATGCCGAGAGCCAATTACGAGACAAGAAGAACGGAAATGAAGCCAACCTAGGCTTTGACGGTGATCTTGCTCGCCCGAAGTAGAACGGTTCTGCTCGCGTTGGCCTCTGGCGCTCTCCTGGCCGGGTGTACGTCGCAAGTTGCCGTAACCGTCTCGATGCCCGAACCAATTCGGCTCGGACCTGCGGGCAGTCAGTTCAAAGCATCTTTTCCACACACTCCGACCAAGATGACTTTCAAAGACTCTGGAGTTAAGCAGGCTCAGTACGGAGTCGGAGTCCAGACCGGTACGACCTACGTAAGTGGTGGAGATGGCCCACCCGAAGTGGATGTGTCGGTGGAATCGCTCACTAACTCCGTGCCACCCCGACGAGTCAATCCGTTTCTGCGGAGTTACTTGTCCACGTCTCATGGTGGTCGGATCATTAAGTGGTTTGGCCTACCAGCCGCTGAGGAATTTGTCCCTGGGTGTGACCCTTCTGGACAGTGCGTTGGAACTATAGGAAATCTAGCGGTACTTGACGGAACAACCGTTTACTTCGTCTTCACTCATCAGAACAGTCGGGCCGCAGCCCAGGACGAGATTCGCACGTTTCGGGTAGCCGGTTGACTTCCTAAGAGTCACACGGGACTTCTGTGCCCATTCACGTCGTAGGCCCGACGCGACGGGAATGCAACCTTGTATCGGCGACTTCGGCCCTTGTGATTCACTGAAGCACCCAGATCTAGGTCTATGGGCACTCCACCCGAATCCTTCGAAAGTAGTCTCCTGCCATGAACGCTCCGGGAAACTTGATCGCAGCGGGCCGTGACGCGGACATCTTCGAATATGACAAGGGAACTGTCCTGCGGCGCTCGCGTAATGGCCGCTCTCAGGTGCTCGAAGCTAGGGCCATGGCATTCGTCCGCTCCAAGGGTTACCCCGTCCCTGAAGTCATCGAAGTGAGCGATGACGGAATCGATTTGGTAATGGAGAGGATCGCGGGCCCGACGATGATTGAGGCGGCTTCAACGCAACCATGGAAACTAAGAGCTTTCGGCCGAGAATTGGCTGAGTTGCACGAGTCCCTCCATCTCCTGGCGGCCCCAGATTGGATGCCGACCGCTCCGTGTGGTCCTGGAGAACGCTTCCTCCATATGGACCTGCACCCGTTGAACATCATCCTTTCGAGCAAAGGTCCAGTCGTCATTGACTGGACTAATGCAGCGCGTGGAAATCCGATGGTCGACGTCGCTGCGACTTGGGTGTTACTGGCTTCCGCGAGTATCCCAGGTGGTCGTCTTCAGACAGCGATGGCAAAGGTTGGACGCGGAGTTCTCTTGAGAGCCTTTCTTGACCCGTTCCCGAAGATGGACCTCTCTTCAGTACTGAACAGCGTCGTGGAGTGGAAATGCAAGGACTCCAACATGACCGCAGCAGAGATCGTACGAATGCGCTCACTGGTCTGAGCAGGATTGCTCGCCACGAGGACAGACTTGCTGGTGTCGGAGGGCCAACGTCAACAATCTTCGATTCGCGAATTGGAGTGTTGACGTCATAAGCCGGCTGATGCTCACGAACTCTTCGGAAGGATTATCGAAAGAACCTAAGAAATTGGCGAATGAGAACGCCCGCAGCGATTGTAAGTGCGCCAAGCACAAGAGCGTTTGTCGAAGACGTGATTGCGGAAACGATGAATAGACCAGTTGCTACTGCATACAGAATCATCGTCACGAATGCGCGTCGACCGACCAGTCTCACACGACGGTCCTGGGAGCTTGTCCAACCACGTTTGAAGATCAAGTAATTGAAATGGGCGATGTAAAGAGCGCCAACAGCAAGTAAGGCCGCGAGAAGTTCCACGCCGCCAACCTAACTGAACAAGCAAAATTTGCATGATGACTACCGAAGACCGACGCCAACAATCTCCGACTTCAGAGTTCGACCCTTCGATCCCAAGACAGTTGGGTCTGCTGCGCGTAACCAGCTACGGATACGAGCTCGGCTCGCCCTTCATAGTTCACTGCGAACCGTTGGAGGAATGAGTGCCTTTGGTTTCCCGGCAAGCCAGATGGAAGCTGAGGCAACAAAAGAGAGGACGAACACTCCACATCCAAAACAGAAGATTGCGTAGAGAAGATCTCGAGGTACCCCACCAGACAAAACCTTCGTCTCATGCAAGGTCACGCTTGCTAACGCGACAAAATCGAAGAACACGGCCATGGGAACTCGTGTTGAGGCGATTCGACTCGTCCAGCCATTGATCTGCTCGACTTGGTTATTTCCAGTAGTGAATCGCGCGGACACCTTCCGCTACCAGGTCCGCACAGCTAATCCGGAAAGGCGACAGAAAAGGCAAGCCACAACACCCAGTCAACCCAACTGAAAGTGTTATCCACGGGGCATTCTTAGCTGTCAACTATTTGGAACGATCTCATCGTTAATTAGTTCCGTGTTGCGCTCTCTGATGCTCCAATCACTGTCAGGTCGTTGGGCCGACGGGCACAATATCCGACTGGAAAATCAATCCTTGGCTATCCTGACTGAAGCCGCGAACGTCACTTCTGCGGGTCACTCCCATGTTCGATCTGGTGAAGTTCGTCTTTGAGCCATTGGGTAATCTTCTCGTGCTTGTCGTCGTCGACGTGTGAAATTGTCTTGATGGCTTCACGATGACCGAGGTGGTTAGAGTCGACAAGCGCGTCGCCGTCCACTGGAGTGGCGTTGTCGTCGTTACTCAGCGACGCACGGTGACCGCCAAAAAAGGGGAAGAAGCCAAATCCACCAAAGCCCCCGATGAAGGGGGAACCCATGGCGCCAAACGACGCTCCCCCCATAACACCACAGGTGGTCGCGCAGTGAGCGCAACATCCTCCGCAGGAAGCGCAACCGGCCATATGAATCGTCCTCTCAATCGGGTCAGATAGTCGAAACCTATCAAGCACAGGCGCACGGTGCTGCTCGTTTCGCCACCGCACATCTCGCACTAGTGATTGCCGCAGCTGATTTCAAGTGAACTCTTGAGGCCGACACGAAGCCGGCGTGACGCTAAGTTGCAAACCTGTGGTGTCGAAGGGCCGAAGCCAACAACCTGCGACTGGCGAATTCAAACCTGGAAATCGTGACTGAGCCTCGAGGGCCCTTAGGACAGTGGCCGTTAGTCGTAGGGAAGTTCTTCTGGACTGACGCTCGTATGGTCTGGACTCGGCTGTTCTTCGAATTGAACCGCTCGTACCGTTCGCCTTCCTTGTAACAGCGACTTCGCAATCCTGTGCATGCCATCCATCACGAGACCATCTGCCCCCAGAATCACCGGATACGAGAGATCCGCCGCATTCACCAGTTCCATGTGCCGCACGAGAATCCGAACCGTTGCGGATGAGCCGTCTGCGCCAAACCAATAGACGGAGTCAATCTCGGCAATCGAAGTGAGGGGCACATCCTTCACCGGCAAGTCGGCCGACAGTTCGAGTAAGCGGTCGATGTCCCAGGCGTCAAAGGCTTCGCCGCGGGGCCTGAAGTAGTACTGCTTTCGCACGACTTCCATTATCACCCACCGCTCTATCGACAATCACGTCGTCGGCCCGACGCGACAGAAGTGCAATCATCCACTGGTGACTGCAATCGTCGGGAGGATGATTTCACTTCAGAACAAACGAGATCATCCCCAGATCCACCATCTCTGGGCGAGGTGCGGTCATTCGGATCCAAGTCCGCCATTCGAATGAAGGAGTTGGCCATTGATCCATCCGCCCTCGGGCGAACACAAGAAGCCAACAAGATTGGCGCAGTCCTCGGGAACACCCAGACGGTGAAGGGGCGTTTCGCCAATGATTCGAACTTCGAGTTCGGGCGTCATCCAGCCGGTATGTGTCGGACCCGGGTTGATGACATTCGCCGTGATACCAAGGTCGGTGAACTCTTGTGCGGCCGCGATGGTGATTCGATCTAGAGCACCTTTACTCGCTCCATAAGGCAGGTTGCCAACGGTGTGATCGCTCGTGAGGGCAATGATTCGACCGCTGCCGGAGACCCCCTTGAAACGGACGCCGAATTCTCGGATCAAGAGCCAGGGCGCCCTCGCATTTACGGCGAAGTGCCGGTCGAAACTCTCCATTGTCGTGTCCAAGATCCCTGAATTGACTGACTCGCAATGGCACATCACGAGCACCGATATCGGTCCCAAACCTTGCTCAACGCAATCAAACAGCTTCACCACGCTTTCTGGTTGCTCAAGATCCGCTTCAATCGACAGGCTGCGAGCGCCTTTCGCGGAAAGGCGATTGGTCAACTCGTTGCCAATGCCCTCGTCCGCACCCCACACCATGCGAGCGTCATAGGGAGCCCAGTAGCTTGCGGCGACGTCATAACCGTCTTGCGCCAAGCGCTCAGCCACCGCCATTCCGATTCCGCCACGACGACCGACGCCGGTCACAAGTGCAACGGGTCTAGGTAATGGATTCATTTTGGCATCGCTCATCGGTCCATTATGAGCCAAAAGCGCGAAAACACGTTGACCCATCTATCCAGACTTGTCGGTGGCCCGACGCGCCGGGAGTCCCACGTTGCACTGGCCGTTTTTGGTGTTCTAGATCAGATCGGCAAACTGAGCCGAACCACTTCGAGCCTGGGATCGCACCATTCGTAGCTCCCAGACGCCAGTTCGCGATTCCATCTCTCGGTAACCGTCGGCGCTGAAACCATGTTTGGCGTAGAAAGCCCGAGCCCGAGGATTCTCCTCAAACACGAGTAGATGCGCTGGCGCACCTCCAAGCGCTCGCTCAAGAAGGGCATGTGCAACACCGCTTCCGCGATAGCTCGCGGACACGTACAGGCTCATGAGTTCTAACCTAGGTAGATCACCTTGATCCGTTCGTGCCCAACTGACCAAGCCAACGATGACGTCGCCTCGTAGAGCCAGAGCGGTATGGCGAAGATCGAAAGACAATCGGTCTCGCCAACTCACTTCGCGATCGCGTAGGTCTATGCCCTCCAAATAGTCCTGGGGGACAATTCCCGAGTAAGAATCCAGCCAGCATTGAGTGTGAAATACCGTGATGGGTTGCGCGTCCGACATCACGGCCGGGCGCTGCGTCAAACTCAAAATATCGTCCACCATGTGGCCATGCTGGCACACGGGGAGCGGTCCGGACTTCAGTCGAACCGCCCGACCGACGCAACTTGAATGCCACCCCGCATTGACTTGTGTAGACGCGTGATTGAGGTTGAGCTTGTCGGGCGCGACGTCTATCGAGATGACAAGATTTGGAAATGATCCGCGCAGTAACCATCGATGCCCATGGAGTCTTGCTGCTTCCAGATCCAGCAGCCATTCGGGCTGTTCTTAGAGAATTCTCGTGCGAGCCCGACGACTCGACCTGTTGGAACGCGCATTATCAAATGGTTCGAATTCTCGATGGATTGGCGCATGCAGACTGGCCGACCATGAACAGAAGTTTCGCGCACGCACTCGGTGTGCGAGGATCCGAACAGGATGAAGCGGGGGCGATACTCGCAGAAAAGGTGTACCTCGGAACTTCTTGGATACCCGCCCCCGGCGCGTCTTCAGCATTGGCTCGCCTCACCGGCAACGGCTTTGGCGCGGCCGTAGTCTCCAATACGGTTCATGGCGAGTTGGCTCAGTTGCTGTGGAGAACCAATATGTGCAGTGTGGGCGGAAATTTTGTACGCGTCGCAACCATCATCGATTCCCGGATCATTGGGATCGAGAAGCCAGACCCTCGGCCATTTCTCTTCGCACTTGAGGCATTAGGCGAGAGCCCTGAGAGTTGTATCCATGTGGGCGATTCGTTGCACAGTGATGTGGTCGGTGCCATTGGTGTGGGGATGACGGCAGTTCACATCGATCCACTAAACCTTTGCGACGACCACGAACATGAACATTCAAACTCTTTTGAAACGTTCGTCGATGGTCTTGTTTGACGAAGATTGATGAACCCGTGGTTGCTCAAATGCGCAGTCGCTCGAGATTTCTCGTGCCTGAGGGCCGACGTCCACAATCCGACTGGAGATTTCAATCATGGAGATAGCATCCGCGATCGGTTATTGAGACACAACTCAGGCCTCACGCCACCTTGTGAACGAGCCGTTCGGAATAGCCAAGGACGTTGTCGAGGTCTTCGGGGTGATGGCGGATCGTCCAATCGACTCTACGCAATGACATGTGGGCAACGTACGCGCGGAGCGAATCGTTACTGGCAATCTCCTGTGCCCGATTCCATATTCGCTGCTCGACGCCGGGCTCAGTATTCGCCTCTGACAATCCGAAACTGAAGGTCACGAGGTCAAAGGCTCGGTCACCCCAGGCACACCCCTCCCAGTCGATAACTGCGGATAACCGACCATCGACTCGTAGCAAGTTGCGATGATGAAAGTCGACGTGGACAACATCTCGGCTCGGTAGAGCGGCAACTGCCTTGCCAACAGCCTCAACCCAATTGAGAAGTTGGCGTGTTCGGTCGTTGTGGGTGCGAAGGCTGTCGTGCACGCAGTACCCATCAGCCCCTTCGAGGAGCGTTCCGCGAATATAATCAGACCACTCGGTGGTCTGTGTAGTCAGATCAGCCTGGAGGTCACTCAGCAAGAGAACGCTGTCCACCAACTCGTGACCGACATCGTCGCTCCAGGTTCCATCAACCGCTCTCTGCAAGACGATTACTCCGCCCGGGACTGGGAAGGGGTTCAGATATTCAGGAATTGGATACTGGGTTCTCCGGAGCAGATCGATCCGCTCAACCACACGAACGTAGTAGGCGTGATCCGCTGGAACGTTTGACCACTTGAAGACGAAGCGCTCCCCGTTTTCAGCTCGGGCGAAATAAGCGCCGACCTCGCCTCCTGACGCACGTCCCTCGAGTGTCATGACCATGGAATGTTTGTCTTGCAGCTGTTGAAGGCATTCTGCCGCGGTCATGAAGGCGAGTCTTTCATAGACCATTCTCGAGTCGCCCGTGCGAGTCGGTTTCGATATTTTGGCTGCGCACTCGGGTGCTCCCTATTTTGTCAAGTCGAGGGCCCGGCGTGACAAGAGTGCAACCTGGCACTGGCCGCTGGATGTCTGGTCCAAATCGATGTAGAGGGCCCTACGTTTTCATTCTGCTATCAAGTAGTGCGAGTCGATCAACTGACTGGGACCGCATCAGTGGATCTGCAATCGCGGTCGCTTGGTGGCTGCACCGCCCAAGGGTACAATTCGGGGCCTTCTTGATCTGTTGATGACTGCTTGCCTTGCTCGCCTTGCCTTCGAAACGCGTCCTCAAGTCGCCTCGAGCACGCTTCTTCCAATTTGATTAGATTCAGCCAAGGTGTCTATCGAAGGAGAGATCATGTCGAATCAATCAGTGGGTGACCTTACGCGTGCCTTGGAACAAGCTCAAAGTGTGCTGTCAGGAGTGGCGCCCTCCCAGTTCAGCGACGCTACGCCCTGTGCGAAGTGGAACGTCAAAGACCTGTCAAACCACATAGTCGGTGGCGCCATGATGTTTGGCTCCGTCACCCGCGGCGAAACTATGCCCGAGATGACTGAGATTGCTGATTTCACGGCGGGCGATATCGTTTCATCCTTCGACGCCGCAAAGAAGTCTGTGCTCGCCGCATGGCAAGAGCCCGGCGTGTTTGAGCGTGAGATGGTTTTCCCGTTCGCTACGCTGCCGGCAGAAATCGCTGCTCGAGTTCAGTTGATGGAGGTAGTAGTCCACACTTGGGATCTCGCCCACGCGACAGGTCAGGTTGAGTCTCTCGACAACTCGCTCGCGGAGACCGTCTTGACGTTCGCGGGTGCCATGATACCGGGCTCGTCCCGCAACGTCGAGGGCGAACCCTTTCGCGTCGAAGTGGCCGAACCCGATTCTGCGTCCCCTTACGTGAAGCTTGCCGGATTGATGGGGCGTAACCCATAGAACTACCGACGCAATTGTTAATCGGTAGCAGGGGTCCAACATTTCCAAGTCTGGTGTCGGAGGCCCGACGCAACAGGGCCCCAACCTCGCATTGGCGTTTTGATCTGTCTATGACCCAATCGGATTTGGAAGCTCAACGCGATAGAAATGCCACCTTGCACCGGCGGCCCGCACTTGGAGCACCTAATTCACTCGGCTGTTTCAAACCTGACCGATTGAAGGCGTAGGTGGCGGGCACACGAGTTCGACGTCTCACCACACTCGGTAACATCAAGGCCGTGGTGTCACCTTTCACAGCAGACAATCGCAGCGCCTATCTCGAACGCGTCGGTGTTGCCCTTGATGACTTTCTTCACGGCGAGCACGCCGACCCAATGACGCGACGCGACCAGTGGATGGGCGCGCTCGAAGGACCGTTGCCCGACGAGGGCATCGGTGGAAAAGGAGTGATCGACGAACTCGTGCGCAACGTCGTTCCGAACGGCGCACGAATCAATGAACCGGGCTTCTGGGGATGGATCACGACCGAACCGTCCGCCGTAGCGACCGCCGCGTCGCTCGCGGCGACCGTCGCTTCACCCCAGCGCTACATGCTCACTGCCTTTAACTATCTAGAGGAACTCTCGCTCGAGTGGCTCGCGCAGCTTTGCGGACTCGGCTCGAACATGAAGGGCGTTTACTCGAGCGGTGGATCGGTCGCGAATCTGGTGGCGCTGGGCGCCGCTCGCCAGTGGGCGCTCGAGCAGCGCGGCGTCGACTCGGCGGCCGACGGGCTGGGCGCCACGCGCAGCGCCATTTACGCCTCCGCGGAGTCACATCACACGATCTTGCGTTCGGCCGGAGTGCTCGGTCTCGGTCGGCGAAACGTCCGGCTCATTCCCTCCGACGAGCAGCAACGCCTCAACCCTGTGGCGCTGGCCCAGGCCCTCGAGGATGACAGGGGCCTGGGCATCGTGCCCCTGGCAGTAGTCGCAACCGCCGGGACGACAAATACTGGCGCGATCGACCCGCTGCGCGAGTGTGGCGAAATCGCTCGTCGCTACGGCGCGTGGTTCCACGTCGACGGCGCCTACGGACTACCCGGTATCCTCGACGACCGCGTACGACCTCTTTACGACGGACTGGAACTCGCGGACTCAGTGATCGTCGATCCGCACAAGTGGCTCGGCGCACCGACCGGCATCGCTGCCACGTTCGTGCGCGATCGATCGATCTTGCATCGAGCCTTCACCCAGGAGCCTGCGGACTACTTAGAGGGTTCCTTCAGCGACCCCGACAACGCTCGATCCTCGCTCGAATCGATGGGCATTCCCTACGCCGACTTCGGTGTCGAACTCTCTTCACCCGCGAGGGGCGTCGTTGTCTGGAGCATCCTACGCGAACTCGGTCGCAGTGGCGTGACGCGGCGCATCAAACAGGACAATGACTTCGCACGCCAACTAGCGGCGGCCGTTCGAGGTAGCGACCGACTTGAACTGCTCTCAGAACCGGTGCTCTCGATCTGCTGCTTCCGTTATCGTCGCGACGGCATCGTAGACCTTGACTCCCTTAACGAGCAGGTGCACCGACGCCTGCTTCGAGAGACGCCGTACCTGCCGAGCGCGACAGTTGTCAACGGTTCGTTTGGACTTCGACCCTGTTTTATCAATCCTCGTACGTCGAGCGAACATGTCGCCGGACTCGCCGATGCCGTCGTCCGAATCGGCGACGAATTGTCTTTGTCGTAGCTGTTGCGAAGCAACACCTTGTTGACTTCAACTAACAATGTCCCCTACTCGTCACCGTTGTTGAATACAGCACTTCTCAGATCGGCATACGCTCTCGGATCAGCCCTGTAGTGTCGAACACCCGACACGACAGTTCAGCTACCTTGCACTGACGTTGAGAATCACGCTAGTTCGTGTCGGAGGCCCAACCTCAACGATCTAATGGTGCACGACATCGCCACTTTTGTGAAGATGTCACCGAACCGCTGATCGGTGAGCACTAGAACGATCTGAGCTAACAATTCTAGTCGGAGAGCGTGCCCCGATCGGTTGGTGAGGT
>Ga0075520_1001229_pt1 | contig 12180 bp, 13 predicted proteins | sample NGEPerB_FD_75100 | JGI IMG/M metagenome (GOLD analysis project Ga0075520, IMG submission 75100) | Arctic peat soil microbial communities from the Barrow Environmental Observatory site, Barrow, Alaska, USA - NGEE PermafrostAB12-B | ecosystem: Environmental > Terrestrial > Soil > Wetlands > Peat ... | reverse complement strand
GCCACCCCTCCTGATAGTTGCCATTCCCATCCGAGGTCCCGCTTCGTGCCAAGCGTTTGCTCCATGGCGGCCGCATGAGGTCGTGGAGCGGAGCGCCGCCCGCCGAACTCGTGAGCGCGCCAGCGCTCTCGGTCCACCACCTGGCCAAGCACTTCGGCGGCCGCGTCGCGTTCGAGGACGTCTCGTTCGAGGTGGGGCGCGGCGAGGTATTCGGGTTCCTTGGCCCCAACGGGGCGGGGAAGACCACGACCGTCCGGACGCTCGGTACGCTGCTCGCACCCACGTCTGGCTCAGCCGCCGTTGCCGGCTTTGAGCTCAGACCCGAGAACGGCGTGGAGATACGCCGCCGGATCGCGATCATGCCCGAGTCGCCGCAGAGCCTGGGTGACACCGGGCCGTCGTAGCTCGGCGTGGACCATCTCCCAATCGGGAACCGGGCGGGCGAGGATCGCTGGCGGCGGAGCCGGTCGCCCGAAGAGCCGCTCTTCTAAGCCGCGGTCATCGAGATCATCGGGCAGCGGGCAGCAAAGACCGGCGGCCGCAGCGCGGGACAGGTAGTTGCGGACCGTCGTCCGCGGCAGATGGGCCGCGATCGCGATCTCCGTGGGGGATAGGGACTTCGCCTGGGCAAGCCGCAGGACTTCTCTGATCTGGCGCATGGCAGCACGGGGACGGGGCATCGGCATCTCTCCTCGATGGACTTCATCGAGAGCGAGGGTGCGGTGTCCGGCGAGCTCACGTCGGTGCGCCTGACGATCTCCGAGAAGGGACGGCCATTACGCGTGAAACGCGTGGCCAATTCGCGTGAAATCAGGTGGCGAAAACCCGTGAAATCGCAATTGCATCCTTCGCAGAGAAGTTGGAGATTGCGAACGGAGTTGGCCCCGCCCATCGCGAGGGGGATGATGTGGTCGAACTCAAGCGCCTCCGCCGAACCGCAGCGGGTGCCTGGGTCCTCCTGCCGGTCGTCACGAGTTCTACGCCTCCCCGCCACACTCGCAGCGCCCGCACCACGTGCACCGTTGACCATGTACCGTCGTGTCGCCGCTCGGGCGGTGCCGCAGGTCAAGTGGCAGATGGCCTAACCTACACTTGCCGAGGAGCTTCCGCTGTCAGCGCTTTTCCAGCAGCGCCAGGACGCAACCGCTCTTGCGGTCGCTGCGTGAGCCGCGCATCGTGGCGAGCGAGGATGGGTCGCGTGAAGGTCACCGCCTGAGAGTCGCGTGAGTCGCAGGCGGACAGCCTTCCCCAGTCACGCGGCCGTGGCCGCGGTCGTGCGCCTCTCGTGCGCACGCGAGGGCACAGGGCCGTTCCTCCTAGACGTGAAGGGAGTGGAACGATGCGACTCTTGCGCGACCTCGGCCGCCGCAAGCTCCGCTCGGGTCTGACGATCACCGGGATCATGATCGGGATCATGGCCCTGGTCGTGTTCGGCTCGATGGCGAACAAGATCAGCACCCTCGTGGCCGGCGGCAGCAGCTACTACAAGGACAAGGTGGTCGTCAGCGCGACGGGCGGCACGATGGGGACCGGCGGTCCGATGGCGCTCGCCAACGGCGATCAGGTCGCCAGGGTCGACGGGGTGGACGTCGTCGCCGCCGACGTGAGCATGCTGCTCACCGACTCGGTCGTGGGCGTGACGATGGGCACGCCACCGACGATCCAGGGCTCGATCGCCGGCGCCGACAAGGGCCGCGAGACATTCCAGATTCACTATGCGAGCGGCCGCGAGCTAACGCCGCAGGACGAGGGCAAGGACGTCGTCGTCCTGGGCTCCGATCTCGCCCGCAAGGACAACGTCAAGGTCGGCGACACGTACATGCTCCGGGGCGAGCCGTTCCAGGTCGTTGGCATCCTCGAGCCGACGCTCACGTCGCCGGACAACGAAGCGATGGTCCCGATGGCCGCCGGGCAGCGCCTCTATCTCAAGACGCTCCCGCCCCTCGTCGCTGCCAGCCTCAAGGCATCCGAGCTCGCGACCGGGTTCGTCGTCTACCTGAAGCCAGGCGCCGATCCGGCGACGGTCAAGCAGGGTATCGAGTCGGCGGTTCCGGGGGTGACGGCGATGACTGGCGCCGACTTCGACCAGCAGATCGGGGCGACGACCTCGATGCTCAACTCGATTCTCGTGGGGATCGGCCTCATCAGCCTCGTCGTCGGCGGGCTCTCGGTCATCAACACGATGGCGATGGCGGTCGCCGAGCGGACGCGGGAGATCGGCATCAAGCGGGCGATCGGCGCGTCGCGCTGGCGGATCCGCCGCGAGATCGTCGCCGAGTCGGCCCTCGTCGGCCTCGTCGGCGGCCTGCTCGGGCTCGCCCTCGGCGCGCTCATCGTGACGCTCGGCAACGAGGCCGGGCGGAGCTCGGCGACGATCCTCTTCGAGCTGACCCCATGGACGGCCGCGAGCTCCGTCGGCTTCGCGACGATCCTCGGCGCGCTCGCCGGGCTCGTCCCGGCCTGGCACGCCTCGGGTCTCGATCCCGTCAGCGCCCTCCGCTACGAATGACCCGCGCAGCTTAGGAGCTATTCCGATGGCACTCCTCGAAGGCCGCAACCTCCGCAAGACGTACAAGCTCGGCCGCAACAACACGGTTCTCGCGCTTAAGGGCCTCGACGTCGACGTCGAGGCCGGCGAGATGGTCGCGATCATGGGCCCGTCGGGCTCGGGCAAGAGCACGCTCATGCACATCCTCGGGCTTCTCCACGCCCCCGATCCGAACCACGGCCCGGCGCCCGCGCTCACGCTCGGCGGCGAGAACGTCGGCCTCCTCTCCGACGCCGCGCGGACGACGATCCGGGCCCGCCGGATGGGCTTCGTGTTCCAGGACTTCAACCTCGTCCCGACGCTCACCGCGCTCGAGAACGTCCTGCTCGCCTGCGAGTACGCCGGCGTCCCGGGCAAGGCGGCGCGGGCGGCCGCGCTCGAGACGCTCGGGCTCGTCGGGCTCGCCGAGCGGGCCGCGCACAAGCCCTCGGAGCTCTCCGGCGGCGAGCAGCAGCGGGTCGCGATCGCCCGAGCGCTCGTCAACCGGCCCGAGCTCATCCTCGCCGACGAGCCGACCGGCAACCTCGACTCGGAGCGGAGCGCCGAGATCCTCGCCCTCCTCCGGAGCTGCAACCGCGAGCACGGCCAGACGATTGTCCTCGTTACCCACGACGCCGAAGTCGGCGAGGCCTGCGATCGGATCGTCCGGATGCGCGACGGCCGCATCCTGGACGCGGGCCTGGCGATGGACGCTCAGGCTCCCGCCCGGATGTCCGCGCAGCCGAGCGCGGCGCCCTCGGTCGCAGGCGCGTAAACTCTGCCGAGGTCGCTGCCAGTGCGCAATCACGCACCGCCGCAGGCTTCGGCCGGCATTCATCCGCGGCCCCGAGCGGGGTCATTCCGCTCGGGTAGAGCTGGTTGATCGTGATCAGAATGGCCGGCTGGCGAACCACGACGGGCTTAGCTGTGAGCATGGCAATGACCTCCTGCGAGGTGATGCGACCGAAGCTCTGGGCGTGATGACCAGCCACGACGTTGGTCAGTGGTGGTCGGCCGATCAGGTCAATGGCCGCCGCCTCCACCAGTGCCGCCTCGGCGTCGGACAGGCCGTATCGCAGAACGTCGATCTGCGGCTCCAGCCCGACCGCAAGCAGTTCGTTGATGCGGCGCACCTTCTCGCTCTCCGTCTGGTCGTCCAGGTGTGAGAAGAGGCGATTGCCCTTTCCCTTGCCGACGTAGAACGGATGATGGTTGCGGGGGTCGATGTAGACGTAGACGTACGAAGCGAGGGCGTCTCCGACCTCGACAGGTACTTTCACTCGCCCTCCGTGACTGATGCCCAGGGCACTTTCGTGGCTTCCATCACGAGACGGTTCCTGTAGTCGCCCGAGTAGCCCATCAGCGACAGAAGCGGGATCCGCGTCGGCTGCCGTTCAGCCACGAGCCGGCGCCACCTACTTTGGCCGCGGCTGAGTCACAAGCGGCCCGCCGGACGGTTGACGACTATGTCGGATCGGACATATACTGGCGACCGTGGGCACGAATGACAGGCCGCTGGTCTGGCTGCATGGCGAGGTGAGAACCCCTCCACTGTCTCAAAGGCACGCATCGAGACTGGCGTGCTGCTGCGGCGGATACAGCAGGGCGAGTCGCTCGGGATGCCTGGTTCACGACCCATGCCCTCGATCGGCAAGCGGTGCCACGAACTGCGGATCGTGGACGAGGACGCCACCTGGCGGGTCGTCTATCGGATCGATGACGACGCGATCGTGATCGTCGAAGTGTTCAAGAAGAAGACGCAGGCGACGCCCAACGGCGTGATCGAAGCCTGCCAACGGCGACTCCGCGGGTACGACGATATCGTCGGCGGAAGGGAGTGAACTAAGTGATGGATCAGAACAAGAAGGATCGCCTCGAAGGTGCCGGCTGGCGCGTCGGGAACGCCGAGGATTTCCTCGAGCTCACACCAGAGGAGGCCGCGTTCGTCGAGCTCAAGCTTGCCCTCGCCCGCTTCCTGCGTGACGTGCGTGTCCAGCAGGGTTGGACGCAGGCGCAGACGGCGAAGCGCCTCGGGTCGAGCCAATCGCGATTTGCCAAGATGGAGGCGGCGGACGCGTCCGTCTCCGTCGATCTGCTCGTCAAGTCACTGCTGGGGCTTGGAGCGACCCGGGAGCAGGTTGGCCAGGTAATCGCTCGAGCGGCGTAGCGTCGGGTCCTGGCCAGTACACGTCGGGGTGAGCCGATCCGCCCTCACGAGTCGTTCGACTTCGTCACGCCGCTGTCGCGCTACCGCGCCGACCCGAACGAATCCAACCTATTTAAGCCCAAAAGTGTCCAAGAATCTTGACGCGGGACACCTTCAACTTAGCTTGACTAAGGCAATGTCGACCTAAGCTTCTGACTGTCAATCAGAACGCCTGGCCGTGGGGGTCAATAACTCCGATTCGCGGCAGCCCGCATCCTAGAATGCGCCGATGCTGTCCTCCTCGGCTTGGTCGTTCGGGCGCTTGCCCGTCTCCTTGTTGATCCTCGTGCCGACGACGGTTCTAAGGATCTCGAGATCCTCGTCCTTCGCCATCAGCTTCGGGTCCTCCGGCGCAAGACCGGCCCGCCAAAGCTCCGAGCAATCGATCGGGTCCTCCTCGCCGCGGCGGGTCGGTCGATCCCGCGCGAGCGATGGTCCTGCTTCCTGGTCACCCCGGCTACGCTCCTGCGCTGGCACCGCGAACTCGTGAGGAAGAAGTGGGCATACGGCAAGACAGGTAGGCCTGGGCGTCCTCCGATCGATCCGGCGGTCCGTGATCTCGTCCTGCGGATCGCGAGGGAGAACCCACGGTGGGGCTGCGTCCGGATCGAAGGCGAGCTCGCCAAACTCGGGGTCGCTGTGTCTGCCACGAGCATTCGCACCCCGGGGGCGTCAAATACCCGGATTCGCGAGTCATTCACAGGTACCACGGACTTCGCCGCATGAGCGAATCTGGGTTTCTGACCCCCACGGGGCACTGTCAGCGCGCGCCGATTCCATCGAGGGGATGCTCAACCGGCAGTCCGATGTCGTCATCGTGCTGGCTGACGGAACCAAGGTGGTCAAGCGTCGGCACTCGGCCCGGAATCCGATGACCCGTCCCCTGCGGTTCGCCCGCGTCAGGCCATTGCCGACCACCGCGCCGCTCACCTCTGCGGCTGCGACCATCGAGAGGTGAAGCGCGGCAGATCCAATGAGACCCCGTCAGCCTACTGGACGGCCTGCACGACGACGGCTTGCCTCGGCAGGGCTGCTCGCTTCACGAACGGATAGCAGCGCCCGTCCAGCCACAACCCTTTGGCGACATAGGGATCGCCTTGTGTTCCGGCGGCTTCATCGAGGTTCGTCTGGGTCAGCGTGATCTGGTCGCCGTCCCGCGCAACCACTGCTCCGTGGTCGTCTCGCAGTTCTGCTGTCGGCGAGAACGAGACCGTGAAGCCATCGGGCCAGGCGACCGAAAGGTGGACCCCGTCCGCAGCCTCCAACCAGATCGGCTCGCGCGCGTCAGCCTGACCGCACAGGATCCCCACGACGGGGCGGGCAGCCGAACTCGCGTTGCAGATCACATCGCTTCGCCACGAGAAAGTGAGTAGACCGTCAATGGAAGTGAGTGTGGATCTCCAGCCGAAGCCCGCAAGAGCCACCGCCGCCATGATTCCGACCGCCACCGCCGTCAGTGTTCGCCGCATCTGCCGCCCCCCAATCTCCCAAGTCCGTCGCTGGTAACTGTCGGGCGAGCGCGCGAGAACGCAAGTGCCCGATGGTTCCACGCCCTCTTGATCCCTCAATCGTTACCATCATAAAGACGGACTTGCTGCCGAACTGGAGACCGGATAATGGCACCCCAGCCCCCCGGCCGGGCTCAGCCGGCCCCCTCGTTGCCAATGATCATCTTCTTGTCGGCCGAGAGGAAAGAGGCGAGGTCCTGCTTGAAGGCGTCGTCCTCCTGCTCATAGGTCAGCGTCTTCCACTGCTCGCTCGAGGGGTCCAGCCTCGTGAAGCTGATCTCGCCCCGGGTCGCCTGGTCGCTGAGCAGCTGCATGACGCCGTCCAGGGTCAGGACCTTTCCGTCGGGGCCCGTCGCTCTCAGGACACGGAACGTCGCATCCACCCACTGCCAGGTGCCGCCCACCCACATGTCGGTCGTGTCGTGGGACTCGCTCGATTCGACGAGCACTCCGTCGGGCAGATACACGTAAGGGCCTCCGAGGGCTATGTAGCGCGCCGGCACGTTGACCGAGCGGAGGAAGTCACGGGTCATTCGGGCATAGCCGGTGCACCAGACCGAGCATTGTCCGGCGGCCACATCGTGGAACGTGGTGGCCCCGTCCAGGCTGGTGCCGCACTCGCTATCGCTCTGGCCATTGAGCTGGTCGAACTGAAGGTAGAGCTCGCGTATCTGCTCGTCGAGGTCTATACCCTTAGGGGCAAAGTCCCGCTGCGCCCGAATGGCCTGCCAGGTTGCCGCATCCACGACCAGCGAGGCGGACGTGGGCGGCGAGATCAGTTCAACCCGGTTCTTGTTGTCGGCCCGGGGCAGCGTGGTGAAGAGATCGATCGCTCCTTCGGAGTCGACTCCGACGCTAGCGTAGTAGGCCGCCGGATAGTAGTCGACCCTCATGACATCCTGCGGGAAGCCCTGCACCGACACGCTGACGCTCACCGGCTGAGTGGCCGAGGCGAAGCCCAGCGGAATGGCTAGGCTCCCGTCGGTGCCGGCCTGGAGGTTCCCGTTGGAGGCGGTGAAGGTGACGCCCGAGGCGTTCTCGAGCCCGACCTCCGCCATCGACATGTCGTCGGAGACGGAGAAGGTGGTGACGATCACGTCCGGCTCAATGATCGATGGCGAAGGCTTGGGCGGGGTCGGGGTCGGGGAGAGAGTCGACCCCGCGCGGACGTCGGCATCCGAGCCGAGGGGCCGCGAGTCCACGACGATGGCCACCAGGACGACGGCCAGGCTCACCAGAGCGAGCACCGCGATTCTAAGAGGGAGGCGGCCACGCGGGCGGCGAGCCGGGGGACGAGCGGACAGTTCGGCCATTCGCGGCCGGCGGTTCGAGAACAAGCCGAAGACTCCCATGGCCCTTGGGCTGACGGAGCAGGCGATGTGGGCCTCCAGTCAAGGGTGGGAGGCGCGTGACCAAGTCTAGCTCTCATTGATCGAAACCGAGGATCAGGCTCGGGGCTGAAGGAAGCCTGAGAACGCCGGTTCACGACGCCGTTTCACCTGGGCGCCCCTCCTGAGCGTGTGGGAAGAAGAGCCAGGAGAGTGTCGAGGAACACGGCGGGCGCCTCATCAGCGACCGCCGTTGCATCAGGTCCGGGAGCGGGTTGGCGGTCGAGTGGCGGTTGAGCGAAGCTCTCGGCTGTCCACCTTCGAACTCGATCTCGGCGGCAGCCCGGCGGCGATGCCGTATGACAAGCCCACCGCGGATCAGGCGGCGGCATTTGTCCCCTGCCTCAAGTCCGCCAGGCCCGCAAGCACCTGTGCGACCCCGTCTTCGTCGCTACTCGCGGTGTGCCTGGTGACGGTCGCCAGGATGTCGGGGTGGGCATGTGCCACCGCATACGACATACCGGCTCAGGTCAGCAACGGCAGATCGTTCGGCATGTCGCCGAAGGCAGGGACGTCGCCGCGAGCGGGCCGGCGCGACGCTGCTGCTGGGTGCCCCCGACGCACCAGGTTGCCGCTTGATTTCGGCGGACTTTCTCATCGCCAAGGGCACCTCAGGCAGGCAACCGAGGACGGCCTGATGAGATGGCCAACAGCGGAATCACGGGATCGCCGGGCGAGTATTCAGGATCCTTTCATCATTAGGGGGGACCGTGGAGCATCCGGGGGAGGCCGCGAAAAGTAGGCGCGCCTGGCAGTCGCAGCCGATCGGAGGCTACATGTATCTCGATCCCGGCTCGGGGAGTCTCATCCTTCAGGTTCTGATCGCCTCGATCCTGGCGACGCCCTTCCTTCTAAGGTCGCAGATTCGGCGGCTTGTCCGAACAATGCGAGGCCCGGAGCGCCCGCCAGAGAGTCCGAACGAAAACGAAAGTTGACGAAGACTAGCCAACGACCTGTACCGGACGTCGCCCGGGACGAAGGATCGTTCCGCGACCCAAGTGGGTTCGTCTATCGACGCGAAGGTGTCCTGTATCGACAGATCAACGAGGCCTACGCGCCGCACTGGGATCGACTCGCTTCGGCGGGCTTCCTCGATGAGCTGGTCCGGGCTGGGCTCCTGATCCCTCACGAGCTCGTCGACGTCGGTCTGGCAGCCGCACCGAGTCCGCATGCCGTCATCCGACCGACTGAGATCGACCTCGTTACGTATCCATACGAGTGGACGTTCGGCGAGTTGAGGGATGCAGCCCTCCTCACCCTGGATATTGCGCGTCGGGCTCTGGCAGCGGGCTTCACCCTGAAGGACGCGTCCGCCTACAACATCCAGTTCTGGAACGGACGGCCCGTCCTCATTGACACGTTGTCCTTCGAGGAGGCGGTGCCAGGGCAACCGTGGGTCGCCTACCGGCAGTACTGCGAACACTTCCTCGCGCCGTTGGCCCTGATGGCTCTTCGGGATGTCCGCCTCGGGCTGCTCCAGCGTGACTTCATCGATGGTCTGCCGCTCGATCTCGCCGCCCACCTTCTGCCCGCCAGCAGCCGACTGAACTTCGGTCTGCTGAGCCACCTGGTGCTCCATGCGCGCGCTCAGAAGCGGTACACCGGACTGACCACGGCCGAGCGTCGACGACGGCCGAGGATGTCTCCGCTGAAGATGGCGGCCCTTATCGACAACCTGCGCTCGACAACGATGCACCTCACTTGGGAGCCGCGGGGCAGGGCGTGGGAGAGCTACGCCGAGAACAACACATATGCCGAGGAAGCGGCGGCGGACAAGGATCGCCTGGTTCGACTGGCCCTGCAATCCAGCCCGGGGACGGTCGTCTGGGACCTCGGGGCGAACACGGGCAGGTTCAGCCAGATCGCCGCGGGCCTGGGACGCAAGGTCGTGGCGCTCGACGTTGATCACGCCGCCTCAGAGCGGCACTATCGCACGATCAAGGCAACCGGGCAAAGCTCGGTCCTGCCGCTCGTGATCGACGTCGCCAACCCGAGTCCTGGCCTTGGCTGGGTGAGCCACGAGCGCAAGTCACTGCTTGACCGGGCGAACGCGGACGTCGTCCTCGCCTTAGCAGTGGTGCACCACCTCGCGATCGGGCGGAACATACCCCTGGGATCGATCTCCGAGCTGTTTGCGAAGCTCGCTCCCGAGGCGATCGTCGAATTCGTGCCCAAGGAAGATTCGATGGTCCAACGGCTCCTCGCGAGCCGGCCCGACGTCTTCCCCGACTACACGCTGGCGGGCTTCCGGAGCGCCTTCGGCCGATCCTTCGAGATCCTATCGGAGCACCAGATCCAGGGCAGCGTGCGCACCATCCTTCACCTGCGCCGACGGACTGGACCGACGAATGGATTGGCAGCTGGTGCTAGCTACCGGCAGGACGGGGAAGACGGGTCGTGACGTCCGTGAGGTCGTACGGCCGTGTGTAGCTCGACGAGGTGAAGCTGCGATCTGGGAGCAATGGGATGTTCGCCCCGAAATAGCGGTCAAAGACGATCGGGAACGTATTCCACGAGGTGACCGTGGAATAGGGTTCGGGGTTACCGGCCACGGCAGCGCCGGGAAGGTAGAACGCGTCCAGGATCCCGTACTTGGCCTCGAGCTCGGCGCTCGTCGCGGTCGACCAGTCGAAATGCACCTCATCAGCCTGGTAGGGGTCCGGGTAGGGGCCCTCATCGGCCTGGATGACGATAATCGGCTGCTTGTCCGCAGGCCGGGACAGTAACCCGGTCACGATCGAGCGAACTTGGGCGTTCAGGTACGTCATCTGGGCTTCGAAGGCCTGTGCCTCGGTCCGTCCCTTCTGCTCTGCCGCCGACGGATAGCTGCCGTTCGGGTCGAAGACGTAGGGTGGATGGGGCAAGAGGATGTGGGCGACGACGAACTTCGGCCCCGGCTCCTGCTCGACGCCGGGCAGCACGGAGAGTTGATAGAGTGCGTTGTTCCGATGAATGGCGTCGCTCGAGGGGATAACAGGCAAGTTCAAGATACTGGCCAACGTGGGGCCGAAGGTCGTCTTGTCGAGCATCGCGTCGAAGTCGGTGGTCGCATTCCAGAACAGGTTCTGATCGGCGATCCGTATCGTCTGGGTGGCGTTGTACCACGATCCGATGTTCACGTAGCGGTAGCCATGGGCCTCGAGGAACCGGCCCGCTGCGTTGTCCTGGAGGAGGGCGTTGATCGGGCCGAGATCGTTGCTCGTGGGCCCCGTCGTCGCGGCAATGCTGTCAAGCGACTCCATGTTGAGCGTGGCCGCCAGCGAGAGATCAGTGCGGATGTAGTTCGCTCGGGCACCGGCCTCAACGGCAAAGCCCTGCGCCGCGAGCCAGGCTGGCAGGTCGCTCGTCACGTCGGCCCAGGCCTGGAGACCCTGATTGGATCCGTACCGGTCGAGAATGAAGTAGTAGATGTCACGTGCTCCCGCGGGCGCCGACATGGCAGGACGTTCTGCGACGGCTGCCGGCTGGTGTGCCCATTCGTAGGGCACGATTTGGACGAGTGTCATCACCACGAGGACCACGCCGATCGCGTTCAGGGCAGATGTCAGGCTCGAGATCCAGCGGTCACGGAGCCTGAAGGCCGCGACCAGGGCGACTCCCAGGAACAGCCCCCAGGCCACGAGCTGCATGGTCTGGCCCACGGCCAGTGGCGCGAGTAGCGTGGCCACGCGTCCGGAATAGAACCACATCACGACCAGGGATGTCGCGATCAGGGCACCCCGTCGGGGATCGGGCGGCAGGATCCAGGCGACGGCGGTCATCACGCCAGCGGCGCCGATCGCCCGAGCCAGTGGCATCGCCAGGTTGGCGAGGCTCACTCCGTCCAGATTCTGGGCAAACAGAAAGAGGACGGGGTAGGCGGCCAGGAGGATCGGATGTATGGCGAACGCCGACCTCGGATGGCCACCCAGACGCTCCAAGATGCCGCCCGAAGTCCTCCGCACAGGCTCAGCGTGCCGCGAATTTCTGATAGTGGTCTGAAGTTGCCCGGGTTGATGGATCTTCGATGCCGGCGTGTCATAGAACTCGTGGTTCCCGCTGAACGTTTCGCACCCGAGCCGGCCGACATCGTCATTCCCGACGAGCTGCGAGTCTTCTCCGGACGACGCCATCCGTTGACCGGCCGCTGCAAACGGCTGGGTGGTGGTTGATCCCGCCTTCCTCAACGCCACCGCCACCGCTGGCGGCAGAATGATGCGCGGCACGGGAAGTGCAGCCGCTGGACCAGTTGAACCTCCGACCGGATCGTCGCTGCCCGGTCGTTCCTCGCACGTCGTCGGCTGATGGTTGGATGACGAAGGCCCCAGCGTCGAGGCGTATAATCCTGAGTGTCGTCGTGGGCATTTGAAGAAGAGCCGATCCAGCAGAGGGCATCGGACTCTTCCAGGTTCACGCGGCGGGACCAAGACTCTCTCCGGGGCGGATCCAGACTCACCCCGGAATCGACGAGAATGGCGTCCTCGCGATGGCCGTTCCACGCACGAATCGACTCTAGCTGCTCGCCCGACGGGAACCGGACTTCGGATCAGGTGGTCGGGGGTTCGAATCCCT
>Ga0075520_1001228_pt1 | contig 12185 bp, 12 predicted proteins | sample NGEPerB_FD_75100 | JGI IMG/M metagenome (GOLD analysis project Ga0075520, IMG submission 75100) | Arctic peat soil microbial communities from the Barrow Environmental Observatory site, Barrow, Alaska, USA - NGEE PermafrostAB12-B | ecosystem: Environmental > Terrestrial > Soil > Wetlands > Peat ... | reverse complement strand
GCCGCGCCGCCGCAATCAGCATTTCGATCTCCCATAGCCACGACCGAGGCCGGACTGAACGTAGGTGATGGTGATGGTGCCGAATTGCCTGTGTCAAGGGTCAGGATTTCTGCCCGCCTTCGGCGGGTAAACCTGCCACGTTCTACCGGGTCTTTTGCCCAATGGTGGCGGCGTAACTGACCGACTCCGAGTGGTGACGATCGACGGTGGGCAGGGAGAAGAGCGCTGTCGAGATGTCTGACGTGTCACCAGTCGTGCCTTCGGCCGGGCCGACCACTTCCCTCGGCGGTAGGCTCTTCCTGTTCATCTCCCGAGTGAATTCACGGTGGGAGGGATTCACGTGCAATCGATCTCGCTCCGAGAAGTCGACGGCGTCCACGTCACCACATTGATGGACAACTCCTCCGACGTGCTGCTGCCCGACGAGGGCGGCCTGGTCCGCCGCTGGGGATTGAACGGAACCGCGGGTCCGTTGCCCGTCATCCCGGACGGCATGGCGGTCGACGGGCACAGCGTCGACTTCCTCCGCGCCGAACACGGATTCTCCGCGTTGGTCGAACCCACCGTCGACGGCCGCACCAGGCGGGTGCTGTTCGACGCCGGCATCACCCCGGACGGGCTGATCGGCAACTTGGACCGGCTCGGCATCGCACCCGACACGTTCGAGGCCGTCGTGTTCAGCCACGGCCACTTCGACCACGTCATGGGCATCGACGGGATCGCCCGGCGGCTGGGCCGCACCAACATGCCAGTCCTCGTTCACCCGGATTTCTGGACCAAACGCCGCCTCGTCGGACCGGATGCCGCCTTTGAACTGCCCACCCCGAGCCGGCAAGCGATGGAAGGCGTGGGGTTCGTGATCATCGAGGACCGGCAGCCCTCCTTCATGCTCGACGGCCAGCTGCTGATCACCGGCGAGGTCGACCGGACCACCGACTTCGAGCTGGGCATGCCTGCCGCACATCAGAAATGGCAGGACGGCGGCTGGCACCCCGACCAGGCCGTGCACGACGACCAGGCGGTCGTCCTGCACGTCCGGGACAAGGGACTGGTGGTGCTCACCGGATGCGGCCACTCCGGCATCGTCAACATCGTCCGGCACGCCAAACGGATCACCGGAGTCGATCAGGTGTACGCGGTGCTCGGCGGTTTCCATCTCCGAGAGGGCGACATCATCCCGAAGACGGTGACCGCGCTGGCCGCCGAGAACCCGGCCGTGGTGGTGCCCGCGCACTGCACCAGCTGGAAGGCGCAACAGGCGCTGGCGGCCGGGCTCCCCGGGGTGTTCCGGCCCAACGCCGTCGGCAGCTGCTTCCAGCTGTAGCCGCCGCGGCACCATCTCGGCGTCGCCGACCTCTGGTCGCGACCAACCTGTGTTCGAGACCGCAACGGACTGGACATCGCCGTGGGCAACGGGTTTCACGATGTCTTCATGGTCGCCGTCGTGGTGCCTTCATTCCCGGGCCGTTGACTGGGGTCATCCGCCGAACGGGCGGATCACACGAAAGGCGGCAGCACGATGAGAACCATTCACCAGGCATTCCTCGCAGGCGGTATGGCAGTACTCCTGGGTGCGGGCGTGGCCGGCACGTCGATCGCAGCACCGCAAACCCCGTCGAGTGACCTCGCCACAGCGCCGTCAGCGACCGCGATTGCCGACGACACCCGCACCGCGGACCTGGCCTTCAGCCGCGACGAGGAGCGGATGGCCAGGGACCTGTACACGCTGTTCGGCCAGACCTACGACGCGGCCATCTTGAACCGGATCGCGGGCAGCGAACAACAGCACTTCGACGCCGTCGGCGCACTGCTGACCACCTACGCCATCACCGACCCGGCCGTCGGACAACCGGCGGGGACCTACGCCAACGCCGACGTGCAGAAGCTGTACGACCAGTGGAAGGCGCAGGGTCTGACCTCCGTCCAGGACGCCTACGCGGTCGGTGTCGCGCTGGAGCAGGCCGACATCGCCGACCTGCAAGGCATCCTCGCCAGGAACTCGCACGCCGACGCGCAACGGGTGTTCACCCAGGAAACTGAAGCCCTTCGAGATCATTCCCGGTCCGGCCACGATCGACGAAGCGAACGTCATTAACTTTCCATAACCTCTGTAGGAACATCAGTCGCTAACGATCCGCGCCACAGAGTCAAACGTCCTGTCTACCACAAATTGTCCCCCCACCGCTCGTACCGCAAGTCCCGCCCGAACCCGGGCGCAGCGGTCTGCGAGGGCGGGCGGGAAGCCGCCGTGGTTGTCGTCCACGGATCGAGAGTGCCGACCTCGTCCGCAGTGTCGTGGCCGGTGCTCGAGTTCGGAGTCAGCTGCGGACGTGCTCGGCGGTACCTAACAGGTGGGGTGATCTCAGCGGCAAGGCGAGCGTGAAGTTGGCGCCCTGCCCGGGACCGGGCGATGATGCGGTCACGTCCCCGCCGTGGCCGCGGGCGATTCCGCGCGCGATGGTCAGGCCGATGCCGGATCCGGCGGACCGGCGCAGCTGGCCGGGCGCGCGGTAGAAGCGTTCGAAGACCCGCTCCACGTCCTGCGCGGAAAGGCCCACCCCGGTGTCGGTCACCACGACTTCGGTCCCGGCGACGGCAGCCCGTGCGGTGATCGTGACGGCGCCGCTCGCGGGGGTGGCGAGCAGCGCGTTGCCGAGCAGATTGGTCAGCACCTGGGTGATCCGGTCGGGATCGACCCAAACAGGCAGGACCGTGCCGGCGTCGACGGTCAACGTGACTTGCGCGTCCAGGAATTGCGGGGCAAGCCGGGCGGCTGCACGGCTCGCCAGATCGGCGAGGTCTGCGTCGACAGGATGCAGGTCCAGACCCTGTTCCTGCGTCCGCGACAGACTGGACAGGTCGCCGGCGAGCCGATGCAACCGGCGCAGTTCCCCGGTGAGCGAGGCGAAGATCTCCGGGCTGGGAACGAAGACGCCGTCGATCATCCCCTCGACGTACCCGTCGAGAGCGGTCAATGGGGTGCGCAGTTCGTGCGCGACCTCACCGAGCAGCCGGGTGCGGCGGGTTTCGGTGTCGGCCAAAGTGTGGGCCAGGGTGTTGACGTCGGTGGCCAGCGCGGCCAGTTCGGGCTCCGACGGGAGGGGGACGCTCACCTCGTACCGGCCGGCGGCGATCTGGGTGGTCGCGGTCCGCACCGCGTCCAGCGGTCGCAGCAGCCGGCCGGTGACCAGCCACGCGACGACGACGGCCGCGGCGATGCTGGCCACCACACCGATGATGAGGGCGGCGTTCAGCGCTGACTGGAATGCCTCGTGTACCCCGGCCTGGGTCGCGGCGCCCATGCCCATTCCCTGGCCCATGCCGTTGCCGGCGCCGTTCATCATCCCGACCTGTTGATCGAACAGGCGGGGGGCGAGCAGGCGCACCGTCAGGTAGGCCACCACGGCACCGATCACGGCCACGGCGGCGTAGGAGAGGAACAGCCGCAGCGGCAGGCGCATTCTCATTCCGGGCTTCCGACGAACTTGTAGCCCGCGCCGCGCACCGTGGCGATCAGATGCGCATCACCCGCAGGGTCACCCAGCCGCGCCCGCAGGCTCCGGATGTGCACATCGACCACCCGCTCGTCGCCGTAGAAGTCGTATCCCCACACCCGCTCGAGCAATTGCGCCCTGGAGAACACCCGCCCCGGCGCGGCGGCGAGCGCGGCGAGTAGGTCGAACTCCAGGCTGGACAGCATCACCGGTGCTCCGTTCACTACGACCTCGCGGCCCGCGGTGTCGATGGTCACTCCGTCAAACCGCAGGGTGGCTTGCTCGACGGTGTGGAGGCCGCGGTCACGGCGTAGCACCGCCTTCACCCGGGCCATGACCTCGCGTGGGCTGAACGGCTTGGTGATGTAGTCGTCCGCGCCGACCCCCAGCCCGACCAGCTTGTCGACTTCCTCCGCACGTGCGGTGACCAGGATGACGTAGACATCACTGAAGGTGCGCAACTGGCGGAGCACTTCGAGCCCGTCGATCCCCGGCATCATCACGTCCAACAGCACCAAGTCCGGTGGATGCTCGCGCATCCCGGCCAGGGCCGCCGCACCGTCGGCGGCCTCCGCCACCTCGAAACCGTCCGCCTGCAGGTACCCGCGCAGCACGGTGCGAATATGCGGCTCGTCATCGACGACCAACACCCTTCGCATGGCTCCACTCCTTCGACGGACCAGCGTGGGGACGGAACCTCCTACCCTGCCGCACCGAAACCACTGGCGAACGGAGCCAAGCATCGATGTTGGCAAGCAGCGCAGTTCAGTAGATCGTCGCAGCCGCCGGGTCGGACGATGCTGGTCTTCGACCACACCACCGCTCGAGCCGGTGCCCTGCCCCGTTGCCCGCACCGCGCTCGAGGGGGCGCTCGGGCGCGGCCCCGTTGGGACTTACCCGCCCATCATGCGGCCCATTCCGGCGCCCATCGGCCCGAAACCGGAACCGTTCGAAGGGTTTGCGGTCACCATCACGTCGAGATGGCTCTTCATCGCCGCGAGGGCCGCAGCCTTTTCCTCTGCGGTCAAGGTGGTGTTGGCGTCGAGATGGCTACTTATCGCCGCCACCATCGCGTCCTCGAGCCCCGCCACCGACTTGCCCTGTGCCGCGGCGACATCGGCCAGTGACGTACCGCTTCGCAGTTGAGCCCGAAGGTCGGTCAGGCTCAGGCCCAGGTAGTCCGCCGCAGCGGCTATCGCGGAGTTCTCACCGAACGCCATCCCCGCCATATCCTCCATATCCCCCATTCCCGCCCAGCCGCCCATGTGACCGTAAGGCGGGTCGACCGACGTCGTGCTCGACGTCGGCGTTGCCGTTGTGCTGGTTGCCGCCACCGCGATGCCCGCGCCGCCCACCAGCGCTCCCGCCAGTGCGAGCCCCGCGATCGCCCAAGTGACACCCTTCCGATTCATCTTCATCTCTCTCGACTTCCTCTCGCGTTCGGGCACCCTCCGGTGCCTAGTTCCGAGCATGCGGGCAGAGCATGAAGCGCTGGCCATTGCGTTCATGAAGATCCGATGAAAGGGCGCCGCCCGTTCCGGTGGGCGACAAATCCGTTCCCCCCGCCCTCCTGTGTGGTGCCCGGTGGGAAATGAGCGAACGACCAGGACCTCCCGTCCAAGGCCGCTTCGCCGGTGTCCTTGATACCCCCTGGGGTATTTGCTAGAGTGGAGTTCGACGCCCTCCGAGCTCCGCATCGATCCGTGTTCACGGCCATGCGCGTTCATCCGGGGCCGTCGGACTCCGACCATGGACTCCCTCGAAAGGGCGAAACCTCATGTGCAGTCCCGCCACCTGCCGCACCTGCGGCAAGGCCAGCTACACCGGATGCGGTCAACACGTCGAGCAGGTGCTTTCCGGTGTGCCGCAGCAACAGCGCTGCAGCTGCCCACCCAACGCCCGCTCCACCGGCGGCGGATCGATGCTGTCACGACTGTTCGGTCGCTGACCGCGCCTGCACCCCGGCCGGCGTGAAACAGCGCCTCGCCGGAGCCGCAACCACCACCGTTGAATCGCAGCTCTTCGCCGCCCCCATTCCCTGTCACGGCATGCAGCTTGGTCATGCCGTTGGGGTGCGGGAGGCGCGCTTGATCACCGGCGGAGGTCACGTGGCCGCACATCCCGGGCGGTGAGGCCGGACAGCGTCACCCTGGCACCGGACGCACCAACGGGGGTGAAGACAACCTTGTACGTCGTGCGGGAGAAGAACCGTGACCGGCCGGCGCCGGTCACGATTCCGTGGGATCCGGCCTGGACGGTGTGGCCGCCTCCGTGCAGGGTCCGGACCGCTTTCACTCTCGTGCGAACCGGCAGTCTCGCCATTCGATCTCCTCGACGGGCGGGCCGCTGTCTCCGACAAGAACCCTACTACCGGGTCACAGGAGCGGAATCCACGTCGACGGCCTATTCACCGCTGAATTCCACACCAGCGGTTCCGGCTCGGTGACAGCGGAATTTCATGATGCTGACCAGGAAACCGTCGGGACGGGGCCCGGCTCACCGAATGATGTGCTGCTCCCGCAGTCGAAGAGTGTCACCCGCAAGCTGCCACTCGGCGGCCGTCGGCGATCTGCGGATGACGAAACCAACCGGCACTTCACCGTTCCCGCGGATTCCCCCGCGGGATTTTTCGTGACCTCGGGGGCCACGGCGACATGGTTGCGCAGGCCGCGTTGAGTAAGCCGAGGCACGGCGGCAACCCCGGAAACAATGTGGCAACACTATTCACGCCGTGTCGACAGGTATGCTTCAACCGAACGATTCAGCTTTCAGCCTGGCGCGCTGCAGACATCACGCAGGAAGATGTGTGGGCCTGCCCCGCTATCTGTCGGAACCCACAACGGCGCGAGCGGGCCGCGTTTCCTCATCGGAAATCGCTGTCTGAAGCTGCCTCGGGCCGCCCGGGTGGCGCGGATCCAGACATCGCATTTCACACCGATTTGATTGCCCGGTCACCCGGGTTCCCGGACCAGGTTCACTGAAACCTGTACGGGCGCCCGTTCGCGACCTGCCGTCCACTGTCCCGCACAGCCTCCGACGCCGTGGGCTCGTCCCTCTGATCACGGAGCCGCAGATGTTCACGCGCCGAACCCTGCTCGGGGGCGCCGCGCTCGCGGCGGCCGCCCCCGTGTTGTCCGCGGTCCCGGCCACCGCCGCCGCTCTCGCCCCGGCGACAACGTTGCCCGTCGATCTGGTCAACCGCCGAGCCGGCCGGCAGCTCTACGCCCACGTCAAGGGGTTGGACCGGGCCACCGGCAAGTGGTTCTTCCTGGCCCCCGACGCCAAGACGCGGGTGTATCCCGGCTCACCGACCTCGGTGATGACATCGCTGCCCAGCACGGGAATCCGGCTCGGCTCCGCAGGCGCCGCGAAATCGATCGCCATCCCGGCGATGGCCAGCGGCCGGATCTACTTCTCCGTCGGCCATTCGCTGAAATTCTTCGTCAACCCGGGCGGCGGCATCGTCCTGCCATCGGTGACCGATCCCAACGACGCGAACGCGGCCGTGGCCTGGGGTTTTTCGAGCTGACCCCGGACGCCAACGGCGTGTACGCCAACATCAGCTTCGTCGACTTCGTCTGCCTGGCGATCGTCTGACCCTGGACACCGCCACCGGGCGGCAAACCGTCGGCGGCTTGGTCCCGACCGGGTTGGCGACGATCACCGCGGGCCTGCGAAGCCAGGCGACGGTCGACAACACGGGATGGCGGGAGCTGATCGTCACGCGCAACGGGACCGTTCTGCGGGTGCTGAGCCCCAATCTGGCCGCGCTCTCCCCCGGCCGGTCGGGGACGTTGAACGGTTACCTCGACCCCGACATCAAGCAGGCCTGGCAGAAATAGACGACCACCGACCTGCGGATCGACACCCAATCGGCCTGGGGCACGCTCATCGGCCGGGTCGCCGCCGACGGGCTGCCGACATTTCCCCGCGTGGGCAGCTTCGCCCGACCCTCCCAGCTACGCCGTTCTCAATTGCAGCGCGCCACCGTTCGCAATCACCAACGACGCCATGGGCAACCTCTCCGCGCGTCTCGCCGCGGCGTTGAACCGCGGCACGCCGCTGGTGGCCAATCCGAACCAGCCCGATGTCACCGTAAGCGGCTTCTACCGGGTCTCGAAGACGAACCATCACGCGCGGCTGGTCCATGCATCGACCGCAGGCGGCGCGGGGTACGCGTTCCCGTACGACGACGTGCGCGCCGCCGGGTACAACACCGAGGGCCGGGTCGTGGACCCCCACCCGACACGGCTGACGATCCAGGTCGGTTGACACCGGGCCTGTCGACCGGTTCACGACTCCCGGGAGGACCTAGGGAAACGCCACCCACCGCGGGGGCTGCAGGTCCGCCCAGCCGGGCACCATGCTCGGGCGCAGATCACCGACCGACATCCACCCACGGCCGGGCACGTACACCGGGTCGTTGACCTCCGCGCGGAGCAGCACGTCGATCAGATCGTCGAATTCCAGCTGTGCACCGCCCTTGACCAGGGTGAACATGTGCATCCCCCTTCGGCAACGGATCCCGGGGACGTGCACCGTAACAACCGCACGGTACGGATAGTGGTCCGTCCGGGCGTGGACAGCCCCTGACACCCCCCACGCTAGGCCGATAGTGACTGTGAGCAATACCCATGGCGATCGATCACCCGAATGTGGACATTCGATCACCCGTATGGGTGCCCATGAAGCGGCGCCGACCGCGGTGCTGAGCTCGACCGGCTGAGTTGGCCCTCGGTGATCCCGGCGCTACCGGCCCGGCGCAGCGGGATCGGTCAACACCTGCTGGCGCAGCGTGTCCCGCAACCTCGTCCAGGTCGGCTCATCCCTGGCCAGCCGGTATTCCGGCTGGCTACCCGCCGGGCCAAACGTTCGGCCGGCGAATTCGTCCCGCAGCACCGCCCGCGCCTTCTGGACCATCGGATCCACGTGCTGATCGAACGTCGCCGCGGAGGCTGTCAGGGCTGCATAGTCGTGGAATGTCCAGGGACGGACGGTCTGCAATCCGACACCGACCAGGGCCGTGACGTAACGGGCAAGCCGGTTCAGATACCGCGCTTCGTCGGCGTCCTTGGTCGCCGGGCTTGCCGCGATCGCCCTGCTGATCTCCTGGACCCGCTGATGAATGGTGATCGCGGCGGCCGTTTCGAAGAGCTCTTCCTCCGGCCAGCGGTCGACTTCCTTCCCGTTGATGCCGAACGCTTCTGCGTACCGCAACTCGCGGTCGAAGAACTGCGCCGGCTCCCGATAGCTGGGGACCGGGCCGTACAGGAAGGCGTGCCGGATCCCGGCCAACCTTTCGATCGTGATCCCCTTGCCCGGTCCATCCTCTGGCCGATTGCCGGGTTGGAGTCGGTAGTGCATGGCGGGAATGGCTCCCCGACCGGAGATCAACTCGATATTGTCGCGCAGCCACCGTTGAATCGGGTCGTTGGCGAACAGGGCCGGCAGCTTCACCGAGTTCTGGGTGTTGGTGTATCGGATCACATTGTCGGTGAACGGTCCGCCGTAGGAATCGGCGGCCGCGGTCAACCTGAAGAGCAGGTACACCGACGTGTTCGGTTTCCTGTGCAGCGCTCGCGCGAGCGCCATGACGGTCCGTGCGCCGTCCACGACCTGGAACCGCTTGGCGGTCACCGTGTTGCGCGCGAGGGAATACTCGGTGCAGATCGCCGAGACGCCGTTGTTGTAGTAGAAGAAGCGCGCCTCCTCGTCGTCGGACAGAGCTGTCTCGACGATCTTCGGGTTGGCCCTCCTACTTCCCAAGGGCCGGATGTTCAGATCGAACAGCGTGTTTCCCACGCCCGCCCTGTTGTACAGGTCCACCAGTTCGTTGGCCTTGACGACGCCCACCAGGGTGCGGAACGGAGCGTCAAGTGCGGTGAAATGACCGGACTGCAGGTTCAGGGTGACCGGCTCAACCAGGCCGCCACCCACGGCGGTCCCTCGCAGTTCCTCCTCTCGTTTGGAGAGTTCGGCAATTCCGTAGACTTCACACGTGATCGGCCGGCCGGCGTGGTCGTACTGCTGATTCATGGCGTCCGTGGCAGCTGCCAATTGCGCGCGGCGACCCGCCGGTACGTTCGTGACGAAACGCAAGAGTATTTCGTATCCGTCATCGACCTTCTCGGCGAAGCCCGCGAGCAGGTCAGGGATCTGTTCTCCGCCGGTGACCCCGGACGCGCGGTCAAAAATGCGGTCGGGTGCGTCGAAGAACGCGGCTATCCTGCGCTCGTCGAGGTCTCTGTGGCGCCACGCAGCCTGGATCAGCAGCAGGCGCTGCCCTACCTCGTCCTCCAGCACCGCGTCAATGTGCAGGTCGTTGGATTGGCACAGGTGGCCCGCCAGGTCGGCCTCGGTGCCCGCGCCGCCGTCCAGGACCGCATCGAACCCCGGCTCCTGAGCGAACAGATGCACCGCGTACGCCGCTAGACCCTTCTCCAGCCGCTCCGGCCTGCCGTGATATTTCTGCGCGTAGAACTCGCATCGTGCCCGGATGTCGAACTCCGGTTGCTTGCTCGCTGGCATCACACGCTCCCGCTCCCGGCGCAACGCGGCGAGTCTCTCACGCCGTGGCCCACGACCCGTACCGCCCGGTGAAGGGCGAGACAGGTTGATTCTCTTGACTGCGTGGCCAGGGTCGGCGAGCCAGACGTTCGTGCGCTGCACGCCTTCAGTGGGCAGCCCTTTCGATGTGCTCGGCGATGAGAACCTTGTAGTCGACCTTGCCGATGCGCGTCTGAGGCAGTTCGCGGCGGAACTCGATTTCGCGCGGGCGTGACCATGTGATCAGCCGCTCGCCGCAGAAGCCGATCAAGGCCTGCGCGGTGGCCTCCGACTCCTGCGCCGGGTCCTTCAGCACCACCACTGCTTTCGCGCGCTCGACCTGCGCCGGGTCGGGCACCCCGATCACGCAGGCATCCGCGACCAGCGGGTGCTGGCGCAAGACGGCTTCCACCTGCTCCGGGTAGACGTTGACACCGGAGGACTTGATCATCCGCTTGGCGCGGACGGTGAAGTAGAGGAACCCGTCGGCGTCGCGTTTGCCGAGATCGCCGGTGTGCAGCCAGGTGCGGCCGTCGGCGTGCACTTTCAGCGCCTCGCCGGTGGCCGGTGGATCCTCGAGATAGCCGAGCATCACCGCCGGACCGGCGACGCAGATCTCGCCTTCCTCGCCCGCAGGAAGTTCTTCGGTCGTCCGGTAGCGGCAGATCGTGGCGTCCATGTCCGGGAAGGGGACACCGATCGAGCCTTCGCGGTACTCGGTCAACGGCATCGCCATGATCGCCGTCACCGCTTCGGTGAGCCCATACCCTTCGAGCAACTTCATCGTGCCGCCGTGCGCGGCGACCAGCGCCTCGAACCGTTCCTTCACCTGCCGCGGCAACGTGTCCGCGCCGGAAAAACACGCGCGCAGGCAGGACAAGTCGCTCTTGGCCAGCGACGGGTCCTTCGACAACGCGTCGTACAACGTCGGCACGCCGACGAGCAGGCTCGGCCGCGCACTCTTCAGCAGCTTCGCCACGATCTCGGCGGAGAACTGCGGCACCAGGATCGACGTGGCGCCGGCCAGGAATGCGGCATTCACGCACACGCCAAGGCCGAAGCCATGGAAGATCGGCAGAATCGCCAGGATCGAATCGCCGGGGCCCATACCAACCCAGGCCGCCGCTTGCATGCCCGCCGCGATGACGTTGCGACTCGACAGCACGACACCCTTCGGCACGCCGGTGGTGCCGCCCGAGAACAGGATCACCGCAGGATCTTCCGTTCCCGTCACGGCGCGCGGCACTGGCGGGTGCGAGGCCGCCATCACGTCCTTCCACCATCGCACCCGCGGGTCGGCGGGCACCGGCGCAATCTTGCGCCCTTTGGTCAGCCAGAAGCCGAAACGCTTGACCGGCGAGAGATGGTCACCGATGCGCGCCAGCACGATGTGCCGCAGCGGCTGTGTGGGTTCCACCCGCGCGAACACGCCGAAGAACGCGTCGAGGGTGAGCGCCACCTGCGCGCCGCTCTCGTTCAGGTACTGCTCGACCTCGCGCTCGGTGGACAGCGGATGGATCAGCGCCGACACCACCCCGAGTTTGTTCGCGGCATAGACGGCGATGACTCCGCCCGGAGCTGTCGGCATCGAGATCAGCAGCCGGTCGCCGGCCCGAAGCCCCAGCGCGGCCAGGGCATCAGCACAAGCATCGATTGACGCCAGCAACTCACGGTAGGTCGCCCTGGTGCCCATGAAGTCCCAGGCAACCGCCGATGGCAGCCGCCGCGCGGTCGCGGCGACAGCCTCGTACAGCGTGATGCGTGGATACTCGATGCTCGCCGGCACCCCGCCGTAATAGCGGAGCCACGGCCTGTCGTTCGACGTGCTCATACCTGCTCCCAGGGTCATGAGAATGGAACCATCGGGGAATCACACTGGAGCAGGCCCTGCACGACGGCGTCACGTCGACCGCGGCCGGCAGCACCCGATCGATCGTTGCCGAACGGCGCCCATCGCGGCAATGAAGACGCGAACACGACGAGGCCCCCTTTGGCCCCGCCGCCGCTCGACGATTCACATCACCGGCGGTGTCAGGCTCCGCAGCCACCTCCGACGGCTGCCCCGACCGTCGCCCGTGTCCTACAGGGCGGCTACCGGGGCGGCATCAAGTGCCTCGATGGTCTGGGCAAGGGCAAGTATCTGGC
>Ga0075520_1001227_pt1 | contig 12185 bp, 9 predicted proteins | sample NGEPerB_FD_75100 | JGI IMG/M metagenome (GOLD analysis project Ga0075520, IMG submission 75100) | Arctic peat soil microbial communities from the Barrow Environmental Observatory site, Barrow, Alaska, USA - NGEE PermafrostAB12-B | ecosystem: Environmental > Terrestrial > Soil > Wetlands > Peat ... | reverse complement strand
TTCCAACCGTGATCGGCGTGCCGGCGGTGTTGGTGGCGGTGCGGATCGGGGTCACCGTGCCCGAGCTGTAGTTGGTGACGTAGGCGGTCGTGCCGTCCGGGGTGATCGCGATGCCGTCCGGGCCGTTTCCGACCGTGATCGGCGTGCCGACGGTATTGGTGGCGGTGCGGATCGGGGTCACCGTGCCTGAGCTGGAGTTGGTGACGTAGGCGGTAGCCCCCTTTGCTGAGGGTGCTGCAGTCGCGGTGGCCGTCGCGTAGGCGGCGCCCCCGGTAAGTAGCACCGCTGCACTAACCATGGCTGTGAGTGTCGTCCTCGTCGCGTTCATGACCTTCCCCCTATTTCCCGATATGGGTTCGGCACCCACTGTCCTCGCGGGGTCCTTCGTCCCCGTCCCTCGGCCGCGGCGCGTGCCTGGACGGGCCCGTCGGTCGACGCCGCCCGCCCGTACGTGGCGGCCAAACGTCGTCGGCCAGTTTGCACGCCGTATGCCGTCGCCCAAGGCGAGGATCTTGGTGTCGACGTCTCCTGCCACTGCGGTCTCCTCAATGCCGGTAGATACAAAGCCAGCTTTGGGATCACCCCCGCGAGCGCGGGGAGCACTCGAGCTGTAGCGCGTTGGCTGTCCCAGTCTTCGGATCACCCCCGCGAGCGCGGGGAGCACCGTACGTCCGTCCTCCGGTCGATGGGAGTCCCCGGATCACCCCCGCGAGCGCGGGGAGCACGTCACGGCGCACGTCGCGGCCGGCGTACAGCCAGGATCACCCCCGCGAGCGCGGGGAGCACACGTCCTCTCACGTTGGTCGAGCACACGGCCGGCGGATCACCCCCGCGAGCGCGGGGAGCACGTCGCAGCCGTCGTGCAGGTCAGCCTGCGCACGGGATCACCCCCGCGAGCGCGGGGAGCACACGTCGCCGCCGTCCAGGGCGTAGTCCGCGCGCGGATCACCCCCGCGAGCGCGGGGAGCACGCGGCCTGGTCCCTGAGCTGCCCCCTGAACTCGGGATCACCCCCGCGAGCGCGGGGAGCACTCGATACCAGCGACCTTGGTCTTCCAGTTGGTCGGATCACCCCCGCGAGCGCGGGGAGCACGTATCCGTAGAGGTCGTCCCCGACGCCCGTGGCGGATCACCCCCGCGAGCGCGGGGAGCACTGGCAGCATCCCTCGCTGCCGGCCGGGTGTACGGGATCACCCCCGCGAGCGCGGGGAGCACGCAGTCGTGGTGTACGAGCAGAAGCCGTTCACGGGATCACCCCCGCGAGCGCGGGGAGCACTCGCCAGGAGCTACCTGGACCTCCCTGTCTGTAGGATCACCCCCGCGAGCGCGGGGAGCACACCACCGCTGGTGGTTACCTGATCCCGCAGGGCGGATCACCCCCGCGAGCGCGGGGAGCACCCCTACGGCACCGTCATCACTCCCGTTGACCGAGGATCACCCCCGCGAGCGCGGGGAGCACCGCGGTGCGCGGGGGCCAGAGAAGGCGGCATACGGATCACCCCCGCGAGCGCGGGGAGCACGACGAGGTCTATAAGCGCGCCGGCGTCCACCTGGGATCACCCCCGCGAGCGCGGGGAGCACAGTTACTGAGCTGGCACTCTAGAGGGCGGGACGTTGCATAAGGATGAGTCCATCGAAGTCGATGGGACTCCACCTGTCGCATCCTGCCGTTAGGACCGTCCAGTCTTGTTCGTTCCGGATACGCATGACGAGTACGGCTTGGCCGTCGCCGACGCGCTGGCTGATCACGTCCCACAGTCGGTCGCGGACCCGGGCGCTGCACGTTCCAGCGAAGACTCCGGGCGCGAGCTCGACGAGCCATCGGGTCACGTGGCCGCGTAACCCGGCTGGGGCGGCGATGAGAATGAGAACCACCATTAGTTAGAGGTCGTGGTCTAGGCCGTAGGAGGTACCGCCACTGATGCCGCCCGGGAGTCCCCGCGTCTGCCCCGTCGGCCCACAACATCGGAAAGTTGCTGTCGACCGACTCTGGATCTTCGACGGGAAGTCGGGTGCTGTCTTCAAGGAGGTGGTAGATGTCGCTGATCGCGCGGTCGAGCAGCCGCAGGTCGGTGACCCGGTCACGTACGGCGCGGCGTACCGCCGACTCGGTCACCCGCCCGCCACCGACGGAGTCGAAGGCCGCGGGGAGGCTGACTTCTGCTTTGTACAGGTCGGCTATGTCGTGCACGAACGCAAGGGCATGCCCGGTGTGCACGAATCCCAGACCGGGGCTGGCACCCACGGCGCAGATGGCCGCGTGCATCACTCCGTAGAGGCAGGCGTTGGCCGCGGATAGGGCGCGATTGATGTCGTCTCCGGCCGCGAACGCGGATCCGGGGACGTAGCGCCGGGCGGTCCACGGGACCCCGGTGCGCTGGGCGTGCAGACGATAGGACGCCCGGACTCTGGCTCCTTCGCGGCCCCGCAGCTGCTGCATGGTCATTCGGGGTGACGTCCTCCCCGGGAAAGCGCATCGCGTACATCCGTCGAGCTACGCCGACCCTGCGAACGGGAGAGCTGACCAGCCAGGCCTGGCGCAGCAGCAGCCGACTGGTCCGCGTGGTTGCGGTGCCGGCGGCGTAGAGCCGGACCCCCTGCTGACCCGTCCACAGCACGCTGGTGCCACTGTCGGCGAGCAGCGTGACGGCGGCGCTGGTGATGGTGCACCCGGGCCCGAGGAGCAGTGCCGCGATCAATGTTGCGGGGATGTGGACGGTGCCAGTGACCCGGCTGACGACGACGGCGTTGCCGTCGCGGTCGACCGCGGCCTTGTCCGCGTACAGGGTGGAGACTCGGTCCTGCACCCGGGGCAGGCCCGCCGGCGTGGTCCGCCACCACATTGTTCTCGGCCTTATCGGGTGGGAGCCAAGGTGAGCAGCCCGCAGCCGTAGGCCTTGGCCGGTCCGACGCCGCGGGTCAGCGCTTGGCGGAGCTGGACGGGGTCGGTGATCTGGAGTCGCCCCTCGAACGTGGCGACGGCCAAGGTGACCCGGCCTTGGTCGTGCCGGAATGCCTCCCGGGACCGCCCGGTGACGGTCACGTCGGGCTGGCCACTGCCGGCCAGCGGCGGCAGTCGGATGCCCAGGCGAGGGGCGCGCTCGAGTAGCCAGCCAAGCTGCTGCATCTGGGTAACGTGGCCCATCCGTTTACCGCGTTGCCGCTCGGCCGGCGCGTCTGGCGTGCCAGGCTGCCCGCCTCCGCGGACGCTGTGGGTGGCGTTCGCGGTGAGCCGAAAGGTGTAGCGCTGGCCGGCGGTGAGCCGGTCAAGCAGGGGCCGGTAATCCCGGGTGAGGAACGGCGCTTCGCTGGCTGGCCACCCGGCCTGCTCGGCCAGATGCAGGTAGTCCGGCCGGGTGGGCGTGACAGCCAGGACGACTGGCCGATACGGCTGGTCGGTGTCCAGTCGCCACAACACCCGCGGCTGGTCGAGCGCCGGGAGGGGAACGGGCTGATCGGGACTGCCGGCGAGGATGGCGGCGTGCAACGCTCGGCGGTCGGCAATTAGTCGCTGAGTGGCGAGCCGCCGCGGGTTCAGCGGAATTTTCGACAGGTACATGCTCACCCCGTCAGCAGAAGGAACGGATCGTGCGGTCCGGCCGGCGGGGAATGCGGCGGGTCGGGATGGGTGACGGTCACGGTGTCGTGTCGGACCCGCCGCCAGCCGTGCACACGGCCAGCGGCGGCGAAGGAGACCGGTACGTCGCAGGCGCTGTCCCCGCCGGCCGGGTCGTCCACGGTGACGGCCAGCGTCACGCGGGCCGCGCGGTGGTGGCGGCGATGGTGCGCCGCGGCGTGCCAAGGCTCGGCGGCGAGAGTGGCCTCCAGCGGCCCGGCGCCGATCCGCAGCAGCGGCGGGGTAGCGGGCGGGCAGGAGCGGCGGCCAAGGAACAGGGGGAACGCCGGGTGGCGTAGCGCGTCCGCCAACGTTGTGATCAGCGCCGGGTCGCCTTCCACCGCGGCCAGGAAGACCGCATCGGCGAGGTAGTAGCGCTCGGTCACTTGGGTGGAGGTGTCGAGCGGCCGCCGGCCGCCGGCGGCGGTAGGCAGTCGGCGATCGGGCCAACGGTCCCCAGAGACGGTGTGGAAGTCCCGCAGCAGCACTCCGGGCTGGTCGACCCGGACGCCGAACCGCAGCCCGGCTAGATCGGCCACCGGATCGCTGCGCCGACGGCCCTGGGCGGCGGCCAGCAGTCCCAGGACGGCGGACTTGGTCGGCCTCGAATCGGTGTTGCGCCGGCCGTAGCGGCTGGCTGACCCCCACGACTGCAGCGGCGCGGCAAGGCGGAGCAGCAGTACGGCGGTGCTCACGCTGGCACCAGCCGATCCGCGCCCGCCAGCAGGTCGGTGCCTGCAGTAACCGCGGCCCGCACGGCGTCGGTCAGCGGCACCGACCGGCCCAGGGTTGCGGTGGCGGTGGCGACGTCGGGCAGACACGACAGCATCCCGGCCCGCGGTGCCCCGTACAGGGCGTGCAGGGCGGCGGCCCGCTCGGCCAGGGCCGCTGCGGAGTCGGCGACGTAACCGCGGCCGGTGGCGGCGACGGGTGTCTCGAATGCGCCCACGAGGTTGATCGGCTGGTCGTCGCGGACCGCGAGCCAGACCAGGTCGGGCAGGGTCCGGTGCCCGAAGGTGGTCTGCTTGCCGGCGGGCATACTGCGCACGAATCCCTCGACGAACGCCCGGGCCACCTCGGCGGTGTGCCCGAGGTCTCCGCCGACATTGCCGGCGAGCCGGGGCAGGTCCACCGCGGCGTAGCGGTAGAGGGTGGCGCTGGCGAACTCGACGGTGCCGATCATCCCGGCGCCGGAGTCGTCGAGGTTCTCGTCGTCCACGGCGGTGTAGTAGTCGAACTCGGTGTCCACCGCATGGGTGGACAGGGCATGGGCGACCTGGCAGGCGGCGTCCACGTTGAGTTCCTTCACGTCGGCCACCATCCGGCCGAACAGCGCGATGTCGGCGGGCTGCGCGCCGGCGAGAACCGCGCGCAGCCCCAGGGCCTCCAGCGCTTTGGCTCGGTCTTTGCCGGCGGGCAGGCCGGGCAGCGCCGCCTGCAGCCGGCGGACGATCTCGTCGAGGTGGTCATGGCCGACGAAGAGCAGGTACTGGCCCTGTTCGGTCACCTCACCCTTCTTGGTGGCGGTATTCAGCCCCAGCGCCCGGAAGGCATCGGCCGCCAGCGCCTGCGCGGCCGCGGTGCTCAAAGTGGGCTCCGCGGCCTGCAGCCGACCGGCCAGCAGCCCGACCGTGCGCCGGGTGCGACTGCTCAGCTCGGTCGGGGGCAGCAGGTCGGCGAAGGCGAGCCGGGTTGCGCGTTTCCAGGCTTGCGAGGACACCCGAGCGCGGCGGGCTCCGCCGTAGACGGCGGTCTTCGGGCTGCCCGTGTCATCCCGGTTCAGGTTCGCCGGCGGCACGGTCTGCAGGATGTGCAGGTCGAGGTAGGCATGGGTCATCAGAGGTGACTCCTCAGTGGGTGGATCGACGTCGGCTCGCCAACCGGTGCGACGTCGTAGTCGCCGCCAGTGGAATCCGGGCTGGGCGGGCCGGCGGAGGTGGCGTAGAGGTCACGGGCCCACTGGCGGCGGACGACCGAGGCGCGCTGCGGGTCGGGCCAGGCGAGCAGGTCTCGGGTGAGTTGCAGGTAGTCCAGCGGCAGCCGCTCCCCCCGCAGCAGGGTCACCAGCCCGCGCAGGTGCTGGGCCAACGCGGCGGTGCTGGCGGCCGAGGCCGCCGCCAGGAGCCGGCGGTCGATCCCGCCGCCGTCGCGCTGGGCCCGCAGCTGGCGGGCGGCGGCGCCCAGACCCACCCCCGGTTTGTGCATGGAGGTCGGCACAGACTGTTGATGCACCGAGTAGAGGGTCAGGGCGTGGTGTACCGCCTCCTCCGCCCAGGGCGCGTCGTGCACGACCGGCAGCAGCACCGGCCAGGTCCCGGGCAGGTCCATCGGGGTGCGACCGGCGCCGCGGCGCAGCGCCGCCAACCCGGTCGGGTCCGTCCCGACCCGGTACAGCGCCGCATCAAGCCGGTGCAGCACCTCCGCGGTGGTTGTCATGCGCTCTCCCTCCGGTCCGGTCGCCCGGCGCTGGTGTCTGGGAGCAGGTCGGCCAGCCGGGCCCGGAACACTCGTTCGGCCACCCCGGCGGTCATGGGTTGCCGCTGGTAGGAGCGGGAGGTGAACAGGGCCGGGGCGGGAACGTCGAGCAGCTCGTCGGCCAACTCCAGGGCAGTGGTGGCCAGCGCCTGCCGCCAGGCGGCGGCCAGCAGTTGTTGAGCCGGGGCGTCGGCTAGGACGATGAGGAAGCGGCGGTAAGGGGCGTCGAGGCTGGCGTAGAACCGTTCGCCGGCCGCCGCGGGGGTCGGGGATGCCTCGTCGCCGCCGCGGGCCCGCAGCACCTGCCCGGCGAGCCGGCGCAGGGCGGCGGCGACCTGGTCGGCGAGCGCGACCGCGTCCAGCGCAGCCCGTTCCGCCGGCGACCCGGGTTTGAGCAGCGCCACCGGAAACGGCAGCCGGTCGAGGATGACCTCCCGCACGGATGCGCTCTGGTCGCCGTATTCGACCCCGTAGGCAAGCACCGCCAGCGGATAGTCGGTGGCCAGCCAGTCGTCGGCACGGAGCCGGTCCAGCCAGGCCAGCACCGCCGGGCCCCGGTGGCGCGGGGCGTCGGCGGCGGCCGACGCTCCGGCCCGGGCCAGGAGCGCCGCCATGCCTCGCCACAGCTGTCTGCCGACCCGGTGCCGGTCCGGTACGTACACCGGTGGCGGTTGGGTTTTCTCCTCGGTGGGGCTGCGGACTCGACCGGCGTGCGGTTCCACCGTGGCCAGGTCCCGCGGGCTGACCCGGTCCCCCGCGCAGAGCACCACCTGGCGGACTGCCAGCTGCCCGGCGACCTGCTCGGGAATCAGCCGGATCCGCCGGGCCGGGAACGTGTACAGGTCCAGCGGGCCGGTCAGTCGCCGCTCGACATAGTCGGGGGTCAGCGGCCGCCGTTCCCACACCGGCAGGTCGGCGGCGGAACGGCGGATCAGCCCCTCCTCCCCGGTGGCGATCAGGTTGAGCAGCAGCGTCTCCCGCAGGGTCGGGCCGACCGGAATCACTACCCCGACCCGGCCCAGCGCCGGCTCCGCCGCGTAGCTCTTACCGTTCTTGGCCTGCCGGTCGCCGACTGCAGCGCTCTTGGCCGAGCCGGTGTCGAAGGCGTGCGCGTGCACGAGCCAGCGGGCGGCCTGTGCAGGGGTGAACACCGGCGGCCCGTCGTCGAGGGAGGTATCAAACAAGGGCACGTTATTTCCCGACGCCGCCATCGGGACGAGCAGCGCGGCCGTGCGGAACTCGCCCTTGGCGGTGTGCAGCCCGGCGACCTGGAAGAACGGCTCGGTAGGGCTGAACAGGTCGAACCGGTGCCGCCACCGGTCCAGGTAGGCGGTGACCGGTCGGTCGGGGAGCCGGTCGGCTTCCCACAACGCGGCCCAGTCGGCTCGGCTGCCGGGGCCGTCCAACGCACGGTGCAGCACCGCAAGCAGCAGCCGCAGCAGCGGCGGGTCCTGGGTGGGAACGTCGCCGGCAAGACCGGTCAGCTGGTGGGCATCACGCAGAACGTTCGCCAGCGAGAGCAGGTCCGGGCTGCCGTCGACTCGCAGTACCGGCAACCACGGCTGGGTGGTGAGGTCAAACGACGGTGCGGGCGGGAGGTCAGCGCTCAGTAGGACACCTCCAGGCCCAGGTCGGCGTCATAGGTCGCGGTGAAGGGGCCGAGTTGGGCCCTGCCGGCGGCTATCGGCAGCAGCAGCTGCCCGCTTAGCCAGCCGGACCGACGCCATGCCGGCGGGGTTGCGCAGTGGGTCAGCGCAGCCGCGGTGACCGCCCGCCGGGATGGCAGCCGCACGGCCCGGCCCAACACCCGCCGGGCCACGGTGTCGGCGATCGGGGAGCCGGCCAGCGCGACCTCGGTGCCGTCGGGCAGCCGGCCGCTGACACCGTCGGGGGTGGTGTCGAGCAGCACCACCGTCACCGCCGGGTCACCGTCGCGGACGTGGGCGCGCAGCGTCGGGTCGTCGTCACTGGCCTCGGCGCCGCCACCGTCGTGCAGCCCGTCCAGGCAGGTCCGGGTGCGACTTGGCGCTCGCAGCACATACCGGTCCGCTTCCGCCCGCCGGTCCTCTTGCGCGGCCTCCCAGGCGGCCCGGGCCGCGGCCAGCGGCGGCTGCCACTGCGCCGGTCCCACCGGCTGCTCCCCATAGACGGCGGCGACCAGGGACGGTACGTCGGCCGGCAGGGCGATCTGCTGCCGGCCGTGCAGCACCGCCGCGGAGCGGGCGAGCAGATGCTCGCCGTACACCGCCACCGACCCACGGGGCAACAGCGGCATTCCGGCCGGTGGGTGCTGCACCCCGACGACCAGGACCGTCGGCTGCACCAGCCCAGGTGGGCGGATGCGGTCGTGGCGGTGTAGCCGGCCGACCCGCTGCAACAGCAGGTCCACCGGCGCCAGGTCGCTGACCAGGAGGTCGAAGTCGACATCCAGGCTCTGCTCAACGACCTGGGTGGCGACCACCACATGCCGGCCCGGCCGGTGGCCACGCGGACCGAACCGGTCCAGCAGCCGAGACTCCAGGCCAGCGCGGTCGTCCGCGGTGAATCGGGCATGCAGCAGGCTGACCTCGGTGTCCGGTAGCAGCCGGCGGAGCGCCAGGTAGGTCTGCTGCGCCCGGCTGACCGTGTTGCGGACCACCAGCACGCAACCCGCCGACCCCAACCGGCCGGTCACCCAACCGGCCACCGCCGAGCCGTCGTCGACCGGCTCGTCAAGGACCCGCAGCTGCACCTCGGCGGCGCGGTCACCCGCCGCTACCTCGGTCGTCGTGACCCCGGCGGCGGCCACCACGGTCAGCTGCGGATACCCCGTCTCTTGACCCGCCGCCGGGCGCCCGTCCTCGGCGTGGCCTTGCCGCAGCTCGGCGGCGGTGGGCGCACCGCCGTGCCCCAGGCCGGCTTGGTAGGCGGCAATCAATCGGTGGCGGACCGGCGGAGGCAGCGTCGCGGACAGCAGGATCACCGGCACCCCAAGCGCGGCTAGCCACTCCAGTGCCCGGTCGAGAAACACCGACATGTAGGCGTCGTAGGCGTGCACCTCATCGACCACGACCACCTTGCCGCCCAGCCCCGCGTGCCGCAGCGAGACGTGGCGCGCCTTCACGGCCGCCAGCAGCAGCTGATCCACAGTGCCGATCACCACCGGGGCCAGCAGTGCCCGCTTCCGCCCGGTGAACCACTGGGACGCGGCCACCTGCCCGTCGGCACCCTCGTCCAGCACCGCCGTCGGCCGGTCTAGCAGCGCCTGGAACGGCTCGTGCCGACCCGCTCCACCATGGGCCAACGCCACCGTGGCCGCTGACCCCTGCGCCTGCAGCCACTGCACGACCCGGGGAAACATCCCGTTCGACGTCGCCTGCGTCGGTAGGCCAATGAACACCCCGTTGCAGCCGTTCGCGGCGGCCAACAGCTCCGTCGCCGCCAACGCCGCCTCAGTCTTGCCCTCACCCATCGGCGCTTCGACCAGCAGTAGAGCAGGGCCGGCCACGGCGGCGGCCGCGCGCGTTGTTGCCTGCTGCACCGTGCGCGCGGCGAAGCCGAACCGGCGCTGCAGCAGACCGGTCGGTTCACCCGGGGCAGGCCGCCATGGCGCCCCCCAGCCCAGAAGGGCGGGCACTCTGGCCGCCTGCCGCCGGGACCGCTCGGCATAGCCCGCCGGCAACGGCGCCGCATAGGGGAAACACGTCTCCGTGCTGGCGCACCAGTCCGCGAACACCACCAGCCCGGCCAGCAACAGCTGGGCTGCTTCCGGCAGCTGCACATTCGACCAGGCGGGCAAACGATCCCGGGCCCCAGCCCGGTCCGACACCACTTCGAACAGTTCGCGGCGGACCCCAGCCCAATCCGCCCCGCCAAGCAGCTGCGGCCGGCTGATCGCCTCCTCCCGCCACCCTTCACTGCTGAAGACCCCGTGATGTCCCTGCACGATCGAGGCGACCCAGCGAGTCTGTCGCTTCGACCACCCCCGGGTCAGCAACTGCTCCACGACTCCCACTCCACCGGCGGTGGCGTGCGGACACCGCCGCCGGTCAGCGATCACCTCCGGCAGGTCTAACACCAACCGGACCCGCTCAGCGGCCAGCACCGCCTGCACCTGGAACGCCGGGCTCGCCTTCCCCAGATCGTGCAGCCCAGCCAACCAGGCGAACAGCCGTCGGCCGTCCGCCGCACCGTCCGGCAGTGCGGCGGCGATCTCGGTGCGGACATGTACCGACAGCCAGCCGTCCCACAGCGCCTCCGCGGTGTGAAGGGCGTCCAGCAAATGCCCCAGCAGCGGATGCCACGCCGATGAGCCGGCACCTCCCGACTTCGCCCATAACACCTGGATCGCCAGCGCAACACCCCCGAGTCGGGATTGCCATAACGCTACGACCCGTTCCCGACGAAACATGAGAGGCGGCCGGCCGTGCGACGCAACACGGCTGCTGCCGGTCGCCAACCTCAAACAGCGAGACGCCTTCATCCCCCATGGCTACGCCACCTGGTGAGTCTTCGGGCTGACCCTTGGCGGCTGGCTGCTCGTCCTCGTAGCCCGTGCTCGCCGGTGTCTTCAAACGAGACTGACCGCTAGTGACCCTGGGTCGCTAGCGACCCTGGGTCTCTAGGATGTCTTGGTCCGCCCGCCCGCCGGGTAGGCCAATGCGGGGCTGGCGTGCCCTCCACCATCCGCGCACCGACAGGTCGGCGCCCCGCACCGGCGCAGAGTGAACAGGCTGCCGCGCAGCACCTCGGGCTGCGAACAGGGCAGCAGAACCGGAACGACGTACGGGCGACATGGACTCCTCCAACCTGTAGGCAGACCACACCGACAGTGCTCCAGCCTTGCCGGTGAGCCGGAGTCCAAACTTGATCTAGACACTGTCCGGCTCTAGTTCGCGGAACTGGTTGACCACCACCTGAGCCGCGGGTCGGACCACCCGTTCGAGCGCGCCCCGCACCGAGCCGCCGGTCCGATTCAGCAGCTCGTCCGGATCATGGCTGCTCGCCCGGTCGTACCCGGCTTCGTCCTGGTCGACCTCCACGAGAACGACCGCCCGGAGTCGTCCAGGGGCACCTCCATGAGGCGTCTCATGCCGTGTTCACCGTCCTTGGTCAGCTCTAGTTGTCCGGACAGTCCAGCAGTTTCGCTCGTGACCTTGTGATCTCGCGGAAGGATGAGGTCGGATGGCGCAGCGCGGCATTGTTGCGGCCGGGGGGTGGGGGATGAGCTGGACGGCGACTCCGCGGCTCGCTCCGGATGTCCAGCCTTGGCTGGCGCGTGTGTTTGACGTGCGGGAGCGGACACCTAACGTAGTCGGTGCCGGCTTTTTGGTCGACGAACAGCACGTGGTCACCTGTGCGCATGTGGTGCTGGCCGCGCTCGGGGCTGGTGAGCGGGATCCATTGCCGCCCGGAGAGGTGGGGGTTCCGCTCGACTTCCCCGCGGCGGACGGTGAGCCCGTTTGGGCGACGGTGGACAGGGACGCGTGGCGGCCGGTCGACGCGGACGGCCGGGGAGATGTCGCGGTGCTCCAGCTTTCGAGCCCGCTGCCTGCTATCGAGCCGGCGCCGCTGCGAGCGCCTACGGCGCTGCGCGATCACACCTTCTCCACTCACGGCTTTCCTCCCGGAGAACCGTGGGGGGTGACCGCGGTCGGGGTGCTGCGTGGTCGGGAAGGGCCGGGCTGGCAGTGGGTGCGTGTCGAGAACACAGGGTTCGTTGGGCGGCCGGTCGAGCGCGGCTTTTCCGGCGCGCCGGTCTGGGACGACCAGCTCGGCGCCGTGGTCGGCATGGTGGTGGCGCAGGACCGCCGGAGGGAGGCGAGGGGCGCCTACGCCATTCCGGTTGCGGTGCTCGCGCAGGCCTGGCCGTTGGCAACGCTCGCAGTGCCTGGGTCGAACGCCGAGGAGCTGGAGAAGCACTGGGCGCCACGCTCGCGAGGGGTGAAGTCGCTCACCCCGACCACGGGGTGGTATTTCACCGGCCGTCGGCAGGCGTTGCGGGAGTTGGTCGGCTGGCTGACCGCGCCGTCCGACGAGCAGCCGCGGGGACGGGTGGTCAGCGGCGGGCCTGGGTCGGGCAAGTCGGCCGTGCTGGCCCGGCTGGTCACCTTGTC
>Ga0075520_1001225_pt1 | contig 12192 bp, 10 predicted proteins | sample NGEPerB_FD_75100 | JGI IMG/M metagenome (GOLD analysis project Ga0075520, IMG submission 75100) | Arctic peat soil microbial communities from the Barrow Environmental Observatory site, Barrow, Alaska, USA - NGEE PermafrostAB12-B | ecosystem: Environmental > Terrestrial > Soil > Wetlands > Peat ... | reverse complement strand
GTCCTGGGCGTCGGCAGCCTGGCCGGAAGCCTGGCGGGCTGTCCCGACTTCGCCGGGGGGAACGGCGAGGACCCGCACGTGCCGCATCGTCGCGCTGACCCTCGTGCCGGGAGTCAGCGCGGCGCTCTCCGCGCTCGGGACCTGCACCAGCACGACCTGGCCGCTGGGCAGCTGGGCGCGCAGCAGGCAGATCGCTCCGCGGAAGCTGACCGCGGCCACGGTGGCGGTGCCGTCCTGGGCCGGAGTCAGCTGGATCGACTCGGGCCGCACCAGCACCGTCACGCCGCCCGTGGTCGCGGACCCCTCCAGCAGCTCCACGCGGCTGTCGAGCACGTCGACGGCGCCGTCCTGTGCCACGCCCGGCAGCCGGTTCGTCAGACCGACGAACTGCGCCACGAATGCGGTACGCGGCCTTTCGTAGATCTCAGTGGGCGGAGCCACCTGCTCCAGCCGCCCCAAATTCATCACCGCGACCCGGTCGGCCAGGGCGAAGGCCTCCTCCTGGTCGTGCGTCACGAAGATGGTCGTGGTGCCGACCTCGACCTGGATGCGGCGTATCTCGTCGCGGAGCTCGCCGCGGACCTTGGCGTCGAGGGCCGAGAGCGGCTCATCGAGGAGAAGCACTCGCGGCTCGATGGCGAGGGCGCGCGCCAGCGCCACCCGCTGCTGCTGGCCGCCGGACATCTCGCTCGGATAGCGGCCGGCCTGCGCCTGCAGGCCGACGAGCTCGAGAAGGTCCGCGGCGCGGCGGCGGCGCTCCGCCTTGCCGACCTTGCGCATCTGCAGGCCGAAAGCGACGTTGTCGCGGGCGGTCATGTTGGGGAACAGGCTGTAGGCCTGATGCACCATGCCCATGCCCCGGCGGCTGGCGCGGACGCGCGAAATATCCTCGCCCTCGATGAGGACCTGCCCCGAGTCCGCCACGTCCAGGCCCGCGATGATCCGCAGCGCCGTCGTCTTGCCGCAGCCCGACGGCCCGAGGAATGCGACGAGCTCGCCAGCGGCGATATCGAGAGAGAGCCCGTCGAGGGCCCGGGTGGGCCCCCACGACCGGTAGAGGTCGACGAGCTGCAGGGCGACACCCGATCGGGTGGAGCGATCCACACCTCCAGTCACCTGAATCTCGGATGTCACGACTGCAGACCTCCTTCAAGGGGCGCCAAAGGCGTTTCTTCACGGACGGCTCCGCGACGGCGGCCGCCGGCTGAGGACACGACGAAGAGCAGGATGAAGCCGAACATCAGCGCCGCCAGCGACACGGCCACGGAGACCGGGGCGTCCTGCAGCCCCACCTGATACAGCACGACCTGCAGCGTGTTGTAGTTGAGCAGGGACGCGATGGTGTACTCGCCCATGACGAGCGCGATGGAGAGGACCGCGGCGGACAGGAGCGCCCCGCGGATGCTGGGGATCACGATCCGGAACAGGACACCCCACCACGATGCGCCAAGCCCCTGAGCGGCCTCGGACAGCGTCGCGATATCGACGGCTCGCAGCCCCGCGTCCACCGAGCGGTAGGCGTAGGGCAGCACGAGGACGACGAAGACGAACGCCAGGACCAGCGGCGTGTCGCCGAAGAAGTACGTGAGCCACGCGAACACGGGAGAAAGGCCCACCACGAGCACGATGGCGGGGATCGTCAGCGGGAGAAGACACACGAACTCCATCACGCGCCGCACCCCGGGAAGCCGCAGGTGGACCCACACCATCGTGGGCACCAGCAGGCAGAGCATCCCCAGGACGGTGAGCACGGCGAGCTCGAGCGAGACCGCGATGCCGGTCAACATCTGGGGATAGCTGCTGATGGCCGCCCACGCCTGCGCGGTGCGGCTTGAGTTCACGCCCCGGGTGGAGAACTCCAGCATCGAGAGGAGGGGCACGAGCAGGTACGCGCCGATGACCACGAGGATGGTCCAGCGCACGAGCGTGCGCGGCCAGTCGCGGCCCCGGTGGCCGGCCCGGCGCGCCATCACTTCGCCTGCCATTTCGCGCCGCGGCGCTGCAGCCACGCATACAGCGTCATGACGACCGCGACGACGACGACCATGCCGAACGCCAGGGCCTTGCCCATGTTGGCTTGGCCGAGCACGACTTCGCTGGTGAGGAAGGTGCGGATCTGCAACGGCACGATCGGGCTGCCCTGGCTGATGAGGGCGGCTGCCGTCGCGTAGGCGGAGAAGGCGCTGACGAACAGGAGCAGCAGGCCGCCCACGAAGGCCGGCGCCAGAATGGGGCCGGCGACGTAACGCCAGTAGGCCCACGAGCCGCCACCGAGGTTGTCCGACGCCTCACGCCACTCCACTTTGAGCCCGTCGACGGCCGGCAAGAAGATGAGGACCATGAGCGGGATCTGGAAGAACGTGTAGACGACGGCGAGGCCGGTGAAGCTGTAGATCCACGAGCCGCTCGTGATCGGGTTGACTCCCGCCACCCTATGCAGCGTCAACGTGACCACGCCGGCGTAGCCGAACGTGGCCAGGAACGCGAAGGCAAGCATCACGCCGCCAAACTGGGCGAGGACGCCGGACATCGCCACGATCTGGCGGCGGAAGATACCGTCGGGGTTGCCCTCGGCGACCGCCCAGGCGAGCAGCGCTCCCAGCACGCCTCCGGCGATGGCCGTCTCCCCCGAGAGCCGTATGGAGCCCCAGAACGCCTGGAGGTACGTGCTGCCGGTGAACACAGCAGTGATGTTGCTGAAGGTAAGCGCGCCAGTGCTGCTGTTCTGAAACGCCCCGACGATCACGATGATCGTAGGCCAGAGCAGGAAGATGGCGACGTACACGAAGAAGGGTACTACGCCCAGGTGGCGGCCCTTCGGTCTGAAGGACTTCAGGCCGCCACCCGGACGCCCGGGGCGCGGAGTATCATCCGCGCCCCGGGCGAGGGCCCCTGCGTCAGCCAGGGGGAAGTCAGCGCCTTGTGTCACTGGACCGCTTTGGTCCAGTTCGCGAGCAGGTATGTCTGGCCGGTGGCCAGCTGCGCCTGCGTGAGGACGACCGGCGTGCCGACGACCTTCGGCAGGGCCGCGAGGGCCGCCTTGTCGATGGTCCCGTTCTTGATCATGACGTCAGCGAGGACCGGGTGAGCGGCTCCCTTGAGCCAGATGTTCTGGCCCTCCGGGGAGTACACGAACTCCTCCCACAGGCGCGCCGCGGCCGAGTGCGGAGCGTCCACGTTCACGGCCTCGTTGTAGTACGCCGCGACGACCTCGTTCGCCGGCACGACGGTCTTCCAGTTCAGCTTGCCCTTGTTGGCGGCAGTCTGGGCGACGTTGTTGTAGTCCCAGTCGATGACGACCGGCGTCTGCCCCGAAGCGATGGTGGCGGGCGTCGGGTCCACCGGCAGGAGGTTGCCGGCCTTCTTGAGCTTGGAGAAGAAGTCCACGCCGGGAGCCAGGTTGTCGGCCCCGCCGCCGTTGGCCATGGCGGCCATGACGACACCGTTGAAGCCGGCGGAGGCCTGGGTCGGGTTACCGTTGAGCGCGACCGCGCCCTTGTATGCGGGCTTGAGCAGGTCGTTGACCGTCTTGGGGGCCGGGACCTTGCCGGCGTCATAGCCGATCGACATGAAGCCCGTGTAGTTGCTCACCCACACGCCGTTGGGATCCTTGAGGTTGGCCGGGATGTCGCTCCATTCGGCCACCTGGTAGGGCGCGAACATGCTGACGTTCGCGATCGCCACGTTGGAGCCGATGTCGAACACGTCCGGCGCGCGATCGGTGCCCTTGAGCTGCTTGGCCGCGTTGATCTCGTCCTGGCTGCTGCCGTCGGGCTGCGCCGAGTTGATCTTGATCCCGTACTTGGCGGTGAACGCCGAAAGCATCTCACCGTAGTTCGCCCAGCTCGGCGGCAGAGCGATGACGTTGAGGGTGCCTTCCTTCTTGGCGGCCGTTATGAGCGCATCCATGCCGCCGAACGCGGACGCCGACGTCGCCGTCGCGGCCGGGTTCGGGGAGCTGTTGCTGGAACTGCTGGGCGGTGAGCCGCAGGCCGCGACGAACAGGAACAGCGATGCGGCAAGCACCGCCAGAACCGCCGCCAGACCGAACTTGCGCAAGCTAGACATAGTGCCTCCAGATCCTGTGGATGATGCCTGCTGTCCATTGGTCCGCGAGGACCTCACTCAGCCGGCGACGTCCGCTCCGGGCAGCGCCGCGACCCCAGCGCATTCGCCCCTGTGCCGTCCCCCGACGGCATGGTCACTACTCCCAGAAGCATCTCCCCCTTGCTCGCGGGCTCACGCTCACGTGGCCACGGCGGATCCGCAGTCTCCGTATTCGACGGTGTGCAGAGTGTGGCGTGTGACGCGCTCTTCGTCCAGCACAAATCCAAAACCGGGACGCTCGGGGACGTGGACGAAGCCGAGATCGTCGATCGTCAGCGTCTCGGCGAGCATCTGGTCGCGAGCCGAGGCCGTGACCCCGCTCGGCGGATCGTGCGGGAACTCGATATAGGCGCGACCCGGCAGGGATGCGGCCAGATGCAGGTGCACGAGGAGCGCCAGGCCGTTGCCCCACGTGTGCGGCACGACCTGCACTCCCGCGAGCTCGGCGAACGCTGCGAGCTTGCGGATCGCGGAAAGGGTCTCGGACTTCATGGCGTCGGGTTGGAGGATGTCGTAGCAGCCGCGCTCCAGGAGGAGCTGGAACTCGTGCAGCCCGTGGTTGTCCTCGCCGCCGGCCAGCTTGAGGCTCTCGAGCCGGTCCCGCAGCCGCGCAAGACCGCTGTAGTCGTGCCGCGGGAGCGGCTCTTCCAGCCACGCGACACCGAGCCGTTCAAGCTCGCGCGCGACGCCGAGCGCGGTGTGGAAATCCCACATCCAGTGGCCGCCGTGACCCGGATCGGCGCTGGCCTGGTTGGCGTCGACCATTAGCTCCATCGCATCGCCGACCCGCGCGCGGACCGCCTCCGCCACGGCGACGTCATCGCGCGGGTCTTCCCGGTGGAAGCGGAGCTTCACGGCCGTGTAGCCCTCCGCCGCGAGCCGCGCCACATCTTCGGCACGGACCTCGGGGGATCGCACCTCACCGGTGGAGCAGTAGGCCCGCACGCGGCACTGCGACCCTCCCCACAGGCGAAAGACCGGCATCCCGGCGGCCTTGCCGAGCAGATCCCACAGGGGGATCTCCATGCAGTACAGGGGAGGGCCCATGATCTCGGCGTCGCGGAGGACCTGCGCCAGGCGCTCGATATTCGCGGGATCCTGGCCGACGAAGTGCGGTGCGACCAGGCGCTCCACGGCGAGAGCCTCGGCAAGCCCCCCGCCCGCCACTCCCAGGCCGACGAGCCCGTCGTCGGCGATCACTTCGTGGAGCACGAGCTCGAGCACGGACTGGACGCGGCCGCGACCCCACGCCGGCACGAAAGGCGCCTCCAGGGGGAACGCGAGGACGCGGCTGCGAAGTCCTGCTATACGCACCTCAGGCCGTCGCTAGCGTGAGAAGAGCCAACCTGTGCCCCCCGGCAAAGAACCCTGGCGAGTCTCGCGAACCCCGTGCTTCGTGCCCTGAGGCTCGGATTGCCAGGAGTCTATACCTCGTAGGCGCCTGCCGGCGGGAACGGGAACGGCCGGCCACCTCTGTACGGCTCTTAGTACTGCGAAGAGTACGTGGTGGTCCACATCTGGGAGCCCATGCCCCGGTGGACGGCGTAGCAGGTCGCGAAGATCTGGGCGACCGGATCGAGGATACCAGTTCCGCCGCACCGGCACGGCGGTGCGCCTATTCTCACGTATCCGGGCGCGCTTGTGCATCTCGGTGGCGAGGCGTCGGTACGCGCGTCGCCCGACGGGCGGACACGCCGGACGACTGACGGTTCCGGGCCGGTTGGGCAGCGGGCGGCGCTCGGAGCGAAGCGGAGACGCATTCGCCGCAATACTCACGGTCGGGCCATTGCGGTAGCGTTGCGCGCAGAGTGATTGCCCACAGCACATCGCAGCACCTTGGGATCCGTTTGCCCTCTCGTCGGCGCCGTCCGGTTTCGCGTCACCCGTGGCTGCTGAGATGCAGAACACTCATCTGCTCCCTCTCCACCATGCGAGGCGTGCCGTGCACCCTGATGGGCCGGCCCCGGGGGGTCGTGATCCGTCCGCGCGAGTCAACCGCCAGGTGCTCAGATCGCTCGGGCCCCGCGTCGACGGGTGTGGTCTCGAGATGAGGCGCCGATCGGCGCAGGGCTACGCCATGATCGTCGCCGCCTATCTCCTCGTGGGCCTTTCGGGGACGCTCGTGACCATGGCCAAGGCGCCGCCGAGCGTCCTGCTGGTATTGCGCTTCGCTGTTGCCGCGGCCGTGCTCGGCGCGGTGTTCGCGCGCCGGCGTCGCCTCGTCGGGATCCTTGCGCCCGGCGTCTGGCCGCGCCTGCTGGTCATGGGCGCTCTGGACGCCGCGACCCTCCTGCTCTACTTCGTCGCAATTCGCCATACCGGCGTCGCCATCGCCACGTTCCTCTACTTCATGCAGCCAGTCTGGGTCGCGCTTCTTGCGCCGCGCCTGCTGGGCAGCGCCACGGAGCCCGTCGTCTACGTGGGCATCGCTGTCGCGGTGACCGGCCTGCTGATCATCCTTGTCCCCTCGCTAGGAGGAGAAGGGGCCCACGTTTCCACCGTCGGCGTCGCGGCCGGCTTAGGCTGCGGCATCGGCTACGCCTGCTTCGCCTTGCTCGTAAAGAGTCTGTCGCGACGAGTGGAGAGTGTCACGCTCGTCCTCGCCGAATGCACGCTGGACGGGCTCTTCCTCCTTCCGCTGGCGCTGTGGCAGACGCTGGGCCAGGGATACGCGCTCATGAGCCGCGACCTGCTCGTCGCGCTGGCACTGGGCGTGGTCTGCACGGCGATCGCCTATACATTGTGGATGGAGGGTACTCGGCGGGTGCGCTTGCAGCACGGCGCGGTGCTCGGCTTCCTGACGCCGGTCGTCGCGCCGCTCTACGCTCTCGTCCTCGTGGGCCAGACCATCCCCGCGGCGACGCTGGCCGGCGGCGCCCTCATCCTGGCTGCCGGCGTTCTCGTGGTGCTGCGCGGCCACGAGGATCTTGAAACCGAGCCTCCGCTTTGAGCCTCGTCAACTCGTCAACGCAGAGTGAGGCAGACGATGCCGGCGAACACGAGCGCTGCGGCGGCGATCTGGAGCGGCCTGAGACGCTCGTGTAGCCAAAGGCGCGCCCAAGCCATCGTGACGGCCGGATTGAGCCAGCCCAGGACGCCGACGATGCTCAAGTAGCCGAGCGTCGTCGCGGACGTGAAGAGGAGGTTTGCGGCGACGATCAGAAGACCGACGACCACGAGCACAAGGATGGCGCTCCGGCGTAGCCGGATGGCGGGGCGGGTCACTCCGGCCACGGCGGCCAGCGTCAGCATCGCCGCCGTGCGCGCTATCGTGACCGTCCACAGCGGATCGGACTTGCCGCCGTACCGCAGTGCGACGAGAAAGAGTCCGAACGCGGCGGCGGCGGCCACAGACATGAGCACGCCGACACGGTCCAGGCGCCGGGCGCCGGCCTCCGCATCCGGCGCCCGGCGCGAGATGAGCGCGATACCGACGATCGTGAGGGCGATCCCCGCCGTTTGCAGCGGACTCGGCCGCTCGCCGATGGCGGTGCCCCACAGAACCGGAACGAGGGCGGCGCCGGCGACGATCGGCGAGACCACGCTCATGTCGACAAGAGCGAGCGCCCTGTATTGCAGAAGGACGCCGGCACCGCCGACGGCACCGCCGAACAGCGGCGCCGCCAGCGCGCCCAGCGACGGGCGCGCGGGCGCCGCGACCAGCAGAATGGCGATGAGCGAGAGCGACGCCACCAGCTGACCGCCGAGAGCGGCTGTCCAGGCTGTCGACCGGCGAGATTCGACGCCGGCGAGGAAGTCGGCCGTGCCCCAGGAGAAGCTGGCGAGAAGTGCCAGGACGGCGGCGAGCATCAGGGCTCCCGGCGCTCCCCGGCGGAGTCCAGTCCGCATGGTGAGCGGCAGGCGGAGCGGTATGCGAACGAGCTCGAGTCTTTCAAGCCGTTCACTGAGATCCGCGGTACTCCGCGATCGCGGCGTCGATGAGTCGGTCCGCGCCATCGCGCAGTGGCTCGACCTCGTGCTGCCCAAGGATCTCGTGGGCCCGCTCCGCCGCCTCGCGCACAAGCACTGTGTCCACCGCGTCCCCGAGCTGCCGGCGTTGGAAGACGCGAGGCGCGAACAGACCGCCGGCCCGCGCCCGCGTGCTGTTCCTCCCCAGGAAATGCCCTCCGGGGCCGACGGCGGCTATGTCCTCAAGGAGCACGTCCGTCTCATCGATGGGCACTCCGCCGATGTAGCGCTGCAGCATCCCGATCGCGTCGGCGTCGAGGACCACCTTCGCCGGCGAGAGCACGCGGCTGCCGTTGAAGAACGAGCTCGCGAGCAGCCCGTCGGCGCCGGCGAGCGCGACCGACAGCCACAGGAGCATGCTTTCCGCGCCGGCCTGGTAGTTGACCCCGTTGGCGTCGGTCGTGCTGCCGCTGCCGATAGTTGGCAGCCCGTAGGAACGGCACATCTCGACGCAGATCCGGTTGGCGACGCCGACCTCGGGCGCACCGCCGAGGTACTGGCCGGTGCGCATGTCCGTGGCGCCCGGCATCGGCTCCACGACGAGCCGGCCGCCGGGCCGCGCCAGCTGGAAGAGCACGACCCCCGAGAGCAGTTCTGCCAGCACGACCGTGCAGAGCCCGAGCACGCTCATCGGCGCGGTCGAGCCCATCTGCGGCATCGAGGTGAGGCAGATCGTGGCGCCGGCCGCGACGAGGTCGAGGCTCGCCTCGGTGATCGCCGGATCGTGCTGCAGCGGCGCCACCGTGCAGTGCAAGAAGGAATAGATCGGGCGCTCGCAGAGCGAGTCGCCGGCGGCCGCCTCCAACATGTCGACCAGGGCGGGCACCATGGCCGGCGTCTTGGGCGAGACACTCTGCAGGTGCTTGGACGACTCGCGCAGCGCGATGGCGTCGACGAGCAGCGGCCCCGTGACGGGGTCGAGCGCCGGCGCCGCCAGCGAGGTCCAGAGGAAGTCGATCTCGGGCAGGGCGTCGTACAGACGGCAGACGTCGCGCATGTCCTCGAGCGTGGCGTCACGCACCACGCCGGTCGCGTCGTCGGCGACGAGCGTCCCCTCGCCGTCGGCGCAGCAGACGAGGCGGCCGCCGGCCCCGAGGCGGATGTCGTGGGAGGAGTCACGGGCGGCCAGCAGCACTTCGCCGGGAGCGGTGCTCAGGCAGTGCGCGACGAGCGCCTGCGGCAGGCGCGCCAGCTGGTTCTCGCGGTCGACGACGGCGCCGCCCTCGGCCAGCAGGTCGAGGGCTCTCGCACAAGGGACCGAGACGCCGACGTGCTCGAGCACCCACAGGGTCTTCTCGTGGAGGAACGCCAGCTCGCCCTCGCCCGTTGAGACAACATCATGTCTTGCCACGGATCTGTCCTTCCTGGTTCCAAAGCTTGAGAGGCGCCTGCCTGGACAACGTCATGCGTTCGGCACCAGCGCTGACTGGCGCGAGGCCGCGGCCCGGAGGTACGCTGCTTGCGCCCAGCAGTTCACGACCGCGGCTATTACGCGATGCCGCGGCCACCAAGTATGACGCGCAGACGTCGCAGGGCGGCTGCGGAGAAAGGTGCCCGCCATGGATGAGCGGAGCTGTGCGACCTGCCCGTGGTGGTCGCGCTTCCCCGAGAGGGTGGAGTTCGGCGAGCTGGGGCCCGGTGGCTCGCCGGTGGAGCGGCACACGCCCAACGAGAAGGGCGAGTGTCGCAAGCTTCCGCCTCTGTACGAACGCATCTTTCCCATCAGCGATAGCGACGACTGGTGTGGAGAGCATCCGGATCGCAAGTCCTCGCCGGCGACGTAGTCGACCGGAGGCGGAGGAGTGCCCGCCGATCGCGCTTCGCAGGATCGCACGACCGCGCTACCCGGTCGGGGCGATCTTCTGCCCCGGAACGTTGGCCTCCAGCCATTCCCGGCCGCGGCGCTGCGCCACTCGGCACGATCCGTAGGCACGGTCCGTCGCCGGCAACACCGCGTCCTCTCCCAGCACCTGAGACAAGCCGGTGCGCCGCAGCTGGTCGTTCATCTCAGTCCCGACGCCCGCAAGGTAGAGACGCCCGCCGTGGGTGGCCAGCTCGGCGGCGTAGTCGCGAATGAGCGCGATGAGGACGCCGCTGATCTTCCCGCGCCCGCGCAAGCGCAACACGACGACGGCGTTCTGCGTGCCCTCCACCGCCGGCAGGGACTCCTTGACCTTGGGCCCGGCGGCGAAGAACAGGCTGCCGTAGATATCCAGCACGGTGATCGAAGCCGACGAGAGCGTCGACGGGCAGGGCGTCTCCCGGGCAGAACCGACGGCGTCGAACTTGACCTCGAGGACGCGCACGTCGACGGACGCCAGGTAGACGAACTTCATCACCGACAAGGCCGTGCCGGCGAGCACGGCGTACTGGAGAGGCACGGCGAGGACCAGGGCGAAGGTGACGGCCATCTCGGCCGCCGCCAGACGATTCACTCGCCAGATCTCACGGACCGCGCGCGGTCGCAGCATGCTCGCCGCCGCGACGATCAGGATGCCGGCGGTGACCGCGAGCGGGACCTGCGCCACGAGCGGTGCCGCCAGGAGGACGATCACGATCACGACGATCCCCGCGAACACCGACGACCAGCGCGTGCGCGCACCGGCGCTCACGTTCAGCGCCGTCGCATTCACAGACCCGCCGGCAGTCGCCCCGCCAAAGAGGCCGGAGATCACGTTCGCGGCGCCTTGCCCGACGAAGTCGCGACTCGCGTCGCCGATCCGGCCGTCAGCGTTGGGCACGGTGCGGCTGATGCCGGCGGCCTGGACGAGCCCGATGATCGCGAGCGACACCGCGGGCAGCACGAGGCCCGGCAGGAGCGAAAGCTCGGGCAGGTGCGGCAGAGGAAAGCTTCTGGGGATCGGAGCGATATCGCCGACGACCGGGACCGAGGAGAGACCGAGCAATGCGACCGCCGCCGTGACCGTGATCAGAGCGATCACCATTGCGACAAGCTTCATGCGTGTCTGCCGCATCAGAAGGATGAGCGCGACGGTTGCGATACCCACGAGCGTCGTGGCCACATCGATCCGGTTGCCGTGCAGGACCATGTCCACCGCGCTCTCGACCTTGTTCGTGTAGCCGCTCTTGAAGCCGGTGAGCGCTATCAACTGGCCGAGCATGATCTGCACCGCGACACCGGCCATGAAACCGACCATCACGGCGTTCGAGACGAAGCGGACGAGGCCGCCCGCCCGGAGCAGTCCCGCGGCCAGCATGAGCACGCCCGTCATGACCGTGAGCACAAGCATCCCGGCGACACGCTGGTCGGCAGGCAGTCCGGCGAGCACGCCGCCTGCGGCCAGACAAAGGGCGGCGGTGGGCACGATCGTCATGCGCTGGGAGCTCTCGCTCAGGGCCCCCACCGGCGTCCCGAGCATCACGGCGTAGAGACCGTGGACCGGGGGCACTCCGGCAAGGATCGTGTACGCCATCGTGTTGCCGACCTGCGTGGCACCCACCGTAAGGCCCGCGAGCAGGTCACGCGGGAGCTCACGGCGCGAAGGCAGGTTCAGGCGCCGACGGATGGACACCGGGGACATCACGCTCAGGAGCCCTTGCCGCTGGTGCGCGCTCCTGTCCTCTGCAGGATCTCCGCTACTTCGGGCCGGGTGAACCATTCGGGCAGCTTCTTGCCCTTGGCCAGGTACTCTTCGCGCACTTCTGTGCCCGAGATCGACTTGATCCGCGCCCCAGGCGGAGCTTGGCCGGCCTCTTCGTAGCGATCTTCATCCGCCAGATAGACCATCTCCTCGAAGCCGATCATCTGCACGCCGATCTCGGCGGAGTAGTGCTCCGCCATCGCCTGTGCGTCATAAGGTCCATAGAAGGGCACGCCGTGCGAATCCGGGCCGGGGCCCGCGTGGTCCCGTCCGACGATCAGATGCGTGGCTCCGTAGTTGCGGCGGATGATCGAGTGCCACACAGCCTCACGCGGCCCGGCGAAGCGCATTGCCAGGGGCATGAGCGAGAGGAGCGTCCTCGCCGGGTCGTAGTAGTTGCGCACCAGTGCTTCGTATGCCTCGACACGCAACGCGTGATGGACGTCCTGAGGCCGGGTCACGCCCACCGCAGGATGGATGAGCAGCGCGCCGCCGACCGCATGCGCGGCGCGCT
>Ga0075520_1001224_pt1 | contig 12202 bp, 10 predicted proteins | sample NGEPerB_FD_75100 | JGI IMG/M metagenome (GOLD analysis project Ga0075520, IMG submission 75100) | Arctic peat soil microbial communities from the Barrow Environmental Observatory site, Barrow, Alaska, USA - NGEE PermafrostAB12-B | ecosystem: Environmental > Terrestrial > Soil > Wetlands > Peat ... | reverse complement strand
GGTCTCCGTATGTTCCCTATTTTGGTGTACTGGGTGGCGGATATGCATTGCTGGCGACAGGAGACCAAACGTGGTTTACCCAGCTTACGAAACAGCAATCATTCAATCTAAACAGAGATTACCTGACATTCCAGTTTGGTTTGCATATGGGCGGATTAGATCATGATAAAAGCAAAATTGCATCTTATGTTGCTTCAGGCAAGAAGCTGATATCCTGGCACGCTGGAGCTGACAACTTGGCGTCAACAAACGACCATATTAGAAACTATGCAACCATGACCAACATTGCTAAAGGACTTGGCTTGACAAATCCTTCGACTAATACCCGATTCTTTATTGTTCCAGGAGGAAGTCACGGACAAGGAGCAGATTTGACGGAGGTGAATTGGTTCAATGCCATAACCAGTTGGGTGGAAACAAACACTGCACCTGAACAATTGGTTTATAACAGGCGCGATAAAATAACAGGGATTGTGCTGCGCACACTGCCGGTCTGCCGGCACCCAAAGTATCCAAGATATAACAGTTCCGGTGATGTTAATTCTGCTGAAAGTTATACCTGCACTACACCCTGAGGACGAGAATTCAGATGCCCATTCATGAGGCATTAGAGGAATGAAAGATGAACGTAATAAATATTAATGAAGGAGGCGTTTTATGAAACCATTGTTTAAGTTCAAAAAGTTCCGTTTAGTTTTTTTAGTGGTCATGCTGATTTTCTCTTTATCAGCATGTTCAAAAGACATTGTCCGAAATCAAAGTCAGCCCGCAGGATATCCGATTGCTTCCGATGTTCAAACGACGCTCCAGAGGACGATCGCGCCCGGCTCAACACCGGCGACGGCGATTAATCTTTGGGAGATTTCCAAATACAGTCAATACGGTTATGGAAACTGGACGTATGGCGCAGGTCTTCCCTACGACAAGCGGCTCGATATCATGACGGCTGCATATAGCGGTTCAGCCGTCACTAAAAAAACAAAACTTTTGAATTTCTTTACCATGTCCGACATCCATATTACCGATAAAGAATCTCCTAACCAGTTGATCTATCTTCAACGCCTGCATCCCACATTGCCGGTCGGGGGATCTCTGTATTCCGGGATTATGATGTATACAACTCATGTTCTCGACGCAGCCGTCCAGACGGTAAACGCCCTGCACAACAAAGACAACAAATCAAATCCGTTTGATTTCGGTCTGTCTCTGGGCGATACCTGCAACAGCACGCAGTACAACGAACTTCGGTGGTATATCGATGTTCTTGACGGCAAAGTCATAACGCCCAGCTCCGGCGCTCATCTCGGGGCCGACACCATCGATTATCAAAAACCTTACAAGGCCGCAGGGCTGGATAAGACGATTCCCTGGTATCAGGCTCTCGGCAACCACGATCATTTCTGGATAGGCTCAATCCCTGTAGACTATAGCCTTCGCAAGGATCTTCGGCAATCCTTCATCAGCGACGAAGTGTTCGCCACGGGAGATATTCTCACAAACCCGGCAATAATTAACAACCGTGTTTACTATATGGGCGTATTCGATGGATCGACTCCTTACGGTGATATTATCAAGGCAGGACCTGTCGAAAATTTCAGCAGCGCGCCCAAGGTTGCGGCCGATCCGGATCGCCGTTCACTTTTGAGAATGGAGTGGATGACCGAATTTTTTAATACGTCTTCCAGTCCGGTTGGTCACGGTTTTAATTTGACCGATGCCAGCAAAGGCTTTACCTGTTATAGCTTCGTGCCGAAGTCGAATATTCCGATCAAGGTTATCGTTCTCGACGATACCCAAAAGGAAGACGATGATTCTGCCGACATCCACGGGCATGGCTTTCTGGACAAGGCACGCTGGGCATGGCTTAAAAAAGAACTTGCTGATGGTGATGCTGCCGGTCAGCTCATGATCATCGCCGCGCACATACCGATAAACGTCGAAGTGACTGCGCCTAATTCCGAAATGGGTTGGTGGCTCAATCCTCAAAATGCCGTAACCCTGCCGAATCTGATTGCGGAACTTCAAAGCCATCCGAATTTGCTCATGTGGCTCTCGGGGCATCGTCATTTAAATACCGTCAAAGCCTTTGTTTCTCCTGATCCGGTCGGCGCTCCCGAAAAAGGCTTCTGGCAGGTTGAAACTACATCGCTCCGTGATTTCCCTCAGCAGTTCCGAACTTTTGAGATTTACCTCAACAGCGACTTTACAATTTCCATCGTTACGACCGACGTTGATCCGGCAGTCAAAGACGGAACGCCTGCGGCTGCATCGCGTAAATATGCCATCGCGACAACCCAGATAGTTAAGACTTGGGACGTTACAACTAATTGGAATCCAACGAATGATTCAACCATAAAGCCAATGCCGACCGGTTCGTACAATGCAGAGTTGGTCAAACAATTGAGCCCGGCAATGAAAACTAAGATGGAGAAATTAGTAACAACCAATTAAATCAACCTGACCTTATCGAGAAAAGGAGACTTGCAATGAAAAATATTGTGATCAGTTTTACTTTGTTGGTATTTTTGTTGGGAACGGGGATCTGCCTTGCAGATTCCGGCATTCCCAATCTGGTAGGAACATGGACCGTACAGGCTGAAGGGGCTGTCCTTCTCAAGGGCGGTACTCACGGAGCAAAGACCCACCACAGAGGTGAATTCAGCACCCTCACAGCCGAGGCAGTCGTAACCAAGCAACAGGGAAGAGTTCTGCACGGGATATTCAAATCGCCGCGAGCCACTGAAAAATTCGTTGCCGTAATTGCCGAGGACAACAAGAGCTTCTACTATGCTGATGAAGATGGTTTCATGGAAGGTCAGATCAGCAACAAAAACACGATCAACGTAATCTATCGTCACGTAACCGCTAACGACACAGTAATAGGGGTTGGAACTTGGACAAGGAAAAAGTAACCCAACGAATGATCCAACCATAAAGGCTATGAAGACCGGTTCGTACAATGCAGAACTTGTGAAGCAATTAAGTCTGGAAATGCGGGCGAAGATGATGACATTGTACTCAACACCATAAGAAGATTACACCAAAGTGCGTGACGGCATGTTATTTAGCCGGGAAGTACCGCCAATGCAGGCGGCACCTTCCCGGCTAAATGGTCTAACTTACTTTTCATTATTGATAATCTTGACGTTTGGCGGCGAGCCGACAACAGGCAGGTTAATAAATTTTAAAAGAGATGGTTGAAACTTTTGGAAATACTCACTACCCTTTCCAGGATCGGATGAAGGCAGTTCCAGGGTCAGGGTGAAAATGTTGCGTTCGTGACCGGCGTAGTTGCCGAGTGAACCGGGAAAGTATCCGAATTTTTTCAGAGGATGATTTGTTTCCTTACATATTTGTTCCATCCATTGTTCGAAGGAATTCAAATCCGATGATGGTCCATCATAATCAAAAAAATTAAGCGGTGAATGTGCCGATAATATTTTTTGCGGTTTGAATCTCTTGATCAAAGCCATCTGAAACAGAGTTTCCTGTTCTGATGCCGATTTTGCTCCCGGGTAATAGCGCATGATTTTCCCCTTGGCAATCCATTGACGAATCGCTTTTGCCTGCCAGTCCTTTGTGGGGAAATTTCTATTGATATCAATGCCGCTGGTATTGACCCGTGTAGGTAATGCGGCCAAGAAACCATCGGGATTGAGCAGTGGCGCTATAACAATGCACTTATCTTTGAACAGGGCAGGATTGTCTTTTACGTAATGGGCAAGTTTGAACATGAGATAGACTGTCGGCAGTTCATCGCCGTGAACGCCGCCAAAAAATAAAATGCAGTTTCCTGTGCTGTTACCGAACGTAGTAAATATAAGTGGATTCTTATTTTTTGTTGTCCGGTAATATTCCCATGATATTTTTCCCAGTTTGATGTCTGTCCATCCATAAAGGGCACTTTGCTGCTCCAGCGTGCTAATGAACTTTTTAAAATCACCGGGAGAAGAATCGTAAGAAAAAACAAGGGAAGGAAAAAATAGCAAACTCACTAGGCAGGAAAATAAACAACAAGTCACAATGATTTTTTTACGTTTTGGCATATTATTGCACAAGTATTTATTATTGACGGCAATTTGATGAATAGGCATTTTTATTCCTTCATTAATATTTAATGAACTACCCCGCAGCAAGCTACGGGGTATCAAAAGCCTCTATAAGGAATAGGCCTTTCGTAGCAAGCTAAGGGGAATTAACCCCAAACGAGATTAAAAAATCGCAGAAACGGGTTGCGGCATGATAATGAATCAAGAAAAAATACCCGCTTACAAATCCATGTTTTCTGTCCAAACAACACCAACCACCTCTTCAAACTGGAAATCACCTCTTTATATTTGGCAGTGAACCGAGAACAGGCAGCTTAATAAATTTTAAAATTGATGGTTGAAATTTGTGGAAATATTCACTGCCAAACTTCGGGTCGGATGAAGGCAGTTCCAGTGTTAGAGTAAATATTTTGCGTTCATGACCGGCATAGTTACCAGCGATCCGGGATAATATCCGAATTTTTTCCAGGGATAATTTGTCTCCTTGGATATTTTTTCCAGCCATTGTTGGAAGGAATTCAAATCCGATGAGGGCCCGTCATAATCAAAAAAATTCAGCGGTGAATGTATAGACAATATTTTTTGCGGTTTGAATCTTTTGATCAAAGCAAGCTGAAACTGTGTTTCCTGCTCCGAGGCTGGTTTTGTTCCAGGATAATAGCGTCTGGTTTTCCCCCTGGCAATCCATTTGCGAATCGCGTTTATCTGCCAGTCCTTTGTGGGAAAATTTCTATTGATATCAATGCCATTTGCGTTGACTCGTGTTTGCGTAGCCGACAAGAAACCGTCGGGATTGATGAGCGGCGCAATAACAATGCACTTATCTTTAAACAAAGCGGGATTATCTTTAATGTAATGGGCAAGCTTGAACATGAGATAGACCGTCGACAATTCATCACCATGCACGCAGCCTATAAATAAAACGCAGTTACCCGTGTTGCTACCGAACGTAGTAAAAATAAGAGGATTCTTATTTTTTGTTGTCCGGTGATATTCCCATGATATTGCTCCCGGCTTGATGTCTGTCCAGCCGTAATGAGAGAATTGCGTCTCCAGCCTGTTTATGTATTTTTTATAACCATCCGCAGAAGAATCGTAAGGAAAAACAGGTGAAGGTAAAAATAGCAAAAACAACAAACAAGAAAAAAGGCAATGTCCCCAAACAATTCTTTGACGTTTGATCCTCTGATTACGCGCATATTTATTACTAACGGCAATGTGATGAATAGGTATTTTTATCATTTCATTAAAATTAAACAAAATAGTTGTTAGGCCACAGTAGTTCTTTTGCGGCTGCTTCTTTACCCAGAAAAGAGTTTGTTTGTCAATAACCAGATGGTATCCGATAGCTGGTAGAATCACAAATTTCCCATGCAATTCATTAATTACTGATTTATAAAAGCATTATCGTGAAGACACAATTTTCCTGCATTTCGTTATGGAAATTGAGGAAACCGACCACGCAGCAAACAAAGTTAGCCAAAGACCCCATGTTTGGGGACTGTTCAAAAATGTTCAGATGCAAGGCGCGCAAAAACCGAACCGCGAGGCGTATAACCTAAAGGTCACATGTATTTAAATACGTTGAGCGGTGCGGTTTGCAGCGCAACACAGCAGACCATGTCTGCCCTTCAGGGTATGAGCGTTTGGTAAAGTCTTTCAGACTTTACCGTTAAGGAATATAGTTATTCATTTTATTGCGCCTCCCTTACGGGAATGCGCTCCCGGTCAACAGCCCACCGACAATATTTTCGTTGACACGTCCATAACCTTACCTTATAAACTGTGGGAAAAATATCGGAGAAAAACAGGAGACATTCCATGAAGAAATCAGTAATCCTTCTTGTACTTTTGATGATCCTCTCGCTGGGCATTTGCGGCTGCAGCAAAGATGATTCCAATACTATTAAAATCGGTGTTATTGCCGAATTGACTGGCGACGTTCCGGCCGTGGGCGCATCCTGCAAAAACGCGGCGGAAATGGCCGTGCAGGAAGTTAATGACAGCGGCGGCATTCAGTTGGGCGACAAGAAATATAAAATCAAATTAATTATCGAGGACAACGCCGGAAAGGCTGATCAATCGGCATCCTCGGCGCAAAAGCTGATTACGCAGCAAAAGGTTACAGCGATTGTTGGCCCGAACGTCAGTCGGTATACGCTGCCTGCCGCGGAGATTGCTGAATCAGCTAAAGTTGTCCTGATCACCCCCTGGTCCACCGCGCCGAAAGTCACGCTTGACTCCAAAACGGGTGCTTCTAAAAAATATGTTTTCCGCGCCTGCTTTATTGATCCGTTCCAGGGAGGCGTGCTCGCCAAATTCGCGCTGGACAATCTCAAGCTGAAGAAGGCAGCGGTTCTTTATGATGTTGCTTCCGAATATAACAAAGGCATCGCCGAAATTTTCAAGGAAGTCTACGAGAAAAACGGCGGCAAGGTAGTCGCGTTTGAAACCTATACGACCAACGATAAGGATTTTTCATCACAGTTGACCAAAATCAAACAAGCAGTGCCGGAACTGATATTCCTGCCCAACTATTACAGCGAAGTGCCGCTACAAATCCAGCAGGCCAAGCGACTGGGCATCACTGTGCCCTTTATCGGCTCCGATTCCTGGGGGTCTGAAGAGCTTGTGAAACTCTGCGGCAAGGACTGCAACGATTATTATTTCAGTACGCATTACGCGGCCGACTCGGCAACTGACGCGACGAAGAAATTCATCGCGAGCTATAAAGCGAAATATGGAACCACGCCGGATGACGTGGCCGCTCTGACCTACGATTCATTCGGACTGCTGTGGCAGGCGCTCAAAACCGCAGGAAATAATGACCGCCAGGCCGTGCGTGACGCGCTGGCTAAAATTCCGCAATATGAAGGCGTGACCGGCAACATGCAATTCAAGGAAGGCTCCGGCGACCCGGTTAAAAGCGCCGTTATCTTAAAAATAAAGGATGGGAAGTTTACTTGGTTTGCGAACGCCAAACCATAGCAACTTGTTGAAACGTCCATATGCTGCGTTGCGCATCGTCACTCGTCATTGAGACGTACAGAAAGTACGTCTCATTCCTCTTGACTCGCGCGCCTTGCCTCTGGAACGTTTGAACAAGCCGCATAGAAGTTGTCCTACCGGTCGTAGATACCGGATCGAGTTCGGCATGACAAGGAAGGATTTTTAAAATACCATTTATCGCGACGGCTAGGATGAGGTGCCGGAGACGTATATTATAACTTAAATGATGTGTTTTAAATACTATGTTTTGATGGTCTGTCTGATAATAATATAAGTACAGAAATAAAACCAATTAATAACATCAACACCATAGAGGAAAAACCAATGATCATTAATAACATTCCTGTTCTCCAAAATATAGTTTATTGGGCAAATATCTTTGTTATAATATCATTTATATTCACTTTACTTACGGGTACGGCAAGCATCGTCTCAAGTCATTACCTAAATAAAGCTAAAGATGAACAGTCAGAGGGTGATAAGCAAAAATCAGAGAATGCAATTATCTCTCTCCATATGGAATCACAAAAAGCCAACAAAGCAATAGCTATAGCCAACGCACAGGCTTCCCTAGCGAATGCTGAAGCGGCAAAAGCCAACGAAAAAGCGGAAGCAGAACGTCTTGTACGTGTCAAAATGGAAATAGACCTTGCGCCACGAATTATAACAATTAATAAGGAAGCGATTGATGAATTAACGATATTTTCTGGTACTAATGTTTTTATACAAGTTGATCCATACGATAATGAATCAAAACGACTAGCGGGACAGATAAATAACCTGTTGAAACGTGCTGGTTGGAACATTTTAGGTATCACCATTAAGCCCCCCAGTCCCACCGGAATGGAAATTTTCGGCAAAGGTAATACTATAATTTATGGCGAAACAGGGGTGAAGATTTACACTAAAAGAACGGGATTGGGGAAAATGTTTTTTGAGAATAATAAATGGAATGACGCCGCAATAATTCTTAGATATTGTCTTATAGATAATAAAATAGAAGCACATGAAATTGCTTTGTTCCCTCAAATGAATGTATTCCCTCCTAATTCTCCCAAAGACACCGTTCTCATCGATGTATGCTCCAAACCGCAACCCTATTTTCAGGATAAACAGCGTCTTGAATCTCTTGAGAAAGCCGGAATGCTTAAAGAGAAAGAAGAAATTGATCACCTTACAGAAATGCAAATGGAAGAAACCGCCCAACACAGTCCATCTATGCGAAAACTTGTGGAAGAAAGCAGACAACGCAATGAGAGTGTTGTGAAAACATGGGAACGGGAAAAAATACAGAAACAGAAAAAAGATCATAAAGAAGAAAAAGAAAAAATTCTTCAAAAATATAAAATTAACAATTAACATCACTTCTTCCCCTTAATTATCTATGTCAAATACTAGATAATCGCCTTTAAAAAGGGGGAAGTAAAATAAGGAATTTATAACTCAATCACTCTATGGTCTATATATTTCAACAATCCCTTAACGCTTTACAGCTAGGCAGCATCTATGCGCTGATCGCTCTGGGCTACACCATGGTCTATGGCATTCTGACGATGATCAATTTCGCCCACGGCGATTTGTTCATGGTCGGCGCTTTTTTCTGCTTCCTCATTGCCGTCTATCTGCACCTATCCTTTGTCCCTACCCTGCTTTTATCCATGCTGGGCGTGGCCTGCCTGGGCGTGATCATCGAACGGCTGGCCTACAAACCGCTGCGCAATGCCCCGCGCGTATCGGCAATTATCACAGCTCTCGGCGTAGGCCTTTTTCTGGAAAATTTCACACTGGCGCTCAGTCCCTACCCCCAACATATTCCGCCGCTTCTGGAAAACACAACCTGGGCAGTCGGCTCGCTTTCCATTTCTTCTTTGCAGATAATCATCATTGTCCTTTCGCTGGTCCTGATGCTGATTTTGGATTTTATCGTCCAGCGCACCAAAGCGGGCATGGCCATGCGCGCCATTTCCTGGGACAAGACAATCGTCCCGCTGATGGGCGTCTCGGTGGATAAAATCATATCACTCACGTTTGCTATTGGCACGGGCCTGGGCGGTGCAGCCGGAGTGATGTACGGACTGGCTTATCCGGTGATCGATCCTTACATGGGCATCATGGTCGGCTGGAAAGCATTTATATGCGCCGTGGTTGGCGGCATAGGCAATATCCGCGGCGCAATGATCGGCGGCTTTATTCTTGGCGCGGTGGAAATTATGGTAGGCGCATTTTTCCCCTCCACCTACCGTGACTTTGTGGCCTTCACGCTGCTGTTGATTCTGCTGATCGTCAGGCCTTACGGCATCCTGGGCAAACCCCAGCCGCAAAAGGTGTAGCCATGCCCAAACTCTCCGCCGCATATTACACAATGCTTACTCGATGGCAAACGCTTACCGGCTACAAATATTTCTGGCCGGTTTTCATGGTTGCGGGATTGCTTTTTTGCATTGCCGCCTCGACCTTTGACATTCTGGATTTATATCTGCAACTGATTTTAATTTATGTGGGCATCAATATTATTCTCACCGTTAGCCTTAATTTAATCAACGGTTACATGGGCGAATTCTCCGTCGGCCATGCCGGCTTCATGGCCATCGGCGCTTACGTTGCCTCCCTCTTAACAGTTCATATATTTCCGCCGGGCGCTCAAAATTTGCTTTTCCCTCTGGCGATACTGGCTGGCGGCATCGGCGCGGCGCTTGTTGGATTTCTCGTAGCAATACCCTCTTTTAAAACACGCGGCGATTATCTGGCCATTGTCACACTGGCCTTCTGCATGATTGTGAAATCCGTTCTGGAAAACATCGACGCAGTCGGCGGGCCGCGCGGGCTTCTGGGCATGGAAAAGCTCACCACGCTACCGTGGGTCTTTTTCTGGACGGCGCTTAGCGTCTGGGTAATCCGCAACCTGATTTATTCCAATTTCGGGCGCGGTGTTTTGTCCATTCGCGAAGATGAAATCGCCAGCGACCTGATGAGCGTCAACACGCGCCAGGTGAAAATCATCGCCTTTGTCGTTTCGTCTTTCTTCGCGGGTATTGCCGGAGGCCTGTTCGCTCACGCGCTGCAATTTATCAACCCGCGCATGTTCGATATTCTCAAATCCACCGATATTCTGATAATGGTTTACTTAGGCGGCATCGCGTCCATTGCCGGATCAATCATCGGCGCGATTATTTACACGATCCTTCTGGAAATCCTGCGTCCACTGGGCGTATGGAGGATGGTACTCATGCCGCTGATGCTGGTGCTTTTGATGATCTATCGTCCGCGCGGTATCATGGGTTTAAAGGAAATCCGCCTGTTTATGCCGCTACGCGATTTAGTGACGGAAAAACTCTGGAGGCAAAAGAAAAAGGAGGTGCCCGATGCCACTCCTTGAAATACAGAACCTCACGCACCGCTTCGCAGGTCTTTGCGCCGTATCCGATTTCAACTTCGCCATTGAGCCACAGGAACTTGTCGGCATCATCGGTCCCAACGGCGCGGGCAAAACCACCGTTTTTAATTTAATCACCGGCGTCTATCGCGCCAGTGGAGGAAGCATCAAGCTGGGCGGACAAGAGCTGGTAGGCCTTACGCCGCATGCGATCACCAAGCGGGGCATTGCCCGCACCTTTCAGAACATCCGGCTGTTCAAGGAACTAAGCGTTTTGGATAATGTCCGCATCGCATACTACGGACAGGTTGCTTACACACCCGCAGAGGCGCTGTTGCACATCGGCCGTTTTCGCGCTGAAGAAAAACGCATCACCAATCAGGCTCTGGATTTACTGTCGATCTTTAAGCTTGACGAAACGGCCGGTGAAAAAGCCAGAAGCCTGCCCTACGGTTTGCAGCGCCGGCTGGAAATTGCCCGCGCGCTCGCCACCGAGCCCAGGCTTCTGCTTCTGGATGAACCGGCTGCCGGAATGAACCCCAACGAAATTATTCAGCTCATGGAATTTATCGCGTGGATTCGCAAAACTTTTTCGGTAACGATTATTCTGATTGAACACCAGATGCGGCTGGTCATGGGCATTTGCGAACGCCTGGTGGTGCTGGATTTCGGAGCGACTATTGCACAGGGATTGTGCTCAGAAATTCAAAACAATCCCAAGGTGCTGGAAGCCTATCTAGGCTTGGAGGTCGCGCAATGACGCCTACTGAGCTGATTCTTGCCGTTTCTCATTTGAAAGTCTCCTACGACAGCATTCAAGCGGTTGACGATATTTCTTTTGACGTGGGCAAGGGAGAAATTGTCACGCTGATCGGCGCCAACGGCGCAGGAAAATCATCCATCCTTCGCGCGATCTCCGGTCTGATTCCCTACAGCGGCAGCATCACCTATTCAGGGAAAGATTTAAAAAGCATTGCCGCCGATCGAATTGTCGCCATGGGCATTGCCCACGTACCGGAAGGCCGGAGCATCTTCGGCAATCTAACTGTACTGGAAAACCTCAAGCTCGCCTGCTGGCAGCGCAAAGACAAAGCCAAGATCGCAACGGATCTGGAACACATCTTTGAATTATTTCCCCGCCTGCGGGAACGCAGAAAACAATTGGGCGGAATGCTCTCCGGCGGCGAACAGCAGATGCTGGCCGTAGGCCGCGCGCTGATGACCGACGCACCAATGCTTCTACTCGACGAACCTTCGATGGGACTTTCACCCGTTTTGGTGCGCGATATTTTCAAGATCATCCAGGAAATCAATCAGGCGGGAAAAAGCATTCTGCTGGTCGAACAAAACGCCAACATGTCCCTGCACATCGCTTCACGCGGCTACGTCCTGGAAACAGGCCGCATCGTCCTTTCCGGCACGGGCAAAGAACTGACGGGGAATCCGCGCGTGAAAGAAGCGTACTTGGGTGGATAGCACGGTTCAATCGGAAATAATCAAAAAACTGCTGAACTCTAACTTAACTTGTGGTACAAGTATTCAGTGCAGGACAAGGGAATCAATGATATGTCGGTAGTGGCCGGTGGAGCCATAATGGGTGACGGCACAGTAGGTTTGATCCTGGACGCGGCCGGAATAATCGAGTTGACCCGTCAGCGGTAAATATATCAACCCAATAATTCTGCCGATATATAAGGAGGCATGATCATGGTAAATCTAACAGCAGCAAATGACAACCAAACCGTCAGGGCCGACAGCCGGGCCGGTAAAT
>Ga0075520_1001223_pt1:7500-12203 | contig 12203 bp, 3 predicted proteins | sample NGEPerB_FD_75100 | JGI IMG/M metagenome (GOLD analysis project Ga0075520, IMG submission 75100) | Arctic peat soil microbial communities from the Barrow Environmental Observatory site, Barrow, Alaska, USA - NGEE PermafrostAB12-B | ecosystem: Environmental > Terrestrial > Soil >... | reverse complement strand
GGACGTGCGCAAAGGAGCGCGGCTCCGTGAGTGAGATCTCGCCGCCCGAGCTGCCCGTGCTCCTGCTCGAGGACGCGCTCCGCCTGCGCGGGATCCTCGCCGTTGCGCTGCGGGCGAAAGGACACCCGGTCACCGTGTGCGAGGACGCCGAGACCGCGTGGGAGGCGTACGAGGCGGCGCGCCAGCCGGTGCTGCTGTTGGGCGGCGGGGCGCCGCCGCCCGCGCGCGCCGATCTCATCCGGCGCATCCGGGCGCTCCCGGGCGGTGACGCCTGCGTCGTGGTGGTCGTGGCGCGCGACCGCACCGGCCGCGGTTTGCGCGAGCTGCCCGAGGGCGTCGACGACGTCCTGCTCTGGCCGCTCAAGCCGGACGCGCTCGAACTCCGCCTCACCGCGGCGGAGCGGCTCGCCCGCGAGCGGGCCGGGCACGCAACCGTGGATGCGGAACGGCAGCGGCTCGCGGAACGAGTGGCGAGCCTGGAGGCGGTCGCAGCGGCGTCGCCCGCCCGGTCCGGGCCGACCGCCGGCGAACGCGCCGGACGCGGCCCGACAGCGCCCGCAGCGAGTTCGCAGGGTTGGCTGCGCCGCCTGGCGAGCGGCGTGGCAAGGGCGTTCGACAATCGTGGCGAGCCCGCGGCGGCGCCGGGCCCGCCGATGGCCGAGGCGCCGGGAACGCGGGAGGCCGCGCCACTCCCCGAGGCGCTGGGCGCCCGGACGCCGGTCGAGGCCGCCGCGCTGGAGCGTGCGGACGACGTGCCCGCCGCCGCGCCCGGCGCGTGGTGGGAGTGGGACCTGAAATCGGGCGAGATCAGCTTCGCGCCGGAGTGGAAAGACCAGCTCGGATACCGGCCGAAGGATATCGGTGTCTCACCCGACGAGTGGTTCCGGCGGGTGCACCCCGACGATCTTCCCAACCTCAAGGCCGCCGTGGGCGCGTTGCTCGATGGCCGTTCGGCGGTGGTCGAGGACCGTCACCGCATCCAACGGAGCGACAAGAGCTGGGCGCACACCGTGTGCCGTGCGGTTGCCGTGCGCGACGCCGGCGGCGCAGCGGTCCGCGTGACCGGCACGCACACCGACGTCACCGAGACCCGCGGGCTCGATCCCCTCACCGGTCTCCTGAGCCGGGCGAGCCTGATGGAGCGGATCGCACTCGCGTTGCGCCCGAGCCGCAACGGCGACCGGCGGATCTCAGCGGTGCTCTTCCTCGACCTCGACAGGTTCAAGAATATCAACTACTCGCTCGGGCACCGCGTCGGCGACCAGATGTTGCGCCTCGTCGCCGAACGGCTGCGCCGGTGCCTAGCGGCCGGGGAAGGGCCGGACGCAGGCCGCGCCACGGCCGCCCACGTGGGCGGCGATGAGTTCGCGGTCTTCCTCGAGGGAATCGCCGACGTCAACGACGCCGTCCGCGCCGCCAAGCGCATCCAGGACGAACTGCTGGCCCCGTTCAACGTCGAGGGGAACGAGGTGTTCACCAGCACGAGCATCGGCATCGTGGTCGGCGACGGGGACTACGACCGCCCCGAGGACCTCCTGCGCGACGCCGACACCGCGATGTTCCGCGCCAAGGCGCTCGGCAAAGGGAGCTACGTCGTCTTCGACTCCGGCATGCACGCCCGCGCGGTGTCGCTACTGAAGCTCGAAAACGACCTGCGCCGCGCCATCCAGCGCGAGGAGTTCCGCGTCCACTACCAGCCGATCGTGGAACTCGACACCGGGCGGATCAGCGGCTTCGAGGCGCTCGTGCGCTGGCAGCACCCGGACGGCGAGCTGCTGCTCCCGGGCGCTTTTCTGCCGGTCGCCGAGGAGACCGGCCTGATCATCTCGATCGACCGCAGCGTGCTGCGCGAGGTCTGCAAGCAGCTGCGCATCTGGAACGCCCAGTTCCGCCGCAGCGCGCCGGTGACCGTCGCCGTCAACGTCTCAGGGGTGCAGTTCATGCGCCCGGACATGATCGTCGAGGTCGACCGCACGTTGCGCAACTACGGCGTCTACGGCCGCTCGCTCAAGCTCGAGATCACCGAGAGCGTGATCATGGAGCACGCCCGCTACGCCGCGGACATGCTCGCGCAGCTCAAGGCGCTCGACGTCAAGCTCTCGATCGACGACTTCGGCACCGGCTACTCGTCGCTGTCATACCTGCGGCGCTTCGAGATCGACACGCTCAAGGTGGACAGCTCGTTCGTGGCGCGTATGGACAGCGACGAGGACTCGTGGGAGATCATCCGCACGATCGTCACCCTCGGCAACAATCTCGGAAAGAACGTCGTCGCCGAAGGGATCGAGCGCGGCCGGCAGCGCGAGTTGCTGCTGGCGCTTCGGTGCAAGTACGGCCAGGGGTTCTTCTTCTCGCGCGCCGTGGACGCTGAGGCCGCGACCGCCCTGCTCGCCGCCGACGCCCGCGGCGAGACGCTGCTCAAGGGCTGAGCGCGCGGCTACGGGCGGCTGTATAAAGCGAGAGCCCTGCAGTTTCCTGCAGGGCTCTCATACTTCCCGGCGGTGACCTACTCTCCCAGGCAGTTACCCACCAAGTACCATCGGCCCAGAGAGGCTTAACTTCCGTGTTCGGAATGGGAACGGGTGTTTCCCTCTCGGTATGGCCACCGGAAAACTCACCAACTTTCACAACTCAACGGGTCTCCAGAGCCTCGACGCAAGAAGAAAGGGTGTGTATGGTCAAGCCGCACGGCCGATTAGTACGGGTCAGCTACACGCATCGCTGCGCTTCCACCTCCCGCCTATCAAACTGGTCATCTACCAGAGGCCTTTAGTCCTGCAGAGCAGGAGGGACACCTAATCTTGGAGTTGGCTTCCCGCTTAGATGCATTCAGCGGTTATCCTTTCCGGACGCAGCTACCCAGCGCTGCCGCTGGCGCGACAACTGGTACACTGGAGGTCCGTACGTCCTGGTCCTCTCGTACTAAGGACATCTCTCCTCAAGTGTCCTCCGCCCACACCAGATAGGGACCGAACTGTCTCGCGACGTTCTAAACCCAGCTCACGTACCGCTTTAATCGGCGAACAGCCGAACCCTTGGGACCTGCTTCAGCCCCAGGATGCGATGAGCCGACATCGAGGTGCCAAACCCCGCCGTCGATGTGAACTCTTGGGCAGGATCAGCCTGTTATCCCCGGCGTACCTTTTATCCGTTGAGCGACGGCCCTTCCATACGGGACCGCCGGATCACTAAGCCCGACTTTCGTCCCTGCTCGACTTGTTGGTCTCGCAGTCAAGCTCCCTTATGCCTTTGCACTCTGCGGCTGGTTTCCAATCAGCCTGAGGGAACCTTTGGGCGCCTCAGTTACACTTTGTGAGGCGACCGCCCCAGTCAAACTACCCACCTGCCATTGTTCCCGGGCCGGCTTCACGGCCCTAGGTTAGAACCTCAGAGCAGTAAGGGTGGTATCTCACCGACGGCTCCACCGAAGCTGACGCCCCGGCTTCACAGCCTCCCACCTATTCTGCACATACAACACCAAGGTCCAGTGACAAGTTGTAGTAAAGGTGCACAGGGTCTTTCCGTCTAGGTGCGGGTAACCGGCATCTTCACCGGTACTTCAAATTCGCTGAGCCCCCCGTAGAGACAGCGCCCAGATCGTTTCGCCTTTCGTGCAGGTCGGAACTTACCCGACAAGGAATTTCGCTACCTTAGGACCGTTATAGTTACGGCCGCCGTTTACCGGGGCTTCAGTTTAGAGCTTCTTCCCGCTTGCGCGGGAATGACCCCTCCCCTTAACCTTCCGGCACCGGGCAGGCTTCACACCCTATACGTCCGCTTGTGACGTTTGCAGAGTGCTGTGTTTTTAGTAAACAGTCGCCTGGGCCTTTTCACTGCGACTCTCCACCGCTTCGACCGCGAGGGTCTACACGGCAAAGAGCACACCTTCTCCCGAAGTTACGGTGTAATTTTGCCGAGTTCCTTTACGGGGGATCACTCAAGCGCCTCGGGATTCTCTCCCTGCCTACGTGTGTCCGATTGCGGTACGGTCACCCTGTTCTCTCCTTAGAGGTTTTTCTTGGCAGCGTGGAATCAGTCGCTTTGCGGGCTTGCGCCCTCGATATCGCGTCTCGGCGTTAACGGAGCGGCGGATTTGCCTACCACTCCCGTCTACACGCTTCAAACTGCACATCCAATGGCAGTCCGACCTATCCTTCTGCGTCACCCCATCGTAATAACGAGGACAGAGTGGTGCAGGAATGTTAACCTGCTTCCCATCGACTACGCCGTTCGGCCTCGCCTTAGGGACCGACTGACCCTGAGCGGATTGACCTTGCTCAGGAAACCTTGGGCTTCCGGCGAGCAGAGTTCTCGTCTGCTTTATCGCTACTTATGCCGGCAGAGTCACTTCCATGAGGTCCACCAGTCCTTACGGTCTGACTTCATCCCGCATGGAACGCTCCCCTACCACCTCTCCCACCCTCGGGTGGAAAAGATCCGCAGCTTCGGTGAACGGCTTGAGCCCCGTTGAATTTTCGGCACAGGATCGCTAGACCAGTGAGCTATTACGCTTTCTTTAAAGGATGGCTGCTTCTAAGCCAACCTCCTGGATGTCCGGGCAACCCCACATCCTTTACCACTTAGCCGTTACTTGGGGACCTTAGCTGGCGGTCTGGGTTCTTTCCCTTTTGACGACGAAGCTTATCCCCCGCCGTCTGACTCCCGCGCTTGACGTTGGCGGCATTCGGAGTTTGGTTGGGGTC
>Ga0075520_1001223_pt1:0-2500 | contig 12203 bp, 3 predicted proteins | sample NGEPerB_FD_75100 | JGI IMG/M metagenome (GOLD analysis project Ga0075520, IMG submission 75100) | Arctic peat soil microbial communities from the Barrow Environmental Observatory site, Barrow, Alaska, USA - NGEE PermafrostAB12-B | ecosystem: Environmental > Terrestrial > Soil > Wetlands >... | reverse complement strand
GGCGAGGCAGACCCACCGCGCCTGCGCCTCCTCGATCGCCTCGGCCACCAGACGCTCGTGCTCCTCCTTCGCCACTCCCTTGCCGGGGATGGCGGCGATTGGGATCCCGCGCTCGCGGGCGCGGTCCAGGCCGGGCGCGCCGGGCCGGTTGGAGACCACGAGCACGATCTCGGCCGGCACCTCGCCGCGGGCGCATGCCTCGGCGAGTGCGACGAGGTTCGAACCCCGCCCCGACAGCAGCACCGCCACCCGCTCCCTCGTCATGCCCCGCGCCTCACCCTTTCACGAACCGCACGCCGCGGCCCGCGACACAGCAGCCGATGACCCAGCCAGGGCCGTGAGGGACGAGCCGCTCCAGTACCGCGCCGAGGCGGTCCGGCGCGACGATGAGGATCATCCCGACGCCGAGGTTGAACGTCCGCCGCATGTCGTCCTCGGGCACCCGGCCCGCATCGCGGATCACCCCGAAGAGCGCCGGCTCGTCCCACGAGTCGAGGCGGATCTCGGCGCCCACGCCGTCCGGCAGCGCCCGCGGCAGGTTGTCGGGGATACCGCCGCCGGTGATGTGCGCGGCGCTGGTGACGAGCCCATCGTCGAGCAACGGCGCTACCGCCGCGAGGTACGAGCGGTGTACGGCGAGGAGCGCATCGGCAACGGTCCTCCCGAGCCCCGGCACCTCGCCGCCGACGCCGAGTCCCAGGACCTCGAGGAGCACCTTGCGCGCGAGCGAGTAGCCGTTGGTGTGCAGGCCGCTCGAGGGAAGGGCCACGAGGAGGTCGCCGGCGGCGACGTTTTCTCGGCGCAGCAGCCGGTCGCGCCGGCACGAGCCGACGATGAAGCCGGCGACGTCGTACTCCCCGGGCTGGTAGAACCCGGGCATCTCCGCCGTCTCGCCGCCGAGCAGGGCGCAGCCGTTGCCACGGCAGCCGCGGGCCAGCCCATCGATCACCTCGACCGCGACGCCGGGCTCCAGGTGACCGGAGGCGAAGTAGTCGAGGAAGAAAAGCGGGCGCGCCCCCTGCACCAGGATGTCGTTGACGCAGTGGTTGACCAGGTCCTCGCCGACGGTGCCGTGCGCCCCGGCCATCTGCGCGACCTTGAGCTTGGTGCCGACCCCGTCGGCCGAGGCGACGAGCACCACGCCTGCGGGGTCGTCCGGCTCCAGGGTGAAGAGCCCGCCGAAACCGCCGATCTCCGAGAGGACCCCGCGGGTAAAGGTGGCCTTCGCCAGCCTCTTCACCTTGGCGAGCGCCCGGTCCTGCGCGGCGATCGAGACCCCCGCCCCCTCGTAGGTGAGCGGGGCCCGTCCGGTCGGTTCAGCTGCCTTCATCAGCGTTCTTCCTTGACGACGCCGCCGGCGCGGTCCTCCTTGTCCAGCACGCGGTAGTTGCCGGAGAAGCAGGCGGTGCAGAAGTTCGGCGCCGGCGTTCGAAGGCAGGCGAGCATCCCCGCTTCCGAGAGGTACCCGATGGAGTCGGCGCCGACGAACGCCCGGATCTCCTCGACGCTCTGGTTGGCGGCGATGAGCTCGCGGCGCTCCGGCGTGTCGATGCCGTAGAAACACGGCCCGGTCGTCGGGGGCGACGAGATGCGCAGGTGCACCTCCTTGGCGCCGGCGGCCTTGAGCATCATCACGATCTTGCGGGAAGTCGTGCCGCGCACGATCGAATCGTCCACCAGGACAACCCGTTTGCCCGCGACCGCGGAACGCACCGGGTTCAGCTTGACCTTGACGCCGAAGTGGCGGATCGCCTGGCGGGGCTCGATGAACGTGCGGCCGACGTAGTGGTTGCGCACCAGGCCGAGCACGAACGGCAGCCCGGACGCGCGCGAGTAGCCGAGCGCCGCCGGGACGCCGGAGTCGGGGACCGCGACGACGATGTCCGCCACGGCCGGGTGCTCCTGGGCCAGGCGCTCGCCCAACCGCTCGCGCACCGGCCCGACGTCCTCGCCGAACACCGTCGAGTCCGGGCGCGCGAAGTAGACGTGCTCGAACACGCAGTGGGCGAACGGCCCCGGACCCGCCGGTCGCAACACCTTCGGCTCCTCTCCCGAGAGCTCCACCACTTCGCCCGGGCCGACTTCGCGCACCGTGCGCGCCTCGATGAGGTCGAACGCGCAGGTCTCCGACGCCACGACCCACGCCTCCCCGAGGCGGCCGAGCATCAGGGGCCGGAAGCCGTGCGGGTCCCGCGCCGCGAACACCCGGCCGTCCACGAGGACGGCGAGCGACCAGGCGCCGACGGCGGCATCCACGGCTTCGAGCAGCGCGCCCTCCAGCGTCGCGGCTCGCGAGCGGGCGAGCAGGTGCAGGAACACCTCCGAGTCCGAGGTGGACTGGAAGATCGCCCCCTGCCGCTCGAGTTCCCGCCGCAGCCGCAGGGCGTTGACGAGGTTGCCGTTGTGCGCGAGGGCCACCTGCCCGCGATGGGTCTTTGCCACGACCGGCTGCGCGTTGGCCAGGGTGGAGTTCCCGGCGGTGGCGTAGCGCACGTGTCCG
>Ga0075520_1001222_pt1 | contig 12214 bp, 13 predicted proteins | sample NGEPerB_FD_75100 | JGI IMG/M metagenome (GOLD analysis project Ga0075520, IMG submission 75100) | Arctic peat soil microbial communities from the Barrow Environmental Observatory site, Barrow, Alaska, USA - NGEE PermafrostAB12-B | ecosystem: Environmental > Terrestrial > Soil > Wetlands > Peat ... | reverse complement strand
GTGCTCGGTTTACGCGATTGACGCGGTTCGTCAGCACGGCGCGGTTGCCGGAACGGCCATGGCGGCAAAACGGATTTGCCGCTGCCATCCGTGGGGCGGCGGCGGCCACGATCCGGTGCCGGAGAATAAAATTCCAGCTTCGGCCCGCTAAAATTTCATGGATAAAACAGGAATCATCGTTGTTTCACTTTGCGTCGTGCTGCTCGGCTGGTGGTTTGTTGAACAAAGCAAGATCGGCCAGGCACAGCAGCGCTATGCGGCGGCTCATCCGGTCGCCACCAACCAGCTTGCCGCTGCCAACACTAATCCCACGACGGCAGCTCCGGTCGTCACCACGCCGGCGCCGGTGGTGGTTTTCAACACGAACGTGGAGGAGCAGACGCTGGTGTTCACGAATGGCCGGGCGCGCTACACGTTCACCTCGCGCGGCGGCGGTTTGAAGCTGGTGGAACTGCTGGATTATCCGCAGACGATTTCGGCGCGCTGGAAGGGGCAGATCACCAATTCCGCCGCCAGCAGCCACGCTTCGTTGAATGCCCTCGCCAATGTGCCGGTGCTGGCGGTTTTGGGCGACGAGAAGTTTGTCGGCGACGGCAATTTTACTTTGACGCCGGTGGCCGGCGGCGTGCGCGCGGAAAAAACTTTCGCGGACGGTCTGCGCTTGGTGAAGAATTTCAGTTTCAGCTCGAATTATCTTTTGAACGCGAGCGTGCGCCTCGAAAACACGTCGGACAAGCCGCTGACGCTGGCCGCGCAGGAACTGGTGGTCGGCACGGCGACCCCGATGGACGCGGACGACACCGGCCAGGCCGAGGGCGCGATGTGGTATGACGGCACGACGGCGGTGGACCAGCCGTTGCTGGCGTTTTCCGGCGGCGGCTGTTCACGCGCCGCGCCGAAAACGGAATTTCTCGCGGGCACCGGCAACGTCGTCTGGGCGGCGGCGCACAATCAATTTTTCGCGCTGGTGGCGATGCCGAAAGAACCTGCACAACAAATGGTGGCGCGGACGGTCACGCTGCCGAGATTTCAAAATGTCGGCGTGACGACGAACGGGATTTCGCCGCAGGGAATCCAGACCACGTTGATTTATCCGGCGCAGACGTTGACGGCGAATTCAGCGGTGGAGCGGCAGGTTGTTTTCTTCGCCGGGCCGAAGGAATACCGGACGCTGGCGCGCATCGGCGAAGACTTGAAAAACAACGTGGACCAGGTGATGAATTTCGGGAGCGGTTTCGCCAGTTTCTGGGGCGTCGGCACATTTTTCGCAAAGCTGCTGCTGTCGGCGATGAACTGGCTGCACGACGTGACGACGCTGGGCTACGGCTGGGTCATCGTGTTGATCACGGTCATCATCAAGCTGATGTTCTGGCCGTTGACGCGGGCCAGCACGCGTTCGATGAAGCGGATGCAGGAACTGGCGCCGCAGTTGAAAGCGCTCAAGGACAAATACAAGGACGACGCGCAGCAGCTCACGAAGAAACAGTGGGAGCTTTACAAAACAAACAAGGTCAGCCCGATGAGCGGCTGCCTGCCGATGCTCGTTCAAATGCCGGTGTTCATTGGTTTTTTCACGATGATCCGCAGCGCGATTGAACTGCGCGGCGCGCATTTTCTCTGGGCGCTGGATTTGTCCAAGCCGGACACGCTGTTCATGATTCCGGGCGTGACGTTCCTGCCGTTCATCAGCACGCCGGAAGGCCTGCCGTTCAATCTGCTGCCGCTGCTGATGGGCGGCGCGATGTTGTGGCAGTCGCACTTGACGCCGGCCTCGCCGGGCATGGATCCGTCGCAGGCCAAGATGATGCGCTACATGCCGCTGATGTTCCTGCTGTTCCTCTACAACTATTCGTCCGGCCTCGCGCTTTACTGGACGGTCAACAACGTGCTGACGGTGTTGCAGACGAAATATACGAAGACAACGTCGCTGGCGGCCACCGCGACTCCGGCCTTGACGCCGCCGTTGAAAAAGAAGAAATAAGTTTTGTTATGCCGACGCAACCCAAAGAAATTGTGGAAAAAATTCTGACGTCACTCGGTTTTCCCGCGACGGTGGACGAACAAAAATATGACGACGGCGTGATGCTCGACGTGAAAACGGAGGAGTCGGGCCGGCTGATCGGCCGCCAGGGCCAGACGCTCGCGGATCTGCAATACATCGTGAACCGCATATTGTTCCAGCAGGATCAGAGCGCGCCGAAGGTGATGCTGGACGTGGGCGGCTACCGTTCACAGGCGCGTGAAGCGCTGGTGAAGAAGGCGCAGGACGCGGCGGAAAAGGTGAAGCGCTGGGGTGACGCGGTGGAGCTGGAGCCGTTAAGCGCTTTCGACCGCCGCATTGTGCATCAGGCCCTGAAGGACGACCCGGACATCAAGACCTACAGCGTCGAAGTGGAAGGCACGGAGAAAAAAGTGCTGATGCTGCGCCCCAAACAACACTGACGCGGTTCAATCTGATTCCGGCCAATAAAAAAGCGCGGACAAAATTGCCCGCGCTCTTTTTTGACCAAGTTTTACTGGTCGCTGATTTTCAAGATGTGAATCTTCGACAACGCACTGCTTGGTTTTGGCGCGGTGCCGAAGTTGTTGTAGAGGTAATCAAACTTGAAACGGTAGTTCGCCGAACTGGCCGACGGCGGCACCGGCACGAGGCCTTCCCAGCGATTTTTCACGAGCGGCACCGGGCGCAGCGGATAAGCCTGGCCGTTGACCAGGACAAACGCCTGGATGCTGTCCCAGCGCAGCGACTGCTGTGGGGATTCAAAGGCGGCCTCAACCGGATAAAGGTTGTTGGCGTTGCGCGGCTGAATGTTCGGTGTGAGGCGCGTGAACGTGCCGGTGGTGCAACCGGCGAGCAAAATCACGGGCAACAGCAGTAAAAATCTTTTCAAATACATCGCCACAGTCTGCCAGAAAAAGCCGGCTTGTAAAGTTGGATTTCAAGGCTTGAATCGTTGGATGGTTTCGATAAAGCTCCTGCATTCCATGAATTCCAAATCCACCCCGGCCACGAGCAGCTTCCGCTGGATCATCTGCGCGCTGCTGTTTTTTTCCACGACCTTCAATTACATGGACCGGCAGGTCATCAGCTATCTGAAGGAATTTTTCTGCACGCCGGCGGAACTCGGAGGATTTGGCTGGAGCAATTCGGATTTCGCGCATTTGACGTCGGCCTTCACTGCTTTTTATGCGGGCATGACTATTGGAGCGGGGTGGGTCATTGACCGAATCGGAACCAAACTTGGATTGGCGCTCTCACTGATCATCTGGTCCATTTTCGGCATCGCCAACGCCTTTGCCGGGCGATTGGTGGTGATGCACATTTTTGTGCGCAGCGCGTTCGGCGTCGGCGAGGCGGGCAATTTTCCCGCGTCCATCAAGACCGTCGCCGAGTGGTTTCCCAAACGCGAACGCGCTTTCGCCACGGGCATTTTCAACAGCGGCTCGAACTTCGGCGCCATGATCGCCGCCCTGTTCGTCCCGTGGTGCCTGATTCATTTCGGCGATCAACAGGGATGGAAAATGGCTTTCATTCTGACCGGCGCGGCCGGATTTCTCTGGCTGTTTTTTTGGTTCTGGCTTTATGATCCGCCGAACAAACAAAAGCGGTTGTCGAAAGCCGAATACGATTACATTCACATTGACGACGAGACTTCCGCCGACGTTCAAACCGGCGACCAGACAAAAAAAGTTTCCTGGCCGAAACTTTTCGGCTATCGCCAGTTGTGGGCTTTTGTTGTCGGCAAATTCATGACTGACGGCATCTGGTGGTTTTACCTTTTCTGGCTGCCGGATTATTTGAAAAAACAATTCGGCATGACCAAACATGAGGTCATGCTGCCGACGTTCATTGTGTATGGCGTCGCCATCATCGGCAGCATTTACGGTGGCAGCATTCCCATGACCCTGATCAAAAAAGGAATGGAAGTCTATAAAGCGCGTATGACGGCAATGTTTCTTATCGCGCTATTTCCACTGATTGTTTTAACGACACAGTATTTTGGCAATGTCGGTCACTTCGGGAAAATGGCCGCCGTGCTCGCCATCGCCACGATCTGCATCGGCACAGCCGCCCATCAAGCGTGGTCAGCAAATCTTTTCACAACCGTTTCCGACATGTTTCCGAAGAAAGCCGTCGGCTCCGTCACCGGCATCGGAACGTTTGCCGGCGGCATCGGTGGTGTGATAACGCAATTGCTTGCCGGTGGTCTTACCGACGCGTTTAAGGAAAACCCACAACACGCCTACCTCATCATGTTCATCGTCTGCGCGTTGAGCTATCTGATTGCGTGGGGTCTCATGAAGGCGCTCGTGCCGCGTCACAAACCCATCACCGACCTGTAAAATTTTTCCAAACCAAAAGCCCGTTGAAGCATTTTACTTCAACGGGCTTTTTATCTGCGGAATTATCAAATAGACATCGCATCGAAGCCGCCGTCCACGACGATTTCCGCGCCGGTGATGAAACTGCCCGCGTCCGACGCCAGCAACAGCGTCGCGCCCACGAGCTCATGCGCCTCGCCGAAACGCTTCATCGGCGTCTTACCCATGATCTGCGCCACGCGTTCAGGATTGAGAACTTTGCGGTTCTGCTCCGCCGGGAAAAATCCTGGAACCAAAATGTTCACGCGCACACCCGCTGTCGCCCATTCGCGCGCGAGATTTTTAGAAAGGTTGTGCACCGCCGCCTTCGACGCCGAGTAGGTGAACACGCGCGACAGCGGCGTCAGCCCCGACGCCGAGCCGAGATTGATGATGCTGCCGGAACCTTTTTCAACCATGTGCTTGCCGAAAATCTGGCACGCCAGCATGAGGCCTTTCAGATTCACCATGATAATCCGGTCAAATTCGTCTTCAGGAATGTCGAAGAACGGCGTCGGCGAATTCACGCCCGCGCCGTTCACCAGGATGTCCACGCGACCAAGTTTCGCCAACACGTCAGCCAGCAGCTTTTGCAGACCGGCCTTGGAAGTCGTGTCGCACGGAAAAAATTCCGCCTTGCCGCCGCCCTTCGCGATTTTGTCAAGCCGCGCCTGCGCTTTGACGGCATCACGCCCGACGATGGCAACCGTTGCGCCCGCGATGGCCAGACCTTCGGCCATCTCGCCGCACAGCACGCCCGTGCCGCCGATGACGACCGCCACCTTGCCTTTGAGTGAGAACAGTTCTGCTGGTGTTTTCATAATTTTTTATTCCATTTCATAAAACGTAACGCGCGCCGTGTTGGAGTCCAAGCTTTAGCTTGTCTGCGAAATGCAGGCTGAAGCCTGAACTCCAACAAACAATCATCGTTGCACCCGCGCGCTGCCGCCGCCAAAGGTTTTTTCCACTTCTTTGCGCGTAGCCATCGAGGTGTCGCCGGGTGTCGTCGAAGCAAGAGCGCCGTGCGCCGCGCCATATTCGACGGCTTTCTGCGCGTCGTTGAATTCGAGGAAACCGAATTGCAGGCCGCTGGCGAAACTGTCGCCGCCGCCGACGCGATCCAAAATTTCCAGTTCGGGATATTTCCGGCTCTCGTGAAATTTTCCGTCTTGCCAGAGAATCGCGCTCCAGTCGTTCTTCGTCGCGGTGATGACGCGGCGCAACGTCGTCGCGGCCACCTTAAAGTTTTTGAATTCCTTCACCGCAGTTTCGATCATCGTCTTGAACGCATCCGTCTCGATGTGGCTCAAGCTGTGATCCGCGCCTTTCACTTCAAAGCCGAGCGACGCGGTGAAATCCTCCTCGTTGCCGATCATCACGTCCACGTATTTGGCGATCTCGCGGTTGACCTCCTGCGCTTTCTTGAGGCCGCCAATGGACTTCCAGAGCGACGGACGATAATTCAAATCGTAGCTGACGATGACGCCGTGTTTCTTCGCCGCCTTCACCGCTTCGATGGTCAAAGCCGCCGTCGTTTCGGACAAGGCAGCGAAAATGCCGCCGGTGTGCAGCCAGCGCGTGCCGATTTTTCCAAAAATGTGATCCCAGTCGAAATCGCCCGGCTTGAGCTGCGCCGCAGCGGAATTGCCGCGATCCGGCACGCCCACCGCGCCGCGAATGCCAAAGCCGCGTTCGGTGAAATTCAGACCATTGCGCACGCTGCGGCCAATGCCGTCGTCAGAACGCCATAAAATAAAATCCGTGTCCACGCCGCCCTGCATGATGAAATCCTCGATGAGATGGCCGACCTCGTTGTCCACGAACGCGGTGGCGACGGCGGTTTTGTAGCCGAAACATTTTCGCAGGCCGCGCGAGGTGTTGTATTCGCCGCCGCCTTCCCACGCGGTGAACTGCCGCGCGGTGCGGACGCGTCCTTCGCCGGGATCAAGCCGCAGCATGACTTCGCCGAGCGAGATTTGATCGTATTTACAGGTGGATTTGTCGCGCAATTGAATTGCCATAAGTTATTTTGATTTTAGTTAATAATTCCGAGTGAACTCAAATACTGATTTGCGCGGACAAATTCTTCAGCTCTTTTGAATCATCCGCACAACCGCATCGCGGATGACCAGAAATTTTTCCGTTCGCAAATTACCAACGGCTTCGGAAACAAGAATTGCATGAGCGGTGAAAAGTTTTCCGGGACGCGCGTAACTTGTCAATCGCAGCGACCGTTTGCAAAATCGCCGGCGTCCAACTGAATGGCTCGCGAGCCGCCGTAAGACTTGCTCGTTATTTGACAGAGAATCCAATCACCACGACCGGCCTCGGCCAGCACAATTGCTGGGCGCAATTTGGATGCGGTCAAATCGGAAAATGGAAAGTGAACGATGACTACTTGGCCGGCTGTAAATACGCCCATGCTTCATCCTCCTCGGCGCGATTCCAGTCCTCGGCCAGCGCCGCCTCGCTTAAAAGCGCCGCGTCATGCACGCTCGGAGCTTCTTCGAGAATCGTGACGAGCGCGCGGCGCGGCGACGGCAACTGCACCGGCTCAACCAGCCGCACCTCGCCGTTCGTCTCAATGACTGCTTCGACCGTTTTCATCTTGTTTGACTATAACTTCACAAACTGTGTCTGCAAAGGGCAATTCCTTTGCACGCCAATTTCAAACCTGCACCGATTTGAAATCAGCCAGATTCCAAGCCGCCTCACCGACTTCGTGCGCGAGGTGATTCAGTTCCTCGATCTCCGCCTTCGTGAACAGCAGGCCGCCGTTTTTCTTCGACAGTCCGCCCCAGCGCGCTTCCGGCTGGCCGGGTAACAGGCACTTCTCGTTGCCGTGACCGAGCACGTCTTCGATGATCGCCTTCACGTTCTGGATTTGCGAACGGCCTTTGACGTAGTCATTGCCCTTCATCGCGTCGGGATGGATGACTTGAAAATAAAACGTCGAGCCGCGCTTCTCGCCGTCGCCGCCGCGCGACGTGCCGCGGATTTCCGGCAGCGAACCGCCGATGTAACCCGCGTAAAGTTCGTCAATCAAACCGAGGCCGTAGCCCTTGTGCGCGCCGAACGGCAGCAACGCGACGGCTTTGTTCGGATCGGTTGTCGGATTGCCCTCGGCATCCACGGCGGCGCCGGGCGGAAGTTGTTTGCCCTCGCGTTTCATCACCTGCACGCGGCCCATCGCGATGGTCGAGGTCGCCCAGTCAATCACGATGGGAAAACCGATCGCGTCCTGCGTCGGGAACGCCCACGAATGCGGGTTCGTGCCCATCGTCGGCGTCTTGCCGCCGAACGGCACGACTTCGGACGTGGCCGACGTGCAGTTCGTGTAGGCGAGGTAGCCCTTGAGCGCGGCGTCCATGACGTAGCCGCCGCCCCAGAGATAATGCGTCGCGTTGTCCACGCTGACCATGCCCACGCCGAATTTGTCGGCGAGTTTCATGCAGGTGCCCATCGCTTCATACGCGACTGCCTGGCCGAGTTTGTTGTGGCCGTTCCAGATTTCGGCGGCGGCGAAGCGCGATGGCAGCTTCTCGATCTTCGCGCCGGGTGTCCAGCGGCCGACCTTGCTGCCGAACAATTCGTCCAAGTGCAGCGCCTTGATGGCGTTGTGCGTGCGGATGCCGTAATACGCGGCGCTGGCGCAAAACCGCGCGCCGGCGGCGGCCTCGGCGGCATCGTAACCGCGCTTGAGATACGCCTTCGTGACGAGTGAATCATGTTTTTCTTTGGGAATGATGTAGTAGGTTTCGGGCATAAAAATTATTTTTGTCGGGCAGAATAAATTTGGCGAAACAATCCAATCATATGTTGAGCGTGATTGAATAAATTTGAAAGCTGGTGGTTGCCGCTGCTAACTAAATTCAAATCTGATTCAACTACTCTTAATCCTTCATAGCCACAAAAATAAAATTTAATGCGGTCAGGCTTTGGATAAGAGTAATCTGATGTTGAAAGCGCTTCGGCATAATTTCCTTCGGCCATTGTAACAAATTCAACAGCACATTTGCGGACGTTTTCATTTCCGATACCGCCAATTACTCCAAATGTGCCGTTTGTATAAAGACTGGCATTGCCATCACAAAGCGAAATAACTGATGCAACATTTCCGTGTCCAGTTGGCCAATCCATCAACACGCCATAAATCTTTGGGAAAGCTTCGAACAATTTAATACCCAATTTCTCTGGAGATGACGTCAGCATCATCTTTCGCAATCCTTGACCAGCTTCAGCAGGATTACGCGAGTTACCGCCTTGTAAGTCTGACGACATTTGTTAAACCACTTTCTTCACCGGCACTTCGGGATTCACCTGCGCGATGGGTTTTTCGCCGTTCATCGCGAGGATGAGATTTTTCACGGCGCAGGTGGCCTGCCGCACCACGCTCTCGTAAGTGCGTGACGCGACGTGCGGCGTGCAGACGACGTTCGGCAGCTTGAGCAGCGGATGGTCCGCCGCCGGCGGCTCCTGATCCAAAACGTCCGTGCCGTAACCGCCCACCTGCCCGGATTTCAGCGCGGCAACCATGTCATTGGTGTTCACAATCTCGCCGCGCGCGCAGTTCAAAATGAGCACGCCCTTCTTCATCTTGGCGATGGATTTGGCGTTGATCATGTCACGCGTTTCCGGCGTGAGGTTCGTGTGCAGCGAAAGATAATCGCTCGCGGCAAAAACTTCGTCGAGCGACGCCGCGCGTTTCACGCCGTGTTTATTGGCGAATTTCTCGTCCCAATAAATGTCAAAACCAATCGCGTTCATGGCGAACGCGCGGGCGCGGATGGCAACTTCCTTGCCGATACGTCCGAGGCCGACGATGCCGATGGTCTTCTCCAACAGTTCGTGGCCGGTCTTGCGTTTCCAGCCGCCGCTGCGTGTGGAATCGGTGTGGTAAAGCAGATTTTTTTCGAGCGAGAGCAGCAGCAGAAAAGTGTGTTCGGCGACGGTGGTGTGATTGACGCCGGGCGTGAAGAGCAGCGGGATGCCAAATTCGGTGCAGGACTTCACGTCAATCTTGTCCACGCCGATGCCGTATTTGCTCAAGACCTTCAGTTTCGGGCGCGCCTTCTCGAAAACCTTGCGCGTGATGGCGTCGTCGCCGCAGATGTAGCCGTCCACATCGCCGACGAGCGCGAGGGTGTCCGCCTCGTTTAGTGGGCCGCGCGCGCGGACAATTTCCCAGCCGGTCTTTGCGAGCAAATCGTGATGCGCGCCGGGCGTGTCTTGGAACGAAGTGGTGGTGAGCAAGATTTTCATGCCGTTATTGTAAAAAAAAACAGCCTCTGTGCAAACACAGAGGCCACGCAATTATTGCCGAAGCTTTTGATAATTCTGCACTCAACCCGCGCCGAGTTCCGACCGTGCCAGAACATTCAGGCGTGCCTGCGCCTGCCGGGTCATGTCGGTGAAAATCATCGAGACGTGGTAGCCGCTGTGCTTGCTGCCGGCACAGGCGATGACCACGCCGTTGCAGGAAATTTTGCTGCCGTCCAGCGGCGATTGCAACGAGACGGTCATTTCGCTCCATTCGTTGAAGGCCGTGTGGCTGCGGAATTCAATCCCGTTTTTGTGGATGGAAACGGTTTCGGCGGAAAGCTCCAGTTTTGCATTTCGCCCCGAGACATTTACCGGTTGTCCGAAGGAATTTGCACCGGTTAATTTTTTTGCGCTCATAAATTCATAAAGTTAAATCAAGCTAACACGTCGTCCACATCCGTCAAATTAGCGGCTTAAATCTTTCGGATTAGCTCACCACTCAATCACCGCTGCGCCCCAAGTTAGGCCCGCACCGAAGACGACGAGCAAAATCAGGTCGCCGCGCGCGATTTTTCCCGACGCCACTGCTTCGTCCAGCGCGATGGCGACGGAGGCGGCGGAGGTGTTGCCGTATTTGTGGAGGTTGATGAACAACTGTTCCGGCGTCGCTTTGAGGCGGTCGCTGACGGCATCAATAATGCGCTGGTTCGCCTGATGCGGAATGACGCATTTGATTTTGGTGATGTCAATTTCGCAGCGGCGCATCGCCTCGTGCGCGGCGGAAACCATCGCCTGCACGGCGTTCTTGAAAGTTTCCTTGCCGTCCATGCGCAGAAAATGCAGGCCGTCCGCGACGGATTTCAGCGTGGCCGGACACGCGCTGCCGCCGCCGGGCATCGAGAGCAGATCGGCCTTGTTGCCGTCCGCGCCCATGACGGCGGTGAGCAAACCGTGGGAATTTTCGCGATGCTGCAAAATCGCCGCGCCCGCGCCGTCGCCGAACAGCACGCAGGTGTTGCGGTCCTTCCAGTTCACGATGGACGAAAGTTTTTCCGCGCCGATGACGAGCACCGTTTCGTAAGTGCGCGACATGATGAACTGCTGGCCGATCTCCAGCGCGTAGATGAAACCGGAACACGCGGCTTCGATGTCGAATGCCGCCGCCCGCGCCGCGCCGATTTTGCGCTGCACGAAACACGCGGTGGAGGGAAACGGCATGTCGGGCGTAAGCGTCGCGACGATGATCAAATCAATCTGGCCGGCAGTGATGCCGGCCATTTTCATCGCGCGGGCGGCGGCCTTGGAGGCGAGGTCGGAAGTGAATTCATTCGCGGCGGCGATGCGGCGTTCCTTGATGCCGGTGCGGGAAATGATCCATTCGTCCGTGGTCTCGACCATTTTTTCGAGTTCGGCGTTGGTCAGGATTTTTTCCGGCACATACGAACCGACGCCGGTGATGGAGCAGGAGCGGCCCTGGAAATTATGTTTGGCGCGCGGATTTTTCATGAGTTCGCAGGAACGGAGACATCGGCGGCGGCGAGTTTTTCGTTCGCGGCGGCGATGGCAATGGCAATGGTCTGGTTAATGTGGTTTTGGATGGACGCGGCGGTGACGCGGATGGCGCTGGCCACGGCGCGTTCACGCGCGGACCCGTGGGCCTTGAACACCAGACTCTTGAAGCCGAGCAGCGGCGCGCCGCCGTGAACTTCGGGATCCATGCGGCGGCGGATGGCGCGAAAAGCCTCTTTCGCCAGAAACGCGCCAATCTGCCGCTTTGTGTTCTGCGTCAGCTCGCGTTTGAGCATCGAGAACATGGCGACGGCGAGGCTTTCGGAAGTCTTTAAAACAATGTTGCCGACAAAACCGTCGCAGACGACGACATCAACATGGTCTTTGAAAAGGTCGTGACCTTCGATGTTGCCGATGAAATTCAGGTCGAGTTTTTTGCAGAGCTTGAAGGCTTCGAGCGTGAGTTCGTTGCCCTTGGAATCTTCCGTGCCGATGCTCAAAATGCCGACGCGCGGGTTTTTCCGTTTCAGAATTTCGCGCGAATAGACATTGCCCATCACGGCAAACTGCGCGAGATGGACCGGCTTGCACTCGATGTTCGCGCCGGCGTCGAGCAGCACAAATTCGTTGCCCTGCCGCGGAACGACGGCGGAGATGCAGCCGCGATCCACGCCGGGAATGCGGCCGATCTTGAACGTCGCCGCCGCAAAAATGCCGCCGGTGTTGCCGAGGGAAATCAGCGCGTCCGCCTTGCCTTCCTGAACGAGTTCAGCGGCGCGGCCAATCGAGGAATCCTTTTTTTTGCGGAGCGCAACGACGGGTTTGTCATCCATCTCCACCACTTCGGTGGCATGGACGACGCGGACACGATGGTCACGAAAACCTCGCGGCGGCAACGCAGCATGGATTTCATCCTTGTTGCCGACGAGGTAGATGGCGGAGATGCTTTTGTTGTCCTCCAAGGCGCGTTTCACGCCGGCGATGACGACACCGCAGCCGTGGTCGCCGCCCATGACATCCACTGCAATGCGCATAAACGATTAGTTTTAAGTTTTTAACTTTTGGTTTTTAGTGGAAGCGG
>Ga0075520_1001220_pt1 | contig 12216 bp, 5 predicted proteins | sample NGEPerB_FD_75100 | JGI IMG/M metagenome (GOLD analysis project Ga0075520, IMG submission 75100) | Arctic peat soil microbial communities from the Barrow Environmental Observatory site, Barrow, Alaska, USA - NGEE PermafrostAB12-B | ecosystem: Environmental > Terrestrial > Soil > Wetlands > Peat ... | reverse complement strand
GCATCACCGGGCTCTGGCAGGTCGGCGCGCGCCACAGCCCGGAGTTCGACCACTGGGTGGAGCAGGACCTCGACTACATCGACAGATGGTCCCTCTGGCTGGACTTCAAAATCATCGCCCGAACGTTGCCTGCGGTCTTGAACGGGACCGGGCGGTAAGCCCGGCGCGCTGCTGCAATCCGTTTCGCCTGACTCACGCGCAGCGCATCGCCATCAGCCCGGCGGACTCGACGGAACTGCCCGCTTCGTGTCACAGTGGGTGAAGACGCGAGCCAACGCATCGCGCCTAAAACGTGAAGTGACGGACGGACGTATGCAACTCGATGCTAGGATTGGTGTCGAGTCCTTACCCGAATAGGTACACATCTATCGGCCGACAGCCCGCAGACTGACCCAGTCAGTCGCGTCGCCAACAGTCAGTTCGCTTCGCGAACCAGAACAAATCGTGCGGATCGTCGTCGCCTGCCTGCGACGGGAGTCGGTCGCCGTGCGATCTGATGAGGACCCACCATGTTGGACCGTGTGTCGGTGCCGCTGCTCCCCTCGCTTCTTGCGCGGACCCTACGGGGCAGTTGCAGACCGATTGGACTCGTCATCGCCATTGCCCTCGCCGCCTCCGCCAGTCTGACTGCCGCCTCGGCCGGTCAGGCCTATGCGGCCGATCCCGTCGCCGGAACCGCGCCTTCGATCCAGTATCAGGAGGCCCTGGCCCACAACGCCGAGACGTATTCGTTTGCCCCCGGCGGCCCCGTCACGGTCCCCTTCAGGCCGCGCTCTGGAGACTCGGCGATGGTTGACGGCGCACTGCCCGTGGCGTTGCCCGCCGGCCAGGGAAGCGGCGTCAAGACCCCCAGCCTCGCCAATCCCGGAACCGTCACCCCCAACTCAGCCCTCACCGCTCTACGCCGGGAGGTCTTGGGTTTCTTGCCGTACTGGGAGTTGGGCAGCACGCTCAACTACGACACGATTTCGACGATCGCCTACTTCGGCGTCGATCTCAACGGTGACGGAACCCTCAACAAGACCAGCAACGGCTGGAACGGCTGGAACGGCTCGACCGTGACATCCCTCATCAACGACGCCCATGCCCACGGCACCCGCGTCGCACTCTCGGTCGAGAGCTTCGCCTGGGACAGTGGCGGCGCGGCCACGCAGTCGGCGGTCCTCTCGAGCCCGACGGTGAGCCTGTTGGCGGCCCAGCAGATCGCCGCGGAGGTCGCCCGCAGAGGCGCCGATGGCGTCAATCTCGACTTCGAGCCGATCGCATCCGGTCAGATAACGAATTTCGTAACGTTCACCCGGCTGGTCCGCTCGGAGCTGGACAAGGTCCACCCCGGCTACGAACTGACCTTCTGCGCCACCGGAGCCCCGGGCACCTACGACCTGCCCAACCTACTGGCCCCCGGCGCCGCCGACGCGGTCTTCATCATGGGCTACGACCTTCGAGGAGGGAGCCCGACGTACACCGGATCAATCGATCCGTTGACCAGCACGTTGACCACCTACAGCCTGACCAGGGTGGTCAATACGTTCATCTCCCAGGTTCCGGCATCGAAGGTCATCCTCGGCCTGCCGTGGTACGGCCACGCCTGGTCGACCGGCACCAGCAACGCGGTCTACGCGCCGACGACCAACGGCAGCACATATGGCAACCCGGCGAGCGGCATTACGTACTCCTCTGCGCTCGATATTGCTGCCGCCCACCTGACAGATGCGACGCCCGGCAACGGCCTGCAATACGACACGGCCGAGCAGACGGCCTGGACCGCGTACTACGGCACGTTCGGCGGCACCAGCCCGACCTGGCGCGAACTCTACTTCGACGATGCCCGGGCACTCGGTGCCAAGATCGACGCTATCGACGGTTGGAACCTGCGCGGATTAGGGATCTGGGCCCTGGGCTACGACAACAACAACGGCAACGGCGACCTGACCAATACCGTCGCTGTCAAGTTGCAGACGTCGGTGGCCCCAACCACGTATGTCCCGCTCACGCCATCTCGCATTCTGGACACCCGATACGGCACAGGGCTATCGGGTGTCTTCAGCTCGCATGCGGCCCGGACATTTGGAGTGACGGGCCACGGCGGAGTTCCCTCGGGCGCCACGGCCGTCACGGGCAACCTGACCGTGACCAACCAGAGTTCGCCTGGTTATCTGTATGTCGGGCCAAACGCGACCAACAACCCGACTAGCTCCACGCTCAACTTCCCGGTGAATGATGACCGGGCCAACGGCGTCACTGTCGCCCTCGGCAGCACCGGAACGCTCTCAGTCACATACGTTGCCAATACTTCAGCCGCCAATGCCCACGTGCTCTTCGATGTGACCGGCTACTTCACGCCCGATACGAGTGGTTCCACGTATGTCCCGCTCACGCCATCTCGCATTCTGGACACCCGATACGGCACAGGGCTATCGGGTGTCTTCAGCTCGCATGTGGCCCGGACATTCGGAGTGACAGGCCACGGCGGAGTGCCCACCGGCGCCACTGCCGTTACCGGCAACCTGACCGTGACCAACCAGAGCTCGCCTGGCTATCTCTACATCGGGCCGAACGCGACCAACAACCCGACTAGCTCCACGCTCAACTTCCCAGTCAAGGACGATCGGGCCAACGGCGTCACGGTCGCTATCGGTCCGGGGGGCACTCTCTCAGTTACATATGCTGCCCCGACGCTCGGGCCGACCACTCATGTGATCTTCGATGTAACCGGCTATTTCACACCCGATGGGAGTGGTGCCAGGTACGTCCCGCTCACCCCATCTCGCATCCTGGACACCCGAAACGGCACAGGGTTGTCGGGTGTCTTCAGTTCGCATTCAGCCCGGACATTCGGAGTGACAGGCCACGGCGGAGTACCTAACGGCACCACTGCCGTGACCGGCAACCTGACCGTGACCGGCCAGAGCAGCCTAGGCTATCTCTACATCGGGCCGAACGCGACCAACAACCCGACGAGCTCCACTCTCAACTTCCCGCTGAATGATGACCGGGCCAACGGCGTCACGGTTGCTATCAGTTCCGCGAGCGCTCTCTCAGTTACGTATGCTGCTCCGACGCTCGGGCCAACCGCCAACGTAATCTTCGATGTGACGGGCTATTTCGCTCCGTGACGCGTCATCGGGAGGAGTATCGGTAGTCGTCCGGACTTGACTCGTCTACGCCGGCCCGGCTACCGTCCAGCCATGCGACGACTCGCAACAGCGGCTCTTCTGGCCGCCACGATCTGGCTGCCCACCGTCTCGAGCCCTCCTGTCGTGCAGGCGGCTGCATGCACGGGTTGGTCCAGCACGACCACGCCGCCGCCCACGATTCGGGTCCTGCGCACTGGAACCGGGGTCGTCGAGACGGTTGATTTCAAGACCTATGTGAAGGTCGTGATGCCGGCCGAGTGGCCCTCTGCTTGGTCCCCGGAGGTGTTCCGGGCGGGCGCGGTCGCGATCAAGCAGTACGCCTGGTACTACACGATTCACTACCGAGGCGGCATCGGCACGGGCGGCTGCTATGACGTCAGGGACGACAGCAACGACCAGATCTACTCGCCTACGAGAACCCAATACGCGAACCAGATCCAGGCCGTCGACAGTACCTGGGCCGAGTCGATCACCAGAGGCGGCACCTTCGTGTTCACCGGCTATCGACCGGGGACCAACGTCGCCTGCGGATCGGACGCCCTTGGCAACTACCTGATGCAGCGCAGCGCCCTGAACTGCGCCACCGACGGAAAGACCGGGGAGCAGATCCTGGAGATCTACTACGGTCCCGGGTTGGTGATACAAGGAGCCCCGACGCCACCCGGCGCCCCAACGGCTGTCTCGGCTGCCGGTTGGGACACTTCGGCCCTGGTGAGCTGGTCCCCGCCGGCCTCCGATGGCAATGCGATGATCACTGCATACACCGCCACATCCACACTCGACGGGAAGACCTGCACCTCATCGGGCGGGCTGAACTGCTACGTCGGGGGGTTGACGAATGGCCAGGCCTATACCTTCACCGTCACCGCCACGAACAAGGTCGGAACGGGGCCCGCTTCCGATCCCTCGGCCAGCGCCACTCCGCAGGTGGTCGCCGGAGGCACCTACGTACCGCTCCCCCCCACCCGCATCCTTGACACCCGCGATGGTACGGGCGGTTTGTCGGGCGCCTTCAGCTCGCATGTCGCTCGGACGTTCACGGTGACAGGGCACGGTGGAGTTCCTGCGGGCGCCACAGCCGTGACCGGCAACCTGACGGTCACGCAACAGACGAGCCTCGGCTATCTGTCCATCGGCCCGGTTGCTCAGAACAACTCTGCGAGCTCCACTCTCAACTTCCCGGTGAACGATGACCGAGCCAACGCGGTCACGGTGGCTCTTAGTGGCTCCGGCACTCTCTCGATCACGTATGCGGCTCCGACCTCTGGGCCGACAGCGCAAGTCATCTTCGATATCACCGGCTACTTCATAGCCGACACTAGCGGCGCCACGTACCACGCCCTGACACCCGCCCGCATTCTCGACTCTCGCGACGGCACCGGCGGACTGTCGGGTCCTTTCAGCTCACATGTCGCTCGGACGTTCGGGGTCACGGGCCGCGGCGGCGTGCCGACGGGCGCCACTGCCGTGACCGGCAACCTGACCGTGACCGGGCAGAGCAGTCTCGGCTATCTCTACCTCGGTCCGGTCGCCCAGAACAACCCGACTTCCTCGACTCTCAACTTCCCAGTGAACGATGACCGAGCCAACGGGATCACCGCGGCCCTCGGTGGCGGAGGCACGCTCTCGGTCACGTATGTCGCTCCGACTCCGGGAACGACCACCCAGGTGATCTTCGACGTGACCGGGTACTTCACGGCCGATGCTACCGGTGCCAAGTACGTGCCGCTCACGCCCACCCGCACCCTCGACTCCCGAGATGGCACGGGTGGGATGTCCGGCCCCTCCATTTCCCATGTCGCTCGGGCGTTCGGAGTGACCGGCCACGGCGGAGTACCCTCCAGCGCCATTGCCGTGACCGGCAACCTGACCGTGACTCAGCAGACCAACCTCGGCTTCCTCTTCATCGGTCCGGTCATGACGAACGACCCGACTACCTCAACTCTCAACTTCCCACTTAACGACGATCGGGCCAACGGGGTCGCGGTAGCCCTAGGCGCGGGAGGAACTCTGGCAGTCACGTACGTCTCTCCCGTGACGGGGAGGACTGCCCAGGTCATCTTCGACGTCAGCGGGTATTTCGTGCCTACTGGAACGAGTCAATGAGCGACCGAAGCGGCCACCGTCGACTAAACATAACCCCCACGTTATGCTCTGGACCCTATCAGAGTCCCCCAACTGGACCATTCGGTCCTGGGACCAAGGCACGATAGCGGGGCATCGCCCCGGCGTGGAACCCTAGACGGACCATGAGGGAGTACAAAGCCCTCACTACCGGCGGGTTGCGGACCTGGACAGGTTCGCGGCCAGATGATCAGGGAGGCCTATAAATGCGAAAGCTCGCTTTCGCCTTCGCGATCGCACTGCTGGCATGTGCCGGCGGACTTGGAACGGCCGTCCAGCATGTCGATGCCATCGCTTCTCAGGCCAAGGTCGTCATTGTCGTCGGCGCGACCGAGGGCACGACGTCGTCCTATCGATCCGACGCGGACAACGCCGCCGCCACCTTCTCCAAATACACGAGCAACATCGTCAAGGTCTACTCGCCCAACGCGACGTGGGCCAACGTCCAGGCGGCTGCTCAAGGTGCGAGTGTCCTGGTCTACCTGGGCCACGGCAGCGGATACCCGAACCCGTACAACGCCGTCCGAGTTTCCGGCGACAACGGCATGGGCCTCAACGCCACCGCTGGAAACGGCGACAGCAACACCAAGTACTACGGCGAGGATTACATGGCCACCCTCAACCTGGCCCCCAACGCCGTGGTGCTCCTCAACCACCTCTGCTACGCCTCGGGCGATAGCGAGCCGGGCAACGGCTCGCCCTCGCAGGCGGTGGCCCAGACGCGCGTAGACGGCTACGCCTCGGGCTTTCTCCGCGGCAACGCGAGGGCCGTGATCGCAGAGGGCATGGGGAGCCTCAGTCCCTATATCGACGCGCTGTTCTCCACCCACCAGACGATCGACCAGATGTGGAAGTCCTATCCCGGCTTCCACAATCATGTGATCACCTGGGTAAACACGCGAAACTCCGGGTATACGTCCCAGATCGACCCCAACCTGGAGCATCCGCAGAGTGATGGCGACGTGTACTACCGGTCCCTGGTTTCGCTGCCGGGCTTGACCACCGACGCCACCGCCCACGTGCTCTTCGACGTTACCGGGTACTTCACGCCCGACACGACCGGCGCGACCTACGTGCCACTGACCCCGACGCGCATCCTCGACTCTCGCGACGGTACAGGCGGACTGTCCGGACCATTCAGCTCGCATGTCGCTCGGACGTTCGGAGTGATCGGCCATGGTGGAGTGCCCACCAATGCCACAGCCGTCACCGGCGACTTGACCGTGACAGGGCAGACCAGCCTGGGCTATCTGTACATCGGTCCGGTCGCGACGAACAACCCGACCTCCTCGACTCTCAACTTCCCAACCAATGACGATCGAGCCAATTCGGTAACCGTCGCCATCGGTGCCGGAGGCACCCTCTCGGTCACATACGCCGCTCCGACTTCTGGGCCCACAGCCCAGGTCATCTTCGATGTGACCGGCTACTTTGTGCCCAACACGAGCGGTGCCACCTACTACGCTCTCACACCGGCCAGGATCCTCGATACGCGGAACGGCACAGGCGGCTTGGGCATCTTGAACTCCCATGTCGCCAAGACGTTCGGAGTGATCGGCCATGGTGGAGTGCCCAGCAATGCCACAGCCGTCACCGGCAACCTGACCGTCACCGGGCAGAGCGGCCAGGGCTATCTGTACGTCGGTCCGGTCGCGACGAACAACCCGACCTCCTCGACTCTCAACTTCCCGGTCGGCGACGACCGCGCCAACGGCGTCACAGTCGCTCTTGGTGCCGGGGGCACTCTGTCCGTCACTTTCGCCGCACCGACTTCTAGTCCCACGGCGCACGCGATCTTCGATGTCACCGGCTACTTCACGCCGGGCACGTCCGGGGCCACATACCACGCTCTCGCCCCGGCCAGGATCCTCGATAGCCGGATCGGCACAGGGCTCTCGGCTGCCTTCAGCTCGCATGTGGCTCGTTCGTTCCAGGTAACGGGAAATGGCGGGGTTGCGGCGGGCGCCACTGCCGTAACCGGCAACCTGACCGTGACCGGGCAGAGCGGCCTGGGCTTTCTCTACATCGGTCCCGCCGCGATGAACAATCCGACAAGTTCCACTCTCAACTTCCCCGTCGGCGACGACCGCGCCAACGGCGTCACGGTCGCTCTGGGTAGCGGAGGCACTCTCTCGGTCACTTTCGCCGCTCCATAGCGCAGTAATCTACTTGAGTCCTGGGACCAAAGGCACGATTGCGGGACACTGCCCCAACGTGAAACGGTAGGCAGGCCACAAGGGCGAACAGCCCTCAAACCGGCGGATCCGTGTACCCAGGCGGGTTCGCGGCCAGATGATCAGGGAGAGTCCGTCATGCGAAAGCTCGCTTTCGCTGTTGCCGTCGCAATGCTGGCATCCGCCGGCGGGCTTGGCGTAGCCGTCGAGCATGTCGACGCGACCGTCTCACAGGCCAAGGTCGTCATTGTCGTCGGCGCGACCCAGGGCACGACGTCGTCCTATCGATCCGACGGCGACAACGCCGCCGCCAGCTTCTCCAAGTACACGAGCAACATCGTCAAGGTCTACTCGCCCAACGCGACGTGGGCCGCGGTCCAGGCGGCTGCTCAAGGTGCGAGCGTCCTGGTCTACCTGGGCCACGGCAGCGGATACCCGAACCCCTATGTGAGCTACCTGCAACCAAATGGCGACAACGGCATGGGCCTCAACGTCACCGCTGGAAACGGCGACAGCAACACCAAGTACTACGGCGAAAACTACATGGCCGGCCTCAACCTGGCCCCCAATGCCGTAGTGCTCCTCAACCACCTCTGCTACGCCTCCGGCAACAGCGAGCCGGGCAACGGCACACCCACTTTCGCGGTTGCCCAGACGCGCGTGGAAGGCTATGCCTCCGGCTTTCTCCGCGGCAACGCCAGAGCCGTGATCGCGGAGGGCCTCGGGAGCCTCGGTCCGTACATCGACGCCCTTTTCTCCACGCACCAGACCGTCGACCAAATGTGGAAGAGCACTCCCACCTTTCACAACAATGTGACGAGCTGGGAGAGCACCCGGAATCCCGGGTATACATCCCAGATTGATCCCAGCGGCACGTCGTACTACCGATCCATGGTCTCGTTGCCAGGCCTGTCAACCGACAACGTCGGGCTGGTGACGACATATGTCGCCACCACATACCACCCACTAACGCCCACTCGCATCCTCGACTCTCGCGATGGCACCGGCGGACTGACCGGCAAGTTCAGCTCCAATGTCGCGCGGACGTTCCAGGTCACGGGACGCGGTGGCGTGCCCTCCAACGCCACTGCCGTCAACGGCAACTTGACGATTACCCAGCAGAGCAGCCTCGGCTATCTGTACGTCGGTCCGCTCGCGATGAACAATCCGACAAGTTCCACTCTCAACTTCCCGATGAGCGATGACCGGGCCAATGCCGTCACCGTCGTGCTGGGCCCCGGAGGGGCTCTCTCTATAACCTATGCGGCCACCAGTCCCGGGAAGACGGCCCATGTGATCTTCGATGTGACCGGCTACTTCACGCCCGATACGAGTGGCGCCACATACGTCCCGCTCGCTCCTACCCGCATCCTCGACAGCCGCGATGGCACCGGCGGACTGGCGGGGCCCTTCAGCTCCCACGTCGCTCGGACTCTCCAGGTCACCGGCCACGCTGGCGTGCCCATCAGCGCCACAGCCGTGACCGGCAACCTTACCGTGACCGGGCAGAGCAGTCTCGGCTATCTGTATATCGGTCCGGTCGCAATGAACGACCCGACCTCCTCGACGCTCAACTTCCCCATGAATGACGACCGAGCTAACGCCGTAACGGTGTCTCTCGGAACTGGAGGCGCTCTCTCGATAACGTACGCGGCGCCGACGCCAGGCGCGACTGCCTATGCAGTCTTCGACATCACCGGCTACTTCACGCCGGGCACTTCCGGTGCGACCTTCGTCCCGGTGACTCCCGCACGCATCCTCGACTCTCGCAACGGAACGGGTGGGTTGTCGGGCGCCTTCAGCTCGCATGTGGCTCGGACGTTCGGGGTGAGCGGCCACGGCGGAGTCCCCATCAGCGCCATTGCGGTAACCGGCAACCTGACGGTTACCGGGCAGAGCAGCCCGGGTTACCTGTACATCGGTCCGGTCGCGATGGACAACCCGACCTCCTCGACGCTCAACTTCCCCGTGAATGACGACCGAGCCAACGCCGTAGCGGTGGCCCTCGGAACCGACGGCGCTCTCACGATAACCTTCGCGGCGCCGACTCTAAGTCCGACTACTCATGTTGCCTTCGACGTGACCGGCTACTTCACGCCGTAGTCGAAGCGCCGAAGAAGAGAACGTTGCGGGCGAAGGAATCGCCCGCAGCCAGGGGGCCGCCGGTCGCTCCGGATGAGGTTTTATCCTGCCCTGATGCTCGGAGTGACGGTCACTTTCGCGCCTTGGCGATCGACGAACAAAGGGAACACGGTCAGCGGAGTAGGCTTGCCGCTGACCTGGTGTGTTTGCCGGTTCCTGGTTTGGCGGTCGTACACTCACAGGCAGTTGGGGAGGGCCAGATTTGATCAGCATCTCCAGATGGGAGCGATGGCTCGTCGCGTCCCTCGTTCTAGTCGCCCTGACGGCTGCGTCCTTCGGTACGGCGCCCTCGGTTGCTGCGTCAGGTGCCGCGCCAAGCACAAACTTCGAGGCGGTCTGTCCGGCGCCTGCGCCCGGCACCGCTAGCTGTCTGGCGCTCCGTCGCACGGACATTGCGGCGCGTCCGGCGTTGGCGGCCTCACCTCTGTTCACACCCTCGGGATACCGTCCGGCAGATATCCAGAGCGCCTATGCGCTTCCAACTACCCTGGGCTCCGGGATGACGGTCGCCGTGGTTGATGCATTCGACCTGCCGACTGCCGAGGCCGACCTCTCCGTCTACAGAAGCCAGTACGCGCTGCCTCCTTGCACGACTCTCAACGGTTGCTTCCGCAAGGTGGCACAGGACGGCAGCACCAGCTATCCCAGCCCGAATACGAACTGGGGTCAAGAGATCGCCCTCGATATTGACATGGTCTCGGCCGCCTGCCCCAACTGCAAGATCCTGCTCGTCGAGGCCGACAGCGCCGACTTCTCGGACCTGGGAGCGTCGGTCAACAGGGTCGTGTCGATGGGGGCGGTCGCCGTGTCGAATAGTTACGGCGGCCCAGAAGGGAGCGGGGCCAGCGAGGCCTACTGGGATGCGCACTTCTACAACCACCCTGGCGTGGCGATCACCGCCTCTACAGGTGACTGTGGCTATGCCTGCGCGCCGTCATCTGGCGGCAATCTCAATGATGTGCAGTACCCGGCTGCGTCACCGTATGTGGTCGCGGTCGGCGGCACCAGTCTGACGGGCAGTGTCGGCACCGGCTGGACCGAGTCGGCCTGGGGCAACTCCCATGGAGGAGCCGGCAGCGGCTGTTCTCTCTATGAGCCGAAGCCCTCCTGGCAGCATGACCCCGGGTGCGCAACTCGAACGCAGGCCGATGTGTCCGCCGTCGCTGATCCTGGGACCGGCGTCGCCGTGTACGTGGCCGGAAGTTGGTCGGTCTTTGGGGGCACGAGCGCCTCCTCGCCGATCATTGCCGCCACCTTTGGCCTGGCCGGTGGCCCGGCTGTTGGGGCGTACCCGGCGAGCTACCTGTACGGCAACACTGCCGCCCTCAACGACGTCGTAGGGGGCAACAACGACGTCACCTTCGGCACCTGCACCGTCACCTACCTCTGCAACGGCGTCGCCGGCTACGACGGCCCCACAGGGCTGGGTACGCCGAATGGCACTGGCGCCTTCACCGCACCCGCCGGTGACACATACCACGCCCTCACACCGACTCGTATCCTCGACACACGCGACGGCACGGGCGGGCTGTCCGGTCCATTCAGTTCGCACATCGCGCGGACGTTCGCGGTCACAGGCCACGGTGGCGTTCCCGCGGGCGCCACAGCTGTGACCGGCAACCTGACGGTGACCCAACAGACCAGCCAGGGCTTCCTTTCGGTCGGGCCGAATGCCCAGAACAACCCGACCAGCTCGACTCTCAACTTCCCCGTAGCCGATGACCGGGCCAACGCGGTCACCGTGGCCCTTAGTGGCACAGGGACTCTGTCTGTCACCTATGCCGCGCCGACTCTCGGTCCCACAGCGCAGGTGATCTTCGATGTCACCGGCTACTTCACGCCCGATACGAGCGGCGCCACATACCACGCGCTAACTCCCGCCCGCATCCTCGACACACGTGATGGCACGGGCGGACTGGGCGTCTTCAGCTCACATGTCGCCCAGACGTTCGGGGTGTGGGGCCGCGGTGGCGTGCCGTCGAGCGCCATTGCCGTTACCGGCAACCTGACCGTGACCGGGCAGACGAGCCTCGGCTATCTGTCGGTCGGTCCGGTTGCCCAAAACAACCCGACCTCCTCAACACTCAACTTCCCGGTGAACGATGATCGGGCCAACGCGGTGACGGTCGCGCTCGGTGCCGGCGGCACTCTGTCTGTCACCTATGCCGCTCCGACGTCCGGACCCACAGCGCAGGTGATCTTCGATGTGACCGGCTACTTCACGCCCGATACGAGCGGCGCCGTCTTCGTGCCGCTCACTCCGTCCCGCATCCTCGACTCTCGAGACGGCACGGGTGGTTTGTCGGGTGCCTTCAGCTCGCATGTCGCTCGGACGTTCGGGGCCACGGGCTTGAGTGGCGTGCCCATCAGCGCCAATGCTGTGACCGGCAACCTGACCGTGACTCAGCAGACCAACCTCGGCTTCCTCTTCATCGGTCCGGTCGCCCAGAACAATCCCACGAGTTCGACTCTCAACTTCCCACTCAACGATGACCGAGCCAACGCGGTCACTGTGGCTCTCGGTGGCGGCACTCTCTCGATCACCTACGCCGCTCCGACCTCAGGGCCGACAGCCCAGGTGATCTTCGATGTGACCGGGTACTTCACGCCGTAGGTGGGGTGCGCATGCCACGCCCCTG
>Ga0075520_1001219_pt1 | contig 12221 bp, 13 predicted proteins | sample NGEPerB_FD_75100 | JGI IMG/M metagenome (GOLD analysis project Ga0075520, IMG submission 75100) | Arctic peat soil microbial communities from the Barrow Environmental Observatory site, Barrow, Alaska, USA - NGEE PermafrostAB12-B | ecosystem: Environmental > Terrestrial > Soil > Wetlands > Peat ... | reverse complement strand
GGCATGGGGCGGACCGGGCGCTTCTTCTGCCACCAGCACTGGGGCCTCGAGCCCGACATCATCACCCTGTCCAAGGCCCTGTCCGGCGGGTACGTGCCGGTGGGCGCCGTGCTCACCACCCCCACCGTCTTCGACGCGGTCTACAGCTCGATGGACCGGGCGGTGGTCCACTCCTCCACCTTCTCCAAGAACCAGCTGGCCATGGTGGCCGGCCTGGCCACGCTCCAGGTCATCGACGACGAGGACATCGTGGCTCGGGCCGCACGCAACGGGGCCAGGCTCATGGAGGCACTCCAGCAGTTGGTCGACAGGTACGAGCTCCTCCACGAGGTGAGGGGAATGGGCCTCATGATCGGGCTGGTCTTCGGCGCGCCGGAGGCGCGTGGCTCTCGTGCGCGATTCAAGATGATGGAACTGGCCCGCAAGGGGCTCTTCTCGCAACTCATCGTGGTCCCCCTGTTCCACCGCCACAGGATCCTGACCCAGGTTGCCGCCGACAACGTAAACATCATCAAGCTTCTGCCCCCATTGATCATCGGCGACGAGGAGATCGACCGCTTCGTCGGTGCCCTCGATGACGTCCTCAGCGATGCCCATCGCAGCTCCGGGCTGTTGGTCGAGGTCGGGGCGACGATGGCGCGCAACTCGTTGCGCCGCGGTCGCCGACGCCCGGCAGCCGTCCAGCCCGGCCCGGTCGGCTCGTGACCGGGCGGCGGGAGCAGTTCGCCTGGGCCGCGGACGACAGGGTGCTGGTGACCGGTGCTGCCGGGTTCATCGGGTCAGCGGTGGCCCGTGAGCTGTGCGCACGGGGCGTCCGTGTGGTGGCCATGGTCGAACCGGGGGGCGACACCGCCAACCTCGACGGTGTGGACGTCGAGGTGGTGGTGGCCGACCTCCGCGATGCCGCTGCGGTGGCCAAGGCGATCGACGGGAGCAGGTCGGTCTTCCACATCGCCGCGCTGTATCGATTCTGGGCGCCCGATCCGGCCGTCTTCTATGCCGTCAACGTGACAGGGACCAAGCACGTCCTCGATGCGGCCCGCAGGGCAGGGTGCGAGCGGGTGGTGTACACCTCGACCGTTGGGACCCTCGGACTCCACGGTGCCTCAATCGGCGCACCGGTCGACGAGACCTCCCATGCGCACGTCGACCACCTCTTCGGGTCGTACAAGCAGTCCAAGTACGTCGCCGAGCACGAGGTGCTGCGAGCCGCCGCCGAAGGGATGCCGGTGGTGCTGGTGCAACCGACCACACCGGTGGGGCCACGCGACCGCGCGCCGACCCCCACCGGAACGACGGTCCTCGAATTCCTCAACGGCCGGTTCCCCGGGTATGTCGACACCACGCTCAACATCGTCGACGTCGAGGACGTCGCCCGCGGGCATCTCCTGGCCGCCGAGTGGGGGCAGGTCGGGCGCAGCTACATCCTGGGCGGCGAGAACCTTCTGCTGCGTGACGTGTTGGCGACGCTGGCCCAGGTGACGGGCCTGCCGGCCCCCACCCGACAATTCCCCAGCAGTTTGGCCCTGGCCGCCGCCCACGTGTCCGATCTGGTCGAGGGCCGGATCCTCCGGCGGGAGCCGTCGGTGCCGTTGGAGGCCGCACGGATGTCGACGACCCACATGTCCTTCGACGACCGGAGGGCCCGGTCCGAGCTGGGGTACACCTCGCGTCCTGCCGGGGAGGCGCTCGAACGGGCGGCCCGGTGGTTCGTCGACGCCGACCGGGTGCGACCCGATCGCGTCGACCGGATCCGGTGGGGGTCATGAGGGAGCCCGGGGCCGGCCGATGCGCGTCGTGATCGGGTCGGACCATGCCGGCTTCGTGTTGAAGGGTGCGGTGGCCGGCCATCTCCGCGCCGCCGGCCACCAGATCGAGGACGTCGGGACCTTCTCGAAGATAGCGGTCGACTACCCGCCGATCTGCGCAGATGTGGCCCGTCGGGTGGTGCGGGGCCATGGAGACCTGGGGATCGTCGTCGGCGGAAGCGGACAGGGGGAGGCGATCGCCGCCAACAAGGTCCGTGGGGTCAGGGCCGCCCTCTGCCATGACGAGTACACGTCGCGCATGGCCCGGCGGCACAACGACGCCAACGTGCTGTCGCTGGGTGCGCGGGTGGTGGCCACCGAGCTGGCACTGGAGATCGTCGACGTGTTCCTCGCCACTCCCTTCGACGGTGGGCGGCACGTGGCCCGCATCGAGGAGTTGTCACTCATCGAAGAAGAGGAGTCGGCCAACCGCTCCGGCCCGTCGGCGACGCCGGAGTGACGATGGCGCCCGGGGCGGGAGGAGGCGGGCACGACGGCGTGGTGCGCTATGTGGCCGATGCGGTGGTTCCCTGCGACGAGGGCGGACGGGTCCTCCGGCCGGGCACCGTTGAGGTGTCCGGTGGCACCATCACCGCCGTGGGCCCGGTGGACGTCGCCCCGGATGCCGGGCGCGACGTGCAGGAGATCCGCGTGCACGGGGCCCTGCTGCCGGGCCTGGTCAACGTGCACTGCCATTCGCCGATGACCCTCTTCCGCGGATCCGGTGAGAACCTGTCGTTGCACCGGTGGTTGAACGACGTGCTGTGGCCGCGTGAGGCCCACCTCACCGAGGAGGACGTGTACTGGGGGATGACCCTGGCGGCCGCCGAGCTGCTGTGCTTCGGGGTCACCACCACCTGCGAGGCCTACTTCTTCGAGGATGCATTGGCCGATGCCGTGCTCGCCGCCGGCTCGCGTGCCGTGATCACCCCGGGGGTGCTGCAACTACCCGGCACGGGCTCCCCGGCGGGCACGGGCTCCGGCGGGGACTGGTGGGACGCCCGCACCGCGGAGATCGTCGACTTCCACGCCCGGCGCCACGGGGAGGACGGTCGCATCGAGGTCGGATTCGCCCCGCACGCCGCCTACACCGTGCCGGTGCCGGTGCTGGCCGATGTCGCCGAGGAGGCCCGCCGGCTCGGTGCCCTGTTCCACATCCACCTGGCCGAGACCGAGGAGGAGGGTATCCGATTCGCCGCCGAGCACGGGGACTCCGTGCCCGTCGTCCTGGCGGAGGCGGGTGTGTTCGGCGGCCGGGTGCTGGCCGCCCACAGCATCTGGCTGTCCGCCGAGGACCTGGCCGTCTACCGCTCCCACGACCTGGCCGTCGCCCACTGCCCCCAGAGCAACGCCAAGCTGGCATCGGGAGTGGCGCCCCTGGTCGAGTTCCTGGCCCAGGGCACCCGGGTGGGGTTGGGGACCGACGGACCGGCCTCCAACAACGATCTCGACATGTGGGAGGAGATGCGGCTGGCGGCCATGCTGGCCCGGATCAGGGAGAGGGACGCCGCCGTCCTCCCTGCGGCGACCGCCCTCGATCTCGCCACCAGGGGAGCGGGCCTCGCCCTCGGCCGGCCTGACCTCGGCGTGCTGGCGGTGGGGGCCAGGGCCGACATGCTGGCGGTGACCCTCGACGACCCGGCATTCGTTCCCCTGCTCGAGGATGCCCAGTTGATCGAGCACCTGGTCTGGTCGGCCTCGAGCCGCCTGGTCACCGACGTCTGGGTGGGGGGGCGTCAGGTGGTGGAGGCCGGGCGGTGCCTCACCGTCGATGTCGACGAGGCCCGCCATCAGGTGGAGGCCCGTGCCCACCGGCTCGAGCGGGCGGGTGGCTGAAGGCTCTCAGCAGGACGCGGTGCGGGCGTGGGTGGACGCGCCCGCCACGGCCCCCCGACGGGGCTCACAGCGTGGCCAGGTAGGCGGCCATGCAGTCGAAGCTGTTCTCCGTCCCGGCCTGCGCCTCGGGTGTCCGGGACATCTCGGGGACGTTGGTCTGGTGGGCGACCGCCTCGGTCCGGCCGTCGCCCCGGTCGGTGAAGGTGATGGAGGTGGTCATCCCCCCTCGACACCGGCCTCGGTCCAGGCGAGCCGGTCCGGACTGACCACCTCGACGTAGACGCCGCGCATCGGGTACTCGGCGCCGTCGGCGTCGTTGACCACGATGGTCTCGAAGGCGCCGCCCGTCCGCAGTTCGATGGTGATGGGCCCCAACGGGGTGCTGACACCTGCAGGGCCCCAGAAGTGGGAGAGATGCTCCGGTGTGGTCATGCAATCGAACACGAGCTCGCGTGGAGCGTCCCAGATGCGGAAGTAGGTGAGCTCTCCGAGGTCCGGGTCCGAGTCGGTCATGACGGAGGCTCCTTTGGTCGCTGCCGGGCGTCTCGCAGATGTTGCACGGCGAGCCGGCGGAGGAGCCCGCCGCCCCCCTTCGCGGGCGCATGGTAGGAATCCCCCTGTGGCCAGTGAGCGACCGTCGGACGAGTCCCTTCACACACGCATGACCCGGGACACCTACGACCGGCTCGCCCCGCTCTGGTCGTCGACCACTGACCTCGGCCCGTTCAACGGGTTCCTCGAGCGCCCGGCGCTGCGCGCCCTGGTGCCCCATCCCCTTGCCGGTTCGGCGGTCCTCGATGCCGGGTGCGGGTCCGGTGCGCAGTGCGAGTGGCTGCTGGACGAAGGGGCCGAGGTGGTCGGCATCGATCTCAGCCCCGCCATGGTGGAGGAGGCCGAGAGCCGCTGCGACGGCCGAGGGCGGTTCTTCGTGGCGGACCTCGCCGAGCCGTTGACCCTGGAGCCGGCCTCCTTCGACGGCATCACCTGCTCGCTGGCATTGCACTACCTGCGGGAGTGGCAGGTGCCGCTCGGGTCCTTCGCCAGGCTGCTGCGCCCCGCCGGCTGGGTGGTCCTCTCGTTGGAGCATCCCTTCGGGCCACCACTGCCCGGGCAGACGGCCGGCTACTTCGACACCGAGCTGGTCGGCGACACCTGGACCAAGGGAGAGGTCGAGGTGACCCAGCACTTTTGGAGGCGCCCGCTGTCGGCGGCGGCGGATGCCTTCGCCGAGGCCGGGTTCCGCATCGAGCGCATCGCCGAGCCCCAGCCGTCGACAGAGGCACTCCGGCGCTTTCCCACCGAGCTCACGCCGCTCGTCGGGGTGCCGTGGTTCATCGTGTACCGGCTCCGAGCGGCGTGATCGGCGCCGCTCCCGACTTCACCGTGCGCCGACGACTGTGCGCCGACGACTGTGCGCTGACGACTGTGCGCCGACCCAATCAGGACGTCGGGCGGCGCACCTGCTCGGCGTAGCGGGCCACGCCGTTGGCGAACCGGCCGATCAATGCATGCATCACCGCCACCATCAGCGGACCTGTGCCGGGGATCTTTTCGTCGAAGGTGCCCTCCCAGGTGATCAGCGTGCCGGAGCCCTCGGGCACCAGGGTGACGTCGGCCCGGTAGTGGCGAACCGGGAACCCTTTGAGAATGGAGTAGGCGAAGTGGTGGGGCGGGTCCCAGGCCACCACCTCTTCCCGCGAGCCGACGCCGAACCGGGTGAACCGCCGCACCGCGCCCACGCCATCGGGCTCCGGGCTTCCCCGGCGCACGAGGTCGGTGCGGGTCAGGAACGACCACTCCTTCCACCGCCTGGCCTCACCGAGCAGCGGCCACACCCGGTCGACCGGAGCCGAGGACCGAGCCTCGACCCGGTAGGACCGCCGTCCGGTCGGGCCACCGACCGGGGCGGCAGTCGGACCGGTCATCCTTCGACGTGGGCCTTCAGCGCCTCGAGGGACTGCTGGTAGATGGAGGCCATCAGATCGGCCATCTCGTCGGGGGCGGTGTCGACCAGCCAGGTCACGTGGCTGGTCTCCCCGGTCGGCGTCACGGTGATCTCCGCCTCGTGGCGCTCGACCGGTGCGCCGTCGGCGATCGAGTAGGTCAGCACCCGACCTTCGTCGTCCTTGGACACCAGGCGCTCGGTGATGGTCATCCCCATGGTCTCGAGGATCCGGTTCTCACCCTCCACCCGGCAGGTCTCGATGCCGGTCATCCATCCGGCGATGCCGCCGAAGTCGCCGATGACCGCCCACACGTCGTCCGCCGATCGGTCGATGTCGATCTCTGCCGTGCCTTTTCCCATGGTGCTCCCTGTGTTCGCCGGGCTCTGAGGGCCACCGGTGCCTGTCTGGAGCTCCCGGTGACGACCAGATGGTAGGCGGAAGGTGTCCTGCTCCACCACTAGCGTCGCGGGGCATGATCGACCCGTCGAACAGCACCGACGAGGCGCCGGCCCTGTTCGTTGCCGACGGCGACCGCTTCGTGCCGACCCACCGCTCACGGGGGCCGTGGTCACCGGCCTCGCTGCACGGGGGTGCCGTGGCTGCCCTCGTCACCCGCGGCATCGAGCAGCACGCCGGTGCGGACGGGCTCCAGCTCGCCCGGGTCACGGTGGAGCTTGTCCGCCCGGTGCCGTTGGCGCCGCTCTCGGTGCGGTGTTCACTGTCGCGGCCGGGCCGGAAGGTCCAGCTGATCGATGCCGCGGTCGAGGCCGGCGGTGTCGAGGTCGCCCGGGCCCGGGCCCTGCGGATTCGGACGTCCCCCGACGACCAGCTGGCGGTGCCCTCGGTCCCCGAGGACGACGCACCGGCACCCCCCGCCCACGGCGTCCTTCTCGCGTCGAGCTCCGGTGAGTACCGTGCCCTTCACAACGACGGCATGGAGCTGCGGTTCGTGGAGGGCCGCTTCGGTGAGCCGGGGCCGGCCACGGCCTGGTTCCGCCTGCGGTGCCCGGTCGTCCTGGGCGAGGAGCCGTCCCCGTGGCAGCGGGCGGTGGCGGCGGCCGATTTCGGCAACGGGATCGGAGCCGAGCTCAACTTCGGGTCGAGCCTCTTCATCAACCCCGATCTCACCGTCTCGATCCACCGCCCACCGGTGGGGGAGTGGGTGTGCCTCGCAGCGCGGACCCGCTTCGGCACTCCGGGCATCGGCGCCGCCGAGTCCGAGCTGTGGGACGAGTACGGGCGCATCGGCCGGGCCGTACAGAGCCTGCTGGTGGAGTTGACGACGTGACGCAACCACCGGGGGATGCCGACGGCGACTCGACCGTTGCCGGGCTCCTGCTGGCCCGGGCAGTGGACCCCCACCCGGGACTCCGCTTCGAGGACGACGTGTGGAGCTGGCGTGAGGTCGTGTCGGCCGGCGCCGTACGGGCCTCGCTGCTCCGATCGATGGGCGACACCGGGCCACCCCACCTGGGTGTCCTGCTCGGCAACGTGCCCGAGTACCTCTTCTGGCTGGGAGCGGCGGCCCTGGGCGGTGCCGTGGTGGTCGGCATCAATCCGACCCGGAGGGGCGACGCGCTGGCCGGTGACATCCTCCGCACCGACTGCCGGCTGATTGTCACCGATGCGCAGGGCGCGCAGTTGCTCGAAGGGCTCTCCGTCGGGGTGGCGGCCGACCGGGTCCTCCGGATCGACAGTGCGGAGTACACACACCTGTTGGCACGGCACGAGGGCGCCGACCCGCACGCCGTCGCGTCCGACGCCGAACCGGTCCCCGAGGACCTCTTCTTGTTGCTGTTCACCTCGGGGACCACCGGGGCACCCAAGGCGGTCCGCTGCACCCAGGGGCGTCTGGCCTCCATCGCGGTGCGCTCCGCGGAGGCGTACGGATTCGAGCGGGACGACGTTGCCTACTGCACCATGCCGTTGTTCCACGGGAATGCGCTGATGGCGCTGTGGGGACCCACCCTGGTGGTGGGGGCCACCGTGGCGTTGGCCCGGCGGTTCAGCGCTTCGGGCTTCCTCGGCGACGTCCGGCGGCACCGGGCCACCACGTTCACCTACGTGGGCAAGGCGCTGGCCTACATCCTGGACACGCCGCCTGCGCCCGACGATGCCGGCACCACCCTGCGGCGTGGCTTCGGGACCGAGGCGTCGGTGGCGGATCACGCGGCATTCGAGCGACGGTTCGGCTGCGTGCTCACCGAGGGGTACGGTTCCAGCGAGGGAGGTGTGGCCATCACCCGGAGCCCCGACACCCCCGTCGGCTCGCTGGGCCGGCCGGTCGGCGACGTGGCCATCGTCGATCCCGAGACGCTGGACGAGTGCCCGCCCGCCCGGTTCGACGATGCCGGGCGCCTGGTCGACGGGGACGCCGCCGTCGGGGAGATCGTGAACCGCGCCGGCATCGGCCGGTTCGAGGGGTACTACGGCGACGACGGGGCCACCGCCGAGCGAACCCGGCACGGGTGGTACTGGACCGGGGACCTCGCCTACCGCGACGAGGCCGGCTTCTTCTACTTCGCCGGCCGTGGTGGTGACTGGATGCGGGTGGATTCGGAGAACCTGGCCGCCGGTCCCATCGAGCGGGTCCTGGTCCGCCTCGAGGGCGCGGCAGCCGTGGCCGTGTACCCGGTCCCCGACCCCCGTTCGGGGGACCAGGTGATGGCCGCCATCGAGCTGTTGCCGGGCCGCCGGTTCGATGCCCACGCCTTCGCCGCGTTCCTGGCCTCACAACCCGACCTCGGCACCAAGTGGTCCCCGGCGTTCGTCCGGGTCACCGACGCCCTTCCGCAGACGGCGAGCGGCAAGGTGACCAAGGGGATGCTTCGCCGGGAGGGGTGGTGGCGCGGGAGGGAGCCGGTCTTCCGGCGGGCCGGTCCGACTCTCGGCTACGCCGTCCTGGACGAGGATGCCCGCAACGAGCTCCGGGCCGAGTTCGGTCGCTACGGCCGCGGGGACCTGATCGGTGGGTGACCCGGTCGATGGGTGAGCGGTGGAGCCGACCGGGGGCGTTCCTCGCCCGCCTGTGGGGGAGCACCTGGGCACGGATCGAAGCGGCGGTCGACCGCATCGATGCACTCCAGCAGCGGCACTGGGCCGGCGCGGTCCCGAGTGCGGTGGTGCGCAAGTACTCCGAAGACCAGGCCGGTCGGCTGGCAGCCCAGATCTCCCACTCCGCCTTCCTCGCCGTGTTCCCGATGCTGCTGGTGCTGCTGACCCTGGTGGGGATCTTCCTGCACGGACACCAATCGGTGCAGAACCAGATCATCGACTCGGCGCTGCGGCAGTTTCCCGTGCTCGGTCCCGACCTCCGCGACAACGTGCACCAGCTGTCCACGGGAAACGTCGTGGCCCTCGTGGTGGGACTGGTGTGGCTGCTGTACGGGAGCATGCGCCTCAGCCGGAGCTCGCAGGTGATGATGGCCGTGGTGTGGGGGGTCGACCGCGACGAGCTCCCAGACTTCTGGCACTGGATCCCACGTGCCGCCGGGTTCCTGATCGTCCTGGGGGTGGGGTTCCTCGGCGGCGGGGCCCTGGCCGGCCTCGGGGCCTTCGGCCAACTGGGCAGCTTCTCGGCCTGGATCGGCCTGGCCCTCTCGCTGGTCGTCAACATCGTCATGTACTGGTGCGCCTTCGCCATCCTGGTGCGGTTGCCCGAGGACGCAGGCAGACTGTGGCCCGGTGCCGTCTTCGGGGGTGTGGGCTGGACACTGCTGCAGTTCGCCGGTGCCCAGCTGGTGAGCCATCAGCTCCGGCACCTGTCCAACCTATACGGGACGTTCGCCACGGTGCTCGGGCTGATCTGGTGGATCGCCCTCGGCGCCATGGTGACGGTCTATGCGGCTGAGTTCGATGTGGTGCTGGCCCGGCACCTGTGGCCCCGGTCGTTCCGTCGTGTCCGCGACCGGTCGGGCGCCGTCGGTGGGGGTGGCCGGGGAGATGGGACGACCGGTGATGGCGGCGGGCGCACGGTGGACGTGGTCGGCCCGGACGCTGCCGCCCGGGGAGGCACGCGGTAGCGGCCGGGCCCGCTCAGGTCTCGGCGGCGGTGGGCACGCCGGCAGGGGCCCTCCCGTCGCCGGAGGCCGCGACCGCATCCGGCACCGAGGGGACGGGCGACGGGTGGCCCGGGATGATCAGGGCCAGGAACCCGCCGGCCAGGGCGATGACCGAGGCGATGAGGAAGCCGCGGGCGTACCCGGCGGTCATGGCGGCCCGCTGGAGCTCAGGCGTCACCACCGTCCCGTCCAGCAGCGAGGCGATGCGGGAGGCGGCCACTGTGGACAGGACGGCCAATCCGACCGACGCCCCGATCTGCCTGCTGCTGTTGACCAGACCCGACGCCAGGCCGGCCTCCTCCCGGCGGACGCCGCCGGTGGCGGACAGGGCGATCGGGGTGAAGGCCAGCCCCATGCCGAGGGTGCAGAGGATCCCCCCTGTGCAGACGCCGGGCCAGTAGCCGCTCCCGACCCGGATGAACGACAACCAGTAGAGGCCGCCTGCCGCGAGGAAGGCGCCGACCATGAGGACGTTGCGTGGGCCGAGCCTCGGGGCGAGGCGGCCGCTGATGGTGGCCCCGATGGCGATGGCCGCGGTCTGCGGCAGGAAGCTGAGGCCGGTGACCACCGGGTCGAAGCCGAGCACCTGTTGTAGGTAGAGCGAGAGGAAGAACCACATGGCGAACATGGAGGCCCCGAAGCAGAACATGACCGCGTCGGCCCCGGTCACGGCGCGGGATCGGAACAGGCGGAGGGGAACCAGGGGATGGTCGGCCAGCTTTGCCTCGATGAGCACGAACGCGCCCAGCAGGAGGGCGGCGACGGAGAGGGCCAGGAAGGTCGACCGCGACCGCCACGCCACCTCGTCGGTGTGGACGATGGCGTACACCAGGGCCATGAGGCCCGCGGTCACCGTGACGGAGCCGGCCACGTCGAGGCGCCGGCGCGGGCCTCCGGCCCGCGACTCGACGAGGTAGAGGCGGGCGAAGAGGAACAACGCCACGCCGATGGGCACGTTGACGAAGAGGATCCAGCGCCACGACAGGTACTGGGTCAGGATCCCCCCGAAGAGCGCCCCGGCGGCACCGCCTCCGGCGGCCACCGCGCTCCACACCCCGAGGGCCCTGGCCCGGGCGCGGTGCTCGGTGAAGGTGACCGTGAGGATGGTGAGGGTGGCCGGCGACAGGACGGCGGCACCCACGCCCTGCAGCGACCGGGCGGCGATCAGAGTCGCCTGGTTGCCGGCGAAGCCGCCGAGCAGGCTGGCCCCGGTGAACAGGGCCAGTCCCAGCAGGTAGATGCGGCGGCGCCCGAACAGGTCGGCCAGGCGGCCGCCCAGCAGCAGCAGGCCGCCGAAGGTGAGCGCGTAGGCGGTCACCACCCATTGGAGGCTGGCGGCGCTGAACCCGAGGTCCTCCTGGATGGAGGGGAGGGCCACGTTGACGATGGAGACGTCCAGCACCACCATGAACTGGGCCAGGCAGACGATGACCAGGATGATCGTGTCGGCCCTCTTGATGTGGAGCGTCTCCGCCGCGGACCGGACGATGGCCGCCGGCTCCTCACCGTCCCGGGACGGCGACCCGCCGCCAGCCGGTGCCGGGGCGCGCCGGTCGTCGGAGTGCGAATCCATGGTGGGCAGCGTAGGGGCCGGCGGGCCCGGCCGAATCGGGCGGCTGCACACGACGCCGGAGGTCAGCGCGACAGCCAGGCGTCCGGATCGGTGGTGAGCTTCTGTACCGACTTGGGGAGTTGCCCGGAGACGATGTCGGCGATGGTCACCTGCTCGAGTACCGAGCGGAGGCTGGCCCGCACCGCCACCCAGACGTCCTGGAGGTGCTCGGCCGCCCCCTCGTAGCTGGTCGCCTCCGGACGCAGCCCGCGCACCTCGGCCAGAGGGCCGTCGAGGGGCCGGATCACATCGGCAACCGAGATGTCGGAGGCGGCCCGCGACAGGCGGTAGCCACCGTCGGCCCCACGCTGGCTCAGCAACAGGCCGGCACGCCGCATGTCGTTGAGGATGCTCTCGAGGAACTTGGCCGGGAGCGACTGCGACAGTGCCAACGCCTCGGCGGTCACCGGGCTGCCGTCGGCGTCGGCCAGGGTGCACAGGGCCCGCACGGCGTAGTCGACCTTGGCGGAGATGTACACGGAGGGATTCTGCCAGAGGATGCGACCCCTTGCGGTCCCGACGGGGGCACGGGGGGACGGGGCGCCACCGGAGCCCGTTGCCCCGTTACTCGGCGGCGATGGCCGCGAGCACGTCGAGCCTGGCCGCCCTGCGGGCCGGCCAGGACGCGGCACCCAGCCCGAGCAGGGCGGCCAGGACGACGAAGACGACCAGGCTGGTGAAGGGGACGACGATGTCGGTGATGCCCTGTTGCTTCAGTGACGCGGCAAAGGCGACGCCGAGCCCGGTTCCGATGGCGACGCCGATGAGGGCGCCGAACACCGACAGGATGACGGCCTCGGACCGGATCATCGATCGCACCTGGCGCCGCCTCATGCCGACAGACCGCAGCAGGCCAATCTCGTGGGTGCGCTCGAAGACCGACAGCATGAGGGTGTTGACGATCCCGATGAGCGCCACGAGGACGGCGAGGGCGAGGAGGACGTAGACGAGGCCGAGC
>Ga0075520_1001217_pt1 | contig 12224 bp, 8 predicted proteins | sample NGEPerB_FD_75100 | JGI IMG/M metagenome (GOLD analysis project Ga0075520, IMG submission 75100) | Arctic peat soil microbial communities from the Barrow Environmental Observatory site, Barrow, Alaska, USA - NGEE PermafrostAB12-B | ecosystem: Environmental > Terrestrial > Soil > Wetlands > Peat ... | reverse complement strand
GTGATGACCATCGCGACACCGGAAAAGATCGCACCCGCCACGAAGTAGGGAGCAAAGACCGTCGAGTGCCAGCCCGGCACCAGCGACATTGCGAAGTCCCACGAAACCACACTGTGCACCGAGGCCGCCAGTGGAATCACCAAACCCGCGAAGACGGGATAGGCAACGTCGAACACCCGCCATTCACGATCCGTTCCTCGGAAACCTAGCGACAATACGCGGTAGATAGGCCTGCGCCAGCCACGCAGACTACGGCTCAGAATCGCCAGGTCGGGCAGCATTCCCATGTAAAGAAACAGCGCGCTAGTCGTCAGGTACGAGCATATAGCAAACAGATCCCAGACCAGGGGCGAGCGGAAATTGGGCCAGAGCTGCCGCTGATTAGGGTAAGGTATCAAATAGAAAAACAGCCACGCGCGGCCGAGGTGGATGATAGGGAACCAGGCTGCGGTCAGAATAGCGATCAGCGTCATGGCTTCGGCGCTGCGACCCATAGCGGCGCGCAGCGGCGAGCGGGTAAGGTACAGAATCGCGGACACCAGCGTGCCCGAATGGCTAACACCGATGAAGTAGACGAAGGTCGTGATGAAGCATCCCCACATGACGGGCTGCATCAATCCGGTCACTCCCATCCCGGACGCGAGCATGATCCACCAGGCATACATGCCCGCGATCGTCATGCTGAGCGTGACGGCGAGCGCAAGCCAGTAGCGCCAGCTGGTGCGCGTGAGCGTCGCTTCGACGTCCGTTTGCACGCGAACCAGCGGGTCAATGCCGCGCATCATACGCCACCTTTCTCGATCCGGGCGAGGTAACGAACACCGGGTTCGGTGTTGAGCTCTTCCATCAGGCTGTACGCACGTCGGTCACGCGCGAGGATGGATGCGCGCGAACGGGGGTCCTTCAGGTCGCCAAACACCAATGCTTGCGTCGGACAAGACTGCGCGCAGGCCGGTACGATTTCCCCGTCGACTACGTTGCGCCCGGCCATTTTAGCATTCTCTTTGCCATCCCGAATGCGCTGCACGCAGAACGTGCATTTTTCGACGACTCCGCGCTGGCGTAGAGTCACGTCGGGGTTGAGGCTTACTGTGGTGCGGTTCGGGTGCTCCGCGTCCCAGAAGTTGAAGCGCCGCACGGTATACGGGCAGTTATTTTCGCAATAGCGAGTGCCCACGCAGCGGTTGTAGATCTGCGCGTTGAGTCCGTCGGTTGTATGGTAAGTGGTGTAGGTTGGGCAAACCGCTTCGCACGGAGCGTTGCAGCATTGCTGGCACATGACCGGCAAGAACCGCACCTCGGGCTTTTCGGGGGGACCCTCGAGAAAACGATCGATGCGAAGCCACGCCATGTCAAGGCCCAGCCCTACCTCCTCCGCACCCACTATCGGGACGTTGTTTTCGACGTAACAGGCGGCTACGCAGGCCGAGCAACCCGTGCAGCGATCCAGGTCGACAGTCATGCCCCAGCGATGCTGCTGATGAGCGTGCGCCGGGTACATAGATGCGGCTGCACCGGACGTTAGCAAATGAGAACGTGCCGTTACCCGGCGAGAGAGCTCGCTGCCGTTTCCGGCCCTGCCAGCTTCCGTATGCGGAAATTCGTGTCGTCGACCGGTTCGGCTGATCTTAGCCCGACTGACCAGCCCCAAATTGAGAGCCGTTCCCTCCGGTATCAAATCGCAACCAAATGCGGCCGGCACTGCCAGGACATTTCGCGCAACACCAGCGTGGACGTAGATCGGTAATTCTGCGGTGCCGCCTTTAGCTTCGATGAACATCACGTCACCGTTGGTGGCTCCGAGTTTCATTGCGTCTTCGGGATGCAGCTCGCACCATCCGCTCCACGCAATAGTGGTCACCGGATCCGGAATTTCTTGCAATAGCTGCTCTCGCGGCTGACCTTGAGGTTGCTTGTTGGATGAAAACAGGGCGAGCACCGGGCCTGTCCCGAGTCCCTCGAGTTCGGGCTCCACCAGCTTCAACTTTCCCAAGGGTTCGTCGGTGACCGCGACGGTGCGCGGCGTGGGCGGCTCAAAAACCCCGCCACGTTCGAGATCGGCTTCAGAGAACCGGCCGTGGACGAACGTCGCCCAATCTCCGTCCGGCAAACCCTGTGTCTTGCCGAGGCGTCGCGCGACATCCAATAACACGTCGGCTGCTGCGCGCGTATCGCGTAATGGCAGAGTTGAAGCCTGTTGAGCGCCACGGATGCCCGGGCGAGCGATTACTTCGCCCCAAGCCTCCAGAAAGTGGTGATCCGCGAGTACCCAATCGGATTTACCCGCGGTCTCGTCAGACCAATTACCTAGGGTGACTACATGCTTAATCTTTGAACGATCGAGCCCTTGGCGTCCCGCCAAGACGTTTGCGTGATGGCACAAAAGCAACCCGACTCGATCACTTGCGATCTCGCGTCGGAGATCGGACAGCGTCCAAGTGGAATGTTCCGTATCGGCACCATGCATGAAGACGAGGGTCTCATTATGGTTACCAGCGATTGCATTGAGCAAATTGACGGCTGCTGATAGTGCAACAGCATTCGTGCCGCCCACCACGCGACCTGGACCGAGGCATAGGCTCGGATGCAACCGAATGAAGTCTTGCGCCAGAGCTTCTATCTTTTCTACACTCACTTGAGTCCGCTCAGCCACGACGCCCGGTTCGAAGGGCGCAAGCGACGCGCGGAGTCTCTCGACGACCTCCGGCTTCATCTCCGAAAGACCCCTTGCGCCGGCAGCGAGCGCTAGCTTCGCCAGTCCGAGTACCAGGAATATTTCACTCCCCGGTCTAGGCGCCAGCCATTCATCGGCTGCCGCCGCCGTCATGGAAAGTCGCGGACCGACGTATACAAAGCGACCTGCGCTCTGACGGGTGTTTGCCCGCATTTGAGCGAGCCCTCGAGACAACTCGACCCGCGACGGCCCTTCATCGAGGAAATCGGAACCAATCGAGAGCAGAACCCGGGCTTTACCCACGTCATAGATCGGCGTGTCAGGGGCGGAAAAAACCGCCTGTCGCCCTGCCTGAGCCCACTCAAATTCTTCCCCTCCGACCATAACAAGTTGATCGGGTTTCTGTCCCATTGCCGATAGCCAGGCGCTAAGCAACTCCCTCATTGCGCCCGATTCAGTGCGGGTCACGATGGCGATAGCGACTTTTGATTCAATTGCGCCCTTAACCGCGTCGGCCAAGGCAGCAACCCCAACGTCCCACTCGGTTTGCGCGAGTACGCCTCCTTTGTTCGCAAGCGCGCCTGATAATCGTTGTGGGTCATATAGACCTTCGATGGCAGCTTGCCCACGCAGGCAGAGGGCACCAACGTTGATTGGGTGCGACGGGTTTCCCTCGAGCTTGAGCAGGCGGCCGTCGCGGGTCTCGGCCATCATGCCGCAGGCGGATGAACAGGCCCGACAAACCGTTTGGTAATAGCGCGATTGACCGGGGATCACGTCGTCCGGAGGCGTGACATATGGGATGAGCTGTCGCCCAGCCCGCTTGCTACAGCTAGCTACCGTACCTGCCGCTGTCGCAACTTGAAGGAACCTGCGTCGTGTTAGCCCATTGTCACTCATGATTCACCTCACTGGTGACACGTGACGCAGTCCACCGAAGCCCCACGTTGACGGTGGCAGTCGAGGCAGAAACCCATCGTAAAGGTGTGTGCGGGTACGACCTTATGCATTTTGGCGACCTCTCCGTGGCACTCCGCGCATTTGACGCCCTTTAGTACGTGAACCCGATGAGAAAAGTAGACGTAGTCCGGCATGTCGTTGACCCGCGCGAACGTTGCCGACTTGCCCTCCTCGAACATGGCCGCAAGCCGTTGGACAACTGGCTTGTCTTTGGGTCCAAACTTGTGGCAACCCATGCACTTGCGCAGGGAAGGAATGCCCGCCACGCGCGCCTGGTCGGCGTATGCATGACAATATTGGCAAGGTATCTGGTATTGGCCCGCGTGGATCTGATGATCGAATGCCATCGAGGTTTCTGCCCCCGGGTTGGACCCTCGTTGCGACGGAGCGCCCTGCGCTCGTTTGCAACCCCCTGTTCCGACCGCAAGCGCAACGGCTACCGACCATTGCGCTACGCGACAGCATTGCGAGCAATTCATTACCCATTACTCATGACTGTTCAGCGCTCCTGCGCTCGAAACCGGCGCGCCCAACCTACGGAGCCAGATATTGGCATCGACTGTATCGTCGCTGTGTCGGAGTAACAATCGTACCCCGCCGATGGGATACGCATCAGCAATCGATGATATATGCCTCTAACATCCGGTGTGACGGCTCTTGCGGGCGATTGTGCGATGACGCGCTCAGAAGGCGATCGCGACAGTGCCCTTACCATGAGCAACCTCCACATTGAACGTCTTTTCTTTCTCTGCCTTCTTAAGTTTTTTGCCCCAGACTTTGATCGCATAGTGCCCATCTGGAACGTCATGGATTGTGAAGGACTTCCCCTTCTCGCTGACTGTGAAATAGGGGTTTTGTAGCACCACGATGAATCCCTCCATCTCCGGATGGATCGAGCAAAGTTGCGTGTACACCCCCGTTTTCTTGAAGGTGTAAGGGCGACTTTCGCCCGGGGGCCAAGTCCCCAAATTATAGCCCTCGCCGTCGGGTGAGAATACGTTGTGGTTCATGGGATCTCCGTTGTGGAAATCCACGGTGGTACCAACCAGAACGGGAAGTACGCCCGGAATGAACGTCATTTTCTTCTGGTCGAGCAATGTATGTTTGTCGGGCGCTTTGAAGTTTCCTTCGGCCTTGGTAACGAACACCACCATATTCCCTTTGGGAATGTTGTCGGGAAGTTTGCCCTCGATTTCGCCTGCAAGTGCCTGGGAGGTTGCCAGCAGCAGCGCTGCAACTAGCAGTGGCCTAGCCATCGTACGGGAACTTAATCTAATCATAATAGTGGTTCCTTCCAAATAGTGAATTGCCGCCTGAGTTCACAGCGCGCCCGGTAAACAAGCCCTTCGCGTTCAACCGCTATGCGACGTTCTTATTATACGCCAACCTTGGGCCGGCAAGACCCCAATCGAGAATTAGGTCATCGTGCACTCGAAACAATGTGTGATGGGGTCACGCGACTACAAACCGAAGTGACGCATGGGGCGCAATGCTGAGTTGACGGAATCCGTTCATCTGCGGCGATTCGCAGCTAGCCGTGAAGATCTGGGCATCTACTCAGAAACGGAACCGGCCATGAAGATCCGGGCATCTACCATTTCAAGTTTTCAATAGCCGTCTGTTCTAAAAGGTGCGGCGGGCAGCCCGGCCTCATTGCGTAGATTGACGTCAGGCGCGTCGCGCCAAGCGTAGCGCACCGTGGCTGGTTTTGGAACATCCTCTGACGTGACTTGAACGTAAGCGCCTTCAATTACAGCTGTTGCTGGGTGGTAGACGCCATCCTGCCCCGCTAGCTCAAAACCCGATACATCGCCGCCGTCGCCGGCATTCAAACCTCGCGAATGCTCAAGGAACACTCGGGCGACATTGCCGACTATCTCCACCTGTTTGAGAGCCGGCCCGGAAAAATCGATGCAATCCATTCCGTAGCAGCGGACCATTGCAATAAGCGCAAGGCGTCTTGCCACTTCCTGCTTGTTGCGAGGATGTATGTCCATGGGGTCCCCAATATCAATGGTAACGGCCATCGCCGTGTTAGGTTCGCTCAAGGCTTGAGCTTGAGCCTCGCGCAAATAGGGCCATGTTGCATCGCCTTTGAAATTCGGCAGTTGCACAAAGAGAAACGGGAATTGACCAAGCCCCCAGCGAAAGCGCCAATCCCGAATCATTGCAATCATGAGGTCGCGGTATTGCCGGTGCTGATCAACGTTGGACTCCCCCTGATACCAAAGGGCTCCGCGAATCCCATAAGGAACCAGAGGTGCAATCATTCCATTGTACAACGCCGATAGTCGGTATTGCGGTAATGGAACGTCCAGGGCCGGGTAAGTCTGGAACACGGTTGCGGGCACCAGCGGGATTACGTGCTCGACTTTGTAGCGCCAGTCACCCGAAACGCTAATTGACTCCCGTTCACTATTTACCGGAGATAACTGCATCTGGGCTGCCGGTCCAACCAAACCGCCCTCGCCAAAATGATCGAAGACCCGAACTGCAATCACGGTGCGACCCGCCTGAACTTTTTCCTTAGGCACGACATAGCGCCGTCGAATTCGATAGGCTTCGCGGGTGCCCTTTGGATGGGCTCCAATTGGGTGACCGTTGAAATATGTCGTGTCAAAATCGTCAATTGCACCTAAACTCAAGACTAAATTGCAATTGGTCCAAGCCGCTGGAATATCTACGGCGCGACGAAACCACACAACACCATTGTGATTGAGCCCCCTAGTTTGCCAGGGACAAGGCAATCGCATGCTATTCCACGCACGGTCGTCAAATTGCGGATCGGCCCAACCCTCCTGAATGCCGGTATTTTCTGGATCGGCGGGCAGGTACTCGCCTTCCCATTCGAGTACTCGCTCTACTGCAATGGCCTCCAGGCGCGGCGCATCCTTTTCCAACTCGGTTTGACGCGCAAGGATCGGGACGACATCAACTACAGATTGTAAAGCATCTAGACTCGTCCATGCCTGAATCGGCGTGCCACCCCACGAAGCGTGCAAAATTCCGATCGGCACGCCGAGTTGCCGGTTTAGTTCAAGTGCAAAATAATATGCGACCGCCGAAAAGCTCTCCACAGTTTCCGGGCTGCACTCGATCCACTCGCCTCCAACCGTAGCGTTCGGCCTGCTCGACGCGGTAGTTTCGGCGGTGAACGTACGAATCTGCGGATAATTCGCGCGGGATATCTCCAATTCGGCATTGTCCGTCGCCGAAACTTTCCACTCCATATTGGATTGCCCGGAAGCCAGCCAGACTTCACCCACCAATACATTGTGGAGCGTCTCCTGCTGGCTGCCTTTGATCGTCAGTGTGTACGGACCGCCAACGGTGAGTTCGGGGCAATCCAATTGCCATTGTCCGTCATCGCCAGCAATTGCAGTCACGTCTAAGTTCGTTTGCGGCCCGCTGACAAACAAGCAAATACGCTGACTTGGATTGTCCCAACCCCAGATAATGTTCGAACGCCCGCGCTGCAGAACAAGTTTGTCGCGAAAGGGACTGCCAAGTACTAATTTACGCGAAGATTTCGGCATGGTGTTTGCGGTTCGTACCTAGTGCCGCGATTCATCAGAATTGATGGGTCCTACGGACCGGCCGCTGCGCAGCCATCGCGGCACTATCCTAATTTTCTTGGGCACGACGCCGAGGAGTGGTGGTCCTTCGACCACTCCTCGGCGTCGTCGAAGGACCATTCGCCCAAACCCAAATTCGCTTCGCGAATTTCTAGTACATCGATTCAATAGAATCGATGTACTAGGCGGAGGCCTCATTGCATACTTGGCCTTTTTGCACCGTTGCGATGCCAGCGCACCAAAGTGCCTCCCGGGGCATGGGCGCTGATTGCGGCCAATCGGTCGGCTTTGTCTGAAAATTAGTTGAACCGGATTTGGCTGGCTGAGTCGCAGACACTCGAACTGTTGGGTCTATTCGCTCAGTCTCCGGTCTGTAGGTAAAAGTACGAGTTTTCACTCTTGGAGGCCTCCATGATTCGCATCAAGTCCGCTGGGTTAGCTTTGGTTCCCCTTGCCTTGGTTTTCGGTTGCAGCGGAGCGGACAACACTTCTCCTCCGCCAGGTTCCTCGGGAGGCGACACGGGCGCTGGCGGCTCAGCTACCAGCGGAGGCGCAATCGGTTCGGGGGGTCAGTTGTCAACGGGCGGAATGCCTGCTGTTGGCGGCAATAATGCTACGGGTGGGGTTGTGTCTACGGGCGGAGCGCCCGGCGCTGGTGGTATGCCCGCTACTGGTGGGTTGCTGAGCACGGGTGGATTATCGGCTGCTGGCGGAGCTCCGGCAACTGGGGGCAATCAAGCCATTGGTGGTACTGTGCCCACAGGTGGTGCTGTTGCTACCGGAGGCGCAGTTGCTGCGGGCGGCAACACGGCAACAGGCGGTTCAAAAGCGACAACTGGGGGTACTCCGGCAACGGGTGGCAGCAAGGCAACGGGAGGCGCCGTGGCAACAGGTGGCAGCAAGTCCACGGGCGGCGCAGCAGCCACAGGTGGTGCAGCAGCCACAGGAGGTTCGCAGGGCACTGGTGGCACGCCAGGCACCTGCACTTCTCCGACAATTCGCATTACGGAATTCGACGTGGGTGCCACGTATCAGAACAACGAAACAGATGGGGGGCTGTTGCCTCTAGCGCTATCCCCCATTCCGTCGGGTGGCACGCGCGTGGCCTGGATGGGTAGTGACAGCAAGGTTCACATTACATCACTTAACGCGGACGACACGGCGAACGCGAGCGTGCCGGCGGTAAGTCTAGCCGCGCATGATTTCGATGACATCTACGCGGACAACAACGGCGCCGTGCTGCTCTTGACGCGGGATGCCAAGGGTGGTGGCACCCTCAACTGTGGTTCGCCGAGCAATCTCTGTGGCACGCCGCCGAGCCCGGCCATCCCTTGTTTCGACATGTACATGGTGCGATTCGATGGCACGACGGAAACGTGGGCGACGGAGTTGACGCAAGGCAGCGCCGCGCACCCGCCGTATCTCAACAGTGCCACGGACACCTCAAACGTAATTTTCATCTGGTGGTACATGCACGAGGGACGAATTGTCTCGGACGGCACGAACTACGCGGCTTATTACGGCGCTGCCATCAGCGTGACCCAGAGCGGCTGCGTGAACATTCACCAAGGCGACGAGATGAGGGTCGTGAGCCCCGCGGGTGCGATGCTGACTGGTCACAATAGTTTCGACTGGGGCTGCAGCCACAGCGGTTATGAACGCATCGTATGGGATGGGAGCAAGTTCGTGATGGTGTGTAAGAATGACGCGCCCACCGGCAGTAAATCGGGGCGTATCGCGTTTGCCCCGAATATCACGACGATTTATCCAATCGACCTTTATTACGACAATATGGGGGATATCCTAACGGCAGGCAACGGCGGTTACTGGTTGACGGCTAGTGACATTCGTACGGGGCAAACTGCGAATGCCAATGGACTGGCAGACACTCTGTTATTGCACTTCACGACAGGCGCTCCGGACCAGAATATCACATTATCGAACGTGCAAAACAGCCGCGCGCCGCATTTGGCCAAGTACGGTAGTAACATGCTCGCTGCGTGGGAACAATCAACGACGACGGGTGACTTGGCATACAAGTCGACGGGCCGCACGATGTACTTGCAGGTCCTAAATAACTCGACGGGAGCCGCGATCATTTCGACGATAACGGTGCCATCGGGTATCGGCGCGAACGCAGTCTACGGAAACCGCTATCAGGCATTCAAGTCATTCCCGGACGGCAGCGTGGCGTATCCCTCAGCGGGCAGCACCGGGACCAAGCTCAAGGTCCTGCGCGTGATGCCGTGCCAGTGACCCTAGTGACGCATCCCAGCCAATGCTATTTGGAGGCCAGAAAATGCATTTGAAATCAATACAGTTGCTAACGGCGATCTCGGCGATTCTAGTATTCGGCTGCAGCGGCACGGACAGCGGCTCACCCACTGGAACAGGCGGAAACAATGGGGCAGGGGGCACTCCAGGCATCGGTGGGAACACGAACGCTGGCGGCGCGCTTACCGTTGGTGGTGCTCCGGGCGCGGGAGGCGCGCTGAATACTGGCGGCGTAGTGGCCACCGGTGGAGCCATTGCCGCGGGTGGATCGAAGGCCGCTGGTGGCAGTATAAATACGGGTGGCGTTGCGGGCACGGGCGGTGCCCCGGGCGTCGGCGGGGCCACTGGTACCTGCTCGGGGAGTTGCTCCAACGCTGCCGCTGGGGCCTGCTCGGCACCTCAGGTGCGCGTCAGTCAAGTGAGCGCGGGTGCTAATATTAGCTTCGGCACAGCCGAAACCAGCGTCATGCCGCTGGCTATTACTGCCATACCAGGAGGCGGTTCACGCCTGGCTTGGATGACCGGCTATGCCACGAACGGCAGCAGCAAAAATAGCTTGCTTCACGTGGCTCAGCTCGACTGCGATGACAAACTCGTAGGCACGCCGTTCACCATGGAAGCGTACGATTTCCAAGACATTGCGGCGGACGGCAACGGCGGCGTCGTCATGCTCACCCGCGACGCACAAGGCGGCGGAACGCTAAACTGCGGGGCCGTTAGCAACCTCTGCGGCACACCTCCCAATCCCCCCGATGCTTGTTACGACATGTACATGGTGCGGTACGACTGCAGCGGCGCCCAGCAATGGTCGAGCAAGTTGACCACGTCGAGCGCCACCAATCCTCCTTACACATTCGGCAGCGGGTCCAACATGATGGTCTGGTGGTACCAGCACCAGGGTCGAATCGCCTATGACGGAACCAACTATGCAGGATACTTCTGCAACGCGATCACCATCCAGAACACCACCTGTGCCAATGGCAGCACCGGGACCACGGGCGGCGTGGATATCCATGAGGGCGATCGGATGCAAGTGGTCGGCCCTACAGGCACGCTGCTGACGGGTCACGATAGCTTTGCCGGAGGCTGCAGTCACAGCGGGTTTACACGCATTATTTGGGATCAAACTGCCGGTCATTTCATCATGACCTGCCAAACCGACAATAGCAACCGGCTCGCGCAGCCCAACCCCTATAGAACAATCTATCCGCTCACTCTGTCTGGCTCATACGTGGGCGATGTGGTCCAGGGCAAGAGCGGAGGCTACTGGGTGACCGTAAGCAACAACGGCGCGGTGCATCTATTGCATTTCAACAATGGCGCACAATCCGATCAAGACATCAATTTGGCTACGGCCAATTATCCGCATCTAGTTGCCTACGGGGCGAACACCATGATCGCAGCTTGGGCATCAGCTACTTCAGCCACGTCGACCCTGACGGCGCAAGTGCGTGACGCCGCAACCGGTGCCCAAGTCAGCCCGACGTTTGCTGTCGCTGTGCCAGGACATCCCTATCAGTCATTCAAGACGTTCCCGGATGGCAGCGCGGCGTTCGCATCGGTGGCTTCGAGCAGCAGCACAATCCAAATCGCGCGTGTCCTACCCTGTCAGTGAGCCGTCCGACCCGATTACTTCCGCGTTGCCGCAGACGCAGTCTTTGATGGCTTGCGACAGACGACGGATGCGATCAATTCCAAGGTGGTGCGCGCTTGTACTGGCGACAAATGAATCATTCCAGAGAGGGTCTTTTCGTCTGGAGTCAGGTCGAGTCTTGGCGCCGTTTCGAGTGAGGGGGCGTCAGCGGGAGCCGAGCCGGAACCGGAACCGGTAATGGCACGAAGGGCGGCCGCCGCGACCCACATGTCTGCGAAGAAATCGTGCATTTGCTCCGAGACACTTCGCGCGTCTTGCTTAGCGGCCGCGCTGCTACTGTCCTCGAGCTCAATCTTAATGTCGATCGACTGATCGGGATTGGCAAACACCTCCAATCGCATTTCGTTCAGACGCTTTGGAAGGCTCAATCCGACGCGCTCCAAGAGCTTGTTCGGCTGCACTAATACAAGGCTGGCCGCACGTCCCTCAGCCCTCGGCACACGCAAAGGCTCCTTCACGTTGTGCAGTGTCTGCCAGCCTTTGTTGGGTACCACGAAGAACATATCGTCCTGCTTGGGTAGCAAGACCCGTTGAATCTTTCCCAGTTTGGCCGTAGCCACATCGGGCGCGATCCAGCGCCCATTTTTGCCGCTTTTTTGCACGAGCCTGTCCATGACGTCGTGTACGCGCTCGCTATTCAGATTGTGTCGCACAGCCGCCGTCATTTGCCCCGAGTCGGTCAAGTTGGGCCCGACCACAAGCACTCCCTCAAAGTCCTGCAACATGTTTACGCCCAGGTTGACGAAGGTTCTCCACTCGATGTCGCAGGAGGCAATTTCCGTCAGCCGCTTGCCGAGCGGCAAGTCGCGCATGCTGGAAAACCAGAGTCCCAAGGTGATCCCCGGCTTTCCCGTGATTTTATTCTCCAGATTGCCTTCAAGCCCGACGTTCTTGACCTTTTCCTTCTTAAGGTCCCTAAGTTTATTCGCTTCCTTTTCCGCTTCAGCATTCGCGGCTGGCGCGCTCTTACTAAATTTGACGCTGCTCGGGGTGTCAACCGTCAGGCTCGCGCCGTTTGACGGCTGCTGAACTTGCGCTTGCTCTTGCCGAAGCTCGTCGCTGCGCAATGCCTCGCGTAGTTCGACTT
>Ga0075520_1001216_pt1 | contig 12226 bp, 13 predicted proteins | sample NGEPerB_FD_75100 | JGI IMG/M metagenome (GOLD analysis project Ga0075520, IMG submission 75100) | Arctic peat soil microbial communities from the Barrow Environmental Observatory site, Barrow, Alaska, USA - NGEE PermafrostAB12-B | ecosystem: Environmental > Terrestrial > Soil > Wetlands > Peat ... | reverse complement strand
TCACAGAGTGGTTATGAGCAGTCTCTTCGAGACGAAAGAATCCGATTCGTAGATCTGAACCGCGACGAACTGATTCGCACTCCACTACGGGCGAGTTTTACCGGCATGAAATATCTCTGGCTCCCTCGGACGGTGCTGGAAGCGGATTTCCTTGTTTCCATGCCGAAGATCAAGACCCACCACTGGTCCGGCGTCACGCTCAGCATGAAGAACATGTTTGGCGTAGTACCGGGTGCGAGATATGGATGGCCGAAGAACATCCTCCACTGGAAGGGCATTCAGGAAAGCATCCTCGATCTGTGCGCCACCGTTCCGATCCACTTCGTTATCGCGGACGGCATCGTGGCGATGGAAGGAAACGGGCCCCTTAACGGCAACCCTCGTCCTCTGGGAAAGATTGTGCTTGCGGACGATCCGGTGGCTGGCGATGCAACCTGCTCTCGGTTGATGGGGTTTCGCCCCGACCGGATCGTGCACCTTTGCGAAGGATCGAGATTCCTTGGGAACAGTTCATCATCGCTGGTCAACCAGCTAGGAGAGACCCCTACGGTGCCGACCAACCCATTCCAGGTGGTACCGGAGTTTCGATTTCTTCATGCACCGTGATGAGGAACACCGGTTGCCTGTCGCCGCGGAAGCTGTGGCTTTGAGTAATCCAACCCGAACCGGATTTGCTGGCAATTTCCCTCAAAATTAGTTGATGCCACGAAGCTCGGTCGCAACAGATTCACTAACGATGATTTCGGGCTCTATGATGATTTCGGATTTCACGGAGTTAGCGACCAAACTGTATTTCTGGGCGGCCTGCACAGCGCGCCGTGTCCTGGCTTCGACGACCTGTTGTTCACCGGTGCCACAGGCAACGCGAATCACGGGGTGAAAATACAACCGGGTGAAGATCTCCGTCCGATCGAGTTCAATCAGCTTGGTGCCTTCGGTGCGACACTCATATGACAGCAGGTTGAGTTGGAAGCGCTCTGCTGCCCAGATGAACATCATCATCACGCAGGTGTTTGCCGCGGCCACGAATGCATCCTCCGGGGTCAATACACCCGGGTGCCCCTGCGCGTCGGGCGGAGCGGAAAACTTCATCTCAGGGCCATTCCCCAGCTCGAGGTGGCCCCAGTGATCGCCTGTCCATCGCACAGTTGTGTGATAGGTCGCGGTCCGGCTCATTTCGCCACCTCCTGACAAAACACGGCGTACTCGCGGAGAATCGCTTCGTGATAACTCTTTTCTTCTTCAGGCGGCACTTGGTTATAGACCTTGACCATTGCGAGCAGGTCCTCATCAAGGCTTTCGGGACCACGCCCAAGCTTACGGAATTGCTGGAAAATCAGCGGCAGGGCAAGAAGTTCCACCGTCTTGCCGTCAATACTGACTTTGCTGATTGGAATGCCGGAACCGCAAGCGCATCCAACTGACCTGGCCTGCGCAGGCTTAGGCTCGGCGACAACACTATTGAGGACTGCAAGCGCCGGAGCGCCGAGGATCTCATCGACAAATTCGGTCAGGCGTTGCGCCGTGACATCAACTGCTTGTTTGCCCGATGCATTTAGTTGCCGACGCCCCTCGACCTTGCCCAGGCCGCATTCGGCGACTAGGTCGCTGATCACGATGCTCGCCGTTGGCTTGCCCGAATACATCTCCGTGCCACGCGCCGCGCACCGAAGATCACAACCGTCGATGGTGATGGTGGGATGAAAGCGCGCGAACGCCCGGTCTCCCTCGCCGCCCGCCAGAAACAGCGGCAAGCAGATGGTGACCGTCTTTCCTGGACGTGTTTCGTGCAGCACCTTTAACGCTGCGAGGCGCGCGACGGTGCCCTCGGCCAGTTCCTCTCCGGAACAGGCTACGATCCCGACTTTTCTCTCGATCAGGCTAGGCATGTGGCCCTCCTTGTTCGGTACCGGAACAGAGAATGGCATCCAGGTGTTCCGCTATTTCTTCGGCCAGAACGCGAGCGAGTTGTTCCCCCTCCGGGTTCAGGTCGGCAATCCCTTCCGGCTTCAAGTCTTTGTGGTTTCGGAAGGCATCAAACACTGCAAATTCAAGCGCAACCATGCCACCGTTGTGCTTGACCAGCTTCGAAGCGCACATTTGCTTGCAGCCGTCGATGGTCACCGCCGGGCTGCTACGAACGAGGTCGCACGCCTCCGCATCTCCGAGAACCAGCTTCGAGAGCGCCACCAATCGCATATCGCTGGGGCGCAAGTTGTCGCACAACTCATAAGCCGCCTCGCGGGTTACCGTGCCCAGCGATTTGCCGATGCCGCTGCACGGAACGACAACCATGCTTTGTTTCTTAAGACTCATGATTTCAGCTCCTCCTCCGCCTGTGCACACATGACTGCGAGATAGGCTGGTGCGTCGAGCAACTTCGCACGATCAGCCTCCCAATCGTTGACTTCGATCACCGCCAGCCAGCCCTTTTCATACGGGTCCTGATTTACAACTTCGGGTGTGATCTCCAGCGCCGTGTTGACCTCGACGATGATCCCCGCAACTGGCGAAGGCAGATCTACAGTGACTTTCATGGTCTCCATCTCCGCCAATTCATCCTCGGCTTGGAGATTGACTCCTGCGGCTTTGACGTTGGCGAAAGCAACATCACCGTTGTGCTGCTGGAAAAAGTCAGTGACCCCGATCCGAACACGCTGAGAGCCTGGGTCCTGAACGGGGAGGACCCACATGCCCTCGGCGGTGTAGAGGAGATCCTTCGCCACCCGGAAAGTGAACTTATCGATCGTTGTTTGCAGGTAATCTGGCATCTTCTCTCCTTATCGCGATTGCATGTGGATGGCGGCGTCCCGGAAGCCTAGCGCTGCTTCCAGCATGGCTTCAGGCAGCGTTGGGTGTGCATGCGTGGTCCAAGCTAAATCGTCGGCTGTGGCTCCCAACTGCACGGCAAGAGTCCCTTCCGCAATCAAATCCGTGGCATGGGGCCCAAGTAGATGTACTCCCAGAATGCGGCCTCTTCCCGCCTCGCAGATCAGGCGCACGATGCCATCTGTCTCGCCCAGGATGCGGGCGCGGGGATTAGCCGAAAGCAGGAATTGCGAGACCTTGACCTCAACGCCGCTAGCGCGAGCCTGCGCTTCGGTCAGGCCGACGCTGGCAATCTCCGGCCGTGTAAAGATCACGTTCGGCACCGCCCGGTAATCGGCATGGCGTCGTCCTCCGGTGACGTTTTCCGCGACCACGCGACCTTCGACCATCGCCTTGTGCGCCAGCATCCATCCGCCGACCGCATCGCCAATCGCCCAAACGTTCGGAAGGTTTGTGGCCATCCGATCGTCAACAACGATCGCTCGCCCGGATATCTGGAGGCCGAGGTCGGCGCAGTTGATCCCTGAGGTGTTCGGCCAACGGCCAGTAGCAATCAAGACCTTGTTGGCCTCAAACATTGACTCACCGGCATAGACCTGCAGCGCATCACCCGCTTTTACAATCTTCTGAACGACGGCACCAGTCTGAACGGCCATGCCGCGCCGGCGCAAAATTGATTGCAGGCGCTTGGCTATGAACTCATCCGTCGCACCCGGAAGCAGGGTTGAAGTCATTTCAAGCACTGTCACCTGGCTTCCCAGCGCCTCGTAAATACATGCGAACTCCAAACCGATCACCCCGCCGCCCACGACAACCAGGCGCTCGGGAACATTGGCCAGACTGAGGGCTTCCGTGCTGGTGATCACCCCTGGGAGATTGCGACCTTCGATCGGCAGATCGGCGACTACAGATCCCGGTGCGAGAATGATGTGCGTAGCCGAGATTTCAGAAGTTATATCTCCGTCCAATACCGAGAGGACTCCGGGACGGACAAGACTGGCTTCGCCGTGGATGACGGCAACCCGGCGCGCCCGCAGAAGATGTTCCACGCCACCCACGAGTTGATCGACAGTGGTTTGCTTGTAGGCCATCAGAGCTGCAAGATTTGCCGAGGCCTGCGGGATCGAGAGACCAAAGTCGCTGGCCCTCCTGCAATGAACTAGCAGATCAGCAGCGGTCGTCAGGACTTTGGTTGGAATGCAGCCAATGTTTAGGCATGTGCCGCCCACGCGCTGCTTCTCGACGAGGATGACTCTTGCCCCGCGCTGGGCCGCCGCTAGAGCTGCGACGTATCCAGCCGGCCCGCCACCGAGGACGGCAACATCCGCGATTTCACTTGTTCCTGACATATCAAATCCGTACCCTCGACCTACTGCTTCATGGCCGCCGTAGCCAGCCAGGTCGTTATCTCAGCGGCGTTCGGGACTCGACCTGCCGATTTCACCTCGCCGTTGATTACCAGAGCGGGCGTTGCCAGGATTTTGTAGGCCATAATGTCTTTTATGTCTTCCACCTTGGTGAGCGTGGTAGGAGCAGACAGCTGGGCTAGGGCCTTCTCCGCCTCAGCGTAAAGCCGCTTGCAGTTTGCACAGCCAGTTCCGAGAACTTTGATGTCAATGCTCACTTTGATTTCTCCTTTAGTACTTGAGTAGCGCACGCAAAGAAATTGCAGACGCAAGGGGTAAGAAGTCTGTAAAACACCGTCGTCCCCTGGCGACGGTCCTCGACGATCCCGTTTGCCCGCAGTAGGGCGAGGTGTTTCGAGACGGTTGAACCATCGCTACCAATCATCACGGTCAGTTCACCCACCGAGCATTCCCCGCGATTTAACCGATCGATGATCATGAGCCGTGACTCGTTGGCGAGTGCCTTCAGCACCCGCGCCTGCTGTTTGAAAACGCTGCGCTGTGTCATCAAACTCATTATATTCCTATTTGGCCATATAGGCACGTATCTGACGAACTTATCTATTCCAGCATTCATGGTTTAAACCGCGGTCACATAAGCATGTTGAACAAATAGCCAACGAGGAGAATCCCAGTGGCCACGACTCCGACAAACACTGCTATCAGCTGTGGACGAAGCACCTTACGGAGAATGATGGTCTCCGGCAACGACAGACCGATGACCGACATCATGAAGGCCAACACCGTTCCCAGCGCGGCACCCTTTCCCAACAATGCCTGCACTACAGGAATGATTCCAGCGGCGTTTGAGTACATGGGTACGCCGATCAGCACCGCAAGCGGCACCGACCACCACGCGCCTTTGCCCATGATGTGTGCCATGAAATTCTCCGGAACATACCCGTGAATCCCCGCGCCGACGGCGATCCCAGCGACCACGTACGGCCATACCTTTCCTACTATGTCGCGCACTGCTTCACGGCCACATTTTATCCGTTCAGACCAACTGACCTTATCGCCCGGAACCGCGGCCGCCCCAGATTCCATCTGATAGACCCAAGGCTCAACGAAGGCTTCGAGCTTCAACCGTCCGATAATCCATCCGGCGATGATGGCGATAATCAATCCCGTTCCGGCGTAGATCGCGGCGATGCGCCAACCGAACAAGCCGAACAAAAGGACAAGCGCCACCTCATTGATCATCGGCGCCGCGATGAGAAATGAAAATGTCACGCCCAGGGGCACGCCCGTGGTGACGAATCCGATGAATAATGGAACCGCCGAACACGAACAGAATGGCGTGACGACACCAAGAAGCGACGCCAAGACGTTGCCGGCGGACTCGCTCTTTCCCGCGAGAATAGAACGCGTTCTTTCTGGAGTGAAGAACGACCTGACGATTCCCACGCCGAAAACGACCAGCGTGAGAAGCATCATGACTTTGGGAACTTCGAAAACAAAGAACTCGACCGCAGAACCGAGGCGCGTACCAGCCTCGAGATGAAGGACGGAGTAGGTGATCCACTTCGCAGCCGGTAGCAGAAAGCTATAGGTTAACCTCCACAATGCCAGAAAGAGAGCGGACAGGGACACATTTCGCCACGCTGTCTTCTTTCGGAGCGTTGTGCTTTTGTCCGCTACTTCGATCTCCTCGTAGCTAGCTTTCGCCGCCATTCGCTACCCTCATTTCGTGCGTACAAAGAACAAACGCGCCGTCATGCTCCGTCGTTACGAACAAAGTTCCCTTCTGCCCCGATATCTCCATTTTGTTTTGGGTGCGCTCGCGATCGCCGGGATGGGTTTGGTCGTGTTGGGCTTTCGCAAGCAGGACATCACTTATCGCCAGTGGGTGATTGAGCAAGGCTCGCTGCTGTTCACCGGCGCTACCACAGTCAACTTCGGGGTCGGCTTCTGGTTTCTGGCGACATTGCCCAGTGTGGTAAGACTGAACTTTATTGGCGGCAATGGACTCGCAACCGGACTCTTAGGGGCGGGACTGCTCCTACCTCTGGCTGCGATTGCGCACCTGATTATGGCCAAGGGCAACAAATCTCCGCAGCGCCAACTGTTGATCGGCGTAAGTTGCGGCGTTCTGACTGTGGCGGTGATGGTCGTGACGCGCGATCTGCTGCGGAATCTTTCCCTCGCGCCCTATTTCAGTCCCGACCAACTGCCGGTGGCGTCTCTGTGGAACATCATCGCGATTTTCGTCGTTCTGTTTGTGGCCGGACTTGCAACTTTGTATTTCATGCTCCATAAGGTCGCTACCGCAACCAGGATGAAGGCGACCGGGGCCCACCAACGGGACTAGACTCTTTTTTGCTCTCCGGAAATTCGTCTTGTAGGTTCCCGCAGTCTCTTCGGCCACGCTAAGTGAACTCAACTCTGATTCTTGGGCGTTGTCACAGGCATGCAGGTCGGCGGTCACTGCCCCGCCTTCGTCGGGCGGCTACCTTCATATTTGCCGTGGTGGCGGCTCAATCCCATGCCTTACTTCTTCAAGAAACTCGTTGTCATTACGGCACTCCTGGCCTCATTAACAGTATCCGCATTCTCTCAGGGCTCTTCATTGAAATCAGCAATGGCCCTCTTCGATCAGCAGCACTGGACTGAAGCAGCGTCCGCCTTCGCCACGATCGAGCAGCAATCTCCTGGCAAGACTGACGCGTTGCTCTATCGCGCTCGCTCCCTGACCGAACTCGGTCAGATGAATGAAGCCGAGCCTGACATCGAGGCATACGTGACCGCACATCCGGCGTCGCCAGAAGGATGGCGCGAGCTTGGATATATCCGGTTTCGCCTGCGCAAGCCTACCGGATCACTCGACGCTTACGCACAGGCCGCGAAGCTCAGCCCGCAAAACGCCACCGATTTGGTCATCTCGGCTCAGGACTACCTGCTAACGATGGACACTCTCAGCGCTGCCCAATGTCTGGAGAATGCATTGAAGCTTCAGCCCAATGACATCGAGGCAGTTTATCAGTTCGGCAGAATTCGCTACAAACAGGGCCGTATGGATGAAGCGATCGCCAGCTTCGAGCAGGTCCTGCGGAGCGATCCCTCCCGCATCAAAGCACAGGAGAATCTTGGCTTGAGCCTGGAGCGCTACGGCCAACTGGAGCAAGCGCTTGCGGCGTATCAGCAGGCGGTGAACCTCGATGCCGTAGCATCGGCACACTCCGATCGTCCTTACCTTTACCTCGGCGCTCTGTTGGTGAAGCTGGGTCGTTCACAGGACGCTGTGCCCGTGCTGGTACGGGGCCTCGAACTGAATCCCAACAGCGGCAAGCTGCACTCCGTACTCGGCAGAGCTTACTTCAACCTGAAAAAGCCAGCCGAGGCGCAGCACGAAATGGATGAGTCGGTGCAACTCGATCCCAAGGATGGCCCAAGTCATTATGCTCTGGCACGCCTCTATACCAGCGTCGGCAAGCCGGAACTGGCGGAGCAACAGTTCAAGGCAGCAAAAGTCCAGTTCGACGCGGAGGCGGCCAAGGGCAACACCATGGGTATGGGGCGCGAGATGGAACTCACGCCGGAATAGCTGGCGCCAACCGTGAAGAAATAAGATCGGTCGAGCCTATTCGCAGCGCTTGAGTCAACGCCGGGACATGTGATCTGTCTGATCACACGAGAATTACTCCGCTAGATAATCGCGATTCCTAGTGTGTAGTCCTTCAGGACGATCCCTCATCAATTGGGTTGGCTGCGAAGATCCCTCCGGATCAGGCGACATCGGTGCTGAGACCGGGGGCGATCTCTTAAGCTGTAAGATGGCATTTGAGAAACTGCATATGCCCTCAGCGCCTAGCGATCATCTCGCAAACGAACGCACGTTTCTAGCCTGGATCCGGACGAGTGTAAGCATCATCGTCTTCGGCTTTGTCGTCGCCAAATTTGGAATTACTCTGCGTCAACTACTGAGGGTGCAAGACAGGACTATCCAGCAAAGTGGCATGTCGCTAGCTATTGGCATAGCATTCATGTTCTTCGGGATCTTCCTGGCTGTCGCCGCCCTTACGCGTTATCAAAACACTCGCAAGCGATTGCAGGACGGCCATTTTGAGCCCGCTGGTCGAATCATCACGATTCTCGGTGCAGTGACCGCTCTTTTCGGTGTAATTCTTGCTGCTTACGTGTTCTATACCTCGCGGACACTCTGAATGCACAAGCGCGGCGCCGGAGCGCCCCGCAGGTGATAGACATGCGCTCGGGGCGCGATGAAATCCTCGCCAAGCTACGACGCGGCAAAAGTCTTATATTCGTCCATCAGGAGCCCGGCCTTCTTAGCACGGCGTTTGAGGTGGTCGACCATCTTCGACTGAACGTCAACCGCAACCACCCTCACCGAAGACCCCACGAGGCACGCAAGTTCCAGCGCGAAGTTAACCCATGCACGGTCCAGGTTCGAGCACTGTCATGCCTTCGTCGACATAAAGGAGCGAGGACCTCATGAGGGCTTCGCCAATATGAGCCGCACCAGACAAATCAATAGTACCCGAGCCACCAGGGACGAACGCCATGTGTCATTTTTCTCTCCATGGAGGCTCATTGATTACAGGTCAACCCCGCAAGGCTTACTGGATTCCTGCAAGAGCCTGCCGAATCGTTCTTATCCATTCTGGCGGATTGTCTGCGGGACAACTGAAATCGGCCCTGTCGAAAACCTCTTCCTGGCGTCGCAAAAGCACCATGATGGGAACACCAGATAGAGTTTCTCTGAAATGTGCGATCAGATCGCATCGTGCTTGCCAGGGAGCTCCGTGTCCGATCACGACAAGGCCCACGGGACGGTCTGACAGATCGAGGTTTCGAGCGGCCTTCAACCCCAAAACAGAAACCACTGGATGCCCGAGCGACTGGAGAATGTCTTCACGGATCGACAAGACGCTGGGACGAAATTCGACTTACACAATGACTGTCATGGTTTTGCAACTTATAACAGATCATTCCTTTAGGTTGCGTCGGCTGACTTAACTCCTAACTTGCGCAGAATTGTCATCATCGGACGCCAGTTGGTGAGACCAGACTGAAACAAGTTCAGGCCGACGAAAGCAGTGAATAAATACCAGTAGGCCGGCATAACTTATTTCAATACGAACAAGCTGGCTGATTAGATTGGCGAGTGAGGCAAAAGTTACACCGGAGAAGCGTTCCAGGGCAAGAGAAGGCGGACCCAATAAAAAGGGGCCCCGAACCGATCCGGAGCCCTGCTTGACGTTCCGCGGCCTCAGTATCCGTGCTCGCCGCCTTCGTCCAGCTTCACCTTGCCCCGGAACATCCGATACACAAAGATGAAATATCCCAGCGCCAGAATCATGCCTATCGTCCACCACACGAAGCCGACACCCAATCCGTACGCGCCGGCAGCCGTGTTGTAAATCGTCAGGCTGAAGTTGGCGCCGGTGCTGGCGGGCAGCACGTTGGGATAGAGCGCGAAGGCCGCTCCTACCAGCATGGCAACGATGTAGGTACACGACGCCAGGAACGCGCCTTTGTCGTTTCGCCTCGAATGCGCATAGTACAGATAGACCAAACTGCCGATCACCAGCGCCGGGACCAGGTATCCAATGGGCCAGCGGCTGTAATTGTTCAGCACGTGCGGGAGGATGTACACGGTGGCGATCAGGCTGACAACCGTGAGTAGCACCTGCACCGGCCAGAACCAGCTGGCAACCTTGCGGGCCCGCGCATTCAATTCGCCTTCCGTCTTGATCGCGAGATAAAGTGACCCGTGAACGACGAGCGTCACCAGCGCGACCAAGCCGCAGATGACCGTGTACCAGTCGAGGATGCCGTTCTGCGCGCCGACCCGCCAGTTGGTCCACAGCGGCTCGAAGAAATAACCGTCGGCTTGCAGCGGAACGCCGCGCACCACGTTGCCCAGAGCGGCGCCGAAGAAGATGGCCAGCAGGATGCTCGAAATTCCAAAGATGACATCGAAGAAGCCCTTCCACACCGCATCCTGAATATGGGCGCGAAACTCAATGCCGATGCCGCGCAGCATCAGCAGCCACAGCACCATCATGAGCGGCAGGTAAAAGCCGCTGAAGCTGGACGCGTACAACAGAGGGAAAGCGAAGTAGAGGGTCCCGCCGGCGGCCAGCAGCCACACTTCGTTGCCGTCCCACACCGGGCCGATGGCACGCAGCACCATGCGGCGCTCCGCGTCATTTTTCGCGATGAAGAGGTGGACCGCGCCCGCCCCGATATCGAAGCCATCCAGCAACACGTAAGCGGCGACCATTACCGCGACGATCATGAACCATAAGGTTGACATGGCTATCGCACCTCCACGGGACCTACAGGAACCGCGTTGCGCTTGTCGCGCGGGGGCCCACCATCGGGACCAGGCCCACGCTCGATTTCGCGGCGCACCAGGAAGAGGAACAAGATCGAAAGCACGGTGTACATCCCCAGAAACCCGAGGAAGCTGAACCAGGCATTTCCGGCGGACACCATCTTGGAATAGCCATCCACGGTGCGCAGCAAACCATAGACCAGCCACGGCTGCCGCCCGAGCTCGGCCGTCATCCAGCCAGCGGTGTTGGCGATGTAAGGCAAGGGGAACAACAACAGCAGCACCCAGAGCATCCAGCGGGCGCGGTACAACTGTTTTCGCCACAGCAGGAAGGCTGCGATTACCGACACAGCGATGAAGATTGTCCCCAGCCCAACCATCACGTGGTAGGAGAAATAGAGCAGGGGAATGCTGTCGGGCCAATCCTGCTTCGGCACCTCGTTGAGACCTTTTACCTCCGCGTTCCATCGGCGCCAGGTCAGAAAGCTCAGCACCTTGGGGATGATGATCGGGTTGTCGATCTTCTGCGCCGGGACATTGGGCTGGCCGATAATCACCAGCGGCGCTCCCGGTTGCGTCTCCCATAATGCTTCCATCGCGGCCAGCGTCACGGGCTGGTTGAGCGCCACCAGGCGTCCTTGGGCGTCGCCCGTCGGGAAGACTTGCAAGACGCTCGCGATCAGCGCCGCAATCACGCCGACGCGCACGAAGATGCGCCCCTCCTGCAAATGTTCCCGGCTGAGCAAGTAGAATGCGCCAACCGCCGACATCACGAACGCCCCGGTGATGACTGCGCCGCTCATGTTGTGTGCATACTGCCACCAGGCCCAGGGATTCAGCACCAGTTGCCAGAAGCTCGACAGTTGCAGGGAACCATCGGCCACACGCTGATAGCCGACTGGGTGTTGCATCCAGGCATCGGTGGCAACAATGAAGTAACCCGACAGCCATGAACCGACGAAGACCATGAGCGCGGTGAACCAATGCTGCATCTTGGTCAGCCGCTTTTCACCATAAAGAAATAGGCCGAGGAATGTGGACTCCAGGAAAAAGGCGAAGACGCCTTCCATGGCGAGGGTTTGTCCGATCACGCCCCCGGCGTAGCGTGAAAAATGCGACCAGTTGGTGCCGAACTGGAACTCCATGGGAATTCCGGTCACCACGCCGATGATGAAATTGATGCCGAAAATCTTGGCCCAGAAGCGGGCCGCCCGGTCGTAACTCTCGTCTTTGGTCTTGAGCGCCAGGGTCTTCAAGATCACGATCAACGGCGCCAGTCCCATGGTCAACTGGGGAAACAGGTAGTGATAGGTAACCGTGAAGGCGAAGTGCAGGCGGTGGATCAAGAGTGCGCTATCCATGCATGGACCCTCGCTGGGAAACGCTGCTCCCGGAGATCACGCGGCTTGGTGCCGCGTGCAACGGCGGTGGGAACAACGTACTTCTTATTGTTCAGCAGCGACGCCACAACGCGCAATGCTTGCAGTCACAAAACGCAGTGAGCGGACTGGGTCTAAACCGGAATTTCCTTTTTGACCTCGAAAACGACGACATTGTACCCCCATCTCGCCCTGTTGCAACAATTGAACAACGTTCTTCTGTCGGAGCCGTCCCAGAGGTCTGCCATCAGCACCAGTACAGCCCAAAATTGCCCCATTTGTGCATACTTTTGCAACACCTCTCCTTACCC
>Ga0075520_1001215_pt1 | contig 12234 bp, 6 predicted proteins | sample NGEPerB_FD_75100 | JGI IMG/M metagenome (GOLD analysis project Ga0075520, IMG submission 75100) | Arctic peat soil microbial communities from the Barrow Environmental Observatory site, Barrow, Alaska, USA - NGEE PermafrostAB12-B | ecosystem: Environmental > Terrestrial > Soil > Wetlands > Peat ... | reverse complement strand
GAGCTGGACGGTGCGCTCGGGGAGATCGCCCGGCTCTCACGGCTCGTCGACGGGCTGTTGGCCGTGGCGCGGGCCGAGAACACCCAACCCGCTCCTGTCGCCGTCGACCTCACCCAGCTCGTCACGGAACGGGTGGCTATCTGGTCCCCGCTCGCGCAAGAACGTCACATTCGGCTCCTAACATCCTGCGGTCAGGCCAGCGTGGCGGCTACTCCGGGACACCTTGAGCAGGTTCTCGACAACCTTCTGGCCAACGCCCTGGATGTGACCCCCAGCGACGGGCAGATCACCATCTCGGTTCGCCGCAACGACGAGCGCGTCCGGCTGGAGGTCATCGACAGCGGGCCGGGGATGACACCAGCCCAACGCGACCAGGCCTTCCGCCGATTCTGGAGCCAGCCAGCCGACAGCCCGTCCCGGGACACTACGTCCAGCAGCGGGCTCGGGCTGGCCATCGTGCATCGCCTCATCACCGTCGATGGCGGCACGATCCAGCTGACCAACAACCCCGGTCCTGGGCTGAGGGTGCAAATCGACCTCCATGCCGCGCCCGGGTGAGGAGCCGAATTCCACCGGCCGGCTCTGGTGCTACTGCGCTGCTTCGACTGACACACTCAGAGCGACGACAACCGACGCAGAAGGCGAGGATGCGATGACGTCGCCCGACAGCACCCCCGTGCCACCGGGCGCCTCGCCGCCCACCAGTACCAGCGCCCCCGGCCATGGCTCGCCTCCAGATGCCACGGTGCATCACGGCCTCAAGATCACGGCTGCGTATGCCTGGCGCCTGATCGTGGTGGCGGTCGCCGTGTACCTGGTCTTCGTTGCGCTGGCCAAGCTGACATTGGTAGCGGTCGCCGTATTCGTCGGCCTGGTCATCACCGCCCTGTTGCGCCCACCTGTCGACCTTCTCGGACGCTGGCTGCCCCGCGGCTTGGCCGTCGCGGTGGCGCTGCTGCTGGCCATCGTGGCCCTCGGCGGGGTGTTCACCTTCGTCGCCGACTCGGTTGCCGGGCAGTCCGCGAAGCTGTCGGCCCAGTTCATCAGCGGCCTGAACGATCTCGAGCGATCCCTGGCAGGGGCACCTTTGCACCTGCGTGCCGTCGACGTGAACCAGCTGGGTCAACAAATCCGCAGCTGGGTGACACAGAACGGCGGCTCACTGGCCGGGCAGGCAATCGGCGGGGCAAGCGTCGCGGTCGAGGTCCTCACCGGACTTGCCCTGGCCGTGTTCTGCTCGGTCTTCTTCCTCAGCTCCGGGAACCGGATCTGGACCTGGCTGCTCACCCAGGCAGGCGGAAACACCGGGCGCCTCGATGGCGCAGCACGCGTCGGGTGGGCTACCTTCGCCGGCTACACCCGGGGCATCGTCATCATTGCCGGCACCAACGCCGTCCTGGTCTGTGTGGCACTGCTGATCCTGCGGGTGCCGTTGGCACTGCCCCTGGCACTGCTGACCTTCTTTGCCACCTTCATCCCCCTGATCGGCTCTCCTATTGCCCTGTTCGTGGCCACACTGGTGGCGCTCGCCGCGCGGGGCCCCCTCATTGCTCTGCTGGTCCTGGCCCTTATCGTGGTCATAGGCCAGATCGAGGGCCACCTGCTGCAGCCGCTGGTGATGAGCCGCGCGGTCAACATCCACCCGCTGGCCGTTGCCCTCACGGTCGCCTCCGGAACCATCCTGTACGGCGTCATCGGTGCGGTCGTGGCGGTGCCGGTGGTTGCCGTCACCTGGAAGGTCTGGACATCGCTGCGAACCCACCCATCACGGGCCGATCAACGTCGTGAGCCGGCCGTGGAAGTGCTCGAGCCCCGCCCCGATGCCGCACCGTGACCACGGCTCCCATGACCGATCCCGGCTGAGCGGCAACGATGACGTTTCATGGATGGACCGACGCGATTCTGGACTTCTTCGAGGCCCTGGAGGCTGACAACTCCAAGAGCTACTGGCAGGCGCACAAGAAGATCTATGACGAGCAGGTGCGCGGCCCCATGCAGGACCTGGTGGCCGAGCTCGCCGACGAGTTCGGGGAGGCGAAGATCTTCCGCCCCAACCGTGACATCCGGTTCAGCTCCGACAAGAGCCCGTACAAGACCCAGATCGGGGCCACCCTGGCCGGGCATGGGTACGTTCAGGTCTCCGCGGGCGGGCTCGCGGTGGCCAGCGGCACGTATGCCTTTGCCTCCGACCAGCTGGCTCGCTACCGCCGCGCCGCAGCCCTGGACCTGACCGGCGAAGCCTTGGCGAGGATTGTGCACGACGGCCAAGAGGCCGGGCTGACGATCACCGCAGCAAGCAGCCTCACCACCGCCCCGCGAGGATTCCCCAAGGATCACCCGCGAATCGAGCTGCTGCGGATGAAGGGCCTGGTCACCTGGAAACAGTGGCCGGTGGAACCGTGGCTGGCCACGGCCTCGGCGAAGGACAAGGTCGTGGAGGTACTGCGCGCCTCGATACCCTTGGTTCAGTGGCTCCAGGCCCACGTCGGCGCCTCCGAAGCGGACTCCCTGTCCCGAAAGGACTCTTGATCGTGCCTGAGACCACCGCCTCAGGAAGCAGTGTGTTGGCCACATCTGGCCAGGCTTGGCGAGCACTGGGCGTGCTGCTCATCGGCATGTTCATGTCCCTGCTGGACGCGACGATCGTCAACGTTGCCCTGCCGACGATCCGCACGAGCCTGAACGCCTCAGAGGCGACCCTGTCGTGGATCATCTCCGGTTACGCGCTCGCGTTCGGTCTGGCCCTCATCCCGGCGGGGCGCCTCGGTGACCGCTTCGGGCACAAGTGGGTGTTCATCACCGGGCTGACTCTCTTCACCGTGGCAAGCCTGGCGTGTGGCCTCGCCCAGGACGGCAACCAGCTGATCGTGGCACGAGTCGTCCAGGGACTCGCCGGAGGCATCTACCTTCCGGCGGTCACCGCCTACATCCAGCTGCTTTTCAGTGGCCGCAGCCGCGGAAAGGCCTTCGCCATCATGGGCGCCGTCATCGGTGTGTCCTCAGCCCTTGGCCCCCTCATCGGCGGGCTGCTCATTGCGGCGTTCGGCAACACCAGCGGCTGGCGCCTCGTGTTCGTGGTCAACCTGCCCTTCGGAGTCGCCGCCCTGGTCGCAGCGATCTTCATGCTGCCAACAGGCTCGGAGAGTCGCGGTAGGTCAAGCGGTGTCGACTTCCTCGGCCTGCTGCTCCTGTCGGGGGGCCTGGTCGCGGTCCTGGTTCCACTCATCGAGGGACAGGACCAGGGCTGGCCCATCTGGACCTATCTGTCACTGGCCGGCGGCATCGTGCTGATCGCACTGTTCGCAGCGTGGGAGGTGCTGGTGGCCAAGCGCGGCCAGAGCCCCCTGGTGCCGCCCCACCTCTTCTCCCACCCCGCCTTCACCGGCGGCGTGATCTTGGCACTGGTCTACTTCGCGGCGTTCGTGAGCATCTTCTTCACGCTCTCGATCCTGTGGCAGGCCGGACTCGGGCACACCGCCCTTGAGGCCGGAGTCGTCTCGATCCCGTTCGCGCTCGGCAGCATCGCGGGAGCATCGCAGAGCGGCAGGCTCGCGGCCACCATCGGCCGGACCGTGCTCGTCATCGGTGCCGCCATGGTGGCAGTCGGCCTGAGCGCGCTCTGGCTCATCCTCATGCTCACGGCGCCGGGCGACCTGACGGGCTGGGATCTGCTCGTGCCCCTGCTGGTTGCAGGCATCGGCAGCGGGCTGTTCATCGCCCCGAACGCACAGTTCATCATCGCCACCGTCGACCGTCAGGAAGCTGGTGCGGCCAGCGGGGTCATTGCCACCATGCAGCGCCTCGGCACGGCGATCGGTATCGCCATCATCGGCAGCGTGTTCTTCGGCACCCTGTCGGTTCCCGCCAGGGGACGCCCGACCCCGGCGGTTCTCGCGGCTGCCTTCACCCACAGCGCCACCTGTGCCCTGGCCGTGAGTGCGGCGTTCGCCGTGATCTCCTTCGTGCTGGTGTTCGCCCTGCCACGACGGGTGGGGACCGGCCCGGACGCCGTACGCCCCGAGCCAGACGAGGCACCGCCGGCGCAGCTGTCGTACCAGCAGTAGCGGTCAACACGCGTTCGGTCGCGCCGGCACAGCCAAGGTCTGCCGTGCGGCACTCTCGCCCTGAGATCAGTGGTCGCCCCCAGCGCTGAGGTCACCGCGGCGGCTACCCAAGGGCGCCAAGCGCACCGGCAGCGAGGTGTCGCGCCGGGATATCTGCGGGCATCCACAGGAGCGCACGAGCGCGTCCGGGGCCGCGCTGCGATGTCCTGGGATGCTGCGCACTTCGGAAATGGTTCGTCCGTCGAACTATATTGCTACGGTGGGCGGGTGCTGGAGTCCCAGAAGCAGTACCCAGTTGTCGATGATGAGCGCGCGCGCGCAGTACAGGCAGTGCGGGCCCTGGCGCGAGCCTCCAGGGTGTTGGAGCGTGCCTCGGGGGAGCTGAGCTTGGCTCACTACCGCGTCCTGTCAGCGGTGGCGTCCGGTGACGAGCGAGCATCGAGGGTGGCCGCCCGCCTGGCGCTGGGAAAGCCCACGGTCAGTGCCGCGGTCGACGCGCTGTGCCGGCGCGCGCTGTTGACCCGGGTGGTCGCAGCCGACGACCAGCGCGCGGTCGCGTTGTCGCTGACCGTGTCCGGGTGGTCGCTGCTCAACCGGGTCGAGGACCAGATGGTCGCCAGGATCAGAAGCCTGTCCGCCAGGACACCGGACCCGCAGACACTGATCGAGTCGCTGGCGTGGATGGGCGGCGCTATCGATGAGGCGCATGCCGAGCGAATCGCAGCCGGTTGAGCCAGCCTTCAGCCCCGGCCAGGCGCGGATGGGTGCGCCGGCTGTGGGGCTACATGTTGCGCCATCGGCGGGACCTGGCGATCGCGGTGCTGGCCTCTGTACTCGGCAGTGCCTGCCAGACGGTCGTGCCTCTGATTGAGCGCCAGATCGTCGACCGCGTGATCCTGCGGCACACCTCGCCGTTATGGCCGTGGCTGGCAGTGCTGCTCGTGCTTGCCATGGCCAGCTTCGGCTTCGCCTACCTGCGCCGCTATCGGGGCGGCCGTGTAGCTCTGGGCGTGCAGTTCGACCTGCGTAACGACATGCACGAGCACCTTCAAGGGATGGACTTCGCCAACCTGGACCAGATGCCCACCGGTCAGCTGGTGTCCAGGGCGAACTCGGACACGACCCTGGTGCAGGGGCTGCTGAGCTTCCTGCCGATCATGAGCGGCAACGTGCTCTTGATGCTGCTCTCGCTGGTGGTCATGGTCTTCCTGTCGCCTCTGTTGTCGGTGGTGGGCTTGGTCGTTGCCCCAGCGCTGCTGTTCTTGTCCTACCGCATGCGCTGGGCGATGTTCCCCGCAACATGGGATGCCCAGCAGCGTGAGGGTGACGTCGCGCAGATCGTGGATGAGGACGTCAACGGCGTGCGGGTGGTCAAGGCGTTCGGCCAGGAACGCCGAGAGCTGGGGCGGATCACGAGCGCATCCGAGACGCTCTACGGGGCACAGATGCGTACGGTGCGGCTGCAGTCGCGCTACCAGCCGATGCTGCAGATGATTCCGTCGCTGGGCCAGGTCGCCATTCTGGCGTTCGGAGGCTGGCTGACCCTTCAGCACGACATCACCCTCGGGACGTTCCTCGCCTTTTCGACCTACACCGCCCAGCTGGTGGCCCCGGCCCGGCAGCTGGCCGGTGTCCTGACGGTTGGCCAGCAGGCCCGCGCCGGGATCGAGCGCATCTTTGAGCTCTTGGACCTGCGGCCGGCCATCACGGACCGCCCGGATTGTGTGGAGCTGCCCGCCGGGCAGGGCGCGATCAGCTTCAGCGGCGTCCACTTCGCCTACGGCCAGGGCCCGGACGTGCTCTGCGGCATCGACCTCGATATCGCCCCCGGAGAACGGGTGGCTATCGTCGGGCCGAGCGGGTCGGGCAAGACAACACTGACGACGCTTCTCGCTCGGTTCTACGACCCGCAGGCCGGATCCGTGCTCGTGGACGGCTGCGACGTTCGCCGTATCCGGCTGCAGTCGCTGCGCCGGGAGGTCGGGGTGGTCTTCGAGGAGAGCTTCCTGTTCTGCGACTCGGTAAGGGCGAACATCGCCTATGGACGCCCGGACGCGACCGACGCGCAGATCGAGGCCGCAGCCCGTTCCGCGCGGGCGCACGAGTTCATCGAAGAGTTGCCGCGAGGTTATGCCACGGTCGTGGGCGAACGGGGTCTGAGCCTGTCCGGTGGGCAGCGCCAGCGCATCACGCTCGCCCGGGCGATCCTGTGCGATCCGCGCATCCTGATCCTCGATGACGCGACCAGCGCCATCGATGCCACCACCGAGGAGGCGATCCAGGACGCGCTGCGCACCGTCCTTGCCGGCCGGACCACCCTGCTTGTTGCGCACCGTCGTTCGACCCTGCGCCTCGCCGATCGGATCCTGGTTCTCGATCACGGCCGGATCGTCGAGCAGGGCAGCCACGAGCAGCTACTCGGCCGGAGCCGGGTCTACCGGTCGCTGCTGACCGGCCTCGACGACGACCAGGTGCCACAGGCCGGCGCCCAGATCGAGACGCTGGCCGCCATCTCATCTGGTCGCGGCACCGGTGGCACCACCGCATCGGCCTGGATCAGGCAGACCGGCGGGGCCGATGTTCGCCTCTTCGGCGCCCCGAGCATCGGCGCGGGCCTGGGGCGAGGCGCAGGAGGCTGGCGCCGCAATCTGGCGCCCACCCCTGAGCTGCTGGCCAGGGTGGCGGTCCTGCCCGCGGTGCGTGACAAGGTCACCGTCGATCTTGACCGGGAGTCCCGCCCGGACAGCAGCTTCACCCTCATGCGGCTCCTGAGGGAGTTCCGCAGGCCACTGCTGGTCGGGCTGGTCCTGGTGGTGCTGGACGCACTGGCCACACTCGCGGGCCCGGTCCTGGTCAAGACCGGCATCGACAGCGGGGTCTCGGCCGGTTCGCAGAAGGCCCTGGTCGCCGCCTCCGCGGTCTATCTCGTGGTCACCCTCGCAGACACGGTCGACGAGATCGGGCAGACCTTCGTCACGGGCCGCACGGCGCAGCGCGTGATGCTCTCGCTGCGCGTGCGGATCTGGGCCCAGCTGCAGCGTCTGTCGCTGAACTACTACGAGCGCGAGATGTCCGGCCGGATCATGACACGCATGACCACCGACGTCGACCAGTTCGAGTCGCTGATCGAGAACGGCCTACTCTCCGCGCTGGTGTCGTTCGTGACCTTCGTCGGCGTGGGCGTCGCGCTCCTGCTGTTCAACGTCGAACTGGCGCTGTGCACGCTGACCGTCATCGTCCCGATCGCCGCGGCCACCGTGCTGTTCCGCCGACGGGCAGCCCGGCTATATGACCTGTCGCGAGAGCGCATAGCCATCGTCAACGCCGATTTCCAGGAAAGCCTGTCCGGAGTGCGCGAGTCACAGGCATTCGTGCACGAGGCCCGCACGATCGCGCGGTTCCACCGGCTCGGGCGTGACTACCTCGAGTCCCGAGTGGCCGCCCAGCAGCTCGTGGCGACCTACTTCCCGTTCGTACAGTTTCTTTCCGCCGTGGCCGATGCCATCGTGCTCGGCGTCGGCGCGTCGTTGATCGGCTCCGGCCATCTCACCTCGGGCGCGCTGATCGCCTTCATCCTCTACATCGACCTGTTCTTCTCCCCGATCCAGCAGCTTTCCCAGGTGTTCGACTCATGGCAGCAGACCCGGGTCTCGGTGGCGCGGATCGCCGAGCTGATGCGGCTCGAGACGCTCACCCCGCTGGCCGAAGAGCCCCAGCGACCAGGTCGGCTGCCTGGCGCCCTGACGCTGCGCGGTGTGCGGTTCTCCTACCCGGGCGGCGCGGGCCGACCCGGTGGCCTCGAACGCCGTGGGCCGGCAGACGCGCGGCCGCTTCCTTCGGTCGACGCCATGGCACACAAGCCACCCGAGGCGCTACGCGGTATCGACCTGTCGATCGAGGCGGGCGAGACGGTGGCCCTGGTCGGTCAGACAGGCGCAGGCAAGTCAACCGTGATGAAGCTGCTCGCCCGCTTCTACGACCCCGACCAGGGCAGCGTGCTCGTAGACGGCCACGAGCTGCGCTGCCTGGACCTTCACCGGTTCCGCCGTCAGCTGGGCTATGTCCCGCAGGAGTCGTTCCTGTTCACGGGGACAATCAGCGACAACATCGCCTTCGGGCGGCCGCAGGCCCCCGACTCCGACATTGAGGCGGCCGCCCGTGCCGTCGGGGCGCATGACTTCATCGCGGAGCTGCCAGGCGGCTACCTGCATGAGATCTCTGAACGCGGCCGGTCCCTGTCCGCAGGCCAACGCCAGCTCATTGCATTGGCCCGCGCCGAGTTCGTCGACCCTGCAATTCTTCTGCTCGACGAGGCCACCTCACAGCTTGACCTCGCCACCGAGGCCCGGGTCGCGGCCGCCATGCAGCAGGTATCGCACGGCCGCACCACGGTCGTCATCGCCCACCGGCTGCAGACGGCCCGGGCGGCCGACCGCATCGTGGTACTGGACCACGGTCAGGTCGCGGAGATGGGCTCACACGACGAGCTGATCGCGGCCTGCGGAAAGTACGCCTCAATGTGGGACGCATTCGAGAGCCGCGCTCAAGCGACGCAGCCTGCCTGATCGGCATAGGTCACGCTCCCACCGCGCGAGGCACTGTGCAGGGTGTGCGTCAAGACCAGGGTCGTCCAGCCTTCGACACCGAAGGACTTCGAAAGGGCGCGGCGCAGGTTGCGGTCTGTCAGATCGAGCCACGGTGAGCGAGCTGGTGGGCATGACAGCACGAGGCAGGCGGGGTCTGTCATCGCGCAGCCAGCAACCCGCCCACCTGCACGGCGAGGGCGGTGCCACGGTCTGCGCCGCCTGCGGCCTCTGGCTCGGACAGGGATCAGCCGCGCAGCCTCTGGCACGAGAAACTCTTCGCCGGCGACACCAACATCCAACGCCCCCACGCCGGCGACACGAAATGGGAATTGGACGCAATGCCAAGTTCCTGCACTCTGGACGCCGATCGCGGCCAGTCAGCCCAGCGAGGGTGCTCTGCCGCCGCTGGCCGCAGGGTCGAGCCGACGCTCATCACGATGCTCCGGTGGTGGCCACGGGCGGGATGCTCGTGGTCGTCGGGGCCGCAGCCGCCTGCAGTTGCGAGCCGGAGCTGGTCTGTGTCGACGTGCCCGCTGCCATGACTGCAGCGGTGCTGCCCGTCGCAGTGGTCGTGCTGGCCAGATTAACCACAATGGCCGCGGCGCCGAGAGCAGTGGCTGCTCCGGCACCGAGGGTGATGGCTGATACCCAGGCCAGCCCCTTGTTACGGGCGAGCTGTCGGGCCGAGCCCGAGGTGGATGAGCTGATCATGGTTCCCCGATCCGGAATGGGGGGCAGCGGGGTACTGCGCTGTTCGTGGTCCATGCCTCCAGGTTCCAGCAGCCGGCTGTGTGATCTCCTGGCCCTTCCTCTGAATCGCCTATGAGAACGGTTCCAGGACTCTTCATGCGCAGAACTGGGCATACGCACACCCCAGAGGGCATCCCAGTTTTCAGCCAGCATCCCCTCAGGCCGCCTCGTTCAAGAATGCATACGTCAGTCCACCACCGTGGCGCGGAGTCACGAACCACTCTGACGAGGAACACCAGGTCACTCAACACGGTCGGCGCGGCCGCCAGCGTGCCCGTCAAGGCCAGTGCCAGACCCCGCAGCCGTGCTGGTGAGAACGGTGCGCTCACCGCAGCGTCTCAAGCACGCTGACCAGGTACAGACCTCCAAGCCAAACATCCCTGGCCGAGAAATCCCCGATATCTCCGAGATTGGCCTGCACCTGATACCGAGGGCGGGCGCACAGAAGCGGCTCCACCGACCCGCTCAGGTGTGACGTGGTGCTGAGACAAGACCCCGTTGTCCATCTCGGACACGCCCACGGTGGCACGGAACGTGCCCCGGGAGTCCAGCGTCCGCCATCCGTCGCCCTGAGCCTGCGCGCGGTTCACCACGACCGTGTGCGGGCGGCCGCCACCCATCCGGAGTACGTGTCGTAGGCCACCGCGTGGGTGGCGGTCGTGGCCGCACCCGACCAAGCCGAGCGGGGCCGCGCTGGCGTGGATCGCACCGACCGTTGCGGCGCCGAGCTGGGCAGCACCCAGCTTGCCAGCACCGTCGCGGGCGACGGCGCTCCATCAGGGCGGGTGCCGGCAGGCAGCTTGTCCGGCTCCCCCCGCGTCGCGAAGAGCTCGCCTAGGACAGTGGGCAGGAAACCGGTTGGTTCTCATGGTGGGAAGGCTTCGACGCTGGGCTGAACCAGGACCTGGCGCCCTGCCCTCGGCGAGAGAGGGAGGGCAGGGCACCAGGTACTGAACGGATCTCCTTCGATCAGGTCAGTGAGAAGGTCACCAGCCGCAGCCCGGAGGTGAAGACGAGATAGACGTCATGTCGTCCCGACGCGCCCTGGATCGTGGTCCTGGTGGACGCGTACGTGTATACGCTTCCGGTGCTGGTGACGGTCGCCGTGCCGACGAGGGGTCCGGTCGGGGAGTCCAGCCGGACCTGGATCGCGCCGTCGCCGCTATCGGCTTTGGCCGCCGAGGCGGAGAACGTGCTGACCCGGCCGCCGAGCTGGGCGTCGGCGAACTTGATCCAGTTCCCGCCGGCCACCGCGTCCACGGCGGTGCCACGGGCCTTGGACTCATCGGTGAGCGTGACCCCGCTGTAGGCGTCGAAGTTCTCCGCCCGGGTCAGCTTGGTCAGGTCCCTGGCGGGGATCGTCTCGCCGCGCACCGCAAGCGTGCTGTGTTCTCTGACGTCGGAGGCGGACGAGCCCACCATGACGTCGTAGTCGGAGGACTCGACCACCCACTTGCTGCGGGTGACGTCCCAGTGCGCCAGGTCCTTGGCCGCCAGGGCGAGCCGCACGGTCTTGGTCTGGCCGGGCAGAAGGTTCACCCGCTGGAAGGTCCTCAGCTGCTTCAGGGGCTCCTTGTCCCGGGAGGTGCGCTGGTGGGTGTAGAGCTGGACGACCTCGTCGCCTGCATGTGCGCCGGTGTTGGTGACGTCGACGAAGACCTGCACCGTGCTGGCCGAGTCCACCGACGGCGCGCTGAGCCTCAGGTTGGAGTACCGGAAGCTGGTGTAGGACAGCCCGTAACCGAACGGGTACAGGGGGTCGGCCTTGGTGTACAGGTACGTCTGGTCAGACGTGATGATGTCGTAGTTGAGCAGGTTGGGCGGGAGGTCTGCCTCCGAGCGGTACCAGGTCTGGGTCAGCCGCCCGGCCGGGTTGTAGTCACCGAAGAGCACGTCGGCGACCGCGTGGCCGGTCTCGGCTCCAGCATGGGTGGTCCACACCATGGCCGGCACGTTCGCCTGCTCCCAGCCGACGGTGTCCGGGTAGCTGGTCTCCAGGACGACGATGGTGTTCGGGTTGGCTGCCTTGACGGCCCGAACCAGGGCCTCCTGGCCTTCCGCCAGAGCCATGGTGGTCCGGTCGTGAGCCTCGCGGCCGTTGATGAACGGCATGCTGCCGACCACCACGACAGCTGTCTGGGCGTGCTTCGCCGCGGCGACGGCAGCCGCCACCCCGCTGTTGATCACTTCCTTGGAGAAGTGAGCCGCCCCGGCCGCGGTCGATGAACCCAGCCCGAGCACGCCGTTGGCGCCCACGGTGAGATACACCTTGGGTCCAAACCAGCTCTCCTGCGTCTCATATCCCGCATAGCGGATGACGTAGCTGCCGTCCGTCTGCGATTCGAGCTTGAACTGCTGCTGCACGTACCAGCCGTTCGGCTGCTCGTCGCGGGTGACGAACGCGCCCGCGCTGGCACCGAGGTACCGGTTCTGGGCCACGTTGCGCAGGGTCAGTACACCCTGGCCCCAGTCGAACACGTCGAACTGGCTGGCCGTCGAGGCCGTGGCCGAGCTCTCGTTGACGGTGTTGGTGTCGGCGGTTCCGGTCGCGGTGACGTACTTGCCGGTCGCGACGTCCTTCAGTGCGATCCGATCCACGCCTTCGGTGCCAGTGACCGCGGCCCGCGAACCGAGCCGATCGGTGATCCCCTGCAAGGGGGTGACCTTGTACGGCAGGGTACCGCTGTACCAGTCGGAGTACAGGGTGTTCTCCAACGGGCCGATCACTGCCACGCTCTTGGTCGTGGTCGGGTTGAGTGGCAACGCGTGGTTGGCGTTCTTGAGCAGGACCATGGCCTCGTCGGCGGTCTTGCGGGCGAGCTGCTGGTGGGCGG
>Ga0075520_1001214_pt1 | contig 12235 bp, 9 predicted proteins | sample NGEPerB_FD_75100 | JGI IMG/M metagenome (GOLD analysis project Ga0075520, IMG submission 75100) | Arctic peat soil microbial communities from the Barrow Environmental Observatory site, Barrow, Alaska, USA - NGEE PermafrostAB12-B | ecosystem: Environmental > Terrestrial > Soil > Wetlands > Peat ... | reverse complement strand
GCCGCGATCGCGGCCATTCAATGGCATGGATCGGATACCACCGCTGGCGGCGAGCTCGTCGAACGCAACCTGCCGCAGCGCCTTGGTCTGGTCTGGAGAGATGCCCACCACCACCCAGCGCATTTGCGGCCCACGCTGGCTTCCCAGCGGGACGCCCCACCGACGTGGCGATCATTCCGTGGCAATGCCGGCGTCTTTGGCGGTCCGGGTCCACTTGGCTGTCTCGCTGCGAATGAACGCAGCCAGTTCAACAGGAGTCATCCTGCCAGCCGTGACGCCCTGTTCGTCGAAGCGTTTGACCACGTCTTGCTCGGTCAGGATCTTCGCGAGTGCGCCGTTGATTCGCTGCACGATGGCCACGGGTACGCAAGGCCCTGAAGGATCTGTGCTTCATGTTCTCGCGCAGGATCCATGACGCTCCGGCAGGAGCCAGACCATGCACAAACTTGACGACCTTGAAAGAAACGCCGGTAAGCTCGGGTACGGGCCTCTTTTGCCTAGAACAACAGTTTCCACAAGATCTGAGCCGAAACCAGAGTCCGAGGTCCTTTGGGGAGAGGGTCGATTGGTGGGTATAAAACCGAACAGCCATCGAGCCCGCGCCGATCCTCACGATCGAGCGGACAGCAGCTCCGCCAGCAGCTCGACGGGCACCGGGCACGTCGCTTGCAAAGAAGCCGCACGGGAGATGCCGACATGGACCATGACGACAAGGATCGACGCACCGCCGATGTGTTTCGCGACTTCGCGCGAGCCTGCCGTGCCGAGCGGGATCGCATCGCCTTGTCGCGCCTCGCCGCCGAGGATCGTCTCTTCGAGACGGCACTCGTCGAACGCGCCAGGGCCGACACGCTGGCCGATCGAGTCATCGCCGCGGCCCGCCGCTAGCGCACCGCGTACAGCGAGAACGTGACCATGAACGAAGACCTCGACAGCCTCAGCCACAAGATCAGCGAGCTGCAGGGCAGCCTGCTGGCGATGGAGTGCTTCGTCAATGCGCTGACGGAAACCTTGACGGCCGATGCCCGGCCGGTGGCCAGCGCCTTCTACGCCAGCGAATCGGAAGCGTTTCGTGCCGCACTGATGAGCTCGACCGCGCCCGAGGCGACCGTCCATGCGTTCGAGCGCGACGTGCAGCGCGCCTTCCGGTTGCTCGGCGAGCCGCTGCTCGGCGAGTCGCGGCGCGATGCGCTGCCCGACGACGATCCCGAATAGGACGGGCGCCGGCGCGAGGCGCTCGCGCACCGCTCAGCCGATGCAGGTCCGGTTCTTTCCGGTCCGCTTGGCTTCGTAGAGCGCCTGGTCGGCGCGCTCGAGCGAATCCTCGATGCGCTCTTGCATCCGGTAGCCGGTGACTCCGGCCGAGAAGGTCACGAAGACCTGCTTGTCCTTGTGCATGAACAGCCCGCCGGTCAGCGCGCGCTGCAGTCGGGTGAGGATCTGCTCGCCTTCGTCGGCGGGCGTCTCGGGCAGGAGAACGACGAATTCCTCGCCACCATAGCGGGCGACCCGGTCGGTCGGCCGCAAGGTCTTGCTGACGATGCTGGCGAGCGACTTCAAGGCTTCGTCGCCGGCGCTGTGGCCGAGTTCGTCGTTGAGCCGCTTGAAGTTGTCGATGTCGAGCAGGCCGATCGAGAGATGGCCGCCATTCCTCTCGAGGCGCGCACGCTCGATCTCGAACGCCTGCATCAGGCCGCGCCGATTGGCGATCTGCGTCAGCTGGTCGGTCGAGACTTCGTCGGAGAGGCGCCGCATCTCGTCCTCGAGCTTGACGACGCGCTCGCTGAGATCGGTCGCCTTGCTGTGCTCTTCCTGCAGGCGCGCCTGCGTCTGCTGCACCAGCGACTGCACGGCGCGGCTCTCGTTGACCATTTCCCGAACGACGCCGGTCAGGCTCTCGAGCGAATCCGCTTCCTCGATCACTTCGGCGTAGCGGCCGACGCTCTTGTGGAAGTCGCCGGTCTTCGAGCCGAGCTCGCCGAGCTCGGCCAGCATCTGGTGGATCAACCCCTTCAGCGCGTCGCGCGCCTGCTCGCGCTCGCCCTTGACCTCGGCGTGGCGGGCGCGCGCGTGATGCAGCATGTCGCTCACGGCGCGCACGCCGCGGGCGGTCAGGCCTTCTTCGATCTTCAGCCGCATCGCCTCGGCCTGGCCCTTGACCCAGCTGTCGTTCTCGGCGATGTCGGTGAGGCTCGAGGTGAGCTCATGGCACAGCTTGCCGAGCTGCTCGAAGAGATGGTGGCGGTGCTGCAGAACGCGCTCGGCGCGGACGCAGACGGCCGCCATCGCCTCGGCCAGCGGCGCGCTCGCACCCTCGGCGCCGAGCCGTTCGGTGAGGCGCTTCAGCTCGTCGGCAAGCTCGCGGTTGGCGTCGTCCTGCGGCATGGCCTGCTGCAGGGCGCGGGCCAGGCTCTGCGTGACGCGATCCCACGACGTGGCGGCCGCAAGCAGCTCCGGCGACGACGCCTCCAGGGTGGCCGTCGATCCCGTGGACGCCGCATCGACATCGGCTGCGCCCTGCGCCGCGGGAAAGGTCGCGTCGGCTGGCGACGCTGCCGCGGGCGCGACGACATCGACCTCGGTGGCCGCGCCATCGCTTTCCCAGCTGTTGACGAGCTGGGACAAGCGCTGCTGCAGGCGACGCGAATCGCCACGCGAACTGGTGAGCACGCGGTGAATCCCTTCCTTGCGCCGCGCCGGTGTCCAGTTGAGCCCACTGCGCTCGACGCCGCGGACGATCCGGTCGATCAGCGTCGCCAACGCGTCGGAGGTCGAGCGATGCGCGTTGTCGAACAGATGCTCGGCATGCTCCCATCGCGCATGCGTCATCGCCTGGCCGATCTCGGCGCCGACCGATTCGCCTTCGAAGGCGCGCTGCGCCAGACGGTCGACGAGCTTCTGTGCGCGCGACGGCAACGGTGACGCGCCATGCGACTCGCCAGCCTCGTGCCGATAGGCGCGCTCGTAGTTCTCAGGTGTCGGCTCGAGCCGCTCGACGGCAAGGCGGCGCAACGCTGCCTTGGCGATCTGCGCCGCCGGCACGCCCAGCGGGGCCGGTTTCGTCAGGGGCGCGGGGCGGGTGATTTCCACGTCGAGTCCAATCGGTCGGGCTGTCGGTCAGGACAGCGGTCGCGAGGCGCGGGCACGCATGGCCCGCGGCGGCTCGGGCGCATCGGTGCTCGACGCCTTGCCGATCCACGGCGCCTTTTTTGGCAGCACGGTCTGTTGCAGCCAGATTTCGATGTCGTCCGGAGGCTGCGGCTTGCTGAACAGGAACCCTTGCATGATGCCGCAGCCGAGCCGGTGCAGGACCTCCATCTGGCGGAGGTTTTCCACGCCTTCGGCGATCACGCGCAGGCCGAGCGAGCGAGCCAGCGCGATGATCGCCGTGACCACCGCCGAGCTCTGCGGCGTCATGCCGAGATCGCGGACGAAGCTGCGGTCGATCTTGAGCTCGCTGATCGGCAGCGTCGTCAGGTAGGCGAGCGACGAGTAGCCGGTGCCGAAGTCGTCGATCGAGATCTCGACGCCGATCTCGTTGAGCCGGTGCAGCGACGGGATCACGTTCTGCAAGTCCTTCATCAGGCCTGTCTCGGTGATCTCGAGCTCGATCGCGTGGTGCGGCACGCCGTAGGTGGTGACGGCGTGGTGGATGTATTCGACGAGGTCGGTGCGCTCGAACAACCGGCTCGGCAAGTTGACGGCGATCGAGTCGGCGAAGCCGAAGTTGTCCTGCCAGATGCGCGCTTGCCGCGCCGCTTCGCGGATCGCCCATTCGCTGAGCGGCGTGATGAGCCCCGTCTCCTCGGCGAGCGGAATGAAGTCGCCCGGCGCCACCAGCAGACCCTGGCGACGCCAGCGCATGAGCGCCTCGGCGCCGACCATGCGCGCGCCGCGCACGTCGACCTTCGGCTGGTAGTGCAGCACCAGTTCGTCGCGCTCGATCGCCTTGTGCAGCGCGCTTTCCAGTTCGAGCTTTTCGCGGCCCTGCCCGGCCAGGCTCGGCCGGTAGACCGAGGAGGCGTTTCGCCCCGCCGACTTGACCGAGTACATCGCCACGTCGGAGTTGCGCAGCAGGTCGGCGATGGTGCCGCCGTCGCGCGGAAACAGGGCGATGCCGACGCTCGCGGTGACGAAGCATTCCTGCATGCCGATCGTGATCGGCAGACGCATCGCCTCGAGGATGCGCTCGGCGACGCGCTCGGCATCGCGCTCGTCGACCACTTCGGGAAGCAGGGCGACGAATTCGTCGCCGCCGAGCCGGCCGACCGCCTCGAGCGTGCGGTGCGAACGCACGCCGACGGTCTCGAGCGAGCTCTCGAGCACCTGGTCGGAGTGGCGCACGCACGAGCGCAGGCGCCGTGCGACCTCGACCAGCAGCTCGTCGCCGGCGCCGTGGCCGAGCGTGTCGTTGATCACCTTGAACCGGTCGAGATCGATCAGCAGCAATGCCACCTGGTGGCTGAGGCGACGGCCGTGCTCGAGCGCGCGCTCGGCGCGCCAGATCAGCTGGCGACGGTTCGGCAGGCCGGTCAGGGTGTCGAAATTGGCAAGGTGGCGGATCCGGTCTTCGGCCAGGCGCCGATCCGTCACGTCCTGGACGATGCCGGTGTAGCCGACCAGGTTGCCGTGCTCGTTGAACTCCGGCTCCGCCTCGACGTGGACGATCCGCTGCCGGCCGTCGACGAGGCGTGCGTGGATGTCGGTCGCGAGCACGGTGCTGCGTTCCATCGCGCTGTGCGTGAGCTCGAGAAAGGCCTTGCGCTCCTCCTCTGGAACCATGCGCAGCAGCCGCTTGAAGTCGAGCTGCTGGTCGGGGCCGACGCCGAACACGCGCAGGCCTTCGATCGAGAACATCGGGCCGCCCTGGCCCTTGCGCCAGTCGAAGCTGCCCATCCGCGCCAGGTCCTGCGCGCGCGCCAGGCGCGACTTGCTGCGCTCGAGCTCGACCCGCGTGCGCGATGCGCGCAGCAGATAGCGGAGCCGCCCGGCGAGCAGACTCCACTGCGCCGCCTTGACGAAGAAGTCGGTCGCGCCGGCCTCATAGGCGCGCGTGATCGAGGCATCGTCGTCGAGCCCGGTCAGCATCAGCACCGGCAACGACTCGAACCCCGGCAGCACGCGCAGCTCGCGACAGGTCTGGAAGCCGTCGAGGCCGGGCATCACCGCGTCGAGAACGACGATGTCGGGCAGGAAGTCGACCAGCACGGCCATCGCCTGCTCGCCGCTCGAGGCCTCGGTGACGGTGAAGCCCTGGTCGCGCAGCGCGACCGACGTGAGCAGCAAGTTGACCTCGTCGTCGTCGACGAGGAGGACTTTCGGCCGGTCCGGGATTCCGTCCGGCGACGCTTCGCTGCGCAGACTCATCGCCGCGCCCGCCACGAAACAATTGAATGTGAACCTGTCATTCCTGCATGTCCCGCATCGGCTGCACGGCTTGTAGCACGACCGCAAGCTCGCGGTCCATGTCATCGAGGAGCGCCGCCATGCCGGCGAGCGCCTCCTGTCGTACGGCGCTCTCGATTTCGGCACAAAGTCTCGACAGGCGCATCGCGCCGATGCTCGCCGACGACGACTTGAGCGTGTGCGCGACGTGGCGAATCGCCGTCGTGTCGTCGCGAAGTCTGGCCTCGCGCAATTGCGGCCCCAGGCGCGCCACGGAGCTCTCGAAGGCGCGCATGACGCGGCCCAGGAGCCGGCTCTGGCCGCTCGGGTCGAGGTCGCGAAGACGCTGCAAAGCCTCCTCGTCAAGCACCTGATTCGGATGGGGGCTCACGATGTTGTTCGTCTTGCGTAGCCATGTGGAAGAAAGTGATCGGACACGTGCACAAGCGCAGCGTGGCGCAACCGCATTTTCGGCGCGATCGGCCAAGACTTGAACGCGCCGAACCCTGACCCGTCCCTACAATCACCGACGATGGCCATCGTTCTCGGCGTTCTGCTCGTCGCCTCGGTCGTTGCCCTCGTCGTTGTCCTGCGCCGACACGCCTCGCTGAAGACCACGTTGTGTGAATCGCAGGCAGCCGCGGATCAGGCCGCGGCGAACCCGCGAGACGCCGAGTCCGACGGCTTTCACACGCTCGTCTCGCACGACCTGCGGGCGCCGATCCGCGTCGTCGAGGGCTTCACGCGGATCGTCAAGGAAGACTACGGCCACCTGCTCGACCCCGTCGGCATCGATCACCTCGACCGCGTCCTCGGCGCAGCCGGGCGCATGAACCACATGATCGACGCGTTGCTGGCGCTGTCGCGGCTGGCGGCGCAGCCCGTGTTCCGCTCCCCGGTCGACCTGTCGCTGCTGGCCGCCACCATCGTCGAAGACCTGCGCAAGCTCCACCCCGAGCGCGTCGTGACGGTCGAGATCGAGCCTGGCATGGTTGCCTTCGGCGATCCGACGCTGCTGCGCATGGCGCTCGAGAACCTGCTCGGCAACGCCTGGAAATACACCGGCAACCTGCCTTCGGCACAGGTGTCGTTCCGCCGGCACGGCAGCGAGCGCGCCACCTTCACCGTGCGCGACAACGGCGCCGGCTTCGACATGCGCTATGTCGATCGCCTGTTCGGCGTTTTCCAGCGGCTGCACAGCGCCAGCGAATTTCCGGGAACCGGCGTCGGCCTCGCGTCGGTGCGGCAGATCGTCCGGCTGCATGGCGGCGAGATCCGCGCCGAAGGCGAGCCGGACCGTGGCGCGCTCTTTCACTTCTCGCTGCCCGACCGTTCCGGCGCGGCCTGAGCACAGCCGGTGCCGACGCGGGCGCCGCCTCGAGGTCGGCGTCAGGAGCCTGCCAGCTGCTCGACCGCGGCGAGCAGCTTTTCCGCCTGGTCGTGCAGGCTGCGCCGGTCGCTCGTGGCCAGGCGGCGCAGCCGCTCCATGGCCTCGAGCCGATCGAGCGAATGCCGGTGCATCAGCACGCCGATGGCCATGGCGATGCTGGGATCGGCCGTGCCGGCGACCGGCGCCGCGCCGTGCTGCGGCAGCGGCTGCGACGGCGCGGCGGCGCGGCCGGCGTCGAGGTTGGCGAACGCCGCCTCGACGGCAGGAACGATCTGCCGGATATCGAGCGGCTTGACCAGATAGGCGACCGCGCCGAGCGCCTCGACCTGTGCCACCGTTTCCTCGTCGGAGAACGCGGAAAGGAACATGAACGGCATCCGGCACTGCGTGCGCAGGTATTGCGCGACGTCGAATCCGCTCTTGCCTTCCATGCGGATGTCGAGCAGCGCGAGGTCGGGCTTGCGCTCGCGCGCAAGCAGGATCGCGTCGTCGCCGTTGTCGGCGTCGATCACGTCGTAGCCGGCTTGGGTAAGGCCGGCGGACAAGGTGGCGAGCACCAGCCGGTTGTCGTCGACGACGAGAATCGTTCCTTTCTTCGTCACGTCAGGTCCTCGGCTGGCTGCGTCTCGCACTCGCCCATGGCGCGCGTCAGGGCCGATCTTATGCGCCGGCCGTGCGGGCCACGACCGGCTCCCGCAGTGTCACCGTCGCCACGACCTGGCCGCCGGCCTGCTCGATGCGAAGGGTCGCGCTGCGCCGCGGCAGCAGGGCGCGGACCAGGCCGAGCCCGGAGACGCCGTTGGGGATGCGTGCCAGGCTGAACCCCTTCGGCAGCAGGCCGGCGCTCGCGATCGAGATGCGCACACCGGCGGCCTCGCATTCGAGCGCACAGACGATGTCGTCGCCCGGCGCGCCGGCCCCGCTGTGCTTGACGGCGTTGGTGAGCAGCTCGTTGACCGTCAGCGCGATCGGGATCGACTCGATCTCGGGAAGCATCCATGCGCCTGCGTCGGGCGCGGCGTCGCAACGGATCGATCGACCGAACGTCCGCTGCACCGAGGCGGTGATCGCCCCCAGCACGCTGACGACCGACAGCGGCCCGGTCGCGCCGACCTGCAGGCCGTGGACCTGCGCGATCGCCTGGACCTGGCCCACGACCTCGTCGATCGCCGCCGCGACCTCGGGCTTTCTTTGCGCGATCTGTTGCAGCAGGCCGGCGACGCCCTGCAGGTTGTTCTTGATCCGGTGGTGCACTTCCTTGACGAGCATGTCGCGCTGAGCGATCGCCGCCTCGAGACGCGCCTCGTCGGCGGCACGCTGATCCGTGACATCGGTAGCGACGAGAAGCAGTTGGTCGGGCGCCGCACCGGCCTCAGCCGCCAGCGGCAGATAGCGCGCGTCCCAGATCCGCGCCTCGCCGTCGCGCTCGAACCGGTACTCGCGCAGGGTCAGGCTGCCCGATCGCAGCGCCTCTTCCATGTCGAGACGGCGCACCGCGCCGCGCTCGGCGCCGAAGATGTCCTCGGGCGTCGTGCCGAGCAGGTCTTCCGGCAACGCGCCGACCGTGCTGGCGGCGACCTCGTTGACCTGGACGACGGCCAGCGTCTTCGCATCGAGCAAAGCGATCGCCATCGGCGCCGCCTCGATGACGCGACGCAGCGACGCCTGGGCCTCGAACACCGCCGCTTCGGCCTGGCGACGGCGTTCGATGTCGAGCAGCGCATAGGTGAGCTGGCGCACGCCGCCGGTGCCTGGCGTCACGACCGCGTTGCCGACGATCCAGAACTCGCGCCCATCGCGACTGCGGACCCGGCACTCGAAGGTCTGCGCATCGCCGTCGGCCAGCTCGACGAGATAGTGGGTGCGCAGGAAGGGATGGTCGGGCTCGGGCGTCGCAACGAGCGACATCGGCCGGCCAACGAAGTCGTCGAGCTCGCCGGCGAACATGCGCTGCGCCGAACGGTTCATCCATTCGATGCCGGCGGCGCCGACGGTGACGATGCCGACCAGCACCGAATCGAGGATGGCGCGCGTACGGCTGCCCATGATCTCGCGCTCCTCGGCCTGCGAGGCCAGCTGGACCTGCTGCGTCTTCATGCGGGTCACGTCGGAGAGGACGGCGATCGCCTCGTCGGATTCGGGGCTGCCGCCGGCCCGGCGCACCGAGAGCGAATACCAGCGCAGCTCGCTTTCGACCGACGCGGCGTCGCCCTCGGCCGCGTTGCCGAACGCGAACTCGATCTCGTACGTGGCATCGGCATCGAGGGCCTTGCTGCCTTCGGCCGCCATCGTCTCGGCGTTCGGGTGTCGCGCCAGCAACTCGGCGAGGCTGGCGCCGACGCTGCCGCCGGACGGCAGGCGCAGCATGACCTCGAAGCGGTGGTTGCAGCGGACCAGCCGGCCCTCGCGCAGGTAGGCGATGCCGGCGGCCGTGCTTTCCAGGATCGTCGTCATCTCGCGCAGCAACTGCTCGCTGCGCCGCTGGATGCGTTGCTGGTCGGTGATGTCGAGCGTGACGACCGAGGCCGTCTTCTTGCCCGAGGCCAGCGTCGCCGGCTCGACCCGCGTCAGCAGCCAGCGCCTGCCGAGCTCGGGATCCTGGATCGCATAGCGCGCCTCGGCGCGTTCGCTCCGCTTCAGCGCCCGCTGCAGCCGCTCGAACTCGGCGAGCGACTCCGGGGCGACGATGTCGCGATCGATGTTGTGCGGCACGGCCGACGCCGCGTTGCCGCCGCCGGGCGGCCGTTGCAGGGCCCAGCCCGACGACTCCTGGAACGTGGCGATGCCGACGCCGGCGGTGTCCATCAGCGCACCGATCTGCATCTGCGCGAGATCGCGCTCCTCCTCGACGCTGCGGTCTTCGACGATGCCCATGAAGCGGCGCTCGCCACCGGCCGTCCGATAGCAGCGAATGATGGCGCGCAGGCGCCGCATCTGCCCGTCGGGCCGGGTCAGCCAGCCCTGCGTCTCGATCGGCCGCGAGCCCGGCTGCAGCTGCTGCAGCGCCCCGCCCTCGCCCCACGCCAGCAGGCGAGCCAGGCTCGGCGCGCTCTCGCCGAGCGAGACCGGAACGCTGCCGGCCATCTCGTCGAACACCGGGTTGCTGCGCACGAGCAGGCCGCTGTCGTCGAACAGGACCATGCCGACGGGGCTGAGATCGAACCAGTCGTCGAGCTCGCGCACCGACCGGTCGGCACGTTCGCGCGCTGCATGCTCGTTGGTCGTGTCCTGCAGGACGGCGAGATAGAGCGGTTGACCGTCGGCCCCGGCCAGCACGTGGCGCGCGGCCCGGTACCAGCGCTCCTGGCCGTCGGCGGTGAGCAGTCGGCCGTCGGGGGCGTAGGCAGACTGGATACGGCCGCCCGACGCGACGAAGCGCTTCCTGTTCTCGATCGTCGCCTGGCGTTCCTCGTCCGGCAGCATGTCGATGAAGTCGCGGCCCGACAGCTCCTCGCGCGACCTGCCGACGAAATCGGCGAACGCCGGATTGACGTCGATGAAGAGAAACGCCGCGTCCTGCAGCGAGGCGGGAAAGGGGGATTCCCAGAACAGCTCGAGCAGCTCGTCGGCCGCTCCGGCGGCGACCTCGACGCCGGAACGCGGACCGCGGCGAGAAGCGACCGGCACGTCGGCGGCAGCGCCCGTGCCGCTACTCGAGCGCGCCGGCGCCCTGCAGGGCGCGCAGCTGCGCTCGGTTGATCTCGGCCACGCTCATCAGCAGATGCTCGGCGGCCTCGCGGTACTCGAACACCGATTCGCCCTCGGCCGCCTGGACCATGGCCAGATACGGCTGGAACGGCCCGGTGTTCTTCACGAGCGCCTGATAGACGCGCTCGGGCACCGGGATCGAGCCGAGCAGCTTGGCGAAGCTCTCGCCGAACATGCGATCGAGCAGCGAGAAGACGCCGCAGATGAAGACCTCGTTTCTCATCTCCTCGTCGCCCGAGCCGGCGACGAGCTCTTCCATCAGCAGGCCGCGCCGCACCGCGGCGAACATCACGGGGCGCAGGTTGACGTCCTTGCTGGCCGTCGCGAGCAGCAGCGCCAGCCAGCGCTTCAGGCGCTGGTAGCCGAGCATCATGATGGCGTGGCGGAACGAACTGATCTCGACGCGCAGCCCGAACGCCGGCGAGTTGATGTAGCGCAGCAGCTTGAAGGCGAGCGACGGGTCGCGCTTCAAGGTGTTCTCGAGCTTGTCGATCGGGTCTTCGTTGTCGACGCGGCGAATCAGCTCGACGATGACCTGCTGGTCGGGCTGCGCGACCGGCTTGCCGGTGCGTGCCGCCGTCGCGTTGAGCGCGTCGTCGATCGGCCAGCCGAGCACGGCATGGGCGCCGCGCGCGAAGCTCGCCTCCATGTCGGGCACCGTGCGAACGCCCGACTGGACGTGCGCGATCGCCCGGGTCACGCCGGGCGGGACCACGGCGCCCTCGCCGATGCGGCGCTCGTCGGCGATGTCGATGATCGAGTACTTGAAGCAAGGCAACACCTCGCGCGGCAGCTCCGCGTTCGGCCGGCCCTTCAGCAGCAGCGTGTTGCCGGCGGCGTGCAGGCGCATCAGCGCCGCGACGTTGGCCGGATCGGAGGCCATGAAGTTCGGCACCTCGACCATCAGGTTGGCCGACGGGCTCGCCTGCAGCAGGTCGTGGAGCAGACTTTCGCTGACGACATTCAAGGAGACGCTTCCGCCCGAGGCCGGCCAGACGTCGCCGACCGCATGCAGGAGCTGGGCGACATCGAGCGTCGCATCGGGGCGCAGCGGGAAGACCGAGAGACGCGTCGCGGCGACCGTGCGGTTTCGGTCGATGAACGGTGAGTAGCCCAGGGCCACCTGGCCGAGGATCGCGACATCCAGCAAGTCAACACCCCCGACCTGAATCCGTGCCGGCCATGCCGGCGCGGCAAAACGCGAATTCAGCCGTTCACGTACTGGAACAGCGACAGATGCTGCACCAGCGCATACGACTTGAGCGCCGCATCGTAGCCGTTTTGCTGGCTCTGGAATTCGGAAATGGCGTGCACCATGTCCACTTCTTCGGCGTTCGATTGATCGGTCGTGCCCTGCAGGTTCTGGGCGGAGAGGCGGCTGGTTTGGGTGTCGATGTTGTTGAGCACGTCGCCTGCGGCGCCGCGGGCCGCCTGCAGGTTGCTCATCACTGAATCGAAGTTGCGCAGGCTGTCGGAGTTTGCCTGGGCGATCTGCGAACCGGTCTGGCCGGTGGCCGACAGATCGGCGATCGCCTTGTCCATGGTGTCGAAGACGCTCAGCGTCGGCGTCGAGGGCGCGATCTCGAAGCTGTCGCCCGAAGCGGGCGTGCCGCTCACCGTCACCGACATGCCGTCGACCGTGATCGCCTGGCCCGAGACGTAGGGAGCGGCGGTCACCGCGGTGGCTGCGCCGTTCTTCAGGACGGCATAGGTCGTGGCACCGCCCGTCACCGAGAAGGACAGCGTGTAGCT
>Ga0075520_1001213_pt1 | contig 12236 bp, 12 predicted proteins | sample NGEPerB_FD_75100 | JGI IMG/M metagenome (GOLD analysis project Ga0075520, IMG submission 75100) | Arctic peat soil microbial communities from the Barrow Environmental Observatory site, Barrow, Alaska, USA - NGEE PermafrostAB12-B | ecosystem: Environmental > Terrestrial > Soil > Wetlands > Peat ... | reverse complement strand
GTGTTGGTTCCCACGGTCAGATACGGGTGGAAGCCGAGCCCGAAGGGTAGATCGGTCGGGCCCAGGTTCTCGGCGTCAGCGATCACCGTGAGGCCGTCGCGTCCCAGTCGGTACTCGAGCGCTAGCCGCAGTGCGAACGGGTAGGCCGGGGACGGGTGAAGTTCGTACTCCATGCTCACCTTGTTCTGGGCCCGTCCCGTCATCCGCCACGGAACCCAGCGGACCAGGCCGTGGATGGCGTTGTTCCGTGACGGTTCGTCCAGCGGGGCCTGGGCGTCCACACCCTCGAAGGAGTACCGCCCGTCACCGAGGCGATTGGGCCAGGGGGCGAGCACCTGGCCGCGTCCGCCGTGGCTCCACTCGGCGGGCCCGAACCCGTCGATGACGGCCCGCTCCCCCACGGTGAAGGAACGGAGCGTTGCCCCGACCTCGGTGATCACCACACGCTGATGGCCGTGCCCGATGACCCACTGGTCGCCGGTGGCGGCAGTGGTCTCGGCTGGCCTCTGGGCTTCGACGGGTGGTCGGGGTGTCATGGTCGGTGGGGGTCGCCTGTCCGGTCGGCCGACCCGTGGGTGGCTGACGCCGAACGGTATGGTAGGCGATGAGGCCCCTCCAACCCGACGGGCCCGTGTTCGGGTGCCCCGGCCCTCCGATACCCGCTGCGTCCAACGGGTTCCCCTCTGATTGGAACATGACCAATGCGCATCCTGATCACCAACGATGACGGCGTGTTCGCCCCCGGCATCGCCGCATTGGCCCGCGGCCTCTCCGCCGCCTTCGATGGCCGACACGAGCTGGTGCTGGTGGCCCCGCTGACCGATCACAGCGGCGCGGGAGCAGCCGTCGGGCGCGTCTACGAGCGGGAGTCGATCCCGTTCGAAGCCGTCGAGATCCCCGGGCTCTCCCACTTCCCCACGTACGGCATCGACGGGTCTCCCGCCCTGGCGGTCATCCTGGCCTGCATCGAGGGGTTCGGCCCGCGCCCCGACCTGGTGGTGTCGGGCATCAACCACGGGGTCAACGCGGGTCGGTCCGCGCTGCATTCGGGCACGGTCGGTGCCACCCTGGCCGGCGCGCAGTTCGGTGTGCGCGGCCTGGCCGTGAGCATCGCCTGGGGAGAGGACCCGGTGCCGTGGGAGACACCTGTCCGGCTGGCCTGCGGGATTGTGCCGGAGCTGGCGGGCATGGCGCCCGCCACCGTGCTCAACCTCAATGTGCCGGCTCTCCCTCCCCACCTCCTCAAGGGCCTGCGCCACGGCACCCTGGGCTCGGTCGGGCTGATCCGATCGGTCCGCCCGGAGCGCACCCCTGAGCCGGTCGCCGGCCCCGCCATCGACCGCACCTCCGGGGCCATCACCCTGACCATGCGAGGGGCGGGTGCGGCGGCCGACCGGATCGCCGAGCGGGCCGAGCTCGAGCCGGACTCCGACGCCGCCATCATCGCGGACGGGTGGGCCTCGCTTACCCCGCTGACCGGCGTGCGGGAGGACGTCTCGGACCGTGGCTCCGAGGACCTGGCCACGGCGCTGGCCACCTATGTCCCGTCGGTTGCCGGTATCGCCTAATCCTCGCTCCCCGGGGACCCACCGGGAGCCCCACCGGGCTGCACCGCCGGCAGGTGCTGCCCGAACCACTCGATGGCCAGCTGGGCCACGCTCTCGAGCGCACCCGGTTCCTCGAAGAGGTGGGTCGCCCCCGGCACCACCGCCAGACGGTGGCGGCACCGCAGTTCGGAGGCGGCCAACCGATTGAGGTCAAGCACCTCCCGATCGGCGCCGCCGACGATGAGCAGGGTCGGGCAACGGACGACGGCAAGCCTCGGGCCGGCGAGGTCGGGACGACCACCCCGAGACACCACGGCACGGACGTCGTTGCCCGGAGCACCGGCCGCCCACAGTGCTGCCCCCCCTCCGGTGCTGGCCCCGAAGTAGCCCCGGCCGAGCGCCGTGCTGTCCGGCTGGGCGCGGACCCACTCGGTGGCGGCCAGCAGGCGACTGCCGAGCAGTTCGATGTCGAAGACGTTCCGGCGGTCGCCGCTCTCCTCGGGGGCGAGCAGATCGAAGAGCAGGGTGGCAAGTCCGGCAGTGTGGAACGCCCGGGCCATGGCCTGGTTCCGCGGGCTGTGCCTGCTGCTCCCGCTGCCGTGGGCGAAGAGCACGATCCCCTCGGCCCCGGCGGGGACGTCGAGATGCCCCTGCAGCGCAGCACCATCCAGGCGGATGACGACCTCCCGTTCCGTGGCCCGGCCGGCGGCGTCGGGACACTCGACGCCGCCACCGTCGCGGAGCAGCGCTGCGACCTCATCGTCCGACGTCTGCTCGAAGTCGTCGTACCAGAGGCCGACGGCCACGAAGCGCGGCGGGGTGACCAGGCTCACCACCTGGTCGGCCTCGTCCTGCAGCTGCACGACCGTCTCCGGTGGTGCCACCGGCACGGCGAGGACGATGCGGCGGGCACCCTGGGCCCGGGCCACCTGCACCGCGGCACGCGCCGACCCGCCGGTGGCCAGGCCGTCGTCGACGATCACAACGGTCCGCCCGGCGATCGGCAGGGGTGGCCGGTCCCCCCGGTAGCGCCGGACCCTGCGGTCGAGCTCCGCCCGCTCACGTGCTTCCACCTCGGCGACTTCCCTCTCGGTGATCCCCGCCCGACGGATCAGGTCGGCGTCGAACAGGCGGACGCCACCCTCTCCGATGGCCCCGAACCCGACCTCAGGCTGAAACGGCACGCCGAGCTTGCGCACCACGATCACATCGAGCGGCGCACCCAGGGCACGGGCCACCTCGGCCGCAACCGGCACGCCACCCCGGGGAAGGGCCAGCACCACGGGCTGCTCCTGGCGGAGGGGGGCGAGGTGCTCGCCCAGCAGCCGCCCCGCCTCGTGCCGATTCCGGAAGGTCATCTCCCTCCCGTCGCGGCCCTGTCCGATCACGTCAGAATCCCGACGGGAACGTCTCGGGTGGCTCCCCGCGGTCCCACAGCGGGGTTCGCTCCAGCGGCTCGAGGGCCCGGGTGCGGTCCATATGGATCACCGCGTCGAACTGCTGGGACAGGCGCGCCTCGAAGTAGTGGCTCTGCCGTTCGGTCTCCGGTCGGTAGATCACACCGATGGCGCGCTCGAGACGCGGCTCCCACAGCAGGTCGTGCACAGCGGTGTCGGCGGTCGCCAGCCAGTACTGGGGAATGCCGACTGCGTGCAGCAACGCCTCGTGGCTGTCGGGACGGGCGGGACGCACGTGCTTCCGTTCGGCAGGCGAACCCCAGTCCGATGCGGCAGTGACCCGGCCATCGAACGTCGTGAAACCGATCAGCGCGGCATCACCGCCGTACTGCTGCCGTGCCAACTGGCCGACGTTGAACTCGCCACGGGCCCCCATCGCCGTCGCCCGTGCGTCCCCCACATGCGAGTTGTGCTCCCAGACGACGACCTTGGTGTCCCCCGACTGCCGGTCGAGGTGGTCGATGAGGGCCTCCAGCGTGCCTGCCATGTGGCGGTCGCGAAGGTTCCACGAGGACACCTCCGCCCGATACATCTGGTGGTAGTACTCCTCGGCGTCCCTGACGAGCAGCGCGTTCTGCTCGGCATAGAATTGCTCGTCCTCGGCAACCCAGCCGTCCCGCCGCAGGTACAGCTCCGATCGGCGCTGCAGCTCCAACAGTTGGGCGACGACCTCGTTCTCGCAGGGGACGGCGCCCTGGTACAGGAGCGAATGGCCGTAGGCCTGTCCCTCGGCATCCACGTGGTCGAAGCACGAGTAGCGCTGGCGCGCCTTGGCCGCCTCGACCGGGTCGACCTGGTCGAGGTACTCGATCACCGCCTCGATCGAGGTCCGCAGGCTGTAGAGGTCGAGCCCGTAGAAGCGGGCCTTGGCCCCAGGATGACCCTGGGAGTCGTTGCGGGCCCGGAGCCACTGCACGAAGGTCAGGACGTCGCGGTTCCGCCACATCCAGGTGGGGAACCGCCGGAACCCCCGCAGTGCTGCCTCGGCGTCTTCGTCGCCCGACATGCCCATCACGTACCGGTTCACCCGATAGGCGTCGGGCCAGTCCCCTTCGACCGCCACCACAGTGAACCCCAGTTCGTCGATGAGCCGGCGAGTGATCCGCGCCCGCTCCCGATAGAACTCGTGGGTGCCGTGCGATGCCTCGCCGATCAAGACGAGCCGACGGTCCCCGACGAGCCCGAGGAGCGAGTCGTAGTCCTCGGCCACGCCCGTCACCGGCCGTGCGGCCCGGTTCAGTACCTTGACCGATTCGTCGGTCAGCCCACCGATCGTCACCATTCCACCATCCACGCTCCGGCCATGCCGGCGCCAGAGTCGGAAGTCCTCTTAACCCCGGTCGGGTCGGCCCGCAGGTCGCGTTGCCACCGCGCCCGTAATCCGGTCGGCGCAGGGCCAGGTCGAGGCATCACTTCTCGCGCTCTTCTCGTTGCTATGAGTATTTGAATTGCACCGGCGTAACTCCCGCCGCACCGTGGCCGACTCGATCAGCGAGAGGCCGTCGGTGGACCTCCTCCCCAGGACTGCGGCCCGGGGATCCGGGATCGAATGTGGGATACGGAGCAGCGACGCAGTGGCCACCCGGGTGCAGAGCGCTCCTTTGTCGGCGTGCTCCCGCAAGCTCAGGGTGTGACCCGGTGACGCCCTCGGCCCCCTCCTAGCCCAGCTGCTCGTCCAACCAGTCGAAGGTGACCTGCGCCGACAGGCGGATGTTGTCGGACTGGCAGTGGGTGGAGGCCCCGTCCTGGGGGCGGAACATGACCGAGGTCACCGGTCCACCGACCCCGGCGACGAAGGAGCGGAACTGGTCCAGCGGCTCGGCGCCTTCGCGTTCACCGACCAGAGCCAGCACCGGGCAGGTGACCGACGGGGTCAGGCCTCCCAGCCGGTATGCCTCGATGGCCTGGCGCCAGGCGTGGAACGAGGGGACGCCGAATCGATGGCAGATCGCCCCGATCCCCCATTGCATCTGGCGGGGCAGCAGGTCCTCGGGCACTCCGATGACGTCCTCGGGTCGGATGTCCCGGGTCATGCGGAAGACGTCGGTCCCCACCCAGGCCTCCATGTAGCGGCTCATGTCCACCACCGGCGGGTTGGCCACCAGGGCGCGGACCCGGCGGTCGGTGGCGGCGCTCCGGGCCGCGAAGTACGAGCCGAAACTCTGGCCGGCCAGCGCCAGACGGTCGGCGTCGACGTCCGGGCGCCCGGACAGATGGTCGAGCACGGCGCCGAGCGGGACCTCGTAGTCGGGCCGGAAGGTCATGTCGGAATTGCGACGCATGCAGCCGGGTTGGCCGGGACCGTCGAAGACGAACACGTTCCATCCCCGCTCGGCCCCGGGCGCCCCCACGTGGAAGTAGAGCTCCTCGGCGCTGGAATCGAAGCCACCCACGCCGATGAGCGTGGGAAGGCCGCCGCCCGCCCCGGCATCCGAGGCCGCCGGCCGCACGAGGTACCCGGGGAGCGATCCCCCTTCAAACGGGATCTCGACCAGTTCGACGGGCGGATCCAGGAGCGTGGCGGCCTCGGCGAAGCACGCCCGACTGCGCTCGCCTGTCCGATGGGAGCCGTCGGTGACGCTCTCTGCGTAGTACTCGGCGGTCCGGTAGTAGGTCGAGGCCCGGAGCAGGTGGTCTCGGGCGCTGACCCGGCGGCCCGCGCCGAGGCACCCGCGGCCCCGGTCCTCGACCCGCTGGGCCAGGCGTTCGAAGGCGAGGGCCCACGTCCGCGGGCTGCCGTCGGTGATCTCCGCCACCACCGCCAGGCACTCTCCGACGGTCGAGCCGCCGTAGTCGGCGACCCCCATGGCCCGGATCAGTTGATAGTTGAACTCGTCGTCGCGGAATCCCTCCACCCGGATGGCACTGCGGACGACGTCTGAGTCTTCGAAGGACACGACACTCATTTCTCTTCGGGCCGAAGCCACCGGGAGCGGGGCCCGGTGCGATCTGCTGGTCATTGTGCCCGAAGACCGGCCTACCCTGTGTCATGCGCGTCGCGGCCGTCCAGACCACCGCCGGTCCCGACCGACGGCAGAACCTCGAGGACGCCGGCGACTTGGTGGAACAGGCAGCCAGGGCGGGTGCCGAGCTGGTGGTCCTCCCCGAGTACTTCTCCGTGGCCGGCAGCCCCGAGCACCTGCGCACGTACGCCGAGACACTGACCGGACCCACCGTGACCTGGGCATCGGAGCTGGCCTCCCAGTGGAAGGTCCACATCCTGGCCGGTAGCGTCCCCGAACGCCCCGTGGCCGCCCACGGCCCGGATCGCGACCCCGAAGGCCGGATCTTCAACACCAGCTGCCTCCTCGGCCCGACCGGTGCCCTGGAGGCCGTGTACCGGAAGGTCCACCTCTTCGACGTGGAACTGGAGGGGGTCCCCTTCCGCGAGTCGGCCACCATCGCCCCGGGTGACCAGCTGTGCGTCACCCCCTTGGGTCGGTCCTCGGCCGAAAGGGGCCCGCCCACCGCGTTGCTCGGGCTCTCCATCTGCTATGACCTGCGCTTCCCCGAGATCTTCCGCATCATGACCCTGGGCGGAGCCACCGTGATCGCCGTTCCCGCCGCCTTCACCGCGGCCACCGGCCCCTCCCACTGGGAGCTGCTGCTGCGGGCCCGGGCCGCCGAGAACCAGGTGTTCGTGATCGGCGCAGCCCAGGTGGGCGACCTCCCGCCGGGGATGCCCACCTGCCACGGCCATTCGATGATCGTGGACCCATGGGGCACGGTCATCGCCGAACTCGGCGGACTTGGCCCCGGCGTGATCCTGGCCGATCTCGACTTCGAAGGGCAGCGACGGATCCGCTCGCAGCTGCCGGTGCTGGCAAATCGCCGGCCCGCGGCGTACCGTTGGCCCCATGATGACACCTGGGGCACAGCTGAACGACAAGGCTAAGGGCGTGGCGAACCGGCAGCAGCCGGCCGACCACGCCGATGGATCGGTTCCCTCGTCTCCCCCCTACGAGGTGGGAATGTTCGACTCCGACGGCCTCCAGCTCTACTACGAGGTCCACGGGCAGGGCCCCCGGGTGCTGGTGTTCATCCACGGGATCCTCTTGGACGCCAATCTCAACCGCCGGCTGGCCACCGACCTGGCGGCGCTCGGCAACCGGGTGATCCTGATCGACATGCCGGGTCACGGGCTCTCCGACAAGCCGAGACGGGCCTCGTTCCACCGGATGGACACCTACGCTCACCACGTCGTCAACCTGCTCGACCACCTCGGTATCGACAAGGCAGTCATCGGGGGCGTGTCGCTGGGCGGGAACGTGAGCCTGCTGGTCGCCGCCCAGAACCCCGAACGGGTCCAGGGGCTGGTCATCGAGATGCCGGTGCTCGAGTGGGCACTGCCGGCGGCGGCGGCGACCTTCATCCCCCTCCTCCTCGCCGTCCACTTCGCCCGTCCGGTGGTCCGCCGGATAGCCACGCTCCTCCGCCGGCTCCCCCGGACCGGCAACGGTCCGGTCGACAGCATGATGAACTCGCTTTCCAACGATCCAGTGGAGACGGCCGCCGTCCTGCACGGGATACTGGCCGGGCCGATCGCCCCCACGGTCGACCAGCGGGCGGCCACCGACGTCCCCGCCCTGGTGATCGGCCATCGGGTCGACCACATACACCCCTTCCACGATGCCGAGCAGTTGGCCCGCCGACTGCCGCAGGGCCAACTGCTCCAGGCCAACTCCATGCTCGAGCTGCGGGTGCAGCCCGAGCGGTTGACCGCCGAGATCAACCAACTACTCGACAAGGCGTGGATCGCCCCGGCCGAGGCCGGGCGCAAGGCCGGCTGAGCCCCGTTCGGCCGAACGGCCCGGCCGAACGGTCCGTATCGACAGCCCGGCCGAGGGGCGAACCGGGTGCTCAGTCCTCGATGTCCGGGCGCCTTGACCGCTTGCGCTCCGACAGCTGGCGCTTGGCCGTCAGACGCCGCTCTTTTGCCCCCCGAGACGGACGCGTCGGGCGCCTCGGTTTGTCGATGTGGAGACCTGAGGCCATCCGCTCCCGGAACCGCTCCACGGCCAGCTGCCGATTTCGGATCTGGGAACGCTCGTCGTCGACGACCACCCGCAGCTCGGGCCCGATGCGCTCTATCAGCCGGGCCCGCTGATTCGGCCCGAGAGAGGGCGAACCGGCCACGTCGAATCGCAACTCGACACGCGTGTTCACCTTGTTGGCATGCTGTCCCCCCGGGCCGCCGCTCGGCCCGAACCGGAACTGCAGCTCGGACATCGGGATGCCGAGCGACGATGTGACCCGCACCACGCCCACGTCGTCGGCCGGCGGGCTCACGGTGCGCCCGTCCCGACGTCGTCAGTGCCAGCGCGGTCGGCCACCCGGCCGGCGCCAGGACCATCGTCGGACAGACGCACGCGTCGCACAGTGAGAACCTAGGCCACCCCCGGTCCTACACTCGACCCATGGCCCGCTCGTCGCCTGGCCCCTCGACCACCAACACCCCCTTCAGCGGCCAAGTGGTGCTGGTCACCGGCTCCTCGTCGGGGATCGGCGCCGCCACCGCCCACCGCTTCGCGGCAGCGGGTGCCACCGTGGCCGTCAACTCGGCGACCTCCGTCGAGGCCGGCGTCGCCCTGGCCGCGGAGTTCCCCGGTGCCACCTACCACCAGGCCGATGTGTCCGACGAGGACCAGGCCCGCCGGCTGGTGGAGAGCGTCGTCGAGCGCCACGGCCGGCTCGACGTGCTGGTCAACAACGCCGGCACGACCCAGGTCATCCCCCACCGCGACCTCGAGGCCGCCGGCCCCGAGGTCTGGCGCCGTATCTTCGACGTCAACGTTATCGGGACGTGGCAGGTGACCGTGGCCGCCGTCCCCCATCTGCGTTCGTCCGGGAACGGCCAGGTGGTGAACGTCTCCTCCGTGGCCGGCGAGCGGCCGACCGGCAGCTCCATCCCCTATGCCTGCTCGAAGGCGGCGGTCAGTCACATGACCAGGTTGCTGGCCAACTCGCTCGGTCCGGACATCCGGGTCAACGCCGTCGCCCCCGGGCTGGTCGACACCCCGTGGACGGCGGACTGGCAGGCCGTCCGGGAGTACGTGAACACCCAGGCCCCCCTGCAGCGGACGGCCTCTCCCGACGACGTGGCCGAGGTCATCGTCGGCCTGGCCCGGTCGGCCTACGTGACCGGGGAGGTCGTGCTGGTCGACGGGGGCCTCCACCTCCGCTGAGCGGCGCCGCCGGCAACCGCCCGCGCCCAGGTCTCCCGGTCCAACCGCCAGATCCCGTGGGCCCTCCCGGGGAAGTGGCTGAGAACCCGCTCCTCGACGAAGGAGAAGCCGAGCCGACGGGCCACGGCCGCCGATCGCTCGTTCTGCGGCAGGATGACGCTGAAGACCTCGTCGGCGCCGAGCTCGTCGAATGCGTAGGCGACGGAGCGGGCCCCGGCCTCCGAGGCATAGCCGATCCCCCAGCGTGACGGGTGGAGCGCCCACCCGACCTCGAGCCCGGGCCAGTCCGGACGCTCGGGCCGGTGCAGCCCGGCCCGGCCGACCAGACGGCCACTCGATCGCTCCTCGAGGGCCCACTGGCCCGAGCCCCGTAGCTCCCACTGGCCCAGCCAGCCGGCCATTCCGCGCCAGGCCTCGACACGGGAGTACGTCTCGGGCAGATGGAGGGCCTCCCGCACGTCGGTGGTCGTCATCACCTCGGTGTAGGCATCGAGGTCGGACTCCCGGAAGGGTCGGAGCACCAACCGGTCGGTGACCAGGGTGGGACAGGCGGTCATCGCACCATCAGCCGTCGGTCCCGGTCACCCACGGCACCCGTTGGTCCATCCCGCTTTCGTACCACCGATTGCGAGCAGCGCAGACCACGGATTCCGTCGACGCCGTAACAGGCGCATGAAAATCCGAGCAAGGGGCGTAAAGAAGGGGAAAAAGGCCCTTCCCCGGGCGACACGGCCATGGCACGGTTGCCGGGTGGCTCACAGCAACAACGAGGGCACAGGAAGCGACCCGTCACGGGAGCGCACTTCCCGGCCCTCCCTCGCCCCCACGGTCGGCACGCGCACGCAATGGTGGATCGCCCTGGCTGCCGTGGCCGGGCCGATCGCCATGGCCCTGGCCCTCACGCCCTGGCGCGGCCATCTCGACACGGCGGACGATGCGCTCTTCCTGGTCGTGGTCATCGTGGCCGTAGCCAGCACCGGCCGGAGGCTGGCGGCCGCCGTCGCCGCCCTCACCTCGGCCCTCGCCTTCGACTTCTTCCTCACCCGTCCCTACTACTCGTTCCGCATCACCAGACAGCAGGACCTGATCACCGAGCTCCTGCTGCTCGTGGTGGGACTGGCCGTGGGCGAACTGGCCGCTCGGGGGCGCACCCACCGGGTGGCCGCCACCGAGCGCAGTGACGAGCTGGTCCTGCTGCACTCGGTGACCGAGCTGGCAGCATCCGGTCAGGACCCCCGCCTGGTGATCGACGCCGCATTGGCCGGACTCCAGCAACTGCTCGCCCTGCGGGACTGCCACTTCACCCGGCACGACCCCGGGCAGATCGCCGCCCGGATCACCCCCAAGGGAGATCTCCTGGTCGGTGGCGGGTCCTGGTCGACCGAGGACCTCGGGCTGCCCACCCGCCGGGTGGACCTCCCGGTGCGGGGGAGCGGCTGGCTGCTCGGCCACTTCCTGCTCACCCCCACACCGGGACACCGGGTGGCCCACGGTCAACTGCTGGTGGCCGTGGCCATCGCCGACCAGGTGGGCGCCGTGCTGGCGACCGACGACCCCATTCACGCATCATCCGGTTCGAAAGGACGGAACACCGACATGACTCCCAACGACCAACAATTGCGAGGCCCCAATGATTGACGTCCTCTTCATCGCCGTGCTCATCGCCTTCTTCGCGTTGATGGTCGCCTTCGTGCACTGGTGCGAGCGGATCGTCGGCAAGGAGGACGTCGGCGAGGTCGACCTCGCCGACGACGACGAAGGCGCACCGGTCACCGAACCCGCTTCCACCGTCAAGACACCAGAGGAGGTCCCCTCATGAAGAACTACGACAACCTCGTCGGCCTGATCATTGCCGTGCTGGTCACGGCCTATCTGATCTACGCCCTCGTCGCCCCAGAGAAGCTCTGATGTCACAGAACGTCATTGCGGTCATCGTCCTCGTCGTCCTGTTGGCCATCTCGACCCCGCTATTGGGGTCGTACATGGCCAAGGTGTTCCAGAACAAGAAGGCTCCGGGCGACCGGTTCTTCCTGCCGATCGAACGCCTGATCTACCGGGTCACCGGGGTCAATCCAGAAAGCGAGCAGCGGTGGACCACCTACGCCATCTCGGTGCTGGCCTTCTCGTTGGTCTCCGTGCTGGTCCTCTACGGGATGCAGCGGCTCCAGGCCCACCTCCCGTTCAACCCGGACCACATGGCCAATGTGCCTGCACCGCTTTCGTTCAACACCGCAGTCAGCTTCCTCACCAACACCAACTGGCAGAACTACGCCGGTGAGGACACCATGGCCCAGTTCACCCAGATGGCCGGGTTGGCGGTGCAGAACTTCGTATCCGCCGCCGTCGGCATCGCCGTGGCCGTGGCCCTCATCCGGGGACTGACCCGCAAGCGGTCAAGCACCCTCGGGAACTTCTGGGCCGACCTCACCCGCATTGTCATCCGCGTCCTCATTCCGATCGCCGCCATCGCCGCCATCATCTTGATCGCCCAGGGGGCGGAGCAGAACCTGCACGCCACCCACATGATCACCACGGTTTCTGGTCAGTCCCAGGGGATCCCCGGAGGGCCGGTCGCCTCGCAGGAGGTGATCAAGCAGCTCGGGACCAACGGTGGCGGCTACTTCAACGCCAACGCCGGCCATCCCTTCGAGGGTCCGACCGGGCTGACCAACATGTTGTTGAACTGGTTGCTGCTTTCCATCCCGTTCGCCCTGGCTTGGACCTTCGGCAAGATGGCCAAGGACCGCAAGCAGGGCTATGCCGTCCTCGGAGCCATGGTCGGCCTGTGGGCCATCGCCGCCCTGGTGATCATGCCGCTCGAGGCCAACGGGAACATCCACGTCACCCAGGCCCACGTCTCCCAGGCGATCACCGCCACCTCACCGGGCGGCAACATGGAGGGCAAGGAGATACGCAACGGACCAATCCTCTCCGCCCTCTTCAACTCCTCGTCGACCAGCACCTCCACCGGATCGATCAATTCGGCCAACGACAGCTACACCCCACTCGGCGGAGGGGTGCTCCTGTTCAACATGATGCTCGGGGAG
>Ga0075520_1001212_pt1 | contig 12240 bp, 7 predicted proteins | sample NGEPerB_FD_75100 | JGI IMG/M metagenome (GOLD analysis project Ga0075520, IMG submission 75100) | Arctic peat soil microbial communities from the Barrow Environmental Observatory site, Barrow, Alaska, USA - NGEE PermafrostAB12-B | ecosystem: Environmental > Terrestrial > Soil > Wetlands > Peat ... | reverse complement strand
CCGGGTCCACCTCGTCGTGCTGTCGCGCTACGAGCCGGCGATCTCCATGTCACGCATGAAGGTCGACGGCACCGTCGAGGTCATCGGCGTTGACGACCTCAGATTCGACGCCCCACAAGCAGGAGCCGTTCTCGCCCAGCGTCACCCCCGGCCGACTCCCCACGGTCAACTCGAGAGGCTGGTGCGGCTCACTGAAGGCTGGCCGGCCAGCATCGTACTCGCCGGGCAGGCCATCGAGTGGCTGGATCTCGAGTCGCTCGAGGCAGCCCTCAACGACCCTCGCCTGCGGGTGGATGTCTACTCCTACCTCGCGGAACAGGTCTTCATGCGCGAGCCCGAGGCCAGTCGGCGCTTCCTTCTGAGGACGTGCTGTCTGGACTTCCTCACAGCCGAACTCGCCGACCCGCTCGTGGGGATCGACAACTCAGGCCGCTTTCTGGACCATCTGGCGGCCAACCGCGTGTTCACGTTCGTCGACGCAGGTGCTGGCGCTTATCGTTATCACAACCTCTTCCGAGAGTTCCTCACGCACCGGTTCGTGCAGGACCACGGCATCACGTCGTTCCGCGAACTCCAGAGCCAGACCGCTGACGTTCTCGAGAAGGCAGGGCACATCGAGCGCGCTGTGGAGCTCCTTCTCGGCGCGAACGAACTAGTCGAAGCGCTCGCGGCGATCGCGCGAGGCGGAGAGACGCTGCTGGAACGCTGCGAGACGGACCGTCTGGAGTCCTGGCTGGAACGTCTCCAGCCCGGACCTGCCGCCGGCCATCCGTGGGCGCGGCTGACTTCAAGCCAGCTGCTGGCAAGGTCCGGAGAGTACGACCGCGCCCTCGAGGAGATCGAGCGGGCGCTCCGCATCTTTGAGAACGCCGATGACGGATGGGGCGTCTATCATGCGCTGTCGCTGAAGGAGTCGACGCTGTACTGGCAAGGAAGTCCCGAAGCGGCCGCCGCCGTCTGCCGAGAAGCGCTCGAGCGGGCACCCCAGGAGGCTCAGCGCGCGCACACGCTCCTGAGTCTCGCGTCAGCGATGCTGTCCATACGCAATTGGGAAGAAGCAGACGTTGCCCTTGAAGCAGCGCGCGAACTCGCCGAGTACACGTCAGCAGCGGAGCTGGCCCGGGCGCAAGGCCTGAGAGGCTACAGGCTGTACTTCACTGGGCACTTCCGCGAGGCCGAGGAAGTGTTGGCGCCGGGCCCGTGGCAAGACAAGGGCCTTCACTCGAGCGCGTTCCCCATCTCGCTGGCGGTCACCCTCGGAATGACGGCACTGGCGCTGGGCAACTACGACGAAGCTGGCGCGCTTTTCGAACGGGCGCTCGAGTCCGCCAGGGAGCGAGGGCTCGCATCGGCTGCGGAGATGGTGCTCGACAGTCTTGGACTTCTCAAAGGAAGTCAAGGCCACTCCGACGAAGGTCTGGAAGCACTGCGCCTGGCCACTCGCGGGGTTGCGTCTGCTTCGGATCCGGTACATGCAGCAATGGTCCTCAGCCACAGGGCGTCGATCCTGCGGCGGCGCGGTGACCTCGAGATGGCTCTGGAAAGACATCTCGAATCTGCAGCGATGATCAGCCCCTCGCGAGATGCCTACACAGCGCTCAACTGCCGAGCGAATGCCGTCTTCACTGAGTGCCTTCTTCACTTGAACCGCCACGACGCTCTCGGTGAGATTGCCGGCCTCGCGCTCGCGCACGATTTGCAGTTTGTTGGGCTCAAGGCGAGGCTGTACGCAGGCATCGCAGCTGACGAGTTGGGGGCAAGAGCGGAGGCGCAGAGGATTCTTTCCGAGTGCGTCCCGCGGCAGTTGGCGCTTGGCCACCTGCACATCCTGAACCAAGAGCTTTGCCTACGACCCGAGCTGACAGCGACTCTGCTCCACTCAGTCGTCGTGCCGGACGCGGTGCAGGAGCTGATGGATGCCCTTGCCAGACACTGGCGTTTCTCCGACGTTGTCCGTGCGCTTGCCGCCGAAGCGCCGCACCTCGCCCCAGCCGCCATCGCAGCCGCGACACGTCATTCGAGCGACGATGACCTGCGGCAATCGATCGATGCGGTCCGTGGACTTCACTCCGGCAAGCTGTCCGACGCCGTCGACAGCGCCTTTCGCGAAAGAGCGCTGTCCGGTGCGGAATTCCATGGCCCGCTCGCGGACCTCACTCGTCGCGAGAAGCAGGTCCTGGCCCTGATGGCGGATGGGAAGCGCAATGATGAGATGGCCCGCGAGTTGTTCATCTCGTTGCCAACCGTCAAGACGCACGTCTATCACATCTACACCAAGCTGGGCGTGACGAACCGGATCAAGGCCGTCCGCTTGTACAACGACAGCGTCGGCACCTGAGGCTGTGCGGTCGAGAGGCTGACCGCGGCTCAACCCTCATCGGGCGAAAAATCCACCTTGGGTATGATTCCCCGTGTGACTCACCTCGCTAGCCTGCATCCGTAAACCACGGCCCGAGCAGGAGGTCACATGGAGTCGTCAGTCTCTGTCATCTATATCGAGTCCAATCGCATGAGCAAGCGCAAGAAGACCGTCATCGACATTCTGCGTGACAGCCCGGGCTTCGTCTCCGGTGAAGCCATGAGCGCCAAGCTCGGGATCTCGCGCAACGCCGTGCACAAGCACGTCAAGTCGCTGCGCGGCCGCGGATACCGGATCCTCGGCGTCTCGCGGCGCGGCTACAAGCTGGAAGAGGAGCCCTGCCGCCTCTCGATGGGCTACATCACCGACCGTACCGAGAAGAGCGCCTTCGGCCGCTCGTTCCGCTATTACGACGAGATCGAGTCGACGAACGCCGAGGCCAAGGCGCTGGCCAACAGCGGCGCCCCTGAGGGCACGGTCGTGATCGCGGAGGCGCAGAGTGCGGGCCGCGGGCGCCTCGGCCGCCGCTGGACCTCACCCGCCGGCAAGGGTCTTCTCTTCTCCGTTCTGCTGCGGCCCCAGTTGCCGATGAACGATGCCCATCTGCTCACGATCGTCGCGGCGGCGGCGGCGGCCGAGGCCATCGAGGCTGTCGCCGGCACGCCGGTGCACATCAAGTGGCCCAACGACCTCTTCATTGGCGACCGCAAGGCGGGCGGCATCCTCATGGAGGTGTCCGGCGAGCAGGACGAAGTCGAGTGGGTCGTGGTCGGCATCGGCATCAACGTCAACACGGAGTACAGCGAGCTGCCCGTGGCGCTGCGGCGCACCGCGACTTCGCTGAAGATAGTCAAGGGTGAGCCGGTCGATCGCAGCGAACTGCTCGCGACCCTTCTGCTCTCGCTCGAGACCCACTACAAAGATGCCGTCGCCAACGGCTTCGATCACGCCCTCGCCTCGTTCCGCAACCGCGACTACCTCCTGCACAAGAGCATCAGCGTCGAGACCCGCGAGGGACCGGTCTCCGGTTCGGCTTCGGGCGTTGACGATCGCGGCGCCCTCCTCGTGGAACTCCCGCATCGGCAGGTGCGCCGCTTCCACTCAGGCGACGTCACGCTGCACCCCTGACCTCGTCCTGTCGCCGTGAGGGCGCCCGTGTGGCTGTAGGCCTCGATTGACAGCCGCCCGGGTGCCCTCTACATTGTCACCTCCTTGCACACGAGGAAGGTTGACAATTGCCGCACACAACGACGCGCGAGCTCACCTATGTGGCTCTCTTCGCCGCCCTCATTGCGGTCGGCGCCTTCGTCTCTGTCCCGGTCGGGGCGGTCCCCTTCACGCTCCAGGTGCTGTTCGTTCTTCTCGCGGGCATGGCGCTGGGCCCGCGCCTCGGTGCTCTGAGCGTCGCCGTCTACCTGGTCCTCGGGCTGATCGCACCGTTCTATGCGGGCGGGGCGTCCGGCATCGGCGTGCTGCTGGGCCCGACCGGCGGATTCCTGTGGGGCTTCACGCTCGCAGCCATGCTCACCGGGGCGATCGCATCGCTGCGGCCCCGAAACCTGGGAGTACTGATCCCGGCCGGCATCGCGGGAATCGTGCCCATCTACGCGCTCGGCGCGATCTGGCTGGCGCTGCAGGCGCACATCACGCTCGGCGCAGCGCTGACTATGGGCGTGGTGCCGTTCGTGTGGGCGGATGTGCTGAAGGCGATCGGGGCGGGCTTGATCGCGCGGAGCCTGGTCAGCCTGCCGCTGGGTCTTCCTTTGCCTCTACGAGGCCGCTGACGTCCGCGAGGGCACGGCCGCGCAGGCGCAGGTTGATGCGCCCGCGTTCGTACTCGCCCATGAAGTCGGTGGAGCTGCCGTCGCGGTAGGCCAGATCCTTGTCGCGAAGGACGCGCGCCAGCGCCTCGATGTAGACCGCGTCGAGCGTCGTGCCGGCCAGCGCGCGCAACTCCTTGAGGGCCTCGAACGAGCTGCGCGCCGCGCGATAGGGACGGTCGGACGTCATGGCGTGGTAGGAGTCGGCCACCGCCAGGATCTTGCTGAGCTCCGGGATACTGTCGCCGCTGATGCCGCTCGGGTACCCGCTGCCGTCGAGCCGCTCGTGGTGATAGCGGACGATGTCGGCGACGTCCTGGTAGTTGGCGAGGTGCGACAGCACCTCGGCGCCCTTCTCGGGATGCTCGCGGATGAAGCACCACTCGTCCTCGTCCAGGCTCGCCGTCTTGCGCAGGACCGCGTCCGGAACCCCAACCTTGCCAAGATCGTGCAGGAGGCCAGCAAGGTGAAGCGCTTCGGCGTCTTCGTCCGGCAACCGCAAGGCGATGGCCATGTCCCGGCAGTACATGGCCACGGCCGCCGAGTGCTGGGCCGTGTACTCGTCCTTGCTGTCGAGGAGGACGACCATGGCCGCCGCGAGACCGATGTTCATCTCGAGGTACTGGTCGCTGAGCTCCTTCTGCGTTGCGAGATGCTGTCGTTCACGAACGAGCAGCTTGAACATGTACTGGCTCGCTAGGAGCGGGATGAACAAGAGTGCGACCGCAACGATACCGGCCTGCGCGAACAGCGCCGCAACAGCCAAGCCAAGGAGGAGCAGTATGCCGACCGAACGGACGAATGGGGGCATCTCCTCGCGCCAGAACGCGCGCAGGCGCCGGCCATATTTCACGACCATCCCGATGCTCACGACCAGGATATTCGCGCCCTCGAAGGTCACGGCAGCCACAGCTCCGGCGAGTAGCAGACCCATCGAAACGGTAGTGAGGGAGATCCCAAACGTTGCGACTAGCGCTTCAAATGCGAGAACGGCCAGAAACGCCGACAAGACATGGTTTGCCGCATTGTAGGCGACCACCGACTTGCTGCTTTCGCGCCATGCACCCCAGAGCCCGACGACGAGAGCGACTAGAAGGGCGGGCACCCGCCCTGTGTACATGACTGCCAGCAGGATGGGCAGGTTGCCAGCAGTGAGCGTCATCCGTGCAGTGACCTCGACCGCCATCTCTTCGGCGACAACGGCTAGCACTGCCAAGACCACTGCGTCCCAGATCACCGCGGTGGTTATGGGCGTCGGCCCTGGATACAGCAAGGAGTACGCAAAAGCGCCGGCCGCGCACGCGGCCAAGCACAAAGAGAGAACGCTGAAATTGCGTTCAGAAGTCGACAAGGCACCCCGCCATTGCCCGCAGTGCCATGTCTATCGGCAAGATAGTGCCAGGGCTTGAGGCCCTGAATGGCAGATCAGTGAATCTTGCTGCTGCCGCCACTGGTGACGATGGCGACGAGCAGAGAACTGAGAGTCTTTTCTATTTTCTTGCTCATGCAGAAACCTCAGTCAGAGTGAGCGGTGCAGGTCAGTGGATCTTGGCGCTGGAGCGAGTCATGTCCCCCCCTAGGGAGTGAGTCGTGCAGGTCAGTGGATCTTGGCGCTTGAGCGAGTCATGTCCCCCCCCTAGGTGCTGACTAAAGTCCTCGCCACCACCTGCCGATACATGATGGTTGACGATGTCGTGCCCGGACTCTACGCAGGCACGACAGCACCCGCCTACCCTTCAAGGATGGACACACTGTTCAAAGCAGCGGCTCAGAATTGCCAGAATGGACAACACTTTCTTCTAAGGGCCTTCAGTCGTTGACGGCGGAGCGCAGGTAGGTTGGAATCCCTCCTGACTGGGCTGGCTGCTGTTGGAAGGCAGTCAGCGTGCCCTTCATCTATCCTCCTTGGAGGACGAAATCGAGGCTCAGACGCTCGCCGATGACATCTCGTCCAGGCCGCTGACCCGCAACCGTAGCTTTCTGCTGCTCTGGGCGGGTCAGTTCGTCTCGCAGATGGGTGACCGGCTGGCGATGGTCGCGTTCCCGTGGCTCGTTTACCAGAGCACGGGCTCGGCGCTAAGCACGGGTGTAGTCCTGGCGCTCTACACACTGCCCTATGTACTCTTCGGGGCGTTCGCCGGCGTCGTGATTGACCGCGTCAACAAGCGCGCCGTAATGGTGACCGCCGACGTGCTCAGAGCCGTGGTCGTCCTGCTGGTCCCTCTGGTCGCCGATCACTCCGTGGCAGGCGTGTACGCGCTGAGCTTCGCAATGGCGAGCGTGTCTGTCTTCTTCGACCCCAGCGAACTCGCCATGCTTCCTGACATTATGCCTCCGAGTCACCTCATGCGCGCCAACTCACTCATGTCAAGTGGCGAGAACCTCACGGAGATCCTCGGCTATGCCCTTGCCGGCCTGACCGTCGCCTCGGTCGCAACCGCAACCGCCTTCCGCATTGACAGCCTCACGTTCTGTGTCTCCGCCTTGGCGCTGCTCCTGATGCGCTATCACGCGCCGGTGCGCGAGGCTACCGCCAAAGCGTCGGGGTCGTTTTGGTACGAGTTGCGGGAGGGACTTCGCTACCTGCGCGGGCACCGTGGTCTTCTCATGAATACGGCGATGGTGGTGGCCTCCGCCGCGGGAATCGGCGCGTCCTACTCCCTCACGTTCCTTCTCGCCGTCCGAGTGCTGGATGGCGGCGCCAAGGCTTTCGGCACGTTTGAGGCGGTGATTGCTGTCGGATACCTGACGGGCTCCCTGACCATGGTGACGTTGGCTACCCGCATCCCCAAGGGGTACGCCATGACTATTGGACTGACGGCCATGGGTGCGAGCCTTATCTTGGTCGCGGCAGCCGGCGGCGTGTGGCAGGCGTGCATCCCCTTTGCCGCGCTAGGATTGGCAAATGCCGCAGCGCTCATTGCCATAGACACCTACCTACAGCAGGCGGTTCCCGAGCGCCTTCGTGGGCGCGTGTTCGGTGTCCGGTTCACCCTCACTCAGGGCACGTTCGCGCTGTCCGTGCTTATCGGTGGTGCGCTCGGCGGTGTCTTCGACGTGCGCGCCCTGTTCATCGTGGCCGGCGTGCTGGTCGCGGTGCCGGCCATCGCAGGGTTGTTCGTGCGCGATATCCGCGACGCCTAGGGTTGGCGTAACGCCGCCTCGGCGGCCCGACCGAAGCGGGACTTAGGGCTCGGCCGGATCGTCGGTCGCGCCGCGGTCGTGCACGGCGAGGCGCCTCTTCCACGCAAAGCGCGCGGAAGTCCCCCTCAGCTGCGGAGCTCTTCGGCGGGATGATAGCCTGTGCCCAGGAGCCGCCGAGGCGCACGGGGCCGCGCCCGCCGCTCGCGGAGCCGGAAGGACCTATGGACTCGCCGAACGACGTGAAGACTCGCTCGCACCCCGACGCCGAGCGCACGAGCTGGCTTCAGCTCGGCGTCGTCTCCGCGAGCGAGTTCGTGGTGTGGATGGGGTTCGGCGCGATCATCCCCTTCCTGCCGATCTTCCTGAAGGAACAAGCCCACAGCTCGCTGACGTTGTGGGCGGTCATTGCCTCAATGTTCTACGTGGGCACGCTGCTGTTCTCGTCGCCGCTCGGCTGGCTCAGCGACACCATCGGCCGCAGGCCGGTCATGATCGCCGGCGGCATCGTGTACACCGTCGCCGTGCTGCTCTTCACGACCACCACAGACCCCCACTGGTTCATCGTCTTCCGCCTGCTCGAGGGGATCGGTACCGCCGCCTTCGGCCCGGCCGCACAGGCGTTCGTCGCCGACGTCACAACGGAGAAGAACCGGAGCAAAGCCTACGGGTTCCTCACGACGGCGCAGTTCGGCGGGCTCATCTTCGGCCCTGCTCTGGCTGCGCCCCTCTACCAACTCGCCGGCGGCGGCAAGAGCGGCTTCTACGCGATCTTCTATTTTGGCGCCGCCTTGTCCGCGATCTCCCTGGTCGCGGTGATCGTGCTCGTGCGCGAGCCGGCCGCGCTGAAGAAGCGGCGGGCGCAGAGGAGCCGCGACCTTGCCGGCGGCGCCCGGCACGCCGGCCGGCCGCCCTACCGGGCGATCCTGACGCCGGCCGTCCTCGCCTTCGTCCTCGTCGCCTTCACCAGCCACTTCGCGATGGGCGCCTTCGATGTGGTCTGGAGCCTGTGGCTCCTGCACCTTGGCGCCTCCATGACGTTCATATCGATGACCTGGGTCGCCTTCAGCGTGCCGATGCTGCTCTCCTTCGTGGGCGGCATGGCGGCAGACCGCTACAGTCGCTTCTGGATGATGATGATCGGCTACACGTTGTCCGGCTTCGCGTGGATCATGTACGGCGCGACCACCAACCTCACGCTCTTCCTCACCGTGAACGTGCTGGAGGGCGTGGCGATCGCCTTCTCCTACCCCGCCAAGCAGGCCTTCCTCGTGCAGGTGAGCCCGCGCCGGTGGATCGGCACGGTGACCGGCATCGAGGCGACGTCGATGCAGCTCGCCGGCCTGCTCGGCTCGCTGACGGCGCCGATCCTGTACGGGTGGATGTCCGGCTACGTGCTCGCCTTCGCCGGCGGGCTGATGCTCGTCGGCCTGGCCGTGGCCGCGCCCGTGCTGCACAGCACGTGGAGGAAGCTGCAGGCGGCCGGCGACATGCCGCGCCAAGCTGAGCTCGAGAGGCTGGCGGACGACGCGCGGCCGGTGTTCGCAAGCGAACCGCCGCGCGGGCCGGAATGACGAGCTCGGGCCGGAGCGCCAGCGGCGCTCCGGCCCCACCGAACGACCTGCGGACTCGCGGACTCTAGGCCGTGGTCGCCCCCGTGCCGCTGACGTGACCCGGCGACCCGCTATGGGCGTCGTCGGGATCGTCGTAGGGCACCATCGCCTCGACTGTCTCCATCTTGCGCGCGAAGAACGGCTTCGAGCGCTGGACGAACCACGAGGCCAGGAACATCACGACCACACCCGAGACGATGAAGCCGACGCCGATGACGAACGGCGGGCCGACGCCGAACCAGGAGGTGCCCGACGCCGAGTTCGCCGGGTACCAGAGCGAGTCGAGGGAAGCGATGAACACCCAGGCCAACATGAGGCCGCCGATGAACGGAAAGACGCCCAGGAAGATGAACTTCTTCACGCTCTGAAGAACCTGGTGGCGGTAGAACAGCGGCACCGCGAAGCCGTTGATGCCGTAGTAGAAGGCGATCGCGAGACCGAGGGCCGCGATCGAGTCGGCCAGCACGTTCTGGCTCAGCAGGGTGAGGCCAACGTACCAGACGATCGAGAGGACACCGTAGATGAGAGTCCCCCAGACCGGCGTCTGAAAGCGCGGGTTGACGCGCGACCAGATCTTCGGGATGGCTCCGTGGGACGCCATCGACAGCGTGGTGCGGGCGCCGGGCAGGATCGTGGTCAGCGTCGACGCCGTCGCCGAGGTGAGCACAACGGCGATGAGAAGCTTGTCGAGCGTGGAGCCGAGCACCAGAGTGCCAAGAGGGCTCAGGATGTCGCCCGAGTTGTTCGTGAGGTAGGCCGGTCCGTGAAAGGCCTGCGAAGCCGTGGTCGTGAGCACGTAGATGAACACGAGCCCCAGGGTACTCAGGATCGCGGCGATGCCTGGGACGATCGACTTGTTCTCCGTCTCCTCGTTGACCGAGACCGCGGTGTCCCAGCCCCAATAGATGAACAGGGCCAGCAGGATGCCGCCGGAGAGCGCCCCGAGGTTCATGTTGGGCACGAACCACGAGAGAGACGGATGTATCGATCCCGCCGGGTGCGAGGCGTAGACCTTGACAAGCGCGACCACCGAGAAGATCACCAGCATGAGGTACTCGAAGCCGAGCAGGAACCACTGCAAGCGGGCCGAGATCTCGATGCCGACGGCGGTGATCACGCACATGATGACAAGGAAGGCGACGCCGATGGTCGTGACCCAGAAGAGCGAGTTGGCCAGGCTGTTTAGGCCGAAGAGCAGGAAGAAGTAGGTGCCGGTGATCTGGGCGAGGCTGGCCATCACGATGATGTCGGCGGCGACCATGACCCAGCCGGTGACCCAGCCGGTCCGCGGGCCCATCGACCTGGTCACCCAGCTGAAGGTGGTCCCGCAGTCGGGGTCGGCTTTGTTGAGGTAGTAGTAGGAACTCGCGATCAGGATCATAGGGATGAACGAGACGATCATGATCGCCGGCGATTTGAGACCGATTCCCGCGACGGCGGTGACCAGGCCCAAGGTGACCGCAAGGCTGTAGGCGGGTGCGGTGGAGGCTATGCCGATGACGATGCTGGAGAGCATGCCCACGGCGTTCTGCTTGAGACCCTTGTCGACCTCGATCGAGGCTGCCCCGCCCGGTCCTCCGGTACTCCCCGGATCACCCCCACGCAATGGAATAGAGGGATCAACAGTCGCCATAGTCTCCTCCGTCAGTAAACACCCTAAGGACGGTGATAAGGCCCAATCTAACCGCTCGGTCACGGCGCGAAACATGCCGGCAGCCCCGTGGCCAGGGAGCCGGGCGGGGCGTCAGTCAGCGCTCTCCTTCGTCTTTCGAGTGGGCACAACCAGCACAGGCTTCGTCGAAGTGTGCACCAGTCTGTACGCGGTCGATCCCAGCAAGACGGCGCTGATCAGCGACTCCCCGTGCGTGCCCACGACGATCATCGTCGCGTCATGCTGGTCGGCCACGCTCATGAGGCCCTGGTAGGCATTGTCGTCGACCAGAATAGGCTCAGCGGCGACGCCGCTCTGCCCGAGTCGTGCCATCGCCTCATCGAGGGCCTTGGCGCCCATCTCCTGGAGTGTCTTGCGAGGAGTCAGCGGAGCCCCCGAGTACTGCTTGGGGCCCCCGAACGCGTAGGTGACGAGCACCTTGCCGGAGAGCTGCTTCGCGAGGCCGACCGCCTCGTCGAGGGCCACCTTCGCACCGTCCGATCCGTCGTACCCGACCACGATCTTGAACGCCATGTGCGCTGCCCTCCGTCGCCGCGGTGGATGAATGGTGACTGATTCCCGGAGCGGACGGGAACGAACCGCGACCAGTTGAACTCCCCGGCAGGCCGGCGTCGGACTAGTAGCGCTTGACCTCGCCGTACAGCGTGTCGCGCTGCACGGGCGTGCGGCCGGCGGCGCGGATGAGCCGCACCATCTCGCCGACGTCGCACTGGTTGCGCACGCCGGCGGCGGCGACGACGTTCTCCTCGATCATCGTCGAGCCCATGTCGTTGGCGCCGAGGGCGAGTGCTACTTGCCCCATGCGCAGTCCCTGCGTCACCCACGACGCCTGGATGTTGGCCACGTTGTCGAGGTAGATGCGGCTGACTGCGAGCATGCGCAGATAGTCGAAGCCCGTCGCGGCGACGTGGCCGGCCTGCAACTCCGTGTTGCCGGCCTGGAAGGTCCACGGGATGAACGCCGTGAACCCGCCGGTCTCGTCCTGCAGGTCGCGGATGCGCCGCAGGTGCTCGACGCGTTCGGCCGGCGTGTCGAGCGAGCCGAACATCATCGTGGCGGTCGTGCTCATGCCGAGCCCGTGGGCGACGCGCATCACCTCGAGCCACGTGTCCGTGGGTATCTTGTGCGGGCTGATCTCCTGGCGCACGCGGTCGACGAGCACCTCGGCGCCGCCGCCGGGGAGAGAGTCCAGCCCGGCGGCCCTCAGGCGCGTCAGCGTCTCCTCGATCGTCAGCCCGCTCAGCTTGGCGATGTGCACGATCTCCGGCGGCGACAGCGAGTGGATGTGGATCGGGTAGCGGGCCTTGATGGCGGCGAAGACCTGTTCGAACCAGCAGACGTCGAGGTCGGGGTGCAGGCCGCCCTGCATCATGATCGCGGTGCCGCCGAGGGCGAGCGTCTCCTCGATCTTGCGGTGGATGTCCTCCTCGGCGAGGAGATAGCCCTCGCCGCTCCCCGGCTTCTTGTAGAAGGCGCAGAAGCGGCAGCCCGAGATGCAATAGTCGGTGTAGTTGATGTTGCGGTCGACGATGAAGGTGACCTCGTCGCCGGGGTGGAGCCGGCGACGGACCTCGTCGGCGCGCGCGCCGACCTCGAGCAGGTCGCCGACCTCCAGAAGAGCGAGCGCCTCGATGT
>Ga0075520_1001211_pt1 | contig 12242 bp, 7 predicted proteins | sample NGEPerB_FD_75100 | JGI IMG/M metagenome (GOLD analysis project Ga0075520, IMG submission 75100) | Arctic peat soil microbial communities from the Barrow Environmental Observatory site, Barrow, Alaska, USA - NGEE PermafrostAB12-B | ecosystem: Environmental > Terrestrial > Soil > Wetlands > Peat ... | reverse complement strand
GGTGAGACCGGCCTGCTCGAGCTTTGCCCTCAGCTCTTCGATCGTGTAGCCGTGCTTGATCTCGCCCGGCCAGATCGTTCGTCCTCGCGCCGAGACGGGTTGCCAGTTTTTTTCCGCCACGTGGGCGAGAAGAATCCCGCCCGGCTCGAGCGAGGCGGCCATCGAAGATAGCGCCGACTGGTCGTCGGGCAAAAAGGCCAAGCATTCGAGCGCAAGTACGGCGCTATAGATCTCTGCGCCTAGCGGCTTGGTCAGATCGCGGTTCAGGAGGTGGACGTTTGTAACACCTGCGATGCCGAGCGAGTCGGTCGCCATCTCGAGCGCCTGCTCGTCGATATCGGCGGCATCGATCGACCAACCGGGGTTGCGAAGCCCGAGCTTCTCCGCCAGTAACGCCTCCGAGCAGCCGGCGTCGAGGAGCCTGAGCGGACCGCCTCGTGCCTTCCGCTCGAGCGCGGCCGTGGCGAGGCTGAAGCGGATGCGCCGCGTTGGACTGGGCAGACGGAGTCGGCGGCCGATCCGCCTGCGCAAGCCTCGTGGGCCGATCATCCGGACAGTGTAAGTTCGTAAGCCCGCTTCGCGCTTCGCGATAGGAGGCGGTCGTTGTGCCAGAGCAGCGTGAACTCGCCGCCGAAGAGTCGGCAACGCCGCTTGAGTTCGAGCAGCCGGTCGGCTGCTCGCTCGTGCGAGAGCTGTTCGTATTCGAGCAGCGACGCGTCCATGGCGACAAGCGGCCTCTCTCTTAGCTTCAGGCTCCGGCGGGTTCGGAGGTTGAAGACCGGATACTCGAAGCACACTCCGCAGCGAAAGCCCGCTCGATCTGCGAAAGAGAGCGATGAGTCGTATGCCAGTCCCGCGTCTTCCCAGTTCTGCCAGGTGATCGGGTTCTCCCAACGTAGGTAGTGCTGCCTGCCGCCGAAGCTCGGCTGGTCGACGTTCTCCTCTGCACACGCCCGGCGCAGGACATCTAGCTCGCGCAGCGTCTGCTCACCATCCCGGAACGTCTGGTAGCTCGGATGCAGGCCGATCTCGTGGCCTCGCTCGTGGAGCGAGCGCATCAGGCCGCGAATCCAGGGGTCGTCGATCGAGTAGGAACCGTCGATCGGGCCGGACGTATGAGCGGTTATGAAGTTGAAGACGCTCCTCGTTCCGGCCCGCTCGTCCGCATCCATGATGAAAGCGAAGGTGTTGTAGAGATCCCGGTCGGGCGCCGGCAGCCGCAATCCGATCGATCCGAGCAGCCGCCGTGTTGCCACCCACGGAGCGTGCTCACGCCGGATTTCGCGAAGCGCGAGCCGAACGGCCTCTTCCCGGCCGATGCGAAACAGCGGGAAGTCGACGTCGTGACTCAATCGCAGTCGGAAGTCGCGCCTTGCCCGCGGCAACATCGGCCAGAGTCGCGAGAGCGCCCACCAGAGGATCTCCAGGTACTCGTTGACGATCGGACGATCGAGAAAGCCTTCGGCTTGGGCGAGGGAAGCGCGGGCCGGGAAGCGATCGTGCTCGTCTCTGACCTCGGTGGCAAGCTCCTCGTAGCGGCTGAGCATGAAGAAAGCACTCCCGAGCAGGTCGAGCCCGAGAGCTATCTCTCCCTCTCGCTCGCAGAGGAAGGAGCCGTCGGGAAACGGGGAGCCGTAGATCACCGGAAGCGAGTCGGTAACGGTCACGGCATCGATCGACGTGGTGGCGAGCGCCAGAATCGGCAGGGGGAGCAAAGGCAGCGACGCTGCTGTCAGCCAGGTGTCTTCGGGGGTCTGGAAGAGGGTGTCCGCTAACACAATCCGCGCCCTTGAGGGGTCGCCGGAGAGGGTGATCTCAACGTCAGAGCGATCCTCGATCGAGGCGAAGTAATCGATCCCCAGAAACTCCCTGAAAACGACGTCGCACACGTACCGGCGCTCAGGCTCGTAGCCGGGCGGATGGCGGATCATGAGGGTTGCGCTCACTCGCGTCCCTCTCGGCGGCGGCGAGCGGCCGCTTCGCGGGCGACCAGTCTGCGCTCCCATCGCTCGGGCAGCGGCTCGCCCGTCATCACCTTCCACAGAAAGGAAGGCACCCCATTACGCGCCTGAACGCTGATTCGACGCAGGCACCAGCGGTCGGTGCCGGCTCCGTTGCGGCCGGCTGTAGTCGTGTAAGCGGCCGAGTAACCGGCCGCGATCGTCGCCTCGCGCGCCGCCTGGTCACAATGGCCGTACGGATATGAGAGGAGCGGAATGGCGCCGGGTTGTGAGTGCTCGAGGTCTCGAAGCGAGCCGGCGATCTCGTCGTTGAGCGCACCCCTTTCGAGCCCCACCAGCGAGACGTGGTGACGAGTGTGCGATCCGACGGCGACCCCGGCGGCGCCGGCCCGATTGAGCATCTCCCAGTCGGCGAGCGGCGCCTGATTCGGATGTAGCGGCGTTCCATCGACCAGGGCGGTCATGACGAAGACCTGTGGTCGAAGGCGAGCGTTTCTCTCGAGGCAGACCACAGCATCGACGTATCCGTCATCTTCTGTCACGACATAGCGCCGTCTGGGAAGGACGGCGCCCGGTTGGGTGTGGAAGGCGAGGAGCTCGGAGGGGGAGAGTGGGCGATAGCGGAGTATGCTCAGCGCCCGCATGTGACGCTCGAATCGGCTGGGTGCGACGTCGAGCTCCTTCTCGCTCTCTCGGTCTTCGCCTGCGAGGCGGTGGTAGCAAAGCACTACGTAGGAGCTATGAGTGAGACGCTTCCACTCTCGCGCGCTCGCCTCGCGCCGTACCCCGGCCCAGAACCAGGCGTCTGCTGCCATTCGCAGCGCGCCCGGGCGCGGAACGAGAGCTCGCAGGCAGGTTGCGAGCCGGGGAATGCGCCGAAATGCGCGTCGAGCGAGTCGGCCTCTCCATCCAGCCTGGAACCACGCGCCGACCTGCATCTCGGTCACGAGCGAAGGATCGGCGCGGATCACCGCCAGCGATGATCGCCCGCGCGAGTAGCACAGCGATTCGAGCTGGCGCGCCGAGCGAAGAATCCGGGGCTCTCCCTGCTCGAGCTGAATCCCGCGCCGGCGGAGCCGTACTGCCAGGCCTTCAGCTCGCGCTGCGCCGGCAGGCAGGTCGCCGGCCGACTCCTCGATCGTGCCAGAGGTCGCGGAGAGATCCGCAACGATGAAGTCGAAAGGACGAATCAGCGCTCGCAGGTACTCGCCGGGGAAATGACGGCTGCCGTCGAGCAGCGCAGCGAGCGGCGTCCCGGCCGGCCCCGACGCGCTGTGAACGAAAAGCGGCGTCGAAGGCGTGGACGAGTCCGGCCGGGAAGAGGAGCCGGGGCGGTTCACCAAGGCGATCTCCTCCGCCGCCCTCGGGGCGGAGCTTGAGCCCCGGGCCGAGAGTTGCCCGCGAAAGTAGTCACGTCAAGACGATCTCAGATCGTCCGGATCGTTGGCAACCTCTCTGCGGATGCGCACTCCACCGGCTCCGATCCAACTACCGCGTTGCTCGCGGCGGAGAAGAGCAGCTGCAATCGGCGGAAGGAGTGCAGCGGCGAATGCCCTGGTACGGGTTTTTCGTGAGAAGCGGCCGTCTCTGGCGATGGCCCAGGCGCGCCCCCGAGCATCCGGCGCGCCCTCTATCAGAGCCAGCTCGGCCTCGCCGGCCGCAACATAGCGGCGGCGCTGAGCCAGGTTTCGCGCGACGACCTCGCGCTCGGGGCCCGTTAGCGCCGAGTTGAGGATCGTTCGCTCCAGGGTCGTGATCATGCCTCGCGACTGATTCAGGCGCTGCGACGAGAGACTTCGCTCCCAGAGCCTGTAAGTGGCCAGAGGCTCGTTTACCAAGCCGATCTGCGAGCCGGCGAGGATCATCCTGATCCACAGCTCCCAGTCGCTTGTCCAGCGAATGCCTTCGTCGAAGCCGCCGAGTTCGATCAACCGCCGCCTGAGAACGGCGGTGTGACCGAACACGAAGTTTCGCTCGAGGATCTCGGATCGCTGGTCGTCGACGACGAAGGGGTTCGTCTCGTCGTAGAAGCGTCGAAAGGGCGTGTTCCCGACGGCCACGTAGGCGTCGGTCGTGAGAACGTCGAGGTCAGGGCGAGACATCGCAAGCTCAGCCAGCGCCTCCAAACGCTCAGGGGCGAATACGTCGTCGGCGCCGATGAACACGACGTAATCACCGGTTGCCGCGTGGACGCCGGTGTTCATCGCCGCCGCGGCGCCGCCGTGTGCCCGTTTCAGGTAGGCGATTCGGTTGCCAAAGCGCTGAACGGTGTCCTCCAGGTCGTCACTCGAGCCGTCGTCGACGACGATGACCTCGAGGGCGGGAAGGGTCTGATCGAGAATCGACTCGATTCCATCACCGATCAAGTCGGCAACCTGATAGGCGGCCACCACGACCGTGAACGTTGGGGGTGCAGTGCGAGTCTCGAAGGGCCTCGTGGGCTCGGGAACGACGATCGACCACGCGCTCAAGGTGCGACCTCCCAGCGATCGAGCTTGACCGTCTCTCCGGAAGAGAGCGTGCTCTTCTCACCGGCAAACCCGGCGGCGTGGCAGGCGATGGTCGAGAACGTCGCTGCGGGGCCACGTGCGACGGGGCGGGTGGAGGCAAGTGCGAGGCGGGATTTCACAGGCGGAATAACGGCGAAATCGATGGGAGAAACAGTTCGATGGCGAGGCTGAAGTAGTTTCGCGCAGATTGTGCGTATCGGACAAGGAGCATTATCGCCCGTATGCGTCGTCGCACCTCTCGCCGGATGTACCCTGCCTGCAGTGGGGGGAACTGGCGGTGGAAAGATGACGCGCCTGCGACGCGTCCTGAGACCGATCGTGTCGGCTAGATGCGCTCGGTGTCTGTCGCTCGCCGCCTTGGCGCTCCTCGTGGTTCTGGCCAGCGCGGGCTCCCTACAGGCCGGCTCGAAAACCAACGCGACGTTCGGGCTCTACTGCGGCGCGCGTAACCCCGCCGGTGTGCTCCGGTTCCAGCGCTGGCTCGACAAACCGGTCGAGTACGCGGCCGATTTCGTCGTCGCAGACAGCTGGCGCACGATCGAACGGCCCACGGGATTGAAGCGCTGGGATCGCTATGCGAAGTTTCATCCCATCCGCCTCGTCTACGGCGTACCGATCATTCCGTATTCGGACGGCGGCTCGCTCGACGAGGGAGCCAGAGGCGCCTACAACGTCCACTTTCGGCGCCTCGCCAGCGCGTTTCGCAAGGCCGGACAGGGTAACGCCATCCTCAGGTTGGGCTGGGAGTTCTCCGGTGGCTGGTACCCATGGTCAGTCCACTCGGACGCCCAGGCACGCGCGTTCGCCGGCTACTGGAGGCAGATCGTCCAGACGATGCGAGCCGTCAGTCCCCAACTCCAGTTCGACTGGAATCCGGCTCAAGGCTGGCGGCCGTTTACGATTGGGCTGGCCTACCCCGGCAACGCTTTTGTCGATTACATCGGGATGGATGTGTACGACCAGGGATGGCAGGCGAATTACACCGACCCCGTAGCCCGCTGGAAGGACACGGTGCACGGCGAGGGCGGTCTCCTCTGGCAGCAGCGCTTCGCCCGGGCCAAGAAGAAGCCTATGTCCTATCCCGAGTGGGGCCTGGTCTGGCGCGAAGATGGGCACGGCGGCGGCGACGACCCCTACTTCGTGACGCAGATGCACAACTGGATCATCTCCCACGACGTCGCCTATCACGTCTACTTCGACTTCGATGCGCCCGACGGTGCGCACGCGCTCCTGACCGGCCGCTTTCCCAGCGCGGCAGCCACTCTGCTCTCGGCGTTCAACAGTTAACCGTCCTTGGCGACCGGCTCATCCTCGTAAACTGGGGCCGTGAGCCGCTCTCGTCTAGAGACAGGATCGATTGGGCGCGCCGCCTTCCTCACCCACACACCGCCGCTTCCACCGGTCAGCGGCGAGCGGATCCGGAACTGGAATCTCATGCGCGAGCTGGCTGCGCGAGGCTGGGAGGTGTCGCTCTTCAGCCTCCTGCGCGCGGAAACGTCCCCGTCCTTCGCCGACCGGGCGGAGATGGAGGAGATCTGCGAGGAGGTCATTCTCGAGCCCTTCGCTATCTCTTCGATCGAGCGCAAGGCCCGCGTAGCAAGGGATCTACTACTCGGCCGCGCCTTCCAGTCGAGCTACTTCTACTCGAGCGAGTGTGCGAATACCTGCCGGCGCTGGCTTGCCGAGCGCGAGTTCGACGTTGTTGTGATCGAGACGCACTACATGATTCCCTACACGCCGTCCGAGCTTCTCGCTCGGGCCGTCTTCGACTCGCACAACTCCGAGACTCGACGCGTTTCGACCATGGCCTCGACGCTGGGCTTCTCGGCCCGCGGTCTCGCGGCTCGGCTCCAGCGCGGGGCTGTTGTCCGCCTCGAGCGCTCGATCGTGGCTCGAGCCGCGCGGACGCTCGCCGTTTCCGAGGAGGAGGCGAAGGCCCTGGAGCTTTTCGCCCCGGGACGCATCGATCTCGTTCCGAACGGTGTCGACTGCGAGCGCCTCAAATCGCGCTCGACCGTGCCCGATGCGGCGGAGATCCTCTTCCTCGGCAGCCTCGACTACAGCGCGAACGTCGATGCGCTCGCCTACTTCGTAGACTCCATATCACCGTTCATCCGTCGCGGTGACGCGACGCTCTCGGTCGTCGGAAGCCATCCCCGCGACGAGGTCTACGAGATCGGTAAGCGCAGTACGCTCACGATGACCGTGAGCGGGAACGTACTCGACACGACGCCGTACTGGGAGCGAGCCCGGGCGCTAGTCGTACCGCTTCGCGTGGGTGGTGGCACTCGCCTCAAGATCCTCGAAGCTCTCGCTCGCGGCGTTCCCGTCGTCACGACGAGCCTCGGTTGCGAGGGACTAGGGCTGCGCGCCGGGCAGGACGTGCTCGTCGCCGATGATGCCGAGAGTTTCGCCGCTTGTGTCGATCGCCTCCTTGTCGACGACGATCTCTGTCGCTCGCTCTCAGCGCACGGACGCGCCGTCGTAGAGGCGCGATTCGACTGGCGTATTATCGGGGATGCTTTCGAGAGCTCCCTTTCCTCGGTGATACACGGCGCATGACGAACGTTCCCCTTTCCACTGCTTCATCGCGCGTGAGTTCCATTCTGCGCTCGAGCCCGCGCTTACTGGTCGGTCTCGAGATGGCGCTCGCCGCCTCGCTCGGGCTGATCGCGCTCGGCCGCCGTAGCTTCTGGCTCGATGAGACCGTCAGCGTCACGCTGGCTCGGCTCGACTTCGGCGGTCTACTCCACGCCCTCCGAGTACGGGAGGGGAACATGAGCCTCTACCACCTCCTGCTCTGGAGTTGGCTGCATCTGGGCGATTCGGAGCTCGTGGCCCGCAGCCTTTCGCTCATCGCTGTGGTTGCGACCGTGCCACTGATCTACCTGCTGGCGCGGCGGCTGGTAGGCGAGAGGGCGGCGCTCGTCGCCGGGCTGTTGTTGGCGCTGAACCCGATGGCGATTCACTATGCGCAGGAAGCTCGCGGATACGCGCTTTGCCTGCTGCTCGTTACTGCCTCCGTGTACCTGTTTGTTCGCGCGATCGAGGAGTCGCGCTGGATCTTCTGGCTCGCGTATGCACTTACCGCCGCTCTGGCCGGCTATGCCCATTTCTTCGCGCTCTTCGTTCCACCGGCGCTTCTTGTATCGCTCCTCTTCCTGCCCGGGACGGAGATTCCGTGGCGTAAGGGGCTCACCTCGGCAGGGCTGCTGGCGCTTCTTCTACTCCCGCTCTTCTATCTCGTCGGCTCGAGCCAGGCCTCCGGCGTGGAGTGGGCGTCGGGCAATCTGCCCGGGAGAGTCGCGACGAGGATCCACGACCGACCGCTGTTCGTCGTGGCCGTCCTGCTTGCCGGGCTGACCTGTCTCGCGCTCGGCTGGTTATGGCTCGCCAAGGTGCTTGGCCCGCGCCTGCGCTCGCGCGCGACCTGGTCCGTCGCGTTGCTCGCATCTTGGCTGCTCATCCCCTTTTTGCTCGTCTGCGTGCTGGCGGCTGTCTACAAGCCGCTTTTCGTCGTGCGCTACTTCATCGTTTGCCTGCCGCCGGTCATCGTGCTGTTATCGCTTGGGCTGGCGCGAGTCCGCCGCCCCCTGATTGCCTTCGGGGCTGTCTCGTTCGTAGTGCTCGTCTCGCTTGCGGGCGTCGTCCGCTGGTACCAAAACGGACAGAGCGAGGACTGGCGCGGTACTGAGAGCTACGTCGTCGGGTCGGCGAGGACCGGTGACGGCGTCCTCTTCTACGCGCCCTACGTACGCATCCCGTTCGCGCTCTACCTGGGGCGCGAAGGCGACAGCGGTCGAGCGCCTCAGCCCGTCTATCCCACCGACGGCTGGAACACGAATGAGATGAAGTTCGACGGCAACATCGTCATGCGCGTGAGGCTCGTGCGCGAGCGCGCAGCACCCTTCCAGCGAATCTGGCTGGTGACTAGCCATCAGCAGTTGTACGGGGCCGCTGATCCCGGTTACGAAGCTACGCTTGCCGGTCTGGAGGCCTCCGGCCTGCGGGCGTCGGAGTCGCGCTCCTTAGCCGGTGTCCGGGTCGTACGTTACGACCGTCGTGGCCACTGAGGGCCCGTTCCGCTAGAAACAATCCGGCCCCGGCATCCATTTGGGCTGCCAGAGGCCGGATGCGCTGCGTTCAGCTTTTCTGACTCGTTCCGCCTACTTTTTTCTCGCGAGCATCGTGGGCTTCATGAGGCTGATCGATGCTCTCGAGCTCGACCACAACCTGGGGCGCTTGACGACTTTCCGCTTGGGCGGTTTAGAGGTTGTCGTCGTCGTCTTCGTCGTCGTCGTCTTCGTCGTCGTCGTGCGCGTGGTGGTTGTTGTGGGCGGCGCCGGCGTCGTGGTGGTAGTCGGCGGCGTCGTGGTGGTAGTCGGCGGCGTCGTGGTAGTGGTCGGCGGCGTCGTGGTAGTGGTCGGCGGCGCTGTCGTGGTGGTCGTCGTCGGCGGTGCCGTCGTCGTAGTAGTCGCGGTAGTGGTGGTAGCGCCAGTACTCGTACCGGTCGTCGTCTGGGTCGGGGACGAGGTACCGATCGCCGTCTTGAATGCAGCTGCCGAATTCGGGAAGCTGCCGTCCATCAGGTTGTGCGCTCCATCGGGTGCGTCGAAGGCGAAGTAGACCTGGTAGGCCACGTTGTTCTGCGCGATCCATTGCGTCATCTGCTGGATGAAGTAAGGAGCGTCTCCGCCGCCGTGCCCGTCGCTACGAGTCGCGACGCCCCATTCGGGGAACGACATAGGCTTGCCGTGCGCCGCCGCGAAGTTGCGGTGCCAGGTGAGACCGTACTGCGCGTTCAGTGCGTCGGTCCAGCGTGCCGCGGGATCGGAGTAGTTGGTGGTCCAAGACTGGTCATACACATCGATGCCGATGAAGTTGACATACGCATCACCGGGATAAGAGGCCGCGGGATCGACCGACTGCCAGCCCCAAACCGGGTTCCAGTCAAAGGCCAGGTTCGGTGCTACCGCGCGCATCGTCGTGACAGTTTGGCGCCAGAAGGCGGCGTAGTTTGCGGCGTCGGTCGCGTTCGCAACGTGCCAGTGGTACCAGCCGCCGCCGAACTCCCAACCCAGACGAAGGATCGCATTACCCTGGCCTGCGGCAACCAGATTCTGAGCCAGCGTCTTGAAGTGGGCGTTATAGGCGCCGGTTGCTCCCTCGGCGAGCGAGCCGCCCGTGTCGGGGATGATCGGAACGCCATAGACCATGCGGTAGGGAGTTCCCTTCCAGGCGTTGAGCCACCAGGTGGGCGCCTCGATGGTCGCCCAGCTGTCGCCCGGGAGAAAGTCCTCGGCGTAGTTGACCGGCGAGCCGAGCCACTGCGAAAAGGCGGCAACTCCGCTCGGATTGGCGGCGCCGCGGTAAACGCCTAGCGTCGCAGCCGGATTTGCTGCTTGTGCAGCTACCAGCGAAAGAGATAATCCCGCCGCAAAGACGAGGATTGTGATGAATCCTACTCCTACTTTTCTTAACCTTCTGGTGCGGCTCAATCTAACTCTCCCCCTCGTGAATTTCTTCGAACTGAGAGCTAGATCGGCAGGTCGAGAAGGGGCCTGTGTACCGCGATCAAGTGACGCAAGGCACCCTTTCCGGGGTCGTTTCCACCCGTTGGGGGAAGGGCGCCTCCCTCCTTTGGGTGAGCCGTTTCGCTCAGCGTCTTGGCGGACCCCAAGCAAGGGGGCTGACCAATTGAAAAAGAGCGAGCCGCGTCGTCCGGCCGGAGGTGAACGCGCACGACGCGAAGCGGACGGCTCTTGCAGGCTGTCGCTACTCGAAAATCACTCGGCGAACCGCGGCGACGCCTCGATTTAGCAGCGCTTAGCCGCGAGCTTGAGCGCCGCGATGGCGGTGCTCCGCCACTCGGCGCCATCCAGAAGCCATCGGGCATATGGGAATTGAGAACCGGCGTGGTAATGAACCGGCTCGCTGCGAAGCACTACCATGAGTACATTCACCCTCTGCGCGAATTGGTTGCTTCTAGTGGCTCGGGGGTACCTCCAGAGGTCGTGTGATGAAAGAACGAGCTCAATCATCCCCTGCGAGTGCCTTCGTCCATCGAGTCGGGGGGGCTAGGTTCGTCATCTCCTCGTCAGCGGCGGCGCCTGGCGGCGATTTCGGGTCGCTCGCTCGCCGTAAGCGCCTTTCGAGGCGCCCGATTCGGGCTCGCCTGATCTCTGCGCTCTCTCGCCGCAGCCGGCGCTCTGCGCTTGTCGCTCTCATGGCCGGCTTCGCTATCGTGCTCGGCGCGCCGAGCAGTTCCGTGCGGGCCGCGACGCAGTCGTGCGCCGCCGGCACGACCCTCAACATCGTGGCGCACGAAGACGACGATCTTCTCTTCATGAGCCCGAGCGTTCTGCACGACGTTCAGAGCAATCGATGCGTTGTGACGGTCTTTACGACGGCCGGCGACGCCGGGAGAGACGAGACCTACTGGAAAGGGCGAGAGGCGGGCTCCGAGGCCGCCTACGCCGATATGACCGGAGTGGGCGACTCGTGGGCCGAGAGCACCCTCACCGTGAGCTCGCACACGCTGCAGGTGCGCACTCTCGCGAACGTAACGCTCGTCTTCATGAGGCTCCCCGACGGTTCCCACGGCGAGGGATACCCGAACACCGGTAGCGAGAGCCTGCAGAAGCTGTGGCAGTCCGACATCTCGGCGATCGAAGCCATCGACGGGTCGGGGATGACGTATACGAAGCAGGGGCTCGTTGACGTGCTGACCGCGCTGATGAACCAGTACCAACCCGGCACGATCCGCACTCAGGATTACGTCCCCTTTGGTGCTTTCGATCACAGCGACCACTACGCCACCGCAAAGTTTGCGCAGCTGGCTCAAACGCAGTACCTGACGCCGCACACTCTTGTCGGCTATATCGGTTACGCGACGGCGGATCATCCGCTGGACTACCCGCCGAACGTCACAGGGACGGATCTGGAGAAAAAAGAGAACGCCTTCTTCGTGTATGCGGCTCACGATGACGGTGCTTGCGCCAGCATCACGCTGTGCACGGGCGCATACGCCGATTACGCGACCTGGCTGAAGGCGGAATACGGCATCCCCGTTGCGAACGCCGGGCCCGACCAGACGGTCGATGCCAACACGGCTGTGACGCTGGATGGCTCTGCGAGCACCGGTCGCAACGCCGATGCGCTCAGTTACGCATGGATTCAGAAGAACGGGCCCGCGGTCTCTCTATCGGGCGCCAACACCACCACACCCAGCTTCACGGCGCCGGCAAATGGCGCGACGCTCAGCTTCATGCTGACCGCGAACGACGGTCCCGTGCCCAGTTCCGACGAGGTCACGGTCACGATCGCTCCGAAAGCCGACCTCTCGATCGCGATGACGGGCTCGCCTGACCCTGTTCGGGCCGCCGAAACCCTCACCTACACGCTGGCTGTCTCTAGTACCGGCCCGAGCGACGCGACGAACGTAGCGGTCATAGACCACCTGCCCTCCGGGGCCGAATTCGTCTCCGACGCGGGTACGGGCGCCGGTTGGAGCTGTATACCGGGCTCGGGCACGGTCACCTGCACCAGGCCGCAGCTCGCGGCTGGAGTGGCGGCTCCAGACATCACGCTCGAAGTCAAAGCTCCCGATCAGCCCGATTTGATCTCCAATACGGCCACCGTCTCCGCGACGGAAGCCGATCTTGTCCCCGACAACAACTCCACCGCAGGCGCAAACACAGTCACCCCGGTTTCGGATCTGCAAATAACGAACGACGACGGCAAGACCTCGGTAAACGAGGGCCTGGATACC
>Ga0075520_1001210_pt1 | contig 12248 bp, 12 predicted proteins | sample NGEPerB_FD_75100 | JGI IMG/M metagenome (GOLD analysis project Ga0075520, IMG submission 75100) | Arctic peat soil microbial communities from the Barrow Environmental Observatory site, Barrow, Alaska, USA - NGEE PermafrostAB12-B | ecosystem: Environmental > Terrestrial > Soil > Wetlands > Peat ... | reverse complement strand
AGCGCTCGACCTCGCCCGCCGACAACTCGCCGGTGAACCGGCCGTACGCGGCAACCTGCTCATCGGACAGGAACTCCACCGGCATGAATCACGACCGTAGACGGGGTGCGGGCCGCGCCCAAGAGGCCGGACGGCCGGGCAAGATCACTCTCACCGCTAATGGCTGTTCCGTTGCTCCTCAACCCCGGTCACCTCCCCACGGCTCGTCCTGCCACGCACCCGGTTTGGCCAGGCAGTATGCCTTCATCTCCTGGTGGCTCATCCGATCACCGTCCTTCCGTCGGGTCCGGACCTTCGGGTCCGGACCGTCGGTTCCCCGTCATCCGACGATCAATCGTCGACCGCAATCACCGGCTCCTCGATGCCGTCGTCATCCACCGGCCTCACCCGGGAAATCCGGTGCAGCGCGAACGTCCGCATCGCGCCGCGCAGCCGGTCGTAGGCGACGACGGCCCCACCGGAGATGGCAACCGGCTCGATGATCCGGTGCGACGTGCCGCCCTCGGCGTCGACATAGCCGATCCACACCGACCCTCGATGATCGGCGGCGTCGCGCAGCAGGGTCAGCGAAGCGCCGGGTGGGCTCGCCGCACCCTGGCCGCGACCGGTGCCGCTGACCGCGCCCGCCCGGTCTGCGCTGCGCATCCGGGCCACCAGGTTGTCGAGTTGATCGTCGCTGGGCGGCGCCGGTTCGCGCCACAGTTGGTGGATCGGTGGCGACGCCTTGATCCGCTGCGGTCGTGGACGCAGGTCCAGCACCGCGCCGCTGGCGTCCTCGGCGGCCGGCACCATTCCCGCCGACCTCAGGTGGTTGATCAGGTCGTCCAGGGACGCAGCGGTGATTGCCACCGTCGGAGCGAGCCGGCGCAGGGTGATCGCGCCCTGGGCCGCCTCGGCGACGGCCTGGTCGATCAACGCCGGGTCGTCGCTGCGCACATAGGTTCCGGCTCGGCCGGCCCGCAACACCCCGTACCGCCGGCCGATGTCGTCGATCAGGTAGCTGAGTGCCTGCGGCACACCGGTGGCCGAATGCCGGGTGAACAGCTCGTGCAGGTCCGCGGTGGACGCGCCGGCGTCCAGCGCACGCCTGATGGTCTGCGGGGTGACCCGGTACACGGTGGCGCTGCCGGCCGACTCCACGTCGGCGACCTGGCCGAGCCTGGCAGCCAGCCTCGGCTCCAACCGGCCGGGCGCGACGATCGTCAGGTCCGCCTGGATGAGCACGGTGTCCACCGGTGCGGGCAATGCCGCTTCCAGAGCCGCTGCGGCCTCGTCGATGTTGCCGCGCAACACCGCCCGGCCGGCCGTGGTCAGCGCATCGAAGGCCACCAGGCCGAGCGCAGTGGCCTCCGTGACGGTCGAGGTCAGCACCGCGTCCCGGCGTTCCGGCGGCCGCAGCGGTGATCGCCAGGCCAGCCGCGCGGACAGTGACGAACGGTCCAGCCCGAATCCCAGCGGCAGGTCGGCCAGCGCGCCGAGCACGAAGCGGCGCTCCGCGGGCCCGCGGATCCAGGACAGCTCCACCGACAGCGCGTTCAGCACCTTGTCGGCCGCATCCCGGGTCCCTACCCGGGAAGGGTTCCGGCGCAGGTCGAGCCAGGTCTGCGCGATCAGCGCCCAGGCCTGTTCGTGCGGCAGCGCCAGGAAATCGTCGGCGGCTTTGGTCGGTGTCCAGGCGTCGGCCGATCGCCCACGAGCGTCCGAGGTGGCGATGATCGCAGCGGCTGCCAGCAACTCGATGTCGAGCGCGGTGGAGGCCTCGTCCTCACCCATGGCCTTGGCCAGCCGGCGCAGTTCGCGGACGCCGAGCCCGCCGGATTTCAACGCCGGTGGGGGATTCTGCCCGATCACTTCCAGCAGCCGGCCGAGTCTTGCCACCGTGGCCAGCGACTGCCCCCCTCCGGTGCCGTCGACCGTGCGGATGCCGTGGTCGCGCTCCTCGCCTACCGGTTGCCGGACCTGGATCTCTCCGAGCGGGCGATCACCTCGCAGCGCGATGCCCACCTCTCGCGGCAACTCCACGGTGCCGGCGTCGACCCGCCGCAGCAGTCCTGACTCGACGAGCTCCGAAAGCGCCGCGGCGACCCGCGATCGGTGATCGGCGCTACCCCGCGGCGTGCCGTGCGCAAGTCGATCGAGGACGCTCCGCTGGTCGTCGTCCACCCCGGCCAGGGCTGCGCGCGCCTCGTCGACTGTCAGCTGCCCGGGTGACCCGAGCCCCGCCGGGTACGGGCTGAGAGCCGCCGATACCGCCGACGGCATGTGCACGACGTCGGTACCACGGACCAGCGCGAGCAGTTCGAGATCGCCCAATGCGCTGGCCAGCGCCAGGTCCGGCACGTCAGGGCCGAGCAGGTCGGCGATGTCGTCCCGGGCGACGGCATGCTTCTCGGCACCCAGCACGGCAAGCGCCTGCAGGATCTGGATGTGGAACAGCGTCAGCGACTCCATGGCCCGCCATACCGACGGCGCGGTGTTCAGCCGCCCGGCCAGCACGGTGAGGTCCGTCGGCGCCGGCACCGTCAGATCGGGACGGGCACGCAACAGCCGGACCAGCTCACGGTCGTCCCGTGAGCGCAGCCAGTCCAGAGTCGTCGGCACCTGAACCACGGTAGTGACGGGCTGGGCGGGGTGGTGCCCGGTGCCGGGTCAACCGGCCGTCGACCTGCCCCTGGTGCTGCGCGGATCATCATCCCCAGCGCGGACGAAATCGTTGACTTCTGTCACACCGTTCCCACAACCGCCACGTTAATACGCGCCGGCGATGATGATCCGCGCCAGAAAAAGGGGGGGTGCGGCGGCGGGGCGCGACGCGACAGTGTGACGTGTGGCGGCTGTTGAGCGGATCGGCGCAGGTGCGGGACAATACAGGGGAGGGTGGCCGACCATCCTCCTGCTCCTGTCATGATCACTTCTGTCATGATCAACGGTGCAGGCACGCCGGGCGGTGATGGTCGCCGCCCGTGACGCGAGGAGGATTCGTGGCCGACGAACGCGGTAAGGGTGTCGACCCGACCTGGCCGGATCTACCCGACGGCGAGCATCCCGTCACCGAACTGAGCACGCATGTGCAAGGCGCTTTGTCGCCGTTCGGTGAAGTCCAGTTCCCGCTGCCGCAGGTTCCCTACATCCACCCGCACACGGTCATCAACCGCTGACCCGGTCCGCTCGCCCTTCCCGCATGGCCGCAGTCCTGCTGGCGGCCGGCCTCGGCCGCCGCTTCGGTATGCCGAAAGCGTTGGTGGACACCGGTTCCGGACCCTGGGTGGTCCGTTCCCTTGCTGTCCTCGAGGCCTGTGACCCGCGGTTGGTGGTGGTCGGCGCCCGCGCCGATCAGGTGGCAGCGCTGGTCCCGGTGGACGTACGGGTGGTCACGAACCCGGCCTACCAGCAGGGCATGGGGTCGAGCCTGCGCGCGGGGCTGTTGGCACTCACCGCGATGTCGGAGGTGTCGGTGCAGGGCATGGGGTCGGCGCAGACTGCGCAGTGTGACGAACCGCCAATCGACGCCGCGCTGGTGATGCTCGTCGATCTGCCCGGGGTAGGCGTGGACGTGGTGGCCCGCGTGCTGGCGGCCGCCCGCGCGGGCGACGTTCGATCGGCACTGCTGCGGGCCGCCTACGACGGCCGACCGGGTCACCCGGTGCTGCTGGGAAGCGACCATTGGGCCGGCGTGTCTGCCGCGGTCACCGGCGATCGCGGCGCACGGGACTACCTGTCGGCCCGGGGCGCCCGGCTGGTCGAATGCGCGGACATCGGCAGTGGGATGGACATTGATCGGCCGACCGCGCCCGGTTGACGACGTCCTGTCAACTTCTCGCCTGACGGCCGGACCAGCAGAGTTCGTGGCGCTGGTCAGATCGGCCGCGGCTCCACGATTGCGCTGGGTCCCTCGTATCCCGCCCGCCGGAATACGCTGTGCGGGCACGGAGCGCGAGTCGAAGCAGACCGGGCACCGCCGCCGGTGACCGATGCACCGACTGACCATGCACCGTCTGACCACCGCAGCGACTGACCATGCACTTTCTGACCACTGCACCTTCCGGCGTGAGGAGCCGACCCGATGCCAGTCCCCGGACCCGGGTACTCGATCACCATGCGGATCGCGGCGCCGCCTTTCGCCACCGCGGCGGGGGAGTTGACGACGGCGGTCGGGCAGGACGGTGGGGTGATCACCGCTTTCGACGTGGTCGAATCGGCGGCCGGTCAGCTGGTGGTAGACCTGTCCGCCACCGCCACCGCCACGTCAGCGGCGCACGCCGACGAGATCACGGCCGCCGTCAACAATCTGGCTGGGTGTCAGGTCCGCAAGCTCTCGGACCGGACGTTCCTGGTCCACCTCGGCGGGAAGATCGAGGTGACGTCCAAGGTGCCACTGCGCAACCGAGACGACTGCCGGATCGTGGTGTCCGGTGTCGGGGCGGCGGGAAGTGCCGTCAGCCGGCTGCTGTTGTTGCAGCGCCGCAAGGACATCGTCGCTGTCGACATCGCCGGGATCGTTCACCGCGGGCGGGCGGGGATGAACCCCAACCTCGCCGAGGTGGCCGGTGTGACCAACGCCGGCGGGCTGGTCGGGTCCATTCATGACGCGATCGCCGGTGCCGACGTGTTCATCGGGGTGTCTGCGCCCAAAGTGATCGAAGGCGGTGACGTGGCGGCGATGAACCCCGGCGCGGTGGTCTTCGCGCTGGCCAACCCCGATCCCGAGATCGACCCGATCCAGGCCCAGGCCCAGGCGCACGCGGCGGTGGTCGCGACCGGGCGGTCGGATTTCCCGAATCAGATCAACAATGTGCTGGCCTCCCCGGCGTGTTCCGGGGTTTGCTGGATGCGCAGGCCACCGAAATCACCGACGAGATGCTGGTGGCGGCCGCCGAGGCGATCGCCGATGTGGTGTCGCCGGACCAGCTCAACGGGCCCCATATCGTGTCGAGCGTGTTCGACGAGAACGTCTCACACGCTGTGTCGCGAGCAATGGCGGCGGCGTCGCGCACGCGGGTGCATCCCGGCGGCGGAGCCAAAGAATCGGCGATGCAGTGACGGTGGCTGACGGCAAGACGTCCGCGTCAGCTGACGGCCCGGTCGCTGGTGCTGGCGCGGAGAATGACGCGCTCGTCGACTCGGCGTCCGCCCCGCCCCGCGGAAGGATTCTCGGCGCCGCAGCGGAGCCGGCAGCCGCTCTGAACACCGTGAACCCGGTCGCGTCGGCAACTGGCCCGGAGGCGGAGGGTTCCGCGCTGACGCACGTTGATGCCACCGGCGCCGCCCGGATGGTCGATGTTTCGGAGAAGGAACCGACCTCCCGGACCGCGCTGGCGACCGGCGTACTGCAGACCACCACGCAGGTGATCGACCTGTTGCGGCAGAACGGGCTTCCCAAGGGTGACGCGCTGGCCACCGCCAGGGTCGCCGGGATCATGGCGGCGAAACGGACATCGGATCTGATCCCCCTGTGCCATCCCATCGCGATCACCGGTGTGGCCGTTGAACTCTCGCTGCAACCGGCTGAAGTCCGGATTTCCGCAACGGTGCGGACGACCGACCGCACCGGAGTGGAGATGGAGGCGCTCACCGCTGTCGCCGTCGCCGGTCTCACGCTGCACGACATGATCAAGGCTGTGGATCCGGCGGCAGTGCTGGGCGAGATCAGGGTGGAGCACAAGGACGGCGGAAAGACCGGCTCGTGGATACGGCCGGATGGCGCGGTGCCGTCATGAGAACGGCAGCGGTGATCATCGCCTCCACCAGGGCGGCCGCCGGGATCTACCCCGACCGCACCGGACCGCTGATCGCGGAATGGTTGACCGCCAGGGGGTTTGACGTGACGGGGCCGAATGTGGTGGCCGATGGGCCTGACGTCGAACGGGCCCTTCGCGATGCCGTCGGCGTCGACTTGGTGATCACCTCGGGAGGCACCGGGATCTCGCCGACCGACCGCACACCGCAGGCGACCGCCGCCATCCTGGATTGCGAGATCCCCGGCCTGGCAAGCGCTATCCGCCAGCAGGGTAGTGACGCCATACCGACCGCCGTGCTCTCCAGGGGGTTGGCCGGGATCGCCGGGCGCACGCTGGTGGTGAATCTGCCGGGTTCTACCGGCGGGGTGTCTGACGGCCTGGTGGTACTCGACAGGGTGCTCGACCACGCGCTGGACCAGATCTCCGGTGGCGATCACCAGTCGGCGTCGCATCGTCACCATTCCTTCGGCCACCAGCACGCATCGGGCGCTCCGCAGACGCCCGGGCAGGATCGCGCCGAGCAGCAATCGGCTCCCGGTGGTGAGCGGGAGCAGCGGCACGCGCAGTCGGAGCACCAATCGCTGTCCGGCCACCAGCACGGCGACGGAGATCCCGGCCATGCATCCACGGACCTCCGGGGAGGGGCGGGGCAGTGACCGGTCGGGTGGTGTTCAGCAGTGTGATGGACGAGACGCTCTCTCTCACCGCGCATCTCGCGGCTGTGGACGACGCCGCGGCGGGAGCGACGGTGTCCTTCTCCGGGGTGGTCCGCGACCACGACGGCGGACGAGGGGTATCCGCGTTGGAGTATCACGGTCACCCCACCGCGGCGTCGGTGGTGGCCCGGGTGGCGGGCGAGATCGCCGCCCGCCCGGGTGTGATCGCGGTGGCGGTGTCCCATCGGATCGGACTGCTGAAGGTCGGAGATGTCGCCTTGGCGGCCGCGGTATCCGCGGCCCATCGCCGGGAGGCGTTCGCGGCGTGCATTGATCTGGTCGACGAGGTCAAGCGGCAGTTGCCGGTGTGGAAGCGACAGGTCTTCGACGACGGGACCGACGAATGGGTTGGTATGGCCTGAGCCGCAGTGGCGGTTGCAGCACCGGTTCCGGCACCGCACGATCTCCCTGGTGAGTTATCACAGCAACAGAGAGGCGGATACACATGTCGCAGCAGGAACAGTCGCCGGCTGAATCGGACACCGAAACTCGGCCGACCCAACCCGAAACGGTTGTCGCCGACGCGCCCGACCGGCACCGGTTCGAGATCCACGTCAGCGGCGACCTTGCAGGCTTCACCGTCTACCGCGCCCAGGGGGACCGGTACGCCTTCACCCATACCGAGATCGACCCTCGTTTCTCCGGTGGAGGTCTCGCATCGATCCTGGTGCGTGACGCGCTCGACGAGATGCGACGCCGAGGGGTCGCAGTGTTGCCGTACTGCCCGTTCGTTCGCCGGTACATCTCGCGTCACCCCAACTACCTGGATCTCGTTCCCGCCGATGCGCGCGCGGAGTTCGACCTGCCACAAACGTGAGGATTGCGCCCTGTTCATGAGCAGCAGGTCGCTGCTGCCCCTCGACCAGTCACAACCCCACCGACCATTGCCGCTTCCCGCAGTTCCGGGTCGACCCCGCCGGGCAGGCCCCGCATGGTAGACACCACGGTGCGGATCTGCTCCACACCGGTGCCGGCGTCCACCGCATCCCGCCCACCGGCGGGGAAACCCCACCGGTGCTGCCGGAGCCTGCCCGGAGATGGCCACGGGTCGTGTGCCTTCGCCTCCCAGGAAGGGATCTCAGGGCTTCGCGAACGACTGGCTGAGGATCGGCGTCGGTGCGTCAACCGCGTAGCCAACAGCCAAGGCCGCGGAAGATCTCTGGCGGCTCTGAGAGAAGGGTGCCACCCGGACACCGACTCGCGATTGGCGCGCATGGATCGCACGGCCCGACGGCAAGCGCAGCCTTGATCACAATGGATCCGAGCCGGAAAAAGGCAACCCCCGAGACACCCTGCACGGCAGGGTATCCCGGGGGTCGGGGTGTCGCTCGGCTACGAAGTGGTTACCCCGCAACCTGAGTCAACGATCCGCGGGTCAGACGACCGAGACGGCCGTGGCCTGCGGGCCCTTGTTGCCCTGGGTGACGGTGTAGGTGACCGTCTGGTTCTCCTCCAGCGAGCGGTAGCCGCCCGCCTGGATCTCCGAGAAGTGAACGAACACATCGGGGCCACCACCATCTGGGGTGATGAAGCCGAAGCCCTTCTCAGCGTTGAACCACTTGACGGTGCCTTGTGCCATGAATCTCTCCTGACGACGTTCCGGTTCACGCCGCAGCAACGTGCTGTGGCGCGGGCTAGTCGACGATTTCGACCTTGCTCGGATTGTGACGTCGTCCGAAGGCCCCGAATCGCGGCGATTTCCTGGGACCGTCATGACACGAACTCAAGAACTACTAACCACCACTAGCATGACACGGAATCGCGCGCAGTGCGAACCTGGGTGCATGGAACAACGAAAATTGGGCCGTCCGAGCACGGGCACCCAACGGGAAGTATCGGTCATCGGGCTCGGAACCTGGCAACTCGGGGCCGATTGGGGCGAGGTTGACGAGGATCAGGCGATGGCGGTGCTGGAGGCTGCCGTCGACGCCGGGGTGACGTTCTTCGACACCGCGGACGTCTACGGCGACGGCCGCAGCGAGCAGATCATCGGCGCCTTCCTGGCCAGGAACGCGGGTGCCCCCGTCACCGTCGGGACCAAGATGGGCCGCCGCGCTCCGCTGGATCCGGCCGAGTACACCGCGGACAACTTCCGGGCCTGGACCGATCGTTCGCGGCAGAACCTGCGCGTCGACACCCTGGATCTGGTGCAGTTGCACTGCCCGCCCGAGGCGGTCTTCCACGACGACGCGGTTTACGACGCACTGGACGGACTCGTGGCCGACGGCAGCATCCGGGCTTACGGGGTCAGCGTGGAGACCTGCGAACAGGCGTTGTCGGCGATCGCCCGGCCCGCATTGACGTCCGTGCAGATCATCCTGAACGCGTTCCGCCGCAAGCCGTTGGAAGCCGTCCTGCCGGCTGCCGAGCAGGCCGGGGTGGCGATCATCGCCCGGGTACCGTTGGCGTCCGGACTGCTGTCCGGCCGGTACCGCCACGACACCGCGTTCGCCGCTGACGATCACCGTGCCTACAACCGGCACGGCGAGGCATTCGACGTCGGGGAGACGTTCGCCGGCGTCGACTACGACACGGGAGTCGAAGCCGCGCAGGAGTTCTCGGCGCTGGTCGAGAAGTACACCGACGGCGACACGACTCCGGCACAGGTCGCATTGCGGTGGATCGTGCAGCAACCAGGGGTGACCACCGTGATCCCGGGTGCCCGTTCCGTCGACCAGGCCAGGGCCAACGCCGCTGCCGGGACGATCCCCGACCTGACTCCCGGGCTGCTGGACGGAATGGCCGATCTGTACAACCGGCGGATCCGGCCGCTCGTGCACGACCGCTGGTGATCGGCATCCCGGGCGGCCCGGTTACGCCCACGGCGCAAGACCCAGGAGCGCCTGCCGGGAAGTCCTCGGCGGTCCGCCGGAGTTGTGCATGATCGGGCAGTGCCACCCAAACGAGCGATGACGACACCGCGACGAGCGACGATGCCGGGAGTGACCATGCGGCGAGCAACGACGCGGCCGGCGAGGACGCGGGGAGCAACGATGCGGCGAGCGACGACGCAGCGCGCGACGACGCGGCGCGCAACCATGCGGCGAGCAACGACGCGGCCGGCGAGGACGCAGGGAGCGATCGAGGCGGCGCGTGAGGAAGCGACAACGACACTGCGAATGAGCGGAGAGCGCCGATGACCGGAGCATCCCCGATGGGCGCCGCCGGCCGGCGCATGATGCACCAGGACGCCTCGATGGCCGGCAAGAAGCTGGCGCCGGGGACGATCCGTCGAGTGGTGTCCTTCGCGCGTCCCTACCGCAAGGAACTGGCCGTCTTCCTGGTTCTCACCATCATCTCGTCGGTGATCGGTGTCGCCACCCCGCTGTTGGCCGGCGAGGTGGTCAATCAGATCACCTCGAACGGCACCGTCAGGGCCGTCCTGCTGATTGCGGCGGTGATCGCCGGCCTCGCCGTGCTCGACGCGCTGCTCTCGCTGGCCACCCGCTGGTACTCCTCGCGGATCGGCGAGGGGCTCATCTTCGACATGCGCACCAGGGTGTTCCAGCACGTCCAGCAGATGTCGCTGGCGTTCTTCACTCGCACCCAGACCGGTGCCTTGGTCAGCCGGCTCAACAACGACGTCATCGGAGCGCAGCAGGCCTTCACCTCGACGCTGTCCGGGGTGGTGTCCAACGTCATCGGGCTCATCCTGACGGCGGCCGTGATGTTCACCCTGTCCTGGCAGGTCACCACCCTGTCGCTGATCCTGCTGCCGATCTTCGTGCTGCCGGCGCGATGGTTCGGCCGGAAGTTGCAGGCAATGACCAGGGAGAGCTACCAGCTCAACGCCTCCATGAACACGACCACCACCGAGCGATTCAACGTCTCCGGCGCGCTGCTGGTCATCCTGTTCGGCCGCCCTGAGGTCGAAGCGGCGTCCTTCCGGGATCGGGCCGGCCGGGTCAGGGACATCGGTGTGACGACCGCGATGTACGGGCGGGTGTTCCTGGTCGCGCTCGGGCTGGTCGCGGCGTTGGCCTCCGCGCTCACCTACGGTCTGGGCGGCACGCTGGCACTGAACGGCGCCATCGAGCCGGGCGCGGTGGTGTCGCTGGCGCTGCTGCTGTCCCGGCTCTACGGCCCGCTGACCGCGCTGTCCAACGTCCGGGTCGACGTGATGAGCGCGCTCGTCTCCTTCGAGCGGGTCTTCGAGGTGCTCGACCTGAAGCCGCTGATCACCGAGAAGCCCGACGCCCGGCCGCTGTCCGCCAGCACCCCCTCCGTGGAATTCGACGACGTGCATTTCGCCTACCCGGGCGCGGACGAGGTGTCGCTGGCGTCGTTGGAGGACGTGGCGGTGCCCGACCACAGCCCGCGGCATCCGGTGCTGCACGGCGTCAGCTTCCGCGCCGAACCTGGTCAGCTGGTCGCGCTGGTCGGGCCGTCGGGTGCCGGGAAGACGACGATCTCGCAGCTCGTACCGCGGGTCTACGACCCGGACTCTGGTGCGGTGCGGATCGGCGGGCTGGACGTCCGGGACGCGACGCTGCAATCGCTGCGGGACGCGATCGGCGTGGTCGCCCAGGACGCGCACCTGTTCCACGACACCATCCGCGTCAACCTGCTGTACGCCAGGCCCGAGGCAAGCGAGGACGAGCTGGTGCAGGCGCTGCGGGCGGCGCAGATCTGGGATCTGGTCGCGCGGATGCCGCAGGGCATGGACACCGTGGTCGGCGACCGAGGCCACCGACTGTCGGGCGGCGAGAAACAGCGTTTGGCCATCGCTCGGGTGCTGCTCAAGGCCCCGGCCATCGTCATCCTCGACGAGGCCACCGCCCACCTGGACAGTGAATCCGAGGTCGCGGTGCAACGGGCGCTGGCCGCCGCGCTGCAGGGACGGACCTCGCTGGTGATCGCGCACCGGCTGTCCACGATCCGCAGCGCCGACCAGATCCTGGTGATCGACGGCGGTCGGGTGGTGCAGTCCGGCCGGCACGCCGAGTTGATCGCCGCCGGCGGCCTGTACGCCGAGCTCTACCGGACGCAGTTCGAGCACCAGGTCGATGCTGCGCCGGTGGTGGGCGTCTGACCCTCGCGGGCCAGACGCCCAGTCATTCCGCTCAGCCGAGTCTCAGCCGATCACCGTGACCCGATCCGCGGGCGGCGGTGCCAGGTTCGGGTGCGCCGTCAGGTACGCGGTGAACGCGTCGAGGTCGATCGGGCCACCCGCGAGGTCGGTGCCCTGGGCGAAGACGGTGAAGCCGTCGCCGCCGGCGGCCAGGAAGTTGTTCACCGACACCCGGTACGACCCGGTCAGGTCCACGGCAACACCGTCGACGGTGATGTTCGAGACCCGGTCGCCGATCGGCTGCGAGAGGTTCTGCGAGTAGTGCAGGCTCTCCGAGATCTGCAGGATCTTGACGACGACCGGAGTGGTCGGAGAGGTCTGCTGCCATTGCTGCTCCAGTACCGCGTCCAGCTGTGCGTCGGTCAGCGTGATGGTCTGCATGATGTTCGAGAACGGTTGCACCGCAAAGGCCTCGGCATAGGTGACCACACCGGGGCCCTCGGCGCCGGACGGCGCGACCACCAGATCCGCCCGAATCCCGCCCGGATTGGTGATGGCGATCTGCGCGTCGTTGGATATCGTGGCCGCGAGCTGCGCGTCCGCAATGACATCGCCGAGCGGCTGCTCACCGGACGGTGGCGCAGCACGGACGAGGTCGGCCGCGATGCTGCCGACGGGCGTGTTGCCGATCGGTGCGGACAGCGCGACCGCGTCGTCCACCAGCTTCTGCACCACTGGATCCGCATCGACAGTACGGGTGACGATGACATTCTGCGCCACCGT
>Ga0075520_1001209_pt1 | contig 12248 bp, 12 predicted proteins | sample NGEPerB_FD_75100 | JGI IMG/M metagenome (GOLD analysis project Ga0075520, IMG submission 75100) | Arctic peat soil microbial communities from the Barrow Environmental Observatory site, Barrow, Alaska, USA - NGEE PermafrostAB12-B | ecosystem: Environmental > Terrestrial > Soil > Wetlands > Peat ... | reverse complement strand
TCCTCGAGCTCTGGCATATCGAGTACAGCTACAAGGCGATCAAGACGATCCTGCCGTTCCAGCAGCAGGTGATGCAGAACGTGCAGATGATGCTCACGGCGCCGGTCCAGTATGGCGCGCAGCCGAATCTGGCCTTCTACAGCCGGCCCGATGGGCCGGTCGACAACTGGTTCGAGCTGCTGCCGCGCGGCGACATCGCCGGGGCTCGCGCGGCCATCGAGGGAGCGATGGAGTACGCGACGCAGGACTTCGTCTACGTCGCCGACGGCATGATCGAGGCCGGCGCCGACGGTGTCGATTTCGACACCACCGGCGGCGCCGGCGACGCCGACTTCTTCAGCACGCTGCGCGCCGTCAAGCACGTGCACGAGAAGTACCCCGACGCCGGCATCGAGCTGGGCATGGCCGGCGAGTTCGTCATCGGCGTGCACGGCCAGCTCGAGTGGGAGGGGCGGCGGCTCGCAGGCCTCTGGCCGCGCGAGCAGCTCGAGGTGTGCCAGGACGCCGGCGTCACGCTCTTCGGGCCGGCGGTCAATATCCGCACCGGCAAGTCGTGCTGCTGGAACACGGCCTACTCCCTCACGGTCATCAAGCCGTGCATGGAGGTCGCGCGCATCCCCGTCCACCCCAATGTGGGTGAGGGGGTCTGCGGCGTGCCGGTCAACGGCTACCCGCCCGAGGACGCTTCGTCGCGGGCTGCGCGCGCCTGCGTCGACATCCTGCGCTGCGACGGCTTGTAGGTGGGCTCGGGTGACTCCAGAGGCATGGACGTCACCCACGCGCTCGCCGCGGGCATGGGCGGGATGCGCACGGCCGGAGACCTGGTCGCGCGCATGCAGATGTCCCGGGGCATGCGCCTCACCGAGGACAAGGAGTACGTGGCCGCGAGGCTCGGCTGTTCGGTCGGCGACCTCAGCGACAGCTACGCGATGGAGCAGATCCGCGGCGAGAAGGGCCTCGGGCGGATCCTCGACCACTCCAACCTGCACCCCGGCGAGCCCAATGCGATGATGGCCAAGTTCCGCATCGCGGAGCTCCTCGGCATCCCGATCAACTCCGTCGAGCGCTTCAGGGAGCTGAGCGGCCTGTAGGGTCGGGCGCCGTGACGACGGGCGTCTCGGCCGGCGGTGCGACCGGCGCCGCGGCCGGAGGGGAGAGCGGCGCGAGGGGTGCGACCGGCCCTGGGGCGAGCGGCGCGACCGGTGCCGGCGCGAGGTGGGCGTCGCGCCCCGGGCGATCCGGGGGTGCAGCGCCGTAGCCACGCGCGAGCGCGAACGCGACGATCACCGTGGCGAGCCCGATGGGTACGAGGATGACGCCGACGAACAAAGTGACGTACAAGCCGATGCCGGGTCGCATGGGGCTGCCGATCTGGGCCGAGGCGTTGTCGGCCAGCGCGAAGCTGCCGGCGCCCGCCGCCGCGAGCAGGAACCCGAGCACCAGGCTGTAGCGTCTCGGGCGCAGCGTCAGCATCACCGCGGCGAGGAGTGTCACGGCGAGCGCGATCAAGAGCGCCGGCACGCCCCACTTGGTGTGCAGCACGCCGAGTATGGCGTCCGGCTTGCTCAACGAGAAGTTGACGCTGTGACCGGTGTCGGTGTTGGCCCAGGGGAGGAACACACCGGCGACGAGGGCGGACCCGCAAATCAGCACGAGCACTGCGTAACCGATCCAGTCGCGGTGCAGGAGGCGGACTCTGTGGAGACGCTTCATGTGGCAAGTATCGGCCAGAACGCCTGGCGCTACAACGCCCGCCCGCCCGGCGCACTGGGGGGCGGGCCTATTCCGGCCGATAGAGGGGCTGGACGGCGCGCGACTAACCGGCCCCAGTGCCGCCGCGCGCGGCAAGAGAGCAAGCGACGGAGGGAAGTCCCATGAAGCGTGTCGTGTGCATCGTTTGGCTGGCGGCGCTGGCGCTGGGCGTGATCCTGGCCCTGGCGGCGTGCGGCGCCAAGGACCTCACGCCGCCGATCCAGGACATCGACCTTGCGCGGGATCAGTCGGCAAAGGCCGAGATCATGCTGGTCAGGACGGCCATCTCGGCCTACACAGCGACCAACGGTTCGCTCCCTCCGGCGGCGACGCAGGCCGCTCTGGGGTCGTTCGCGAGCCCGTGGCCCGCGAATCCGTGGACGAACGCTCCCATGGCGCCCGGCGACCAGAAGGGCGACATCGTCTACACCCCCGGCGCCGGCACCAGCTTCACGCTCGGCGTGCACCTCTCGAACGGGACCGTATACACTGCTCCGTAAGTCGCGGCGGACGGCTCCGCGCGAGGAGCGCAGAGCGCCGGCCGCGGCGCGCGCACGAAAGGGGACCGAGGGGCATGCGCATCGCCGTTCTTCGCCGGGGTGCCGCCGTGCTTGCCTTCGCGGCGGCCGTGGCGGTGTTACTGGGCGCCGCCACCGCGGCGCGCGCCGACGACCCCGTCGTCCCCGCGGTCCCCGTCTGGAAGCTCTCCACGTACCTCAGCCCCGGCTGGGACCGCAGCTTCAAGTGCGACCTCGTCGAGGAGATGTCGTCGGCGCCGCGCGTCGTCGTGTTCGGCGGCTCCCGGGCGCTGCGCATGGACCCGGGCACCATCCGCAAGCTCACGGGCCTGCGAGCGTTCAACGCGGCCTTCCACAACGGCAAGCCAGAAGACGCCTGGGCGTTCACGAACTGGCTCCTCAGCCGCAAGCCCGATCAGCCGCCGAACGTGATCTGGTGCGTCCAGGCGACGACGTTCGCGGACGTGCCGATGGCGGCGGGGCTGATCCTCGACCAGCGGCTCTCCCAGTGGTTCCCGCCCGAGCTGATCGCCGCCGAGACGGCCAGGGCGACGAGCGAGCCCGAGCACGACCTCCTGCACGGGCGCCGCTACGGCGCCGACGGGATGATGCTCTGGAACGGCTACGACACCAAGCGCCAGAAGGGCAACACCATTCAGCGCGCCATCCGCCACTATCTCGACCCTCAGATGCTCGCCGTCGCCGGCAATCGCCAGATCCCGCACCACACGCGCGCCCAGGAGTACTTCGAGAAGACGATCGAGCTGCTGAACCAGCACGGCGTGAAGCCGCTCATCGTGATCATGCCGTACCAGCCCACGGTCCTCAGCAAGTTCCTCTCCGTGGGCTGGGGAGCAAAGGAGCGGGGGCTTCATCGTTATCTGCGGGCGGTCAGTCACCGCTGCGACTTCAAGGTGCTGGACCTGCTCCACATCAGCACTTTCGGCGGCAACCCCGACTGGTTCTACGACGGCGCCCACCTCACGGCCGCCAACTCGCGGCTGCTGATCCGCTACTGCGTGCGCCAGGCGCCGGGGTGCTTCCGCGTCTCGGCCGTGCCTCCGGCTTCGGCGCGGGCGGTCGCGCCGCCCGCGTATCGGCCGGTCCCCGAAGAGACCGCGATCCCGGCCGACCAGCTCGAGTGAGGGCCGGCGGCGCCGGCGGAGCCGCATGAGGCGCCGGCAGGCGCCGCGAGCGGACGCAGCTAGGCGCCGATGATCTTCTTCACCAGCGAGGCGCGCCTGGACGGACGTCCGCTGCGCGCCTCGGCCTCGTCGGCGCCGGCCATCGCCTTCAGCGACGCGTTGACGCCCAGCCAGCGGAGCGGCTCGGCCTCCCACAGCTTGGACTTGTGGTTCACCCACGGCAGGTGCGTCAGCTCGGTATCCTCGCCGCGGATCAGGTCGCTCAGCGTGCGGCCGGCGAGGTTGGTCGTGGCGACGCCGTCGCCGACGTAGGCGCCGGCCCACGCCATGCCGCTCGCCCGGTCCAGCCCGACCGAGCTGTACCAGTCGCGCGATGCGGCGATGGCCCCGCCCCAGCGGTGCGTGACCGCGAAGTCGCCGATCTGCGGGAACAGCTCCGCGATGAGCCGTCGCAGGTGCTCCTGCACGGCCGGGACGCGCTCGTACTCCTCACTGATGCGTGAGTTGTAGTGGTAAGGAGCGCCGCGGCCGCCGATGGCGATGCGGCCGTCCGCGGTATGCATCGCGTAGAAGATCAGGAAGCGGCCGTCTCCGAAGGTCTCGTGCGCTTGCCAACCGATCTCGTCCCAGAACGACTGAGGGAGGGGCTCGGTGCCGATCATCAGCGAGTAGATCGGCACGACAGTGCGCTCAAAGCCAGGGAGCTGCGGCGTGAAGGCCTCGGTGGCGCGGACCACGACCTCGGCTTTCACGGCGCCGAGGCTGGTCTCGAGGAGGTGCGGCTTGATGGCGGTGACGGGCGTGCGCTCGTAGATGGGCACGCCCGCGCGCTCGACGGCGTCGGCGAGGCCGCGCGCGAGCCGCGCCGGGTCGATGCAGGCGCCGTGCGGCGTGTAGCCGGCCCCGAGGCACCCGGCCACGCGGATGCGCGCGCGCATCTCGGCGGCACCCAGGAGCGCGTAGTCCTCCTCGCCGAATCCCCACGAGCGCTCGTACTCGACGCCCTCGCGCAGGCGCAGCAGTTGCACCGGCGTCGTGGCCAGGTCGAGCTGGCCGCCGACGATGAAGCGCGCGTCGATGCCCTCTTCGGCGACGACGCGCGCGACCTCAGGCACCACGCCGTAGAGCGCGCGCTGCTGGTCGATGACCGCCTGCCGGCCGTGCTCGCGGGCGGCGCGCTCGCGCGACCCCGGGAAGGTCGTGTGGCACCAGCCTCCATTGCGCCCGGAGGCGCCGAATCCGGCGATCTCTTTCTCGAGCACGACGACGCGCAGCGAAGGGTCGGCCTTCTTGAGGTAGTAGGCCGTCCAGAGCCCGGTGAACCCGGCTCCGGCGATGGCGACGTCGGCGTCGATGGGACCGGGGAGGGAGTCACGCGGGGTGAGCTCGCCGGGCATGCCGTCGAGCCACATGCTGCGGGATCGGTAGTCGGTCATCTCAGGCTCCTTCGGGGATGCCGCAATCGTATCAAACGATGTCTGGCGGCCCCGGCGACCGCAGCCCGCCCGCCCGCGTCAGGGGACGAGCACGACTTTTCCGAGCGCCGGGCGTTCCATGACGTGCCGGTGGGCCCGGGCGGCTTCCGCGAGCGGGAACTCGCGGCCGACGACGGGCCGGAGCGCGCCGCTGCGCAGCCCGGCGCCGATCGCCGCGTGCGCCTCGGCCAGCTCCGCCGGCGAGGCGTTGAAGAGCAGCATCCCGAGTACGGCGCCCTCGTGGCTCATGAGGTCGCGGGGGTCGACCTTGACCGGCCCCCGGCTGCCCACGACGACGACGCGGCCGCCCTTGGCGAGCAGTGTGAGGTCGCCACCGAGGTTCTGATGGGCGCTCAGCTCGAGGACCAGGTCGAACCCGCGATCCCCGGTGAGCGCGAAGGCGGCCGCCACGTGCGCGGGGTCGCGATGGTCGAGGACCCGGACATCGCCCTGCGCCGCGACCAGCTCGCCGCCCGCCTCGCTGCCGGCGGTCGCCACGACCTTGAGGCCGGCGTCGAGCGCGAACTGCACCGCGGCGAGACCCACGCCTCCGCTCGCGCCGTGCACGAGGAGCGTCTCGCCCGCCACGGCGCGCCCGCGCTGGAAGAGGGCGCGGCAGGCGGTCGCGTAGGGCACGCCCAGAGCCGCGCCCTGGGCGTAGGAGATGTCGTCCGGCAGCGGGTAGACCTGGTCGGGCCGGCAGAGCGCGTACTCCGCGTAGGTGCCGCCGAGGGCGCCGGCGACGTAGACGCGGGCGCCGCCGTTGGCGAGCACGCCCGCGGCGTCCGACCCGGGCGTGTACGGGAGGGGCGGGAGGCCGGCGTAGTTCCCCGAGCGCACGTAGGTGTCCACGGGGTTGATGCCCGCGGCCTGCACCTTGACGAGGACCTCGTCGCCCACCGCTTCGGGGTCCGGGACGTCCCTCGGAACCAGCACTTCGGGGTCGCCGAACTCGGTGACGCGGATCGCGCGCATGCTCGACCTCCAGATCGTCTACGCGCCGGACGGCTTCACGGCAGCGTGTAGCTGACCCCGTTGCTGAGGTGGCCGACCAGCGTGTAGCTCTGGCCGCCGTTGATCTGCTGGTACGTGTAGTAGCCCACGGCCCCGCCTTGCGACATCGGCTGATTGGTCACCGGGTTCACCGGCCAGGGCACGACGTACTGGGCGATGCCGCCGGTCTGGCTGGCGTCCGCCGGCAGCGGGTAGAGGCCGCCGTTGTTGGCGGCCCACGTGGTCACGCCGGTCTGGATCTTGGTGAGCCCGGCGATGATCTTCTGGTCGACGTCGCTGATCGGCGACGCGCTGGGGCTCGGGCTGCCGGTCGTGGTCGGCGACGACGACGGCGAGGCCGTCGGGGTCCCCGGCACGAGCGCCAGCACGCGCTTGAGCGGCATCGTGACGCTCGTCTGGTTGGCGGCCGTCATCGCGAGCAAGGCCGTCTGCTCGCCCGGCTGGATCGTCATGACGCCGGTGAGCGGCCCGGGCATCGTGTTGAAGCTCGAGGCGGCCGGCAGGGTGAAGCTGAGCTGCTTGCCGTCCGCCGACACCGAGCCTGTGGCGCTTCCGGTGGGCTGGAGACCGCTGTCGTACACGGTCACGTGATACACGGTCCCGGATTGCTCGACGACGATGCCGCCGGCGACGCCGTCGGTGCGGCCCCAGGCGCCACCCCACGTGACGGCGGAGGCGGTCGGCGTGGGCGTGGGCGTCGGGGCCGGCGTGGTGTTCTGGTTGCGGAAGACGAAGTACCAGAGGCCGGCCGCCGCGGCGGCCGCAAGGATCACGACGACGAGCACGATCCACCAGGTCTTCCCGGAGCTCTCGCGCTTCGGCGGGCGCGACATCGTCAGCGTCGGGGTCGGTCGCGGCGGCTGGGGCGGCGGCGCTGCGGCCGCCGCCGGCATGACCCGGGTGGCGCCCGCGTCCGCGCCGCCCATGACGGTCGTGGGCTGCTCGGCTCCGCCCATCACCTCGGTCGCGCCTTCGTCGGCGGGAGGCAGAGCGCTGGTCGGCTCTTCCTCTGGTGTCTGGCCCGTGGTTTCCTCGTCCATCCTGCCCTCCGGCTGCGCGACTTCGCTGGGGTGGTGCGGCTGCTACCTCTATTTGCCCACTTCAGGCAGTTCCCTGTTCGAGGCCCTCCCACAACTCGAAGAAGGAGGGGCAGGTCTTGCTCACGCAGCCCGGGTCGTCGATGACGACGCCGGGCGTGCGCAGGCCGAGCACGGCGAACGACATCGCGATGCGGTGGTCGCCGTGCGGATCGATACGGGCGCCCGTCGGGGCGCCGGGGAAGACGCGCAGGCGGCCCGGGCGGGACTCCGTGCGCACGCCGAGGGCCCGCAGGTTGGTCTCCACGGCGGCGATGCGGTCGGACTCCTTGACGCGCACGTTGGCGATGCCGGTGATCGTGACCGGCGACGCGGCGAACGGAGCCAGGGCGGCGAGCGTCATGAACGTGTCGGAGATGTCGCTCATGTCGACCTCGATCCCGGCGAGCGTGACGGGGCCATGCACCGCGACGCCTTCCGGCGCGTCGGTGACGGAACAGCCCATCGCCTCGAGGACGTCGAGGAAGCGCACGTCGCCCTGCAGCCCGCCGGCGCGGTGGAGGCCGGGGACGCGCACGCGGCCGCCGGTGAGGGCCGCGGCCGCGAAGAAGTACGACGCCGTCGAGGCGTCGGGCTCGATCTGGTAGGCCCGGCCCCGATAGGCGCCGGGTGCGACGCGGAACACGGCGTCGCCGCCGCGGTCGTCGCTCGGGCGCTTTGCCTCGGACTTCACGCCGAACTGGGCCATCATCGCCAGAGTCATGTCCACGTAGGGCCGGCTCACGAGCCCGTCGACGGCGAGCTCCAGAGGGCGGCGCGCGAGCGGGGCCGCCATCAGCAGTGCGGAGACGAACTGGCTCGACGTCTCACCCGGCAGGTGGAGCCGGCCGCCGCTGAGGCCGCGCGCCCGGAGCGTCAGCGGCAGGCGGGTGGCGCCGGCCGGCACGGTCTCGGCGCCCTGCCGGCGGAGGGCGCCGAGCAGCGGGGCCAGCGGGCGGCGCCGCAGCTGCGGCGCCGCGTCGAAGCCGTAGACGCCGTCGCCGGCGGCGCAGGCGGCGAGCAGGAACCGCGCCGCCGTCCCCGCCTCTGCGCAGTACACTTCGGCCTCGGCGGCGGGGATGCGGCCGCCACCGCCGCGCACGCGCCAAGTCGGGGAGCCTTCTCCCGCGCCGTCGCCCGAGGCTCGCCTGCGAGCGCCATCGGATGCTCCGCTTCGCGCGCCGCCGGCCCCTTCCGCTTCGCCGCCGTGCGTGCTGACGTCGAAACCGAGCTCGATGAGTCCGGCGGCGAACGCCAGCGTGTCGTCGGCGGCGAGGGCGCCCTCGAGGAAGCTATCTCCGTTCGCGAGGGCGGCCAGCAGCAACGCCCTGTTGGTCACGCTCTTGGAGCCCGGCACGCGGACCGAGACGTCGAGGTCCCGTCGCGCAGGAAGGACCGGGCGTGCCGGGGGCGCGACCGGTGCCGCTCGGCGCCCGGCTGCAGGCTCGTCGCTGTGGGTGTCCACGTCGCTCACTGGCCGGATGATACCGCAGCGCCCGCGGCGCGCGTCTCGCCTCGGCGGCGCACTGCGCGCGGCTCAACCGGCCAGCGGCTTCTCGTACAGCTCGTAGGCCTGGACGATGCGCATGCCGGCGCGCTCGTAGACGCCGAGCGGTCGCGTCTCGCCCTCGGCGTCGACGGCAAGCTCCACGCGGAGCTGGCCGCGGCGCGCGAACGCGGCGAAGGCGTGCTCGAGCAGGGCGCCGCCGATGCCGCGGCGGCGCCACGCGCGGCGCACGCCGAGACCCTGGATCCAGCCGAGGTCACCGTGGTCGAAGGCGATGAGCCCGCCCACGGGCTCGACGCCGCCCCACGCGAGCGCCCAGAGTCCCGGGTCGAAGGCGCCGTGGCCGAGGAGGCGCGCACGCCACGCCTCGAAGGGCTCGTCGCTCTGGCGATAGTGGTCGGCGAACGCCTCGGTCATCGTCTCGTACATCGTGCGGTCGTCCTCTCCCGGACGGAACTCCTTCGGCTCGACCCCGGCGGGCGGACCCGGCTCACGCGCGTCCGCCTCGAGGTCGATCGCCATGCGGACCACCGTGCGGCGGAGCGCGAACCCGCGCTCGCGAAGCAGCTGGCGTTTGGCGGCGTTGGTGCTGATGCAGAAGACGTCGAGCGCGGGCGCGGCGTAGCCGCGTCCGGACGCGAGCTGGCGGGCGCGACGCTCCGCGAGCCCGAGCAGGCGCCGCGCCAACTCGGGCTCGGTGTGCTCCGGGTGCACCCACACGTCCGCCTCGAGCTCGCCGGTGCGGACCTGGTCGCCGGTGTACGCGTATCCAACGACGCGTGCGTCGCCGGTCTCGGCGATCCAGGCGTCCTTCGACAGCTCGAAGCCCGCGAGGTCCCAGTCGCCGGCGACGTCGTCAGCGGTCGTGTCCGGCCGCCCCGTCTCGGCGACGTCGCAGGCGTTGAGGAGGCCGACGATGGCCTCCAGGTCGGCCCGCAGGGGGGCTCTCACGCGGCTCGGAGCCGGGCTCATGGCGTCAATGACCTTGTGAGGCAGAACGGCTAGTCGGCTTTGGTGAGGACGATCGACCGCTGCGTTGGGTTAGGGCTCTGCCCGTTGGCGAGGGTCCCCTCGACCGCGAACTTGAGGTGCGTCGCGTCCTGGAGTGTGAACACGAGCCGGAAGTCCTTGATCAGCGTCTCGAAGGCCGCCTTGAGCTGCGCCGCCTTTTCCTGGTCGCCACTCGCCTTGAGGAAGTCGTCGACGGTGATCACGAGGTCGGCGCCGTCCATGTGCGCGGGTACCACGGTCGACTTCTTGTTACCCGAGGCGTCCGTGCTCGTGACCTTGACCTTGAAGCTGTCGCCGGATCCGCTGATGACGATAGTCCCCATGCTCGCCGAGCTCGCGTTCCAGGTGCCGTCGAACGGGCTGCCGTTACCGCGCAGGACGAAGAACCACACGGCGACGACCGCGACGACCGCGACGCCGGCGAGCACGAGGACGGTGAGGAGCGTGCGCGATATGCCCTGCCCTCCGGTCGGCGCCGGCGTCGCGCCCGACGCGGCCGGCTGTGGCTCGAAGCCGGGCGCGTAGCCGTAGGGATCCGGCGCGCCCTGTGGGGCCGGACCGCCCTCAGTCGCGCCGGCGACGGGGGCGCCGCAGCGCCCGCAGACCCAGTCGCCTTCCTTGATCTCTTTGCCGCAGCTTGGGCAGGTGGCCATCGGCCCTCCTCGGGCGCGCCGGGTCGGCCGGCATCGGTCGTCGTCCTAGAGGTTCTCGGCGATGAGCTGACCTCCCTTTAGGGACCGCCCTGGGCGAGCCGTGCGGCGGGTCCGTGCGGTCGCGAGGACTGGGCGCGCGGCTCACGGGGAATCCCCGTTCCAGACCGAGGAGTTCGGCCGACGACGCCGGGGAGGCAGGATGAACATCGGCAGATGCCCGGGCCAGGATCGCATCAACTGGACCGCGGAAGACATCTTCGACATCGAGTGCCCCAAGTGCGGCACGGCCATCGAGTACTTCAAGGACGACCAGCGGCGCAAGTGCCCGGGCTGCGGCGCGACGGTGCTCAACCCGCGCTTCGACAACGGCTGCGCCGCGTGGTGCGCCGCCGCCGAGAACTGCTCGATCATGCGCGGCGTCCTCGCCGAGGAACCGCCGGCCTGACGGCGCGCGTCGCGGCGCCGGCGCGCTCTCTTCGCGCCTAGAACTCCAGCTTCTCCAGCCGGCCGAAGATGACGTCGCGGCCGGCCGTGTACTGCGCCGGGTCCATGGCCGCGTCGACGTCCTGCGGGCGCATCACGGCCATCGCCTCGTCGCTGTGCTTGATGAGCTCGCCGAAGTCGACGCCGTCGCGCCAGGCGCTCATGGCGGCGTCCTGCACGACACGGTAGGCGTCGTCGCGCAGCATCCCCTTGTCGACCAGGGCCAGCAGGACCGCCCCGGAGAACACGAGGCGGTAGCTCTGGCCCAGGTTGGCGAGCATGCGCTCTTCGTCCACGACGAGCCCGTCCATCAGCTGGGTGAACTGCTGCAGCATGTAGTCGAGGAGGATGCAGCTGTCGGGGAACACGATGCGCTCGGACGAGCTGTGGCTGATGTCGCGCTCGTGCCACAGTGCCACGTTCTCGAGGCCGACCATGGCGTTGCCGCGCAGCACGCGCGCGCAGCCGGCCATGCGCTCGCTCAGGATCGGGTTGCGCTTGTGCGGCATCGCCGAGGAGCCCTTCTGGCCTTTGCCGAACGCCTCCTCGGCCTCGCGCACCTCGGTGCGCTGCAGGTGGCGGATCTCCGTCGCGAACTTCTCGATGCTGGAGCCGACGATGGCGATGCAACCGAGGAACGCGGCGTGGCGGTCGCGCTGCACGACCTGATTGCTGATGGGCTCGCGGCCGATGTCGAGCTCCTCGCAGACGATGTCCTCGACGCGCGGGTCGATGTTGTTGTAGGCGCCCACGGCGCCGCTGAGCTTGCCGACGGCGGCGTTGACCGTGACCACACGCATGCGCTTGAGGTGGCGGCTGACCTCGAAGGCCCACATGCCCAGCTTCATCCCGAAGGTGATCGGCTCGGCATGGATGCCGTGCGTGCGGCCCACCTGCACGGTGTCGCGAAACTCGAAGGCGCGCCGCTGCAGCACCTCGCCCAGCGCGACCAGGTCGCGTTCGAGGAGCTCTCCGGCGCGCCTGATCTGCAGCGCCAGCCCGGTGTCCAGCATGTCGCTGCTGGTCATGCCGTAGTGCACGTACTTGCTGGCGTCGCCGACGTACTCGGCCACGTTGGTGAGGAAGGCGATGACGTCGTGGTTGGTGGTGGCTTCGATCTCGGCGACGCGGGCCACGTCGAAGCCGGCCTTGGCCTCGATCTCGGCCAGCGCTTCGTCGGGCACCTTGCCGAGCTTGTTCCACGCCCTGACGGCGGCGATCTCGACGTCGAGCCAGGCGCGCATCTTGGCCTCTTCGGTCCAGATGGCGCCCATCTCGGGCAGTGTGTAGCGCTCGATCATGGCCGGTCCTCCGTGGTGGTGACGACGGCGATTGTCTCACAAAGCGTGCGGCGGGAAGCGCGGCCGGCTGAGCGGTCGCCGGCCGGTGCGCCCTAAGGCGTCGCGCGCGTGAAGCGCAGAAGTATCGGCGCCGGGCCCCCGGGCGCGTTGTACTGCGCCAGAAGCTGGCGGCTGTCGGTGGTGAGCGCCAGGCTCAGGTGCCAGGCTCCGCGCGTCGTGGTGCCGGAGGCGCCCAGCTTGCCGTCGTCGCCGACGTGCATCGTGCTCACCGCCGCGCCCGAGGGCGCGAGGCCGGTCACCGCGTAGGTGGATC